>Ga0209130_1000834_pt1 | contig 25777 bp, 22 predicted proteins | sample AraplaMF_Cvi_mLB_FD_184264 | JGI IMG/M metagenome (GOLD analysis project Ga0209130, IMG submission 184264) | Arabidopsis root microbial communities from the University of North Carolina, USA - plate scrape MF_Cvi_mLB (SPAdes) (version 2) | ecosystem: Host-associated > Plants > Roots > Endosphere...
CGGCCATCGGTCACGTCGAGGCAGGGGATGATGCGTTTAGCCAGCATATTCTTTACTCTGAAAGTTCGTCGGCACGTTCCTGCGCCGAAGCCAGGTCCAGCGTGCCTTCATAGATCGAACGGCCGCAGATCACGCCTTCGATGCCTTCGTCCTGCACTGCGCACAAAGCTTCCACGTCGCTGATGTTGTGCAGGCCGCCGGAGGCGATGACCGGGATGCGCACCGCCTGCGCCAGGCGCACGGTGGCTTCGATGTTCACGCCGCCCATCATGCCGTCGCGGCCGATGTCGGTATAGATGATCGATTCGACGCCGTAGCCTTCGAATTTCTGCGCCAGGTCGATCACCTCGTGGCCGGACAGCTTGCTCCAGCCGTCGGTCGCCACTTTGCCGTCCTTGGCGTCCAGGCCGACGATGATGTGGCCAGGGAAGGCGCCGCAGGCATCCTGCAGGAAGCCGGGGCTTTTCACGGCAGCGGTGCCGATGATGATGTAGCTGATGCCGTCGTCCAGGTAGCGCTCGATGGTGTCGAGGTCGCGGATGCCGCCGCCCAGCTGCACCGGGATCTCAGGCAGGTCGAATTCCTCGGCATAGTCTTGCACGGCCTGGATGATGGATTTGACTGCGCCCTCGTTCTTTGGCTTGCCCGCAAAGGCGCCGTTCAAATCCACCAGGTGCAGGCGGCGCGCGCCTTGCTCGAGCCAATGGCGGGCCATCTGGCCCGGATCGTCGGAAAAGACGGTTGCAAGTTCCATATCGCCCTGTTTCAGGCGAACGCAGTGACCATCCTTGAGGTCGATAGCAGGAATGAGCAGCATGATGTTGTTCTTGAGTTAAGGATTCCAGTGGATGAAATTTTTGTACAGTTGCAGGCCGGTGGCGGCGCTCTTTTCAGGGTGGAACTGTGTGGCAAAAATATTGTCGCGGGCAACCGCGCAGCAGAATGGCTGGCCGTACACGGTTTCCGCAGCGCTGTGCTCCGACTGCGCAGGCTGCGCAAAATAGCTGTGCACGAAATAGAACCAGGCGTTGTCGGGAATACCGTCCCACATCGCATGCGGCGCACGCTGGCGCACCTGGTTCCAACCCATCTGCGGCACCTTGAAGCGCGAACCGTCTTCCTGCAGCATGCCGTCGAGCTGGAAGCGCACTACCTTGCCGGGCAACAGGCCCAGGCCCGGCGTATTGCCGCCTTCTTCGCTGACGTCAAACAGCATTTGCTCGCCCACGCACACGCCCATCATCGGCTTGCTCGCAGCGGCGCGCAGCAAGGCGTCGCGCACGCCGGAATCGTTCAGGCTGCGCATGCAGTCGCGCATGGCGCCCTGGCCGGGCAGGACGATGCGGTCGGCCGCATCGATGGCGGCGGGATCGCCGGAAATCTGTACATCGGCTTCGGGCGCGACGGCGCGCAATGCCTGCGCCACGGAGCGCAGGTTACCCATGCCGTAATCGACTACTACGATTTTTTTCATGTCAGTCAGCCAGTGTGTCGTTACAGGCTTCCTTTGGTGGACGGGATGGCGCCAGCAGCGCGCGGATCAAGCTCGCTGGCCATGCGCAGGGCGCGGCCGAAAGCCTTGAACACGGTTTCGCACTGGTGGTGTGCATTGGTGCCGCGCAGGTTGTCGATGTGCAGCGTGACGCCGGCATGGTTGACGAAGCCGCGGAAGAATTCCAGCGTCAGGTCGACGTCGAACGCGCCAATCATCGCGCGGGTGAATGGGATGTGGTATTCGATGCCCGGGCGGCCGGAAAAGTCGATGACAACGCGCGACAGCGCTTCATCCAGCGGCACATAGGCGTGGCCGTAGCGGCGGATGCCCTTCTTGTCGCCAATCGCCTTGGCAACTGCCATGCCGAGCGTGATGCCCACGTCTTCCACCGTGTGGTGGTTGTCGATGTGGGTGTCGCCGGTGGCTTCGATATCGAGGTCGATCAGCCCATGGCGGGCGATCTGGTCCAGCATATGGTCGAGGAAAGGCACGCCCGTATTCAGCTTCTGGGCGCCGGTGCCATCGAGGTTGATGGCAACACGGACCTGGGTCTCGCTGGTGTTGCGAGTGATTTCTGCGGTGCGGTTCATGAAAAGCTCTTGGTTTTCGCTTCAGGATGCCAGCGCGGCTTTCAGGCCGTCCAGCATGATTGCGTTTTCCTCGGGCGTACTGACAGTGATGCGCAGGCAGTTGGCCAGTACATTGTGCATTCTACCCACATTTTTGATCAATACCTTGCGTTCGAGCAGTGCAGCATGTGCAGCGTCGGCGTTTGGTACACGAATGAGGATAAAGTTAGCGGCCGAGGGGAAAACATTGACACCCGGCAATTTCGCCAGCGCGGCCGACAGCTCGCTGCGCTGTTGGCGCAAGAGGGCGGCCTGCTCATTCAGCACCTCGATGTGGTCGAGGCAGAATTCGGCGGCGGCCTGGGTCAGGACATTGACGTTGTAGGGTGGGCGGATCTTGTCGAATTGCTCCAGCAGGGCTGGCGCGCACGACATATAGCCAAGGCGGATGCCCGCCAGGCCAAGTTTCGACAGCGTGCGCATGACGATCAGGTTGGAGAACTCGGGCAGGCGGCCCATGAAGCTTTGCTGCGCGAACGGCTCATACGCTTCATCGACCACGCACAGGCCCGTGCCGCCCAGCGCCTTGATCACTTGTTCGATATCGCCGGCGTCGAACAGGTTGCCGGTCGGGTTGTTCGGGTAAGCCAGGAAGACCAGCGCCGGCTTGTGCTGCCTGATCGCAGCCAGCATGGCCGGCAGGTCCAGCGTCAGGTCGGCCTTCAACGGCACACCGACGAAGTCCATGCCCGCCACCATGGCCGAGCGCTGGAACATCACGAAGGATGGCGCCGGCGCCATCATCACGGCGCGACGGCCTTCGGCTGGCTGCAATGCGCAGGCCTGCGCCATGATGGCAATCAGCTCGTCCGAGCCGTTGCCCAGCATGACGTCGTAGCCGGCTGGCACGCCCAGCCTGGCGCGGATGCGCTGCTTGATGGTTTCATAGCTGGCGACCGGGTAGCGGTTCAGCGCGACGCCGGCAATGCGGTTCGCCAGTTCATGATGCAGGTGGCTCGGCAGCACATAAGGGTTCTCCATCGCATCCAGCTTGATAAATCCGCTGGCATCCGGCACATGGTAGATGTGGTCATTGCGCACATCCTGGCGGATCGTATTGGCGATAAGGCTGTCGAGGGACATCTGCATTTACTCCTGTTCTAAAGCCTCGTTCGGGACAGGCGCCATTTTCGGCCTGCGCCCCTTGCGCGGCGGAGGTGTCTGACCCTGCGGGCCAGACATCGGTTTACCGGTTTCGGCAAGCGCCTCCAGGCGCTTCCGGGCTATGTCGCAATACTCGGGATTCAATTCAAAGCCCACGAAATTCCGCCCGCACCGACGCGCCGCCACCGCAGTGGTCCCGCTGCCCATGAACAAATCCATCACCACGCCATCCGGCGGGCAGCTGGCCTTGACCATGCGTTCGATAATTTCCAAAGGCTTTTGCGTCGGATGGTCGACCCGTTCCGCATGCTCCCGGTGCAAGCGCGATACGCTCCACAGGTCCTTGGGGTTGTAGCCCACTTCCAGCCATTTCGCACCGACGAAGATCGAACGCGAACGGGCCTTCTTGGTTTCGGCGTCGTACGGGATACGCACGGCGTCGAGGTCAAAGTAATAATCCTTGCGGCGCACGAAGAAACCAATGGTGTCGTGCACCGAACTGAAACTGCGGGTACTGCCGCCCATCGAAGGCACGCGGCGGTCCCAGATAATTTCGTTCATCATCGTCATGCGCTTTTTCAGCATGACGAAAATCTCCGGCGAATAACGCCAGGTCAGGAAGATGTACAGGCTGCCGTTCGGCTTCAGCTTCGGCAGCGCCGCATCGATCCATGCTTCGGTCCAGGCCAGGTAGTCTTCCATCGACTGCTGGTCGGAAGTGTTGCCGTAATCCTTGCCCAGGTTATAGGGCGGATCGGTCAAAATCAGGTCGACGGAACCGTCCGGCACGCGGGCCAGTCCGGCCATCGCATCCTCGCAGAAGACCTGGTTCAGCCAAGCAGTCATTTCAGGCGCAGCTCCGCGCTGCGGGCGTGGGCCTGCAAGCCTTCGCCGTAAGCCAGTTCGGCCGCGACCTTGCCCAGCGTTTGCGCGCCGGCTTCGCTGACGTGGATCACCGAAGAACGCTTCTGGAAGTCGTACACCCCCAGCGGCGACGAGAAGCGCGCGGTGCGCGAGGTCGGCAGCACGTGGTTCGGGCCGCAGCAATAGTCGCCCAGCGATTCGGACGAGAAGCGGCCCAGGAACATCGCGCCGGCGTGGCGGATCTGGTCGGCCCACTGCTGCGGGTTCTCGGCCGAGATTTCCAGGTGTTCGGCAGCGATGCTGTTGGCGATGGCGCAGGCTTCTGCCATATCGCGCACTTTCACCAGGGCGCCGCGGTCGCGCAGCGAGGTTTCGATGACGGCCTTGCGCGGCATGGTTGGCAGCAGCTTGGCGATGCTGGCTTCCACCTTCGCGATGTAATCTGCGTCAGGGCACAGCAGGATGGCCTGCGCCAGTTCATCGTGCTCGGCTTGCGAGAACAGGTCCATCGCCACCCAGTCAGGATCGGTGGTGCCGTCGCAGATCACCAGGATCTCGGATGGGCCGGCGATCATGTCGATGCCGACGGTGCCGAACACACGGCGCTTGGCCGATGCGACGTAGGCGTTACCCGGGCCGACGATCTTGTCGACCGGCTGGATGGTTTCGGTGCCGTGCGCCAGCGCGGCCACGGCTTGCGCACCGCCGATGCCGATCACGCGGGTCACGCCGGCAATCGCCGCGGCAGCCAGCACCATCTGGTTCTTTACGCCGTCCGGCGTCGGTACCACCATGATGATTTCCTGCACGCCCGCCACTTTCGCCGGCACGGCGTTCATCAGCACCGACGATGGGTAGGCCGCCTTGCCGCCCGGGACGTAGATGCCCACGCGGTCCAGCGGCGTAATGCGCTGGCCGAGGATGGTGCCGTCCGCTTCGGTGTAGGTGAAGCCTTGCAGCTCCTGCTTCTGGCGCTCGTGGAACACGCGGATACGCTCGGCGGCAGTCTGCAGCGCGGCGCGTTGCGCGTCCGGCAGCGAAGCCAGGGCAGCTTCCAGCTCCGGCTGGGTGATGTCGAAGTCGGCCATCGACGCGGCCTTGGTGCGGTCGAAGCGGTTGGTGTATTCCAGCACCGCTTCGTCGCCGCGTGCACGCACGTCGGCGATGATCTTCGCTACCGCGCCTTCAATGGCGTCGTCGGTTTCTGCTTCAAAGGCCAGCAACGCGTCGAGCGTTTCCTGGAAGTCGTCTTGGGTGGAGTCGAGCTTGCGGATCATGGTCATTTACGCGTTCGCCAGCGAGGCGCGTTCAAAGGCTTCAATAATCGGTTGCAGGCGGGCCCGCTTCATTTTCAGCGCGGCCTGGTTTACCACCAGGCGGGACGAGATATCCATGATCTCTTCCACTTCCACCAGGTTGTTGGCGCGCAGCGTGCTGCCGGTCGACACCACGTCGACAATTGCATCGGACAGGCCCACCAGCGGCGCCAGCTCCATCGAGCCATACAGCTTGATCAGGTCAACGTGCACGCCCTTCTTGCCGAAGTGTTCGCGCGCGATCGAGGTGAACTTGGTCGCCACGCGCAGGCGCGCACCCTGGCGCACCGCAGTCTCGTAATCGAAACCGGCACGCGTCGCCACCGACATGCGGCATTTCGCGATATGCAGGTCCACCGGCTGGTACAGGCCTTCGCCGCCATGCTCCAGCAGGACATCCTTACCTGCCACGCCGAAGTCCGCCGCGCCATGCTGCACATAGGTCGGCACGTCGGATGCGCGCACGATCAGTACGCGAATGCCAGGGTCCGAAGTAGGCAGGATCAGCTTGCGGGAGGTTTCCGGATTTTCGAGAACCTTGATGCCGGCCGCTTCCAGCAGCGGCATCGTGTCTTCAAAAATCCGGCCTTTCGACAGGGCGAGGATAAGTTCCATGACGATTTACTTGATACGGGTGATATTGGCGCCTACGGCGGACAGCTTGTCTTCCATGCGGTCATAGCCACGGTCCAGGTGGTAGATGCGATCCACCAGGGTTTCGCCTTTGGCAGCCAGGCCGGCGATCACCAGCGAGGCCGACGCGCGCAGGTCGGTCGCCATCACCGGTGCGCCGATCAGCTGCTCGACGCCATCGATGTAGGCGGTGTTGCCGTCGATGGAAATCTTCGAGCCCAGGCGGTTCATTTCCTGCACATGCATGAAGCGGTTCTCGAAAATGGTCTCAGTCACCTTGCTGCTGCCGCTGGCGATCAGGTTCACAGCCATGAACTGTGCCTGCATGTCGGTCGGGAAGCCCGGGTATTCGGTCGTGCGGAAGGAGACAGGCTTCGGGCGCTGGTCCATCTGCGCGCGGATCCAGTTGTCGCCCACGGTCAGCTGCACGCCCATCTCACGCAGCTTGTCCAGCGCTACGTCGAAGATGTCGGTGCGGGTATTGCGGATGGTGATATCGCCGCCGGCGGCAGCCACTGCGCACAGGAAGGTCGCCGCTTCGATACGGTCGGAGATCACTTCATGCTTGGCGCCGTGCAGGGAAGGAACGCCCTGGATTACCAGGCGGTCGGTACCAATGCCCTGGATCTTGGCGCCCATTGCCACCAGCAGGTTGGCCAGGTCGGTTACCTCCGGCTCGCGCGCAGCGTTTTCCAGGATAGTCTCGCCTTCGGCCAGTGTAGCTGCCATCAGCAGGTTCTCGGTGCCAGTCACGGTGATCATGTCGGTGACGATGCGGGTGCCCTTCAGCTTCTTGCACTTGGCGTAGATATAGCCGCCGTCGATGCTGATCTCTGCGCCCATCGCCTGCAGACCCTTGATGTGCTGGTCGACAGGGCGCGAGCCGATGGCGCATCCGCCCGGCAGCGAGACCTTGGCTTCGCCGAAGCGCGCCAGCAACGGGCCCAGTACCAGGATCGAAGCACGCATGGTCTTCACCAGCTCATACGGCGCTTCGTACTTGTCGATTTTCGAGCCGTTCAGCGTGACCTTCTCGCCATCCTGCTCCACCGACAGGCCGGTCTGGCGCAGCAGCTTGAGCATGGTGGCAACGTCGTGCAGCAGCGGCACATTGGCCAGCTCCACGTCGCCCGCGGTCAGCAGGCCCGCGCACAGGATAGGCAGGGCAGCGTTCTTGGCGCCGGAAATCTTGATGTCGCCAACCAGGCGCTTGCCACCGGTGATGAGCAGTTTGTCCATTTTCTTCTTATCCTTGGAATTCTTCTGGGGTCAGGGTTTTCATCGACAGTGCGTGGATCTCTTCGCGCATGCGGTCGCCCAGCGCGGCATACACCAGCTGGTGACGCTGGATCAGGCGCTTGCCGGCAAATGCTGGCGACACGATCACGGCCTGGAAGTGCTGGCCATCGCCCTCCACTTGCAGGTGGGTGCATTCAAGGCCGGCAGCAATGTAGCCGTGGATTGCTTCTGGAGTTGTGGTCACTTTGAATTCCTCAATAAATCAGTGGCGCAGGCGATAGCCGCTGCGCAGGAGTTTGATGGCGAGCAGCGCCAGCACCACCAGGAAGGCGGAGACGATGGCGACGCTGACCCACGGGTTCACGTCGGACTGCCCGAAGAAGCCGTAGCGGAAACCGTCAATCATGTAGAAGAACGGGTTCGCATGCGATACGGCCAGCCAGAACGGCGGCAGCGAATGGATCGAATAGAACACGCCGGCCAGGAAGGTCAGCGGCACGATCAGGAAATTCTGGAAGGCGGCCAGCTGGTCGAACTTTTCGGCCCAGATGCCGGCGATCAGGCCCATGGTACCGAGGATGGCAGCGCCCAGCAGGGCGAACACCAGGATCCACAGCGGCGCCGTGAAGCTCAGGTGCGCGAACCAGGCGGTGATGGCGAACACGCCAAAGCCGACGGTAATGCCGCGCACCATCGAGGCCAGCACATAGGCGGAGAAAATCTCCCAATGCGACAAAGGCGTCAGCAGCACGAACACCAGGTTGCCGGTGATCTTGGACTGGATCAGCGAGGACGATGAGTTGGCAAAGGAGTTCTGCAGAACGCTCATCATCACCAGGCCTGGAATCAGGAAAGCGGTGTAGGTCACGCCCGGATACACCTCGACGCGGCCCGACAGCACGTGCCCGAAAATCAGCAGGTACAACATGGCGGTCAGGATTGGTGCAGCAATCGTCTGCGTTGCGACCTTGTAGAAACGCAGCGTCTCTTTGTAGACCAGGGTGCGGAAGCCGGTGGTGATCATACGATGTTCTCGTCCATGATTTGCAGGAAGATGTCTTCCAGGTCGGCCTGCTGCAGCTGCATCTCGTCGATGCTGATGCCGCCCTGGCGCAAGCGGGCCAGGATGCCTTCCACTTCCGCGTAATCGTTGATGCGCAGGCTGTATTTGTTGTCTTCCGGCGGATGGTTCAGCAGCGGCTGCAGTTCCTCCGGCAGGGAGTTGTGCGGCAGGTGCAGCACCAGCTGCGAACCGGAGATGCGGCGGATCAGCTGCGACATGGTGTCCAGTGCCACCACCTTGCCCAGCTTGAGCATGGCGACGCGCTTGCACATGGCCTGCGCTTCTTCCAGGTAGTGCGTGGTCAGCACGATGGTGTGGCCTTCGCGGTTAAGGCGCGTGATGAAGTTCCACAGCGTCTGGCGCAGCTCCACGTCGACGCCGGCAGTCGGTTCGTCCAGCACGATGACGGGCGGCTTGTGCACCAGCGCCTGCGCCACCAGCACGCGGCGCTTCATACCGCCGGACAGGGCGCGCATATTGGTGTCGGCCTTGTTGGCCAGGCCCAGCTCCTCCATCACCTCGTCGATCCACTTGTCGTTGTTGCCCAGGCCGAAGTAACCGGACTGCAGGCGCAACGTTTCGCGCACGGTAAAGAAGGGATCGAACACCAGCTCCTGTGGCACAACGCCGAGCTTCTTGCGCGCTTCGCGGAAGTCGGACACCACATCGTGGCCGTGGATCTTGACGCTGCCGGCATCGGCGCGGATCAGGCCGGCGATGATGGAGATCAATGTGGTTTTACCCGCCCCGTTCGGTCCCAGCAAGCCAAAGAACTCGCCTTCCTCGATTTTCAGGGACACACCGCCAAGCGCCTGCAGCGCCTTGTAGCGCTTCTGGACGTTGCTGATTTCGATTGCTGTCATGCTTACTTGTATAGATAACTGGGACAACGATGACCGTTGTAAAGGCGCGCGCTCAACAGGCGCGGTAGACGGTCAATTATATTGGAATTTCGGTTCAGGCTCGCTGAACCGGTGAAACTGCAGATCAGCTTATCGGTGTCAGGTGCTGACAGGCGCAGCCTGTTGGCCCCTGATACCGCTAATTGAGGTTTGGGCGGGGGTCAATGATGATGCAGGTCGGCGGGCGACACGAGCGTGCACACGCCGTAGAGCTTGGTCAAGCTCTGGAGCTGTCCTGGCAGGTTGCGCAGTTCCAGCTTGATGCCGTTCTGAACGGCAGCGCGCTGCCATGCCAGCATGACTGACACGGCAGCGGAATCCACGGTTTCCACCTGGCCCAGGTCGAACACGGTCTGGCCGGCGCGCAGCGCAGCCAGGCCCTGTGCCAGCGCTTCCGTGGCGTTGGCCACGGTCAGCGACTTCAGCGACAGCTGATTGGAAACAGTGGTATCAGGCATTATTTATTTACCTGCAGTCTTCAGTGGCTTGGAAGCCAGTTTCTTGTTCTTTTCGGACAGGGTCTTGATCAGGCCGTCGATGCCGCCTTTCGAGATTTCCGAAGCGAAGGTGCCTTTGTAAGCTTCCACCAGCCAGGCGCCCAGCACGTTGATGTCATAGATCTTCCAGCCTGCATCAGTCTTGGCGACGCGATAGTTCAGCTGGATCGGCTCGCCGCGCTGCTGGTTCACCTGGGAACGCACTTCCACTTCGGTGTCGCCTGGGGACGAGCGCATAGGCTTGAAATCGACGGTCTGGTCTTTCACCTGGGACAGGGCGCCCGAATAGGTGAAGATCAGCAGGGTGCGGAATTCGGCAGCCAGTTGCTTTTGCTGGTCCGGGGTCGCTTCACGCCAGTAGCGGCCGGCCGCCAGCGAGGTCATGCGCTGGAAGTCGACGTAAGGCAGGATCTTGGTTTCCACCAGGTCCATGACTTTCTTCTGGTTGCCAGCCTGGATGTCCTTGTCAGCCTTGGCGGTTTCCAGCACTTCCGAGCTGATGCGCTTGACCAGTGCGTCCGGCGCTTCGTTGGCAGGAGCAGGAGCGGCAAATGCGCTGGTGGCAAAAGCTACCGTGGCGACCGCGATCAGTTGTTTGATCAATTTCATTGTTCTTTACCTATGTAGGGTTATCTTCCGGATCACAGGCTGGGTTTGGTTTCAGCCGGTTCCGGCATTATAGCCTGAGGCTGCTTTGGCGCTTCGTCCGCCTGCGGCTGCATTGGCGCCTCGTCTTCCACTTCGGGCTTCGCCTGCTTGTCCTTCGGACCGTCTTCGCCATCGTACACCTGGCTGTTACGGCGCTGCATCCAGCCGTCACGGATGAACTCGTAGCGGTCGAGCGCGGCATCTTCAAGCAGCGTGGAGGCGTCCAGCAGAGCTGCGCGCTGATCCACAACACGAAGAACGGTGCCGGTGTTGCGCACGTTGACAGGATCTTTGTATTGCCATGGGTCAGCCGTGATATCCACTGGCAGGGCGGCAGTGTCGCGCACGGTCGACGGGCCCAGCAGCGGCAGCATCAGGTAAGGGCCGGATGGCACGCCCCAGGCGCCCAGGGTCTGGCCGAAATCTTCCTTATGTTTTTGCAAACCTGCTTCAGAGGCGATATCGAGCACGCCCAGCAGGCCGAAAGTCGAGTTCATCGCGACGCGCATCAAGTCCGACATGCCGTCACCAACCTTGCCTTGCAGCAGGTTGTTGGCGGCGGTCCAGACGTCGGCCAGGTTGCCGAAGAAATTGCTCACGCCAGTCTGGAAGAAGCCCGGGGTGACGTTCTTGTAGACGGTGGCAGTCGGCTTCAGCGCGTACTCGTCCACCTTGTCGTTGAAATTGAAGACGGCGCGGTTATAGCCTTCGAACGGGTCGCGTGGATTCGGGCCGGCGCAACCGGCCAGCGTGCCCGCCACGGCCAGGCTCAGGGCAAGTGTACGGAATTTGCTCATTGGGAGTCCTTTCCTTCGGCTGCCTTGCTATAGATGAACTGGTTGATCAAGTCTTCCAGCACGGTTGCGGACTGGGTGCGGGCGATGCGGTCGCCGGCACCCAGGTTCTTCTCGTCGCCACCGGCTTCGATGCCGATGTACTGTTCGCCCAGCAGGCCGGCGGTCAGGATCTTGGCCGAGCTGTCTTTCGGGAACTTGAAACCTTCTTCCATGTCCAGCGTCACCACGGCTTTGTAGACCTTGTCGTCAAAGCCGATCGAGGCCACGCGGCCCACCACCACGCCGGATGCCTTGACGGCGGCCTGCGGGCGCAGCGAACCGATATTGTCAAAGCGGGCGGTCACCTGGTAGGTCTTGCCGAAGGCCATCGAGCCGAGGTTGCCGGCCTTGAGGGCCAGGAACATGAGCGCAGCCGCGCCCATCACGATAAACAGTCCAACCCAAACGTCGAGAGATTTACGTTGCATGTCAAATCCTTTTAATCAGCGGTGCCAGGGGCTAACACCCGGCGCCGGTTGTTACTTGCTAAACATCAGCGCCGTCAGCATGAAGTCGAGCCACCAGATCATCAGGGAGGAGATGACCACGGTGCGCGTCGTCGCACCGGAAACGTCTTCCGGGGTAGGCTGGGCTTCATAGCCCTGGTACAGCGCGATATAAGTGATGGCGACACCAAACACCACACTTTTCACGAATCCATTGAATACGTCTTTCCACACGTCCACGCCGCCCTGCATCTGCGACCAGAACGCGCCTTCGTCAACCCCGATCAGCTCCACACCGATCAGGTAGCCACCGAGGATACCCACGGCGCTGAACATCGCAGTCAGCAGCGGCACCGAAATCACGCCTGCCCAGAAACGCGGCGCCAGCACGCGCTGGATCGGGTTCACGGCCATCATTTCCATGGCGGACAGCTGCTCGCCCGCCTTCATCAGGCCGATCTCCGCCGTCAGCGACGTGCCGGCGCGGCCGGCGAACAGCAGGGCGGTGATCACCGGCCCCAGTTCGCGGGTCAGGCCCAAGGCTACCAGCAAGCCCAGCGATTCAGACGCGCCGTACTTGTTCAGCGTGTAATAACCCTGCAAGCCCAGCACCATGCCGACAAACAGGCCGGACAAAATGATGATCAGCAGCGAATAGTTACCGATCACATGGAGCTGTTCGACCAGCAGGCGCGGACGACGCAGCAGGCCGGGCGACAGGCCCAGCATGACGAACAGGGTACGGAAGGAAAGGCCGATGCTTTCCACATAATCGCGTGCGCCACCACCCACGCTCAGCAGGAAACGGCGCATCATTTGCGCGCTCCCAGGCCCAGGTCGTCGGCCAGCGATTTGCCCGGATAGTGGAATGGCACCGGGCCATCCGCTTCCGCATGCACGAATTGCTTCACGTAAGGGTCAGTCGAAACCATCATGTCTGCCGGTGTGCCGTGGGCAACGATCTTGCCCTGCGACAGGAAATACACATAATCGGCGATCTGGAACGACTCTTTGACGTCGTGCGACACCAGGATCGTGGTCGAGCCGAGCGCATCGTTCAGGTTGCGGATCAGGTTGGCGGTCACGCCCATTGAGATCGGGTCGAGGCCGGCGAACGGCTCGTCGTACATGATCAATTGCGGGTCGAGCGCGATCGAGCGCGCCAGCGCCACACGGCGCGCCATGCCGCCCGAGATTTCACCCGGCTTCAGCTTGGCGGCGTTGCGCAGGCCGACCGAATGCAGCTTCATCAGTACCAGGTCGCGGATCAGTTCTTCCGGCAAGTCGGTGTGTTCGCGCAGCGGGAAAGCCACGTTTTCGTACACGGTCAGGTCGGTGAACAGCGCGCCGTGCTGGAACAGCATGCCCATTTTGCGGCGCAGCACGTACAGGTCCTTGGTTTTCAGGCGGTGAACCACCTGGCCTTCGACGCTGACGGCACCTTTTTGCGGGCGGATCTGGCCGCCGATCAGGCGCAGGACAGTGGTTTTGCCGCTGCCGGAACCGCCCATGACAGCCACCACCTTCCCGCGCGGGAAGTCCATATGGAGCCCGGACAGGATCGCCCGCTTTCCATAGCTGAAGTGTAAGTCACGGATCTCGACTAAATTTGACACAGATGTCGCTCTTTGTTCTTGAGGCCACATTGTAATTCAGAAACGGTTATCTCTGCTTGGACGCCCCGTAGCGGCACAATTGGCACAGCTAAAGAGGCAAATTTTACAACACTAATAACTGCAAAGTCAGCAATTTACAAATTGAAACGCTTGTTGGTTGGTGTTCAGTGCTGCAAGGCAGCAAATTCCTGCTATTTTAATAACTTTGGCTCATTAAGAGGAAAAAAGGCATGAAAATTCGTCGGACGGTCCTTGCGTGCTCCCTGGCGGCTATCTCGGTCCAGGCCATGGCGGAAAGCGACAAGATCGAAGTGGTTACCGTGACTGCGCAAAAGCGCAAGGAAGACCCGAACAAGGTGGCGATGAGTATTTCCGCCATCAGCGGCGCCTCCCTGCAGGCGCAGCAGGTTGACGATTTCACCGACCTGACGCGTGCCGTGCCGAATATTTCCTTCACCGCAGCCACCGGCAACGGCGGCGCCGGCCCGGGCACCTCCAACATTGAAATCCGCGGTATCAGCTCCGCGGCCGGCCAGGCGACCGTCGGCATCTACCTCGGCGACGTATCGCTGACCGTGGGCAACCTGTACACCATGGGCACGGTGGAGCCCAAGTTCTTCGACATCGACCGGGTGGAAGTGCTGCGCGGACCGCAAGCCACGCTGTACGGCGCCAGCTCGATGGGCGGCACCATCAAGTTCGTGCCGAATGAGCCGGATCTGAAAGAACGCGAAATCACCGCTTATGCCGAAGCTTCGTCCACCAAAGGCGGCAGCCTGGGCTACTCCACCAATGTTGTCGGCAACTTCCCGCTGGTGGCCAATGTACTGGCCTTGCGCATCGGCGCCCAGGCCCAGCGCTCCGGCGGCTTCATCGACCAGGTCGATGGCGACGGCAAGGTGATCGCCAGCGACATCAACAAGATCAACGACCAGGAATTGCGCGTCGCGCTGAAATGGGCGCCAACGCGCGACCTGACCATTACACCGTCGGTCTACTACCAGCGCGTGGATGCCAAGGATATCGCCGCCTTCAACCTGGACCGTCCGCCATACCAGGCGCAAAAGCAGGTGCGCGAACCGTCGATCGACAAGCTGCTGACGCCGAACCTGGCAGTCAACTGGGACCTGGGCGGGGCCGACCTGACTTCCAGCACCAGCTACTTCCAGCGCAAGTTCGACCGCACCCAGAACGGTTCGGCCTACAACAGCTATTCCCTGTCGACCTTCCTGACCTCAACCGACGACGGCGGCAAGGCCCCACCGGAACTGATCGCAGCGGTTGCCGGCCTGCCGTCGGCGGTCTACCTGAATAACGCGGTGCGCCAGATTTCGCAGGAATTCCGCCTGGCCTCCAAGCCTTATGCAGCGGGCGGCTCGCCGGTGACCTGGCTGGCAGGCTATTACTTCTCCAACCAGCACACCAACCTGAATGAGAATGACCCGATCTTCGGCGTCAACGACACTTTCACCCAATTCGGCTTCTCCAGTGCCGATCCGGACCTGCTGCCGGGCGCTTATCCAGGCGCCTTCCCGAACGATAACTCCTTCGCCGGCGAGTTCCACTACCGCGAAAAACAGAATTCGATCTTCGGCGAAGTGAATTACTACTTCTCGCCGGCGCTGCATGCCACCATTGGCGCGCGCTACCTGAAGGGCAAGTCTGCCCTGGCCCAACGTAATAGCCTGTACCTGGCCGGCGCCGGCAATAACAGCACAACCAACCTGTCCTCGCATGCCTTCACCCCGAAATATGCGGTGACCTGGGAAGCTTCGCCTGACCATACCGTTTATGGCTCCGTGGCCAAGGGCTTCCGCCTTGGCGGCTCCAATGTGTTCGTGCCGCCAACCACTTGCGGCCCGGACCTGGAAGAAAACGGCCTGACCGCAGGCCCGCCAACCTACGCCTCCGACAGCCTGTGGAGCTATGAGGTCGGCAGCAAATCGCGCTTCATGCAAGGCCGGATCGCCGTCAACGCCGATGTGTTCTACGTGAAGTGGAAAAACATCCAGCAAGGCGTCTACCTGCCTACCTGCGCTTACTCGTACAACGCCAACGCCGGCAACGCCACCAGCAAAGGCTTCGAGTTCGACGTCAAAGCCAAGCCGATGGCGGGCCTGACCCTGAGCGCTGCAGGCGGCTATGTGAAAGCCGAACTGTCGAACGACGATGGCCTGGCCAACGGCGTGGTCGGCGCAGTGAAAGGCGCGCAAGTACAGGGCGTGCCGAAGTACAACGGCACCGTGACCGCCCAATACAACTTCTCGACTGGCAGCGGCCGCAGCGCCTTCGTGATGGGCGGCGTGCAGTGGGTCGGCCCAAGCAAAGGTTCGCTTAACCCTGGGCAGACTGACTACGAGCGCCCGGGCTACCACACGGTCAACCTCAGCACCGGCATCACGCTTGACCGCTACCAGTTGACGGCCTTCGTGAAGAACGCCTTTGACGAAGACAAGGTGATCCAGCACCCGCAGGTCGCCTCGATCGTGCAGGGCTACCGCCTGGCGCCACGCAGCATCGGCATGAGCATTGCCGCGAAGTTCTGAAGGGAGAAGCCAGGCTGCCGGGGAAAACGACGCCAATCGCCGATCGTTCGCCACTTGATGCAATGCCGGGGACTAAGGCTAAAATGCCCACGATTCCCAATGCAAAGCATCACATCATGGACGACAAAGACGACGACAATCCCCTCAGCATGCGCGTAGCCGTGGTGGTGGCAATCCTCGCCACCTTCATGGGCATCTGCAAGGTCAAGGACGACAATATCAACCAGGCCATGCAGCAGGCCCAGGCCAATAAAGTGGACCACTGGTCCTTCTACCAGGCCCGCAATATCCGCGAAGAAGTCGCCAACTCAACCATCGTGCAACTCAAGCTGGCGAAGGCAGGACGGCCCGCAAGCGAGCAGGCCGCCTACGACGAGGCCATCGCCAGCTACGCCAAACTCGCGGCAGACCAGAAGCGCAAGAAGGATGAACTGAAGGAGCAGGCCGAACAGGATGACAAAACCTACGACGCCTTGAACTTCAAGGACGACCAGTTCGACTTGTCCGACGCCATGCTGGCCATTGCCATCGCCCTGCTGGCAATCACCGCGCTGACCAAGCAGCGCTGGCTGTTCATGGCATCGATGCTGCCCACAAGTTTTGGCGTTTTCATGGGCTTATGCGGTCTATTAGGCTGGCACTTCCATCCAACAGCCCTGGTAGCGCTGCTGTCTTGAAGCGCCAAGGCGAGTGCGGCGGTCGTCAGTCCTTTTCCTGCTTGGCGATGTCGGACATCAGCTTCATCACCAGCTTCATTTGCTGCTGCTCGGCGCCAGTACCTTCGCCTGCGTTGGCCACCACCAGCACGCCATCCTGGCGATCCGGCGCCAGCGCGACCAGCGCGTTCCAGTAGCCGTTGGAGCCCGCGTGCATCAGCATGCGCATTGGAGCCTGGGCCGGCCAGTTGGTCTTGACGCCCCAGCCCAGCGCCGTACCGGAATCGCCTTGCGGCGCATGCAGATAGGCATAGCCGGCCTGTGACAGCAGTTTACCTTGGCCCCGTTCGCCGGCCATCTGGTCGACCAGGAACTTGGACCAGTCGGCCATCGACAGCCGGACCGTCGCGCCGGCCGGTGCGAAGAATGGCGGGATGTCCGAACCAGGACCGGCCAGCGGCTTGCCTTTCTTATGCCCCAGCAGCTGCCCGCGTTGCGCCTGCACGGTATCGACCTGCATGCCGAGCGGCTGGAATACCTGCTCCTGCATCAGCTCTTCGAACGACTTGCCAGTGGCGCGCTCTGCGATCGCGGCGGCGATCATGAAGCCGCTGTTCGAGTAACGCGCTTCCGTACGAATGGCACCTACCGGCGCTTCGGACAGTGCGCGCTGCGCGTATTCCATACGCAGCACAGGCAACGGGCGCGGGTCCTTGCGCGTAGCCTCGATCAGTTTTTCGTCGCTATTGGGCGGCAGGCCGGCGCGGTGCGACAGCAGGTCGGCCAGCGTAACATCGGCGTATTCGGCGCGCATGCCGGGCAATGGCAGCAATTCCTTCAGCGGCGCATCCCAGGACAGTTTGCCCTGTTCCACCAGCCGCGCCACCAGCGTGGCCGTCATGGCCTTGGCATCGGAGCCGATATGCCAGCTGTCCTGCAGGGTGGCAGGCACCACGCTGCCTTTGGCGCGGATGCCGCCGACGGCCTGCGCCTGCGGCTGCCCGTTGCGGATGACCAGCACGCCCATGGCCGGCACGCTGCGGTCCTTGAGGGCGCCAGCCAACATCTTGTGCAGCTCGTCGCTTGTGACCTGGGCCTGCGCCAATGCGCTGCTGAACATAAGTAAGGATGCTGCAAGAACTTTACGCTGCATGGTATCTCCCGTTGTAAGTTAAGCAAATAGTAAAGCCGGCCATGCGGAAGATCCCGACAAAAGCGACCAGATGCCCAAAACTGCGCCTGAGCAGCCGAAAACCGCGCCTGGACGGCCGAAAACCGCCGCTTGTGCGAAGCTTGCAAACTAACGATGGATTTTTCTGCTGCTGGATCGTCAAGCGCACCAGGCTGTGCGCTTGACGAGTGCGGGATCAGTTCACCGTGATCTTGCCGGTGCCTGCGTTGCCCAAGACGGAAGCCTTCACAGCCGAAGCAGCCATTGGCGTAACCGAATACGGCACGCTCCAGCCAACCTGGTTGCTGAAGCTGCACTTGCCAGCTACATCGAGTGCCGCGCCGTTCAGCAGCGAGCCAGAGTCCGTAATCGCGCCGGTTTTGCTGGACGAACCAGGATTAGTCACGATGTTCGTGCAGTTCGAAGCACCAGCAATATCGAAGGCGTTGTTCTGCGAGATGATCTTGGCCTTGTAGGCGACACCGATGCTGTAGTGATGTGGATACACCGCATGCGAGCGCGAACCTTCGAAGTAGTTGTTATACACGTGCACCTTGCCGAACCTTACACGAGGGCCACGTTCCGCCACGTTCAGGAAGTGGTTGTTATTGAAGGTGACAGTCAGGTGGCCATCATCCGAGGTGCGGCTGTCCGAAGAGCCAATCAGGTTGTTCTTCTGGTGCAGTTCGAAGCGGTTGTTCGACACCGTCACGTAGTCGGAGCCGTTCTTCACATCCAGCGCGCCATCATGGCATTGCTTGGTTTTGCCGTTCTCGACCGGCAGCTTATCGTCCGTCACGGGCGCGTCGGTAAAGACGTTGTGGTCAACCCAGATGTTGCGCGAGCCCGAGATCGTGATGCCGTCGTATTCCGAATTCCAGTTGCCACTGCTGCCATCGTTCGGATCCCAAACCGGGTAGAGCGAGCAGGGATTCTGGATGGTCAGGTTGCGCACGATGACGTTCTGCACGCCACTCAGCACGATATTGCCGTTGACCAGGCGGGTATCGCTGCCGACGCCGATCAAGGTCGTATTGCTGCCCGGTTTGATTTGCAGGCGCAAGCCCTCATCGCTTGCACTCTTGAATGGGCCGCCGTTGTCGGCTGCGGCCATGTTGATGGTGCCCTGCAGCTTGATGATCTTGGGATTGTCGCCTTGCGCCTTGAGCGCGGCGACCAGTTGCGATCCAGTGTTGACCAGGTAGATAGCCGATGCAGGCGCCGCTGCGCCGCCGGTGGTGCCGCCGCCCTGTCCGGCCCAGCCGGTGGAAGGCGCGGCTTCCAAGGTCGCGTTGGCGGATGGCGCCGGTGTCGGCGTTGGGGTTGGCGTTGGGGTTGGCGTTGGGTCGGTGCCGGCCAGCGCACCGACGGCACACTTCTTGGTTACGCCGGGATAGGGATCGCTGCCAAACGTGCTGGTGTCGCACTTGATGTCGCCTGAGAAGGTTTTGACGACCCATTTGTCCTTGATGCCGTAGGAAACCGAGCGGCTGCTGCTGCCAACTTTGCACGTGCCGCCCTGGTCGGCGCACTTGGAATAACCACCGGGCCAATCGGCCGCAAAGGAACTGGCGGAATAGATCAACATCAGGGCGCCGCAAATGAAGCTTTTCTTCATAGCCTAGATATCTCCAAAAATTTGTTTAGGGGAATGACACGAAGGGCAATATTGTTCGAACAATTCATGTCATCAGACATCCTATAACATTACCGCCTGTTACGCAAAAGTATTTCCAACGGGTAACGAATAACGTCAAATTGGCGCGTTCGGCTGATTACTGGGCTGGATAGTTGTACGACGACCGTAACCATTCCAGCGCGAGCTCAATTTGGCCGACGTCAGAAGGCAATCAAGATGGGAGAACGCTGCTGGAGGGGATGTGGGGAACTGTCACGGTCAGGCACGCCGGGCGGCGCGCCTGACCGGATGCAGGCTTAGCGCGGCAGGACCGAACTGCCCATCAGGTACTCATCGACAGCGCGGGCGCACTGGCGGCCTTCGCGGATCGCCCACACTACCAGCGACTGGCCGCGGCGCATGTCGCCTGCTGCGAACACGCCTGGCTTGCTGGTCTTGTAGCTGTTATCGCCTTCGGTCGCGGCGCGCGCGTTGCCGCGTGCATCCTTATCGACACCGAAGGCATCCAGCACTTGCGCCACCGGCGAGACGAAGCCCATGGCCAGCAGCACCAGGTCGGCCTTCACTTCAAATTCGGAGTTCGGCACTTCGCTCATCTTGCCGTCTTTCCATTCGACGCGGCAGGCGATCAGCTTTTCGACCTTGCCGTTCTTGCCTTCGAAGCGCTTGGTGGCGACAGCCCAGTCGCGCTCACAGCCTTCTTCGTGCGAAGAGGAGGTGCGCAGCTTGGTCGGCCAGTATGGCCAGACCAGCGGCTTGTTTTCCTGCTCCGGCGGCATTGGCATCAGTTCAAACTGGGTGACGCTGGCAGCGCCATGGCGGTTCGAAGTGCCGACGCAGTCCGAACCGGTATCACCGCCGCCGATCACCACGACGTGCTTGCCGGTGGCCTTGATCTGGTCCTTGAGCTTGTCGCCGGCATTCACCTTGTTCTGCTGCGGCAGGAAGTCCATTGCGAAGTGGACGCCTTTCAGCTCGCGGCCTGGCACCGGCAGGTCGCGCGGGGCTTCCGCGCCGCCGGCCATGACGATGGCGTCGAAGTCTTTTTCCAGGTCCTCCGGGAAGATGGTTTCCTTGGAGCCGTTGGCAACGGTCGCCGGGAAGTCCTTGCCGATCAGGACGGAGGTGCGGAATTTCACGCCTTCCGCTTCCATCTGCTCGATGCGGCGGTCGATGTGGCGCTTCTCCATCTTGAAGTCAGGGATGCCGTAGCGCAGCAGGCCGCCAACACGGTCGGCCTTTTCGAACACGGTCACATCGTGGCCGGCGCGTGCCAGCTGCTGCGCGGCCGCCAGGCCTGCAGGGCCTGAGCCAACGACAGCGACCTTCTTGCCGGTCTTGACTTCAGCCGGCTGCGGCACGACCCAGCCATGCTCCCAGCCTTCGTCGATGATCTTGTGCTCGATCGATTTGATCCCGACCGGCAGCTCGTGGATGCCCAACGTACAGGCGCTCTCGCAAGGCGCCGGGCAGATGCGGCCCGTGAACTCGGGGAAGTTGTTGGTCGAATGCAGCGTGTTCAGCGCTTCGCGGTAGTGGCCGCGATAAACCAGGTCATTCCAGTCCGGGATGATGTTGTTGACCGGGCAGCCCGAGTTACAGAACGGAATGCCGCAGTCCATGCAGCGTGCGCCCTGTACCTTGGCCTGGTCGTTGGTCAGGTGAATGACGAATTCTTTGTAGTTCTTGAGGCGAGCCTCAGGTGCCAGGTAGCTTTCTTCCTGGCGCTGGAATTCCATGAAACCGGTGATCTTACCCATTTTGCTGATCCTCTCTTACGCTGCGATTGCTTGAGTTTCCGCTTCGATCGCGGCGTTATCTGCCATCTCCACCAGGGCGCGTTTGTACTCGCTCGGGAACACTTTGACGAACTTGGCACGGCTCTCGTTCCAGTTGTCGAGCAACAGGCGCGCGCGCGTGCTGCCGGTGTGTTTGAAGTGGCGCTCAATCAGGCGTTTGAGGATGGTTTCATCGGCCTCCGGTTCGCCATTGCGATGCTGGCTGTGCCAGGTAGCTTTGTCGACCTGCTGGTCGGCCGCCGCCTTCACTTCTTCCAGGCTCACCATGGACATATTGCACTTGCTGTGGAATTCGCCGTCCGGGTCGTACACGTAGGCGATACCGCCCGACATGCCTGCCGCGAAGTTGCGGCCGGTAGCGCCCAGCACGACCACGGTACCGCCGGTCATGTATTCGCAACCGTGATCGCCCAGGCCTTCCACAATCGCGGTGGCGCCGGAATTACGCACGGCGAAACGCTCGCCTGCCACGCCGTTGAAGAAAGCTTCGCCGGCAACTGCGCCGTACATGACGGTGTTACCAACAATGATGTTATTCACAGCCCAGCCACGGAACTCGGTGTTCGGGCGCACGATGATGCGGCCGCCCGACAGGCCCTTGCCCACGTAGTCGTTGCCTTCGCCCACCAGGTCGATGGTGATGCCGGCTGCCAGGAAGGCCGCTGCCGACTGGCCTGCGGTGCCTTGCAGCTGGATGTGGATGGTGTCATCCGGCAGGCCGGCATGGCCGTATTTCTTGGCGACTTCGCCCGACAGCATGGTGCCGACGGTGCGGTTGACGTTCTTCACCGGCGAGATGAAGGATACGCGTTCGCCTTTTTCCAGCGCCGGCTTGGCTTGTGCGATCAGTTTCAGGTCCAGTGCCTTGTCCAGGCCATGGTCCTGCTCTTCGCTGTGGAAGATCGACATGCCATCGTCCACTTTCGGCTGGTAGAACACATTGGTGAAGTCCAGGCCCTGTGCCTTCCAGTGGGTGATGGCTTTCGACTTGTCCAGAAGGTCGGCACGGCCGATCAGCTCTTCAAAAGTGCGGATGCCCAGTTGCGCCATCAGCTGGCGCGCTTCTTCGGCGACGAAGAAGAAGTAATTCACCACGTGTTCAGGCTTGCCCTGGAACTTCTTGCGCAGTTCCGGATCTTGCGTCGCAACGCCGACCGGGCAGGTATTCAGGTGGCACTTGCGCATCATGATGCATCCTTCCACCACCAGCGGTGCGGTAGCGAAGCCTACTTCGTCGGCGCCCAGCAGGGCGGCGATCACCACGTCGCGGCCGGTACGCATCTGGCCGTCGGCCTGCACGCGCACACGGCTGCGCAGGCCGTTCAGCACCAGGGTTTGCTGGGTTTCGGACAGGCCCAGCTCCCACGGGGTACCGGCATGCTTGACCGAGGACAGCGGCGAAGCGCCGGTGCCGCCGTCGTGGCCGGCCACGACGATGTGGTCGGCCTTGGCTTTCGACACGCCGGCAGCCACGGTACCGATACCGACTTCCGACACCAGCTTGACCGAGATCGAAGCGCGCGGGTTGGCGTTCTTCAGGTCGTGAATCAGCTGGGCCAGGTCTTCGATCGAATAGATGTCGTGGTGCGGCGGCGGCGAGATCAGGCCCACACCCGGTACCGAGAAGCGCAGCTGGGCGATGTACTCGGATACCTTGTGGCCCGGCAGCTGGCCGCCTTCGCCCGGCTTGGCGCCCTGCGCCATCTTGATCTGGATCTGGTCGGCGGAGTTCAGGTACTCCGCGGTCACCCCGAAGCGGCCGGAGGCCACCTGCTTGATGCGGGAGCGCAGCGAGTCGCCTTCCTGCAGCGGAATATCCGATTCAACCTGTTCCTTGCCCAGCACGGATGCCAGGGTTTCGCCGACCTTGATCGGGATGCCTTTCAGCTCATTGGTGTAACGACGTGGATCTTCGCCGCCTTCACCGGTGTTGGACTTGCCGCCGATGCGGTTCATCGCAACCGCCAGGGTAGCGTGAGCCTCGGTCGAGATCGAGCCCAGCGACATGGCGCCGGTAGCGAAGCGCTTGACGATTTCCTTGGCCGGCTCCACTTCGTCGAGCGGGATTGCCTTGGTCGGGTCGATCTTGAATTCGAACAGGCCGCGCAGTGTCAGGTGGCGCTTGCTCTGGTCGTTGATCAGCTGTGCGTACTCTTTATAGGTCGAGTAGTTGTTCGAGCGGGTCGAGTGCTGCAGCTTGGCGATGGCGTCCGGAGTCCACAGGTGGTCCTCGCCACGCACGCGGTAAGCGTATTCGCCGCCGGCGTCCAGCGCGTCGGCCAGCACCGGGTCATTGCCAAAGGCCAGCTTGTGCAGGCGCAGGCCTTCCTCAGCCACTTCGAACAGGCCGATGCCTTCCACGTTCGACTGGGTGCCGCGGAAGTACTTGTCAACCAGCTGGCGGTTCAGGCCAACGGCTTCGAAGATCTGCGCGCCGCAGTAGGACATGTAAGTGGAGATACCCATTTTCGACATCACCTTCATCAGGCCTTTGCCGACGGCCTTGGTGTAGTTGTAGATCGCGGTTTCCGGAGTCAGGTCGCCTGGCAGCGAGTGCGCCAGTTCGGCCAGCGATTCCATCGCCAGGTATGGGTGCACCGCTTCCGCGCCGTAGCCGGCCAGCAGGGCGAAGTGGTGGGTCTCGCGGGCGGAGCCGGTTTCCACCACCAGGCCGGTGGAGGCGCGCAGGCCCTTGCTCACCAGGTGCAGGTGGATGGTCGACGTTGCCAGCAGGGCCGGGATCGCCACGCGGTCCGGGCCAACGGTGCGGTCGGAAATGATCAGGATGTTGTGGCCGGATTTCACCGCGTCCACGGCTTCCGCGCACAGCGATGCCAGCGACGCCTCCACGCCTTCCTTGCCCCAGGCCAGCGGGTAGCAGATGCTCAACTCATAGGACTTGAACTTGCCGCCGGTGTGCTGGCTGATGGTGCGCAGGCGCGCGATGTCGTCGAAGCCCAGCACCGGCTGCGACACTTCAAGACGCATCGGCGGGTTGACGTTGTTGGTATCCAGCAGGTTCGGTTTCGGACCGATGAAGGACACCAGCGACATCACCATCGCTTCGCGGATCGGGTCGATCGGCGGGTTGGTCACCTGGGCGAACAACTGCTTGAAGTAGTTATACAGCGGCTTCAGTTTGTTGGACGTGACAGCCAGCGGCGAGTCGTTACCCATCGAGCCGACGGCTTCTTCACCATTGATCGCCATTGGCGCCAGGATGAAGCGCATGTCTTCCTGGGTATAGCCGAACACCTGCTGGCGGTCCAGCAGCGAAGCCGATTGCTTCTCGCCGGATGCCGGGCCGTACTTTGCCACGTTGCCGGCGGTCTGGCTTTCGCTCAGTTTCAGTTCGCCCAGCTTGATGCGCACGGCATTGATCCAGGCCTTGTATGGCTTGGCGTTGGCGTAAGTGTCTTTCAGTTCCTTGTCGTCGATGATGCGGCCGGCTTCCAGGTCGATCAGGAACATCTTGCCCGGCTGCAGGCGCCATTTCTGGATGATCTTCGATTCCGGGATAGGCAGCACGCCCGATTCGGACGCCATCACGACCAGGTCGTCGTCGGTCACGATGTAACGGGCAGGACGCAGGCCATTGCGGTCCAGGGTGCCGCCGATGTAGCGGCCATCGGTGAAGGCCATGGCGGCCGGGCCGTCCCATGGTTCCATCATCGATGCGTAGTATTCGTAGAAGGCCTTGCGGTTGTCATCCATCAGCGTGTGGTTCTCCCACGCCTCAGGAATCATCATCATCATCGCCTGCGCCAGCGGATAGCCTGCCATCAGCAGCAGTTCCAGCGCGTTGTCGAAGCAGGCGGTGTCGGACTGGCCTTCGTAAATCAGCGGGAACAGCTTTTGCAGGTCGTCGCCCAGCACGGCCGACTTCATCACGCCTTCGCGGGCGCGCATCCAGTTGAAGTTGCCCTTCACGGTATTGATCTCGCCGTTGTGCGCAATCAGGCGGTAAGGGTGGGCCAGCGGCCATTCAGGGAAGGTATTGGTCGAGAAGCGCTGGTGCACCAGCGCCAGCGCGGAGATGCAGCGCGGGTCCTGCAGGTCCTTGTAGTACACGCCCACCTGGTCGGCCAGCAGCAGGCCCTTGTACACCACGGTGCGAGCCGACATGGACGGCACGAAGAATTCCTTGCCGTGGATGAGTTTCAGCGCCTGGATCGCGTGGCCGGACGATTTGCGGATCACGTACAGCTTGCGTTCCAGCGCGTCGGTCACCATGACGTCCTGGCCGCGGCCAATGAAGATCTGGCGGATGACCGGCTCTTTTTCGCGGACGCGCGGCGACATCGGCATTTCCGAGTCGATCGGCACGTTACGCCAGCCCAGCACAACCTGGCCTTCGATACGCACGGCGCGCTCGATTTCCTGTTCGCAGGCGATGCGGGAAGCGTTTTCTTTCGGCAGGAACACCATGCCGACGCCGTATTCGCCTGGTGGTGGCAGTTCGACACCCTGCTTGGCCATTTCGTCGCGGTAGAACTGGTCCGGAATCTGGATCAGGATGCCGGCGCCGTCGCCCATCAGCTTGTCCGCACCAACCGCGCCCCTGTGGTCCAGGTTCTTCAGGATCAGCAGACCCTGTTCGACGATCGAGTGGCTCTTGTTGCCTTTGATGTGGGCGACGAAACCGACGCCACAGGCGTCATGTTCGTTGGCTGGGTTG
>Ga0209130_1000836_pt1 | contig 25748 bp, 16 predicted proteins | sample AraplaMF_Cvi_mLB_FD_184264 | JGI IMG/M metagenome (GOLD analysis project Ga0209130, IMG submission 184264) | Arabidopsis root microbial communities from the University of North Carolina, USA - plate scrape MF_Cvi_mLB (SPAdes) (version 2) | ecosystem: Host-associated > Plants > Roots > Endosphere...
ATTTCCACGTCATAGGTCATCTGGACCCGTGGCGGACGGATTTTCTGCAGGCGCTTCTGGACGCTTTCGCTTTTGGACATGGCTTCTCCTTCTTTGGACTTGGTGGTTATTTCAGTGCGCCGAATGGATCGGCGCTAGGGGTCGATGCAGGTGCTTTGACGCCCTGCACCTTGTTTTTCACGGCATTGGCGGCCGCATTCGCGGCGGTATTGCTGTTGGAGCGTGGCTGCGGCTTTTTATCGGCAGTCGGCACCAGCACGGATTCGCCCAGGCTCTCGCGCAGCAACTTGGCCAGGTCTTGGGATTCGGTCCGGATGGAGCCGGACAGGTTGTTCTGGCGGCTCAAGTCGGCCAGGGCGCGGGTGGACAGGCGCAAGCCGGAAATGGCAATGATGCTGTTGGCCAGCTGGTCGGACGGATCGCGCACCAGGATCTCCTGGGCACTCACAATCGCTTCGCCATACTGCCCTGCGTCATAGCGGGACTGGGCGATATTCACCCAAGGCGATTTGTCGGCAGGGTAGGCGTTGGCAGTTTCCTTCCACAGGGTGATGGCCTGCTCCTGCTTGCCGGCCACCTTGGCTTCGGTACCTCTGGCCAGCATGTCTTCCAGCTTCGGTTTTGCCGGAGCGGCGACTTTCGGGTCCACGGTCTGGCAGGCAGACAGGGAAGCAGCAATTGCTGCGATGCACAAAATGCGGGAGATAACAGTGATTTTCTTCATAACTAACCTCATCGGACGGACAAATAGCTTTTTTACAATAGTTGCGTCCGACGAACGTTAGCAGAAAAAAAATATTACCTACGCACAATTGAATCTCACCAATTTTCACACCCCCGCGCACGATTGAGCCTTTTAGTACAGGCTTTCCCAGGAAGTGTTATTGTTCTGGCACTTACCAGAAAACAATTATCAGAAGGATCACAGATGGCCAGCAAGGTGTTATGGGGCGAAGGCTTGTTTTTGCGCCCTCAGCATTTCCAGCAGCAGGATCGCTATCACGAGCATCGTTTGCATCGCAGCGTAAAAGCCGTGCACCCGTACGCATGGGGTGTCGACCGCCTGGCGATCGACATGGAAGCCCTGGCGCACAACACGCTGCGCCTGCTCGAACTGTCGCTGGTATTGCCGGATGGGGAACTGATTGAAGCGCCGGGCCACGACAACCTGCCGGAAGCGATCGACCTGGGCCAGCTCGCCCAATCGCAGCACAGCGTAACGTGGTATGCCGCCCTGCCCGTGTTCAAGCATTTCGGCGGCAATTTCGCGCCGGCGGGCCAGCCGGCCAATGGCGCCCGCTTCTCGCAAACCAATGCCGAAACGCCCGACCTGTACACGCAAGCGGCGCAAGCCGAACTGGCCTACCTGAAAAAATCGCTGCGCCTGGTGTCGGACGCCGAACCGCGCGAAGGCTATGTGTGCCTGCCGCTGCTGCGCCTGCGCCGCCTGTCCACCGGCGGCTTCGAACTCGATCCCGGCTTCGTTCCGCCAAGCCTGACGATCCGCACCGCGCAGCCCCTGTTCCTGCAACTGCGCCGCCTGCTCGATGCGCTGCAGGCCAAGGTCAACGCGCTGTACGGGCACCATCGCGAACCAAGCCGCAACGTGATCGAATTCCGCAGCGGCGACATGTCCACTTTCTGGCTGCTGCATACCGCCAGCACGGCCTTCGCATCGCTGTCGCACTACTACCATAACCCCGAGCTGCATCCGGAGCGCCTGTACGAGCAGCTGCTGTCGCTGGCCGGCGCGCTGATGACGTATTCGCGCAGCTGGTCGCTGTCCGACCTGCCGCCCTACCGCCATGACGATCCGGGCCCCGCGTTTGCGCAGCTCTACATGATCGTGCGCGAACTGCTGGACACCGTGATTTCCTCGCGCTACTTCGCGATCGCCCTGTCGCAGCCGAAGCCGGCGCACCACCGCGGCATGCTCGATTCCGGCAAGATCAGCGAAGACACCACCTTCTACCTGGCCGTTGGCGCCGACATGCCGGCCGTGGAACTGGTGGAAGTGGTGCCGCTGCGCTTCAAGGTTGGCGCGCCGGACGACGTGGAAAAGCTGGTGCTGTCGGCCATGCCGGGCGTGCGCCTGGCACACGCCCCGCAAGTACCGGCTGCGGTGCCGGTCCGGCCAGACACGTGCTACTTCACGCTGGACTCCAAAGGCCCGCTGTACGAACGCATGCTGCAGGCCCAATCCATCGAAATCTATGCCCCTTCGGGCATGCGCGAATTGCGCCTTGAATTGATTGCTGTGAACTCCTGAACCAGAGCAGAACATGAACACCATTGCCCCACCTTCACTTATCGCCGAACCAATCGCCGCACCGGCCGCCAACGGTACCTTGCTGGACATGATGTACGACGGCTTTTATGCCCTGTTCATGCTGAAGAACGGCAGCGCACCGCAAGACCACGCCGAGTTCCAGTCGCGCATGACGCGCTTCCTCGACGACTTCGGCCGCAATGCGCGCAAGAAGAACGCTTCCGCCGACGATATCGACGCCGCCAAATACGCCTTCTGCGCCGCGGTCGACGAGATCATCCTGCGCTCCCATTTCTCGATCCGCGACGCATGGGAACTGAAGCCGCTGCAATTGACCATGTTCGGCGACCAGCTTGCCGGTGAAAACTTCTTCAACCGCCTGGACGCGCTGCGCACCCGCAGCAGCGAGCACGTGGAAGCGCTGGAAGTGTTCCACATGTGCCTGCTGCTTGGCTTCCAGGGCCGCTACATCCTGGAAGGCTCGGAAAAACTGGGCTACCTGACCAGCCGCCTGGGCGACGAAATCGCCCACATGAAGGGCCGCCGCCCGGGCTTCGCGCCGCATGCCGAACGTCCCGACCAGGTGATGCACAAGCTGCGCAGCGACCTGCCGCTGTGGGTGCTGTGCTCCGTGTTCGCACTGATTTCCGCGCTGGCGTATATCGGCCTGCGCACCTCGCTGTCCAGCCATACGGCGCAGCAAGTAAGCGCCTATAACGACGTGGTGCGCATGGCACCGCGACAGGCGCACGTCACCATCACGCTGCCGTGATGCGGTCGCTGTTCGGGACAGGCCTGGCCCAGCACGGCCGCCTGTTGACGCTCTCGAGCGCCCAGCAATCCGGTTTGCCGGAAAGCCTGATGGCGGAACGCTTGGTCGGCCGCGAAGGGGTGAATGAACTGTTCTGCTTCGATGTCGACGCGCTCAGTACATCCACCAGCCTTGACCTCGGCCAGTTCATCGGCGAAGAACTCACCATCCGCCTGCTGCAGCCGGATGGCAGCCGCCGTTCGTGGCATGGACTGTGCACACAGGCCAGCTGGCTTGGCGCCGACGGCGGCGTGGCACGCTACCGCCTGCGCCTGGAACCGGCGCTGGCCCTGCTGCGCCTGCGCCGCGACAACTACATTTTCCAGGACAAGTCGGTGCGCGACATCGTGCAGGAACTGCTGGCTGACTACACGCAGCTGCGGCTCGATTTCGACGTCACCCAGGAGCTGGCGCCGCGCGCCACGACCACGCAGTACCGCGAAAGCGATTTCGACTTCCTGTGCCGCATCCTCGCGTCGGAAGGCCTGAACTGGCGCTTTGAACATGACCAGGACGAGCAAGCGACGCAGGACGGGCAGTCGCGCCACCGCGTGGTGGTCTTTGACAGCCAGGCCAAGCGTCCTGCCGTACAAGGGCTGCGCTTCCATGGCGTGCGCGCGACCGAACGCGACGACTCGATCGACCAGTTCTCCGCGCGCCGCGCCATTGCACCAAACGCCATCAGCATTGCGAGCTGGGATCCGGCGCAGGTGTCGGCACCTGCTGCCGAGCAAACAAGCAGCCTCGATGCCGGCGAACTGCCTGCGATGTCCATCTACGACGGCAGCGAAGAACGCAGCTACGTTGCCAGCGGCGAAGCGGACGACCATAGCCTGCTGATGCTGCAAGCCGCCGAACTGGCGAACAAACAGTTCACCGGCGAAGGCTCGGCGCGCCGCCTGGCCGCAGGCAGCAACTTCGCGCTGACCGGCCATGAACGCTTCGACGGCGATGAGTTCACCACGCTGTGGGTCGAACACGAAGCCCGCAACAACTTCACGCCATCGCTGAAGGCCGGCCCCGGCGTTGCCCCTGGCACCTACCGCAACCGCTTCGCCTGCGTGCGCTCCGCCGTGCCGCTGGTGCCGCCGGCCACCGCCCTGCGGGTGCAAGGCGCCGCACTCGGCGCGCAAACGGCCCTGGTGGTCGGCCTGCCAGGCGCCGCCAACACCACGCAACGCGGCCAGCAGATCCGCATCCAGTTCCCATGGCAGCGCGGCCACAACGCCAATCCGGGCGGCGCCAGTCACAACACCGACACCGAAGGCAATGCACCGGGCGACGACAGCTCCGGCACCTGGGTGCGCGTTTCTGAAGCGCTGGCCGGCCCGAACTTCGGCAGCCAGTTCACGCCGCGCATCGGCACCGAGGTCCTGGTCGACTTCATCGAAGGCGATATCGACCGCCCTGTCGTCGTGGCCCAGCTCTATACCGGCAGCGACCGGCCGCCCTTCTCGGCTGGCGTCGACTCCAGCGCCAACCACGCAGGCGTCATCTCCGGCATCCACAGCCACGCCCTCGATGGCGGCGGCTACAACCAGTGGGTGCTGGACGACACCAGCCAGCAACTGCGCATGCGCCTTGCGAGCAGCACAGCCGCCAGCCAGCTGAACCTGGGCCACATCGTTCACCAGTCCCCCGATTCCGCCACACGCGGCGCGCACCGCGGCACCGGTTTCGAATTGCGCACCGACGCCTGGGCAGTACTGCGCTCGGGCGAGGGCCTGCTGCTGACCACCAGCCGCCGTGGTGCGCAAGGCAGCGGCATCAGCTCGACCCAGCTCGAAGCGGACGATGCGCTGGAACGGCTGCGCGCCAGCCAGAAGCTGGCCGACAGCCTGGCCAAGCCCGCCGCGCAGCAGCATGCCTTGTACAGCGCCGATGCCATCAAGGCGCAGCAGGACATGCTGAAGCAGCTTGACCCGAAACACGACGGCAAATACGCCGGTTCGGTCAACGGCCACAGCGCCCAGCGCGCGCAAGACGGTGCACGCGATCTCGACGCCGCCAAACCGGTGGAACGCTTCGCCGGCGCAGTGACCATGGTCGACAGCGTGGACAGTATCAACTTCGCCACGCCCGCCTCCACCCTGCTGTTCGCCGGCGAACAGCTGCACTGGACCAGCGGCTCCGACCTGCACCTGGCTGCCGGCCATACCTACTCCGGCGTCGCCGCCAACGCCGCCACCCTCTTCACGCGCGAAGGCGGCATCAAGGCCATTGCCGGCAATGGCGACGTCTCGCTGCAAGCCAACACCGGCGAGCTGGAAATCCTGGCGGACAAGGAAGTCGTTGTCCTGTCGGTCAACGACGGCATCGAAGTCAAGGCCAACAAAAAGATTGTCCTGCACGCTGGCCAATCATCCATCGTGCTGGAAGGCGGCAATATCACTTTTGCCTGCCCGGGCAACTTCACCGTAAAAAGTGGGCTGCACTCTTTTGATACTGGACATAATACTGCCGTGCAAATCGGCCCACTTCCTGGCTCAACAGTAAAGCTATCTGGAAGCACGATAAGAGCCGCATCACAAGGAACCTCGCCGACAAGCCTGCCGCAAGATGAGAATCATGAGTACACCCAGGTCTTTGATGTCAGCAATTTGCTTGAGAATTCGGAAAAGAGAGGTGCTTTAGACGGTAAGCCATATCGGATTTACCTGCCAGATGGGAGCATTCACCAGCAAGGCACTTTGAGCGAAGGAGTGACTGCCATAGTTAGAACGCCCGTGCCTATGACTGTACGTTGTGAGATTGGGCATGGAAGCTGGGTAATCGAAGAGGACGGATACGACACTATGGGGGCGAAGTATGAAAACGATGATTCAGATGAAGTTGAAGAAAACCTTGCATCTCAATCTTCGCCAGAGATTTTGACGGGAGAAAACGCGTGAGTGGAGCGCAACAAGCAACAAATAGGAGAGGCGGCGCAGCGCGGGCGGAACCGCAAACAGTACGAGTGGTGCAAGCATCTTTCGTATTCTTGGATAGCATGCAAAAGCCGATTCCCGATCTGACTGTCAAAATTGCCGAGGCCGGAGGCTCAGCAACCACACCAGCATGGGAAGTTAATGTGAACTCTTCGCCCACAACCGGCGCCCCGTCGCTCACTGCCGCACCAATAAAAAACTCAGTTGTGGTCACGACTGATAAAGATGGGCTGGCGATTACGATACCTAATGCCGCCCGCGGGCAACCCATCGACATTTTCATTAAGAAGAGCAACGGACAATTTGATCTGAAAGGGACTGTAACGCCTGGGAAGGACGTTAATGCCTATACGATCATCAGTCCAGAATACCATTTCGAAGCAACTACCCGGCTCTCGCCAAAAGAAGAGCTGGAGTCAGACCTAAAAATACCGACCATTGGAGTTGGAGAGGTCATGACAATAAAGCGTCTCATTGATGAATTTGGCCCATATATTGGGTCAGCAATGAAGGTGACCGAGGTTGGAAAAATTCTTAAAGACTTCCCGACCCGTAAAAGCGTTTCGCACCTTGACGAAGCCACGGGTAAGAATGTTAGTAGCATAGAGATCGAGCATCACTACCGGGTGATCAAGACCGAAAGGCCTCGCACTGTTGCAATAAATATTTTGCCATCACGCCTGAATTACCCAGCATCAACCACGATATCTGATGATGTATTCACTGGCATGGCAGGGCGCTTGGGCTGTGAGGTTGCGGCAATTAAGGCGGTCACGTTTACAGAAACTGCGGGAAACGGGTTTTGCGAAAATGGGTTACCAACCATACTTTTCGAGCGGCATCACTTCTATGAATTTACGAAGCCGGCGTCGGGTAGACACCCTTATGCAATGTTCCCAGATATCTGCCATGATAATCCTGGCGGGTATGGTGCAGGCGGCATTCATCAATATGAACGGCTGGTAAAAGCGGCACGCCTAAATCTTGACGCAGCGCTCAAGTCGTGTTCCTGGGGTGCATTCCAGATATTAGGTGAATATTACTCACAATGTGGTTACAACTCAGTGGTGGAGATGGTCGATGATTGCATGAAATCCGTCGATGCGCACGCGGTAATTTTTGAAAAATTCCTCAAAAGTGAAAAGAAAAGCGCAGCCACAGCTTTAAAAAATAAGGACTGGGTCAAATTCACAGCCGGTTATAACGGAAAAAACTGGGACAAGCAAAACCCGGATTACCCGACAAAAATGGAGAAGCATTACAATGATTTATCCAAGACCAATTAAGTCAATCGCAACAATATTATTTCTTTTAGCACCGAAACTCGGGCTCTGCGCCACATTGATTGTCTTTGGCAATCCACATTTGGTCGCGATTATTTCTGGCAATCGGATTCTTGGTTACTACAACACGCAACATCAAATCCTCCCCCTCTCCTGCAGCTTTTTCTTCGAAGAAACAGGCCGCCAATCAGATTCGCTGGTTAATATAAACTCATTTCCTATGGAAAATGGAAACTATGCAAGCAGGAACAAGGCTGATGACATTCGAGGACGCGTTTTCCTCAAGAATAATAACAATGAGTGGATAATCCAGACTGAAGAACCGCAAGCAGGCTGTGGCGGAGCTGTCGGCACCTTTTACAAGGGGCCTGATGATGACCACCCAACCCGTTACGAGGTTGCCAAACAATTGCCGGCGATTGGGTTTCGCATTGTCACAAAAAAAACAAACCTGAAAAATAAAAATGGAGCCAACTTTAAAGACAGGAAAGGATTTCTCATTTCAGGTGACGTTGTTACAGCACTCGAGTCCGAAGGCGCCTTTACACGTGTCAGATATGTTCACCCTGCCACTGGGAATATCACTACCGCATGGATAAATACGACCGACTTAGCCGATCCATTTGCGAGCGGTGTTTCCGAAAAATAACCCGAGACCGCATCTCATTAAATACGAGGTGTGCGAATTGCCAACGAGAACATTTTAACCGGGAGCATCCCTTTGCCTTGCCCGGGAAAACGCTAACAATTGACTACCAGCCCAAAGCCAGGGGATGGGCCAGTGCGGCTCGGGGGGGCGAAGTGTTTGTGAATGCGGTGAGCATTGGCGGCGCAGAAGCCAAGGCTGTCGGCAAAGTTCTCGCCGCGATGGTAGAAATCTTATACAAGGTCGATTCGTTCATACCAACCAGCGGCCCGGCCGGACAACAGGAGGCGGGCCCGGCGACTTAAGCGCGTGCAGCAAATTCCTGTCGATCCCGGCAGATTGGGCCACTTCTCAAATCGGATTGTGTTTGTGAACACTACACCTTGATGTAGATCTTCCACTTGTCCAGCCAATACCCCACCAGCCAGCAGGCAAGCATGAACAGCAGCGCAAACACCAGCGAGGCGGCCTTCGGGTTGCCGACTGGCGCCAGTGCCGCGGCCAGCGGCGCATAATTGCCCGTCTTATCCAACGCGATCACGGCCACTTGCGACAGCATGTAGATGAACAACGTGTTCTTGCCGAATACTTCGAGGAAGTACGTCCAGCTCCGCGCGCCACGTAGTTCGATGGTCCACGCCAGCGCGGACAGCGCGAGCAATGCGGTGCCGGTCGAGAGCAGCACGTAACTGCCCGTCCACAGTTTTTTATTGATCGGCAGCAGTGGAGTCCAGTACAGCGCCAGCACGGACAGCGCGATGCCTGCCGCTGCCAGCACGCTTAGCGTACGCGATGTCGCTCCGTTCTGGCGCAGGTAGCGGCCAGCGAAGTAGCCACCGATGACATTCACCGTGGCGGGCAAGGTGCCAAGCAATCCCTCAGGGTCGAAGGGAATGCCCTCGCCTTTGTACAGATGGCCAGCGCCAAACACCCAAAGGTCAATGGCCTGGCCTGCGTTGCCCTCCAAGCTGTAGTCACCGAACAGCGCCATGACCAGCCAATGTCCGAGCAGCGCGACGACGCTGAATACCATTGCGCCGCGCTCACCCAGGTAATGTATTACCAGCGCCGCGATGCCGAAGCACAGGCCAATCCGCTGCAGCACGCCTGGCAGGCGTACTTCGCTTAGATCCCCACCCAGCTTCGACAGAAGGCATAGCAACAACCCGAGCGCAATGATGATCAAGCTACGCTTGGCGACTTTGGCGAGCACGGCCCTGTCACCCATGCCCTCATAGCGCGGCAGTGTGAACGCAAGCGCGTTTCCCACGACGAAAAGGAAGCTTGGGAAAACCCAGTCGGTCGGCGTGAAGCCGTGCCATGGCGCGTGCAACAGCGGCGTGTAGACGTGGCTCCAGTCACCCGGCGTATTCACGATAATCATCAGCGCGACGGTCAAGCCGCGCAGGACGTCCAACGATTGGTAACGGGCGGCGGCAGTCATTGTGCTGCCTCGCGAGGAAGAGCGGCCGCCGGCGCCAGGATGCGTCGATAAACGTCCGCCGGCACATTCGCCATCGAACTGCAATTCGCCTCAGCAACCTTGGACTGCTTGGGGCACGGCTGGTCGCGGTCAAGCGACCAGTAATGAATTCCCGCCATGCCCATCTTGCGCACGGCAGCGGCGGTGGAGCGCGCATCGTCCAGGGTGTAGACGTTTTCGACCACATCGTTCACGCCAATCATAGGCGTCAGTTCGATTTGCGCATATGGCACTTTGTACTTCTGATGCACATTTTTCGCAGCCTGGCTAGCCGATGCGCCCATATCGCAGCGACCGCGCCGCACCACGCACGCCTTGCTGCTTGCGGGACCGTAATCCATCACCATCAGGTTCAACACATAGTCCTGCACGCCATGCTTGCGCACTGCTGCGAGTACCTGCTCGCCGGTCTCGTTCAGGCTACGCGCACTGCCGTCCGAGGCGGCATGGGTGGCAATCGTAAAACTGAAACGCAGTTGCGGATGTGCCCTCTGTGCCAGCGCAATGCGCGCCACCAGCGAATCGATTTGCGCTGCTGTCTGGCCATGTTCGATGTCGAAATCAAAACCAATCAACTGCGGCGAAGCATAACGCGATACGAACGCCTCCATGCCCTCGTCCGTAGCGCAGGTAAAGATATTGCCCTGCCCTCCCGTGGAAACGATATAGCCAACGCCGGCTTGTACGAAACGCGGCACGTTGGCCGCAGCGACTGCAGCGCCATCAAGCTCGCCCCAGCGCTCTTCACCGCATTCGCCGCGCGCAAAAGCCCAGGTCTGCACGCCCTGCGCCGGATCCCACGGCGGCAGGTATTTATAGGGACTATGGACGACTGCCGGCGCCGCGGCGGCAGCAGTCGAGAAGGCGGCGAGGGCCGCCAGCAAAACTTTAAGCATTCAAACTCCGGATGCAAAAAAGGCAGGGCCCCGGAGGAACCCTGCCATAACACTCTCACTTCGGGATCATTACATTTTGCCGCGCACGCCGAAGAAGATCTGCTTGCCGTTCTTGTAGAAGGCGCGCGGCTGGTCACGGGACGTTGCGTAGGACTTGAGGGTCGGATCGTTCAGGTCCTTGCCTTCCAGCGACAGCGTCAGGTTTTCGGTCAGGTTGTAGTTGAACGCAGCGGACAGGGTGCCGACATCATCCTGGTAGATGGCGCTGTTGCGGTCCAGGCCATTCAGGAAAGCCGAACGGTAGCTGTAGTTGATACGCGCGCTGAACTTGCTGGTCTCGTAGAACACGCCCAGGTTGTAGGAGTTCTTCGAGGTGCCGATCATGCTGCAGTCATGCAGGTCCGCACAAGCCGACTTCGGTGCTGCGGCGGTTTCCTTGCCGTCGGCGTAGGTGTAGTTCGCGTTCAAGCCGAAGCCGTTGCCCAGGTCCTGCACATACTGCAGTTCCACGCCGCGGACACGAGCCTTGGTGTTCACTGCGGAGCTCATGTTGTAGGTGGTGACCTTGCCAACCGACTGGTTGAAGAAGTCAGCCTTCGAGGAACCGAAGGTCACATAGGAACCCATGTTCATGTTGTAGATATTCATGCCCAGCAGCGACTTCGGCATGAAGTACCATTCCACGCCCACGTCGACGTTGTTCGACATGATCGGACGCAGGTTCGGGTTGCCGCCGGAACCGGAGAAGGTCAGGTCGTTCAGGCTCAGGGCACCCAGCGAACCGAAGTCCGGACGGGCCAGGGTACGGCTGGCAGCACCGCGCAGTTTCAGGTCCGGCGTCAGGTTGGTGTACAGGTTGATGCTTGGCAGGAAGTCGTTATAGGTGTTCGAGCTGTGGGTCGGATTCCAGACAGTGTTCGGCGAGCCGTTATCCACGTCGATCTTGGTCCTCACGAAGCGCACGCCGACATTACCGCCGAAGTTGCCGAACTCGAGGTCACCCATCGCATACGCAGCGGTGGCTTTTTCCTTGATCAGGAATTCGCTCTGGTAGGCGTGGTTGGCGAAGCTGACATACTTGTCGCCCCAGGTCTTCATCGAATCGGCGTCAAAGGTCCACGCGTTGCTCAGCAGGTTCGGCAGTGGGCTGCTTGGGAAGTTGGTCAAGCCGGTAGGACGGTTGGCCAGCAGTGAACCGGCAGCAGCGACAGTACCGCCCAGCCAGGTCAGCGAACGCTCGTGGTTCGCATTGCGCACGCCGAAATGCAGGGTCGGCACGCCGTTCCACTGGGTCTTGTACTGGCCGTCGATCTGGCCGTAGGTTTCCTTGTCCTTCGCGGTCACGTCCGAGGCCCAGCCGCCGAAGAAGTCGGCGCCGGTGCGCGGATTGAAGGTGCCGGCGTTATCCACGGTCACGGTGGCAGGAGATTCCAGGCCGTGGGTGGTCATGCTGGCGCCGGAGTATGCCAGCCAGGCTTCGTAACCGTAGTCGCGGGCGTAGCCGGTGCCGCGGGTGGTGCCGATCTGGCCTTTGAACTTCAGGTCCTGGGTAGGACGGTAGTTAAAGTCGAAGTTGAGGAACTTCGAATCGCTGTAGGAACCAGGACGGGCAATGATATCCTGCACCGATGGACCCATCTTCGAGCAGTCCGCCACAGGGCAGGCGCTCGGCAAGGTGATCGAAGTGATCGTGTCGCCGGTGACGGTCCACTTGGACGGGATCACGCCGCCCACGCCGGACCAATTGTTGGTCAGCGCCTGGTACGGTGCGAACATGAAGTTGGCATTGATATTGTCCGCATCCAGGCGGGTGTAGAAGCCGTTGATGTCGAAGTCGAACTCTTTGTTGACCTTGACCTGCACGTCGATCATGCCGCCTTTGCGCTCACGTTCCTGGTTGAACATGGCGGTACCGGTCAGCAGGGAGATGTACTTGCCTGCCACTTCAGGATTGGCGGCTACCCACTGCGGCGCATAGCCAGCGCTCAGCTTGTCCCACCACAGGAACTCCTGGCCGATACGGCGCAGGGTGCGCTTTTCGTCGAACACCTGGACCAGGACACCCACGTTGTTCTGTTCATTCTTCCAGTTGCCCAGGGCGCTGAACTGAGCATCGGTCTTCTTGGAGCCTTCGCTGTACACGCCGGTCACGGCGCCCATCAGGGTCAGCGGGTCCTTGAAGCTCAATGGCTTGCGGGTTTCGATGTCGACGTTGCCCGATGCGCCGCCTTCGATCAGGTTAGCCTGCGAAGACTTGTGCACGGTCACGCGGCCGATCAGCTCCGATGGGAACATCGAGTAGCTGACGGAACGGCCGCCGTTGGTGATGTTGGAGATGTACCAGTCGCCGCTCGACACAGTGTGGCCATTCAGGGTGGTCAGCGCCAGGTTGGATGGCGTGCCTTTCAGGCTGACGCGATCATTCTCGCCGAAGCCGCCTTCCGAACCGCCGGCGGTAGCAACCGAGACGCCTGGCACGCGCTGCAGCGAGTCAGCCACGCTCTTGTCCGGCATCTTGCCCACGTCTTCAGCGGTAATCACTTCAACCAGCGAATCGGCATTGCGCTTCTGGTTGATCGATTGTGCCAGCGCGGCGCGCACGCCGGTCACGACCACGACGTTCTGCTCGGCCGGAGCGGCCTGCTGTGCTTGCGCCATGCCAGTGGTGGCGATCAGGATGGCGACTGCAGTCGCGATCGGTGTCATATTGCGGTTCATTTACTCCCCCTAAGTATGGGCTGTCTCAAAGCCCGGTCTATTGTTACCAGTTTCTAAAACCACGTTCAAACCAATTGGACGCCAATATACCCCGATTGAATACCAGATCACTACCAATTTTCATATTTTTTTCACATGTTGTACTGAAAAGACATACCACTTTGCCCAGGAAATCCTGTTGTTAGCGCTATCCCATGGGGAGGCGGGATGCGAGTGGCAGCATACCTCTGGTCATAAGGTCTTTTTTTGGTATTATCAGCCGCACTACAAACGGGAGACCACATGGCATCGCTCGCACAGATCATGGAAGACCTGGTGCAGACCAGTAGCCAGCCGCTTTACCAGCTTTTGCAACGCGCCTTGCGCGATGCGATCAACCAGCACCTGTTTGGTCCCGACGAAGCCCTGCCTGCCGAGCGCGTGCTGGCGGCCGACCTGAATATCTCCCGCATCACGGTGCGCAAGGCCATTGACGGCCTGGTGGAAGAAGGCTTGCTGGTGCGGCGCCCCGGCTCCGGCAATTTCATCAACACCCGCATTGAAAAGAACTTCGCCAAGCTGACCTCTTTTTCCGAGGACATGCGTTCACGCGGCCGCACGCCGCGCAGCGTCTGGCTGAAAAAGTCGGAAGGTACGGTAACGCCGGAGGAAGCGCTGCGCTTGCGGCTAAGCCCGGGCGCGCCGGTATACCGCTACCACCGCATCCGCTTTGCCGACGAAGTGCCGATGTGCGTGGAATACGCAACGATCGTGGCCGATGCGTTGCCGTCACTGGAGTCGGTGGACGTGTCGATGTATGAGGCGCTGGAGGCCGCGGGCCACCGCCCGGTGCGCGCACTGCAGCGCCTATCCGCCCTGCTGCTGACGGGCGAACAGGCCAAGCTGTTGCAGGCGAAGGAAGGCGATGCCGGCCTGGCTGTGGAGCGCCTTGGCTTCCTGCGCGATGGCCGCGCAGTCGAATTTTGCCGTTCGATCTTCCGCGGCGATATGTATGACTTCGTCGCGGAACTCTCTACACCTTAGCCTTCGACGTAGCCTTTGCGCAGCTTTTCGTCGACCAGCTTCTCCATTTCCCGCATCGCCCGCTCCGGCGTTTCAAATTGCTTGAGCAGCGACTGGCCATTGCTGCCGATGCGGCCATAGCTCACCGTCAGTTCCGTGCCGCGCAAGGAGGCGCGCCAGAACTTGCGTGAAGTACCCTGTTCGAAATGCAGGTTGCGTACCAGCTCCCCGGCCGGCGCATCCGTTGGCGCCTCGGCCGCTTGCGCCAGCGCCTTGGCAGGGGCTTGCGCCGCTTTCAACACGGGCGGCAACGGATCCGCCACCTGCTGCAGCGCCCTGTCCTCGCCTGCCGACAGCATGGCTTCAATGCGCTGCAGGACAGCGGACGGATTATCCAGCCAGTCCTTTCCCGGGATATCCAGCACACGCCAGCCGAAACTGCGCAGCACACCGGGCCGGAACACATAACGCTCCACACTGTCGTCCACCGTATCCGCCGGACTATCCAGCAGGATCGCCAGCGCATAGCCGGCACTGGCACCGTCAACGATGGCAAGGTCACAGCGGAATTGGGAACGGCCGACATTCAGGTGCACCTTGTGCCCGCGCTCGCGCAGGGCAGCCGCCAGCGCATCGCGAATGCTGTCTTGCGGGATATCCCTGGTGAATGCATGCCGCGCCCCATGGTTCAACGCGCCCAGCACCGATTGCGCCCGCTCGAACTGGCCAACAGCGCTGGCCTGCGCGAACTGGAGGAAGGCCCGCAACGCTGCTGCGCCATCGTTGTGGACATTGGTAATGGCCTCGGCCCGGATCGTAGACACTACCGCCATGCGATGCCGCGCGCGGCTGAAAATCACGTTCAGCCGCTTTTCGCCGCCGCGCTGATTGATCGGGCCGAAGTTCATCAGCATTTTCCCGTCCGGGCCGGGCGCATAGCAGATACTCAGGATGATCACATCGCGCTCGTCGCCCTGCACATTCTCCAGGTTCTTCACGAACAGGCCGTTGAACTGGTCGTCGTCCTCGCGTACATACTCACGCTCCAGGCGCATCGCAAAGTCCGCATCCTCTTCTGCCAAGGCTTCCAGTGCACCTTCAATGGCAGCTTGCTGTGCTTCGGAAAATGCGACGATGCCAAGGCTCATGCCTGTTTCGCGCTTGAGCATCTCACGCACGGCGTGCGCGATATAGCGCGCCTCCGCTTCGTTGCGGCGCCCGCTATAGACACCGTCCGCGACCTGGTGGAAGCTGACTGGGCGCGCCATCAGCGCATCCGCCGCCGTGACGCCAACGCCATCGTCGTCGGACCGGCGCGGCGTGCCCAGCGCCGATTCCTGCTCCAGTATGCGATCCGGAATCGTCACCAGGCGCCCTTCGTAGAAGGCGGCGTTGGAGAAGCTGATCAGCGACTCATGCCGGCTGCGATAGTGCCAGGCCAGCAATGTGGCCGGCAAGTTGCGGGCAGCCTGGTTCAGCAAGCTGTCCGCATCGAGGTTGATGGCGATGCGCTCACCGCCCTCTTCCACCATGATCTCGTCCTCGCCTTCAGCCGCGCTGGTACTGAAGAAACTGGTCGGCGGCAGTTGCATCTCATCCCCCACCACCACGACCTGGCGCGCGCGGCAAAGTGCCGGAACGGCTTCCTCCGTTGGAATCTGGCTCGCTTCGTCGAAGATCACCACATCGAACAAGTCGGCGGAAAGCGGCAGCGTATCCGACACAGACAATGGACTCATCAGCCAGATCGGCTTCAGGTCATTCACCACCAGCCCGGTTTCATCGTCGCTCAGGTCGCGGATCGAGCGGTGGCGCATGCTCTTGCCGAATTCGTGTTCCAGCTCGCGGCGCCCGGTCGCGTACAGCTTCTTGAACGCCTTGGCATCTTCATCCAGCTGGGTGGCCGATGTGGCCGACACCCGCACATGCTCGCTGAAGCGCGCGTGCTGCGTGGCTTGCACTACCTGCGCGTTCAGCGCCAGCAGCTCACGCTGCAGCGACGCCATGGCATGCACGGCCTGCGCCAACGCTGCGCCATTGAAACGGGCGAGTACCGGGTCAGCACGCAGGATCCGCCGGAATGCTTCGTCGGCGACCAATGCATCGAGGGTGTGCGGCGCATGGTCCAGACCTTGCAATACTTGCGTGCAGGCCGGATCGGCGGCATGGACCGCACGCAGCAAAGGCAGCATGTCCGGCAGGTCATCCAGCGCTTCGCGCAAGTCGCGCAGCAGTTCGGCCAGTTCACCCAGGCGCATGCCGGCATCGAGTGCCAGGTCCTGCCCGATGCTTTGCGCCAGTTTGGCCAAGGCAGGCCGCGCAGCAGCTTCGGCACGGGCCGAGGCAAGTGGGTCGGCCGACTGGCGCAGCCGCGCCAACAGCGCCGACGGGCCATCAGGCGCAGCGAGCCGCTGCTCAAGTTCACCCAGCGCGCGCAGGAATGCCTGCAGTTCACCGACGCCGTATTGCTGCTGGCTCGCCGCCGTAAAAGCTGCCAGGTGCGCCTGTGCAGCATGTTCGGCTGCCAGTGCTTCCAATACCTGCCGGTAGCGGGGGCGCACCGCATGACGGCTGAAGTCATAACGCCGCTGCATTTCGCCGCGCAGGCGCCACCATGCCGGCTGCAGCCAGCGCAGGAAAGACCCTTCCATGCGCCCGGCCATCTCAAGGGCAGCAGCCGTATCGCCTGGCGCCAGCTTGTCTCGCCAGTTTGCCGTTACCTCCTGCGCTTTTGCCACGGACTGCACATGGCCGGCCAGTGTGCTGCGCACATTCATCAAGCCAGCGTGTTGCGGCGAGCTGTGGTCGAGCAGGGAAAGGTGGGCGGCAATGCCGGTGTCCAGCAGCCACTGGCTATCTGTCGCGTCGCGCAGCGCTTGCGCCAGCGTTGCATCGAAATTTGGTTCCAGCGTATCGAGCAGGGTTTCCGCTTCATGGCACAGTTTCTCGATCCGGCCGTAGGCGTGTTCGGCGGCCACCACCGAACCGGCCAGGCATGCGAACGGGTGTGCCGCCAGGCTATCGAGGCCGAAGCGCTCCCGCATGGCACGATGCAGGCGTTGTACCAGTTCGCGCAGCTGGTCCCATGATGCGAGCGAAGGCAGGCGTTCACGCCAGACCTGGGACAATTCCGGCACCGCCGGCGCTTGGGCCAGGCGCCGCAGCAGCAAGCGCACCGTAGCACCCAATTCGGCCGGCGTATTGGCCAATGCGGCTTCAAAAGCATCGATGCAGGCTTGTTGTTCGGCCAGGGCATCGGTGAGCTGCCCGCGGCGCGCCGCCAGCGCCTCACTGGCTGGCGGTTGCGCGACCCATTTTTCATAGCAGGTGCGCAGATCGGCAATGTACGCTTTCTTGTCCGCCTGGGAATCGTGGATCAGGCAGCACAGCGAATCCAGGCCGCTTTGCTTCAGGCGATGGAACACGACGTCAAGCGCCGCCCGCTTCTCGCACACAAACAATACGCGCTTGCCGCGCCCTGCAAAATCCGCAATCAGATTGGTGATGGTCTGCGACTTGCCGGTACCGGGAGGCCCCTGGATGATGAAGCTCCCCTGTGTGCGGGCCAGCCTCACGGCATTGTTTTGCGTAGCGTCAGCCGCCACCACATTCCATTGCTCGGCGGGAGATAACGACGGCGGCAGGCCGGCGTCCAGCGCTCGCGGTTCGATCGAGAAGATGCGGTCGAAAGAAGGATTGGGGGCGGGATCTTCCAGCAACTGGGCATAGTCGCGCACCAGCGACATTTTGCGGTAATTGAAGTTCGCCAGCGTCACCTGGGTCAGGTCCAGGTCCCATGCATAGCGGTGGCCTTCCGGTTCCTCCAGGATGTAGCCGGCGCGATCTTCCGCCTCCGCCACCGGAGCGCTCATGTGCGCCAGGCGTGGCACCGCTGTCGGCGCTGCGCCGGCCTCGAAACGCTGCGGCAACAAGCTTGGGCGCACCCAGTGTTCGAACAGGGCGCGTCCCAGCGGCCGGTAATCGTCGGCCGCATAGCTGTACGCAGGCAGCCAGCCTTCACTGCGCTTTGCGCCGGCAGTTGGGCGGCGGCGCTGGTATTGCTGCAGGCGCTGCAAGGCTTTCTGGCGTACCAGGCGCACGGCGGCCTTTTCGACCAGGCGCAGTTCGACCGCCGGTTCCGACTGGCGAATCTGCGCCAGGATATCGGCATGCACCTCAGCCAGCGAGGTATGTGAAAGGTCCACGGTTTCAGGCAGGCGGATGCCGTACAGCTGGTTTAACTGGTGGCGCAGCACCGGATTGAATTCGGCCTCGCCGCCGGAACACTGGATGATGTATTGGTCGCGCACCCCTTTTCGCTTCACCAGTTCGACCGGAAGCCAGAGCAGCGGCGTCGTGATGCGCTCCTGCGGCGCCTCTTTGAGGTTGTGCCAACGCAGGAAAGCGATCACCAGGCGCAAGTTGCTGAAGCCATACTCGGCGCGGTCACGCCGCGTTTCGCTGATCAACTGGTCCAGGGCCGCAGGCAAATAGGGCTGGTCGTCGAAACGCAGCCAGCTTTGCAGCGCCACCTGCTTGCCCGCCACCAGTTCCTCCGCGAACGGGCCGCCCCAGGTGCAGATCTGTTCCGGGCGGATGCTCTCGACCTGCAGCATCAGCGGCACGCTGGCGACAGTCAGGTTGACCGTGGCGGCCGTCGGACGGAAGTACAACAGCCGGTTGCGGCGCGACAGGTCGAACAGGCGGTCGCGCAAATGATTGAGCACAGCCGTGCGGCGCGGTGCGGCACCGTTGGCGCCCGCCAGCGCGCGCTCCACATCCAGCACCTGTGGCTGGTCGCGCCAGGTACGCAGGCGGGCCGCCAGCGCAGCCACGTCAGTAGCGCGTTCGTGACGATTCACTTCCGTCATTTCGACAATGACCGCAGCGACAATCGGATGCAGGCGGTCGTGCAGCAGGAACAGGTTGCGGCGCGTGCCGGCAAATTGCTGCAAGTCCTGCTCATCGCGGAAATCCAGGCCGCACGCCAGGCTGGCCAGCACCATGCCAAGCATGTAGACGTCACTGATCTCGTCGTGGTGGCCGGCCAGGATTTCCCAACTGCCGGGGCCCGGCAAATGGACCGGGCGCGTAATCGCGGCAGCCAGGTCCAGCTGGACTTCCAGGTTCCGGGTCTCAATCCCGCTGGCCTCAGTGCGCCGGTGTTCCAGCGCACCCACGATATTGAGGCCGGACGCTGCCTGCGGCTGCACCTTGTGGATCGCGGCAAGATCCATGCGCGGCGCCTGCCCCTCGGCAAGCCGCAGGCACAAGGCGCCGCCATCGTCGACCAATACGCTCTCCGGATCGAGCGCGGCGACCTTGCCTTGCGCATGCAATGCCGCGACCTGGTTAAACAGCGGCAAAAGCAGGACCAGCACATCGTCAGTCGACAATGCCGCCCCGTCCTGCGCTTCGATCAGTTGGCGCAGGGTGCGCATCGTTGCGTCACGCTCGCTCATTCTTTCAACTCCTTGGCCAGCCGGCGGTTATAACGGTCCAGTTCCCGTTTGCCAAAGCCGGCATCGCGGCGCAGATTGGCGCGCAGGCCTTCCAGGCTGCCCAGTTGCTGCGCCACCTGGCCGGCGCGCAGCAATGCCTGCTCGCGCTGGCCGCTGTCAGCCAGCGCCAGGTCCAGCATCAAGGCATTCAGGTAACCGCGCACCGCGTCATCGACAACGTCCTCGCCAAACGCTTCGGGCGCGACGACGGTTTCGTTATTGCCCCAGTCTGGAAACAGCATACGCACCTGCCCCAGCACAGCATCGCTCGCAAGCCCGGTGCCATTCAGGAAATAGGCAAGGAAGCCGCGCGTCATGTCCTGCATGCGCAACTGCCCCGGCAAGTCCAGTTGCGCCAGCGCCAGCCGGCCGTGCAGGCGTGAATCGATCCAGCCGTCCAGGTCCGCCGCGCCCTCCCACCAAAGCGACAGCGCCCGGGCGCGGATAAAGGTTTCCGGGTGGCTGTGCGCCGTGCTCGCGCCAGCCTCGCTTGATTCGATTTCGCTGGCCTGCCGCAGGTAAGCCGCGGGATCGACGGTGCCGATGCCGGTCTGCACCTTCACCAGTGTCGATACTGCCGGTCCGACCGCGCCCGCAGCAATGGCGCCGCCGCGATCGGCAAACAGCTCCGTATGCAGGGCAAAGCGGCGGTAGGTCTCGCGATGGCTTGCGCTGGCGTCGGGCGAAGCCAGAGTATCGGCCAGAATGCGGTCGGCAATGAGGAAGCTGGCTTCGTCCTGGGACCAGAGCAGGTAATGCGCGAGTTCATGCCCGAACAATGCCAGCAATTCCTCCTGCGACAAGCGTTCCAGCACAGGTCCCTGCAACACGATGTGCACTTCATCCGGCACGAACACCAGCGCAGCGTTCATTTCCTGTCCCGGCGATTGGTACAGCGTGGCCGGCGCCAGGATGCCGAGCCTGACCATGGCTTGCGCCAGGATCCGGTGCACCTCGGCGTGGCTTTGCTCCTCGATGCGGTAAGTATCGCGCAACAGCAGTGCGCGCAGCGCTTCGCGATGCTCTTCATCGGAACGGCGCTCGCTGGCCCAACGCCATACGTCGGGTTCGTGGCGGCGCAGGTAGTCGACTACCTTTGCGTGATAGGCCAGTGGCTGCAGCTCCATGCTGTCCCCTTAGCGCTTGGCCTTCGAGGCGTCGCTGGCGATCACCACCGACAATTTGGCGGGATCGATATGCTTGCGGAACGCTGCGCTCACCTGCTCCGTGGTCAATGCTTTCAGCTTCGCTTCGTATTCCTTGCTCCACACGAAGGTGCGATTCAGGTAGCGGAAGTGCGACCAGGCGCCAGCCACCACGTCGTCCTTCGACCGGTTCTGCACGCGCTGCTGCATCAGGCCCGATTTGGCCCCCGCCACTTCGGCCGCAGTGAAGCCGTTCTTCACCGCCCGTTCCAGCTCCTGGCGGATCGCGCTTTCCAGCTTGGCCATGTTCTGCGGCGCTGCAATCGCCTCCACGGTGAAGCCGCCGGCATCATCCAGGTCGCCGGCATCAAGCGAGGAACCACCGCCGTAGGACAGCCCTTCCTTCTGGCGAATCCGGTCCATCAGGCGCGATTTCAAGCCGCCATTGCCGAAGATGTAGTTCGCCACTTCCAGCGCCGGATAATCCGCATCGTCCGTCCGCAGCGGGATGTTCATGCGCGCCGCGAACATGCCGTTTTCCTTGTCCGGCGCATCGAGCGTGATGCGGGTTGCGGCCTTCTCGACATGCTTGTCCAGGATCGGCGCATAAGCGGCCTTGCTTTGCCAGCCCGCCAGTTCTTCGCTGACGACCTTGGCCAGTTCCGTCTTGTCGAAGTCCCCTACTACCGACAGCTCGCCGCGCGAAGTGCCATAGAACTCATCGTGATAAGCCTTCACGTCCGCCAGCTTCATTGCCTTGACCGCCTCGATCTGTTCATCGAGTGTCATCACACTGCGCGGATCGCCTTTCGGCCAATGGTCGAAGTATTCGGCCAGCTTGCGGCCGGCCATGGCCTGCGGGTCATTGCGCGAAGCTTCGATGCCGACAATCCACTGCTGGCGCATCTGCTCGAATTCCGCCTCAGGGAAGGATGCCTCCTTCAGCACATGCGCCACCAGGCGCAGCGCATCGGACAGGTGCTCGCGCGTCGTCTCGAAGTGATACAGGCTGCCCGTCATCTTCAGCTTCGACATCGCATCGGCCAGCTGCGCGCGCGTATATTTGCTGGTGCCGCGTGCCAGCATCTGGTCCGCAGCCGCTGACAGCATCTGCTTGCCGAACTGGTTCTTCTCGTCGCCCCAGTGCAGGCGCAAGTCCACCGCGACGGTTTCGCCGCGATTCTTCTTCGGCAGCAGCGCCAGTTTCAGGCCGCCGATTTCCTTGAGTTCCGTGCGCGCCATGATGTTGTCCTGGCTCGGATCGAAGTTTTCCGACGTCAGCGCGCTGGCCTTGCCTTTGTAGTCCTTGAGCAGTTCTGCCGCCGTCGGCGACGCGCCAATTTCCGCACGCTGCGGCGCATCGTCAGGAATGAAAGTGCCGACGGTGCGGTTATCGCGCTTCATGTAGCGCCCCGCTGCTTCGGCAACCTGGGCGGAGGTGATCGCAGCCAGCCCGTCACGGCCCTGGAACAGCAGCCGCCAATCGCCCAGCGCAATATGCTCGCTCAACGCCACCCCAACCTGCTGCGGATTATTCAATGCCTTTTCAATCGAGTTGCTGTACTCGCGGCGCGTGCGCTCCATTTCCTCTTCGGTCGGCGGCGCCTTCGCAAAGCCCTCCACTGTCGCGATCAATTCATCGCGCACCGGCTCGACCGGCTGGCCCATCTTCACCACGGCGCCAAACACTTGCAGGCTCGGTGCGAAGCCGGGCTGGCTCATGGCAAATACCTGCGCCGCCTTGCCGCTTTCCACCAGTTGCTTGTGCAGGCGGCCATTTGGCGTATCGCCCAGCACCTGCCCCATGAAGGCCAGCGGATCGGCATCGTTATGCAGCCCCGATGGAATCTTGTAACCCACCAGCACGATCTGCACGTCGCCCTTGCGGCGCACGGCATACTGGCGCTCGCCGTCCTGCGTCGGCTCCACGGTCCAGAACTGCGGCAGCTTGCGCTTTGGTTTCGGAATCGCGCCAAACGTCTTGTTGATCCAGGCCAGCGTCTGCGTCGGATCGAACTTGCCCGCCACCAGCAACACTGCGTTATCCGGCTGGTAGTAGGTATGGTAGAAGGCTTGCAGGTTCTCGATCTTGACGTTCTCGATATCGCTGCGGTTGCCGATGGTGGAACGGCCGTAGCTGTGCCAGTCGTAGGCAATGCTCTCCATGCGCTTGTACAGGACTTCGAACGGGCTGTTCTCACCGCTCTCGTATTCGTTGCGCACCACGGTCATTTCCGAATCCAGGTCCTTCTTCGCAATGAAGGACCTGGTCATGCGCTCAGCTTCCATGTCCAGCGCCCACTTCAGGTTCTCCGGGCTGGCCTGGAACACTTCGTAGTAGTTGGTGCGATCCAGCGAGGTGGTGCCGTTGAATTCCATGCCGCGCTCGGAGAACTGCTGCGTGATATTGCGGTGCTTCGGCGCGCCCTTGAACATCAGGTGCTCCAGCAAGTGCGCCATCCCGGTCTCGCCATAATTCTCATGACGCGAGCCGACCAGGTAGGTGACGTTGACGGTCACCGTCGGTTTCGACGCATCGGGGAACAGCAGGACTTTGAGCCCGTTGGGCAGGCGGTATTCGGTGATGCCTTCGACGGAGGGACCCTTGGCGACGCCGGCGGGCAAGGTCTGGGCGAGGGCTGAAGAAGCGGTCAGCAGCAGCGCTGCGACATATCGGATTTGCATAGGGTTCTGCTCATGTTGGCAAAACCCTATCCTACGACACTTAGGCCTTTTCGTCAGGTAGCAGACAGGCTTCTACCACCTGCAGCTTGTTATCCTTGGCGAATTCCTTCACGAAGTTGTAAGCCATCGGCTGGATTTCGCGCAGCCCTTCGTTGACGACGACGGCCTTGATGCCATTGACGACGGTCGGGGTGACGTAGGGCGAGAACTGCAGGTGGGCATGGCGGCCGCCGGAGCCTTCCGGGCGGAAGCACGACAGTACACCGGCCAGTCGTTCCGCCCAGTCGCTTGGACGGAATTGTTTGCCGTCGGTCGTAAGCCCAAGAATGAAGAACTCGCTGGCCATATACCTGAAACCCAGTTGCTGTGAGGAACCCCAGTATTATATCTTATAGAAGACTTGAACGGGGTCCCAGGTTCAGGTCATTTTAGCCGAGCCACACCGCTCCGGACAGCAACAGCAGCAACATCATCCACAGCAACAGCGCGCGCCACACCAGGCCGACCGTGCTTTGCAGGGCGCGCACGCCCGGTTCATCGCCCGGCAGCTGGTCCACTTCCATGTCGCTGATGTCGACGGTCGCCGCATCGGACGGGATGATCTTGGCCGCGTTTTCATTCGGCGTGCCAAGGCGCACGCCCATGGCGCCGCCGCCCGCCGAGAGGATGATGCCGATCGCCTCATCCTTCCAGCGGTGGGCGAAATTGCGCCAGGCGTAGATCGCATCTTCGAAATTGCCGACCACGGCGAACGCCACGGCCGTCAGGCGGGCCGGAATCCAGTCGATCCAGTAGAAGGCCTTGGCGGCAAAGATGCCGAAAGCTTCCTGGCGCATATGCTCCGGCTCATTCCAGGCGCGGGCCAGGTATTCGGACACACGGTACAGGATGGCGCCGCACGGACCGAGCGGCATCAGGAACCAGAAAAACACGCCGAACACATTGCGGTGCGTGGTAACCAGCGCCTTCTCCACGGCGATGCGGGAAATCTCGGTCACTTCCATGCCCACGGTATCGATCTTGCACCATTCGGCCAGCAGCGCGCGCGCCTGGCTTTCATCGCCGGCATTCAGCGCCAGCTGGATCGAAGTGAAGTAGTGGCTGTAGTGGCGGAAGCCCAGCGTCAGGTAGACGATCAGCACGTTCCAGGCAAAGGCCGCCAGCACCAGGTTGTAGCGCAGCAGCAGCCAGTACACCAGGCCGGCCGGCAGCGTCAGCGCGCCGATCAGCAGGAACCAGCCCATGCGGCCGTGGCTCGCGTGTCCGGCATTGAACCACTGCTCCATGCGCACAGCCAGGCTCTTGATTTCCGCCCAGATCGGGTTGTCCGCTCGCAGGGGCTTCAGTTGTTCAAACAGCAAGGCCACGAGAATGGAGAGAAAAGTCATCTAAATCCTTTTGATGTGCAGTACCGCAATGCCCGCTACGATAGCTTATGCGCGCAAGAAATGAAACAGGTTGCGCAGCATGCCTGCCGTTGCGCCCCAGATAAAATAGTTCTGGTATGGCATGGCGTAAAAAGTGCGGCGCCCGTTCGGCAATTCGGCCGCCAGGCGCTGATGGTTGGCGCCGTCCATCAGGAAATGGAACGGCACCTCGAAGATTTCCGCCACCTCGAACGGATCGGCTTTCAGCTCGAACGGCGGCGTCACCAGTCCCACTACCGGCGTCACGGCGTAGCCGGTGCCGGTGTAATACAAAGGCAGCGTGCCGATCACGTCGATGTGGCGGCGATCCAGGCCAATCTCCTCCTCCGTTTCGCGCAGCGCGGTGTCGACCGCATCGGCATCGGCCGGCTCGGCGCGGCCGCCGGGGAAAGCCACCTGCCCTGCATGGTCGTTCAAGTGCGCGGTGCGCATCGTCAGCAGCAGGTAGACGCCGTCTTCGCGCAATACCAGCGGCACCAGCACGGAAGCCGGCGTCGGCTCGCCGCGATGCAGGCCAAGCGGCGGCTCGGACGGTTCCGGGGTCCATTCAGGCGGTTCGGCAAAGCGCTGGCGCAGCCAGTCCGGCGCCAGGCGTTCCAGCATCACGGCGGCTTCGCCGGCGATCGCTTCGATCGGGAGCTGGGTCGGGTCGAAAGGTGTTTTGGCCATAGGCGGCATTGTACCAAGCTGAAAAAAAAGGACGCCCGAAGGCGTCCTTTCCGAATCCATACCGGGGTATGGATTACTCGGCAGCTGCAACCTTGCGGTTTGGCAGCTTTTCCTTGATACGTGCGGATTTGCCCGAACGCTCACGCAGGTAGTACAGCTTGGCGCGGCGAACGTCACCACGACGCTTCACTTCGATCGAAGCGATCAGTGGGGAGTACAGCTGGAAGGTACGCTCAACGCCTTCGCCGGACGAGATCTTACGAACGATGAAGTTCGAGTTCAGGCC
>Ga0209130_1000838_pt1 | contig 25740 bp, 29 predicted proteins | sample AraplaMF_Cvi_mLB_FD_184264 | JGI IMG/M metagenome (GOLD analysis project Ga0209130, IMG submission 184264) | Arabidopsis root microbial communities from the University of North Carolina, USA - plate scrape MF_Cvi_mLB (SPAdes) (version 2) | ecosystem: Host-associated > Plants > Roots > Endosphere...
GAACGAGTGCAAAAGAAGTACATGCAGCAGAAGTTAAGAGAAATGTTGCTCCGAGTAAAGAAGTGATAAATGCTTTAGAGCAGGCAAACGACTGGTCTAAATATCGTTCAATTGAAATGACTGCAACTGGTTATACGTCAGGAGTGGAGTCAACTGGTAAGAGTCCAGGACATCCAGAGTATGGTATTACATATTCAGGTGTTAAAGCGAAAAGGGATTTATATTCTACAATTGCTGCGGATTTACGTGTATTCCCGATTGGAACGATTCTATTCGTGCCAGATTACGGATATGGGGTTGTCGCTGATAAGGGCGGTGCTATAAAAGGAAATCGTCTCGATTTATATTATGATACGGTGAAAGATGTTTATAGCCAATGGGGTAAGAAAAAAGTAAATGTATATGTAGTTAAGGTAGGAAATGGTAAGTTTACAGAAGAAGAGTTAACGATGTTAAATGAAGACGAAACGATGCAAGTGTTTCGTGGCCAATATTTAAAGCAAAGATAGTCTAGTGGTAATAACGCTAGACTTTTTTATTTTATAATAGAAGAAATGGCAGAAAGATGGATTATAAAGGATGTAACAGAAGTTAGAATTGTCGCATTTTATCGAAAATAAAGTTATAATAAAGGTAGAGTAGAGAAATTTAGGGGGTCTGAACATGTTTCAAGTACAAAAAGAATTAGCAAGCCATGAAGCGGTGATTGTTGCCTTATTTGAAGAAGAACAAACGAGTAGTTTTGTACAAGAACTGGACAAAGCGTTTGAAGGACAATTACAAGTTTTACTAGAAGAGAAAGAACTTTCTACTAAGAAGAAAGCTATTTCAAAAGTACATAGTTTAGGGAAAACAAATGTGAAACGTTATTATTTCGTTGGTTTAGGAAAGAAAGAATCTTATACGACGGAAACATTACGTGCGGCTCTTGGTAAGGCGTTTAAAACACTACAGGCAGCCAAAGTACAAGATGCAGCAATCTTACTTGATTCTTTCGTAACAGAGAAGTTAGACGCGATTGATGTTGCCCATATTGCAGCAGAAGTACAAGGTCTTGGTACATATGAATTACAAACGTATAAATCAGATAAAAAGGAACGTGTAGAGCTAGAGAAGTTCACGGCTATTACAGCGGAAGATGCACAAGAAATTGAAGCTGCATTAACAGTAGGATACGTACATGGACGTGCAACAAATTCAGCTCGTACACTTGTAAATATGCCGCCAAACGTATTAACAGCGACAAAGCTTGCTGAGTATGCGGTTGAATTAGCGGAAAAATACGATATGGACTATAAAGTTCTTGAGAAAGAAGAAATGGAAGACCTTGGTATGGGAGCGCTACTTGCAGTAAACCAAGGTAGTACAGAGCCACCAAAAATGATCGCTCTTATTTATAAAGGAAAAGAAGAGTGGACAGATGTAATTGGATTCGTTGGAAAAGGGATTACATACGATACAGGCGGCTACTCTTTAAAACCACGTGAAGGCATGGTTGGTATGAAAGGTGATATGGGCGGTGCAGCAGCTGTTCTTGGTGCGATGGAAATTATTGGTGAACTTCGCCCAGAGCAAAATGTTATCGCTGTAATTCCATCAACGGATAACGTTGTAAGTGGTACTGCATTCAAGCCAGATGATGTGATTACATCTATGAGCGGAAAAACAATCGAAGTATTAAATACAGATGCAGAAGGTCGTCTAGCGTTAGCTGACGGTATTACGTATGCGAAGAAGCTTGGTGCAAATTACTTAGTTGATGTTGCAACATTAACAGGTGGTGTAATTGTTGCACTTGGAAATCATACAACAGGTGCGATGACAAATAATGAAGAGTTGTTTGAACAAGTATTAGAAGCATCAATGGAAACGGATGAGCCAATTTGGCAATTACCGATTTTCGAGCGCGATAAAGAACGTGTCAAAAACAGTAAATTTGCTGATTTAAATAACTCACCAGGTCGTGAAGGACATGCGGTTATGGCTGGGACATTCCTAGGTGAATTCGCTGAAGACACACCATGGGTACACTTAGATATTGCTGGAACATCTGAAACAACAGGAGCGCATGATTTAGGCCCATCTGGAGCGACAGGTGCAATGGTTCGTACACTTGCAACACTTGTTGAACGTTTTGGAGAAGAATAATTTTTGAAAAAGGCTGTCTCAAATTTTTTTGAGGCAGCCTTTTATTATTGACATGGTACGATTATTGGCAATTTTTTCAGTAAGTCGATATCATTCATTTATTATTGTACTGTTCAAAAAAAGTGTTACATAGTGAAAGATTCGCCTTATAAAGAAATCGTATATAACGTACCATTTAAAGCGAATGAAGTACGACCTGTTTCTTCAGAGACAACTAATATAAGTGCATCACTTTTTTCTGATAAGCCAATTGCTGCCCTGTGACGTGTTCCTAGCTCAGGATCAATATCTGTACTTTTCGTTAACGGAAGAATATTAGCAGCTGAGACAATATGATTATTTTTCACGAGAATGGCTCCATCATGAAGAGGGTTACCTGGATAAAAAATTGATTCAAGTAACGGTGCGGTTAAATGAGCATTTAATGTTGTACCAGTTTGAATGAAAGATTCGAGTGTCTCGTTTCGCTCTACAACGATTAGGGCACCGTGCTTTCGGGCGCTTAAATGTTGGACAGCTCTTGTGATAAACTGTGAGCTTTCCGTATAAGGTGATAAATAAGCCTGAATATAGTATGTAGCTGCCAATGTTTGTACATTTGCTAACATGTGATGAATATCTTCCATTTTGCATAAAATACATTCATCTTCTTTATCAATTGCTTGTCTCATAATTGATAATTCTTTTTCAGCAATTTCAATCATTTGTTTTGTTTGTATTTTGAGCTCTTCTGACAAGCCCCATTCTTGCATAATCCTCATTCCCTTTGGTGGAGTATTTAACCATAGTGTACACAAAAATTTATAGTAAAATCCTGCTAGATTTTAAAAAATATTGAGATGCAGGTTGTTTTTTTCATATAATGAAGGTATGACAGGCGAGAGGAGATGGAAGTATGAATTGGAAACAAGAATTTAGTCGCTGGCTTTCATATGCAGAATTAGACGCAGAATTAAAAGAACAGCTAGAAAACATGAAGCAAGATGAGAAGAAAATCGAGGATAGCTTTTATAAAAATCTAGAGTTCGGCACAGGTGGTATGCGTGGTGAACTTGGTGCTGGTACGAACCGTTTAAATGTATATACAGTTCGTAAAGCAACAAAAGGACTAGCTATGTTTATTGAAAAATTAGGTGAAGAAGCGAAAAAACGCGGTGTAGTTGTCGCGTATGATTCTCGTCATAAATCACCTGAATTCGCAATGGAAGTAGCTGCTACGCTTGGTGCACACGGTATTACAACATATGTGTTTGAAAGCTTACGTCCAACACCAGTGCTTTCTTTCGCAGTTCGTCATTTACATACAGCAAGTGGAATCGTTCTTACGGCAAGCCATAATCCGCCCGAATATAACGGTTATAAAGTATATGGTGAAGATGGTGGCCAGTTGCCTCCAAAGGAAGCTGATGAGTTAATTAGCTACGTAAATGCAGTAGAAAATGAATTAACAGTTGAAGTTGCTGATGTTGAGCAATTAAAAGCTGACGGTTTATTACATATAATTGGACAAGAAGTAGATGATGCATATGCGGCAGAATTGAACAATGTCATTATTAATAAAGAAATGGTGAAAGAAGTAGGAAAAGATTTAAAAATCGTCTTTACACCATTACATGGAACATCAAACATTTCGGTACGCCGTGGTTTAGAAGAAGTTGGATTTACAGATGTAACAGTTGTAAAAGAGCAAGAGTTACCAGATCCAAACTTCTCTACAGTAAAATCACCAAACCCAGAAGAGCATGCAGCGTTTGAGTATGCAATTCGCGACGGTGAAAAAGTAGGCGCAGACGTGTTAATCGCAACAGATCCTGATGCAGACCGTCTAGGTGTAGCAGTTCGCAATCACGATGGTGAGTTCCAAGTGTTAACTGGAAACCAAACAGGTGCGTTAATGCTTGATTACTTATTATCACAAAAGAAAGAAAACGGAACGCTTCCAGAAAACGGTGTTGTTTTAAAAACAATCGTAACGTCTGAAATTGGCCGTACAATCGCAAAAGCATACGGTTTAGATACAGTTGATACGTTAACTGGATTTAAATTTATCGGTGAGAAAATTAAACAGTATGAAGAAAGCGGACAATATGAATTCCAATTCGGTTATGAGGAAAGCTACGGTTATTTAATCCGTCCATTCTGCCGTGATAAAGATGCGGTGCAATCTGTTCTATTTGCATGTGAAGTAGCTGCGTACTACAAATCACAAGGTAAAACGTTATATGATGGTCTGTTAGAAGTATTTAAGAAGTATGGGTTCTTCCGTGAGGACCTTGTATCGTTAACGTTAAAAGGAAAGGACGGTGCCGAACAGATTCAAAAGATGATGGCAACATTCCGCGGGAATCCTCCGAAAGAAGTAGCTGGTTTAACAGTCGTTGCAGTTGAGGATTATAAGGAAAGCATCATTACAACGTTACAAGATGGAAATAAGGAAGAGATTCACTTACCGAAATCAAATGTGTTAAAATATCAATTAGAAGATGGTTCTTGGTTCTGCTTACGTCCATCTGGAACAGAGCCGAAAATTAAATTCTACTTTGGTGTACAAGATGATTCCTTACAAAATAGTGAACAAAAGTTACTTACTATTAAAGAAGATATTATGAATCGTTTATAATAGAATAGAGTGCTACTGATAGGAAAAGAGGAGAACGGAGAACGGCCTCCTCTTTTCTTATAGTTTTGTTTGATGTAGAGGATTATTACGAGCGAGTGTTATAAATTTGCACTTTACTAAGAGAATTAGAATGAAAAGCGAGGGTATTTGTCATGAAAAAAGTGAGAAAAGCAATTATCCCGGCAGCGGGATTAGGAACACGCTTTTTACCAGCAACGAAAGCAATGCCAAAAGAAATGCTTCCAATTGTAGATAAACCAACAATTCAATACATCGTAGAAGAAGCAGTAAAATCAGGCATCGAAGATATTATTATCGTTACTGGTAAAGGAAAGCGCTCTATCGAAGATCATTTTGATAACGCATTTGAATTAGAGCAAAACTTATTAGAGAAGAAAAAGTATGAGTTACTTGAAAAAGTACAAGCTTCTTCTAAAATGGTAGATATCCATTACATTCGTCAAAAAGAACCAAAAGGATTAGGACATGCTGTTTGGTGCGCGCGTAAATTCATTGGTGATGAGCCGTTTGCAGTATTATTAGGCGATGATATCGTTCAAGCTGAAAAACCATGTTTACGTCAATTAATGGACGAGTATGACAAAACACTTTCTTCTGTTATTGGTGTACAAACTGTTCCTGAAGCAGAAACACATCGCTACGGAATTATTGATCCGTTAGAGCAAGAGGGACGTCGTTATCAAGTTCGTAATTTCGTTGAAAAACCAGCGCAAGGTACTGCGCCTTCAAACTTAGCGATTATGGGACGTTACATTTTAACTCCTGAAATCTTTATGTTCTTGGAACAGCAACAAGTTGGAGCAGGTGGCGAAATTCAGTTAACGGATGCAATTCAAAGCTTAAATGAAATTCAACGTGTATTTGCATATGATTTCGAAGGAAAGCGTTATGACGTTGGTGAAAAATTAGGGTTTGTTCAAACAACAATTGAAATGGCGTTGCAACACGAAGAATTACGTGATGATATGATAGTAATGATGAAGAAAATTTTAGACGAGCAAATGAAGCAAGAGTCTTAACATAATAAAAAGGAGCTGTTCCTATAGGAACAGCTCCTTTTTATTATGAAATCGTCGAATGAGAATGCTGATAAGCCGAGCGACGTACAGCATAGTATATGCGAGGTGCGATAATAGCGCCGATAATTGTAAATGTAATATCTTTTACTGCGAACCACATCATAATCATCCAAGCAGCTTTATAGCTCATATTACCACCCATGAAAATATTGACTGCTCCGTACATGTAAGTAGTACCGATAATATACGTTAAAATGATTCCGGCGAAAGAAGCAATTGCAAAGGTGCTGAATGTTGGGCGTTCTTTTTGTTCAACTATTTTTCCTGATACGTAAGCAACGATAATAAATGCGATAATAAAACCACCAGTAGGATCTAAAAGTGCTCCAAATCCAGCTTTGAAGTTAGCGAAGATTGGCGCACCTGCTACTCCAACAAGCATGTAAACAGTCATTGATAATGCGCCAAGTCTACTTCCAAGAAGAAGCCCTGCTAAAATTGCGAAAAATGGTTGCATAGATAATGGAACGCCCGCTATTTGTAAGAATGGTGCCCAAGATACAATATTTGCACCAATAGCCATAAGAGCGACGAACATGGCAGCTAATGCTAAATCTAAAACATGAAATCTTCTCATAATGTTAACCTCCTGTTGTTTTTAGGTTAACATTATCGTAGCGAAAATATTTACTTGTTGTCAATCAAAATATTTTGATAAGAAGGCTTTAAATAGTCTCTTAGCAACGTATATGGAATACGAAATTGCGGGATTCCGCTTGAATAAGGAGCAATTTCATATAATGGAAAATAAATAACGAGATTATCGGGCTCTAAAAAGTAGTGAAACTTTTTCGCGCTCGTTACTTTTTCGACTGCATCAGGAAAATAAATGCTTTCATTTTGTTTAATTTGCCCTACAATCTCTGTGCGAATTATTTCTTTATATTTATCCTCTTGTTGGAATAGGTCGTCTAAGTGTAATAATTTTCTCTCATTCAAATCAAATGTATGTGCCTTCCGCGTATAAAGACCGTGTGCTCCGCCTGTATATTGATAGTAATTCACATATAGACTTAGGAAAGGTAGTTTGTTTAAAGCTACTTTATAGTCAACATTTGCAACGTATGGATGGAAAGGTGTACTAGATCCTTCTGTTTCTTTATAATATTTCTTCGCTTCTTTTTCTAATTTACTTTTAAATTTGGCAGTAGAGTTTTTGTAATAGGAATTCAGCTTATTTTGAAATTTTGAGTCAGAAAAGTTGTGAAAGGAAGGCCTATTAATTTGATATTCTATATAAGGTTTCTTACCTTTTTGCGTTACAGTCTGAACATCGATTGTCAGGTTAGATGCTTTGGCTGCTAGTGCACAATTTGGTACAATAGTGAGCAAGGAGAACATAAGCAGTAGTATACAAAATTTCTGTTTCATTTAGGTGAAACCTCCTTATATAAGTGTTATAGGTAGTTTGAAAGTAAATAGGTAAAAATATACATTTAATTAAAAGTGAGGAAAAGGGGGAAACGATATGTCAAAAACTTTAATGGATTCACTTGGAATTGAGTTGTTAGAGATGACAGAAGATAAGGTGGTTGCTACGATGCCTGTTGATGAGCGCACGCACCAGCCATTTGGATTTTTACACGGTGGTGCATCTGTTGCATTAGCAGAAACGGTAGCAAGTGTTGGATCATATAATTTAATTGATCAAGAGAAATGTATTTGCTTCGGTCTAGAGATTAATGCAAATCATATTCGCTCAAAGAAAGATGGAATCGTAACAGCAATCGGGACACCGATACATAGAGGAAATTCAACGATGGTTTGGGATATTCGTATCATTGATGAAAATGATGATTTAATATGTATTTCAAGATGTACAGTAGCAATTAAAGAAAAGCGTGAAAAATAGAAAAGAGGCTGCTCATTAGAGCAGCCTCTTTTTTATAATTAGAACTGGATTTTCTTTTCTAAGAAACCTTTTAGTTCGCTAATTGGCATACGAACTTGTTCCATTGTGTCACGGTCACGTACTGTAACAGCTTTGTCTTCAACAGAGTCGAAGTCGTATGTGATACAGAATGGTGTACCGATTTCGTCTTGACGACGGTAACGTTTACCGATAGAACCAGTTTCATCAAAGTCTACCATGAAGTCTTTAGCTAGTTCTGCGAATACTTCAGTAGCACCTTCAGATAGCTTTTTAGATAATGGTAAGATTGCTGCTTTGTATGGTGCTAAAGCAGGGTGGAAACGAAGAACTGTACGAGAATCGTTTTCTAATTGCTCTTCTTCATATGCATCACATAAGAACGCTAATGTTACGCGGTCTGCGCCTAAAGATGGCTCGATGCAGTATGGTACGTAACGCTCGTTCGTTTGTGGATCGATATAGTTAAAGTCTTCGTTAGAGTGTTCCATGTGACGTTTTAAGTCGAAGTCTGTACGAGATGCAACGCCCCATAGTTCGCCCCAACCGAATGGGAATTTGAATTCAATGTCAGTTGTTGCGTTACTGTAGTGAGATAGCTCTTCTTCACCGTGGTCACGAAGGCGCATGCTCTCTTCATGCATACCAAGTGAAAGTAACCAGTTTTTACAAGTTTCACGCCAGAATGCGAACCACTCTAAATCTTCACCAGGCTTACAGAAGAATTCAAGTTCCATTTGTTCGAATTCACGTGTACGGAATGTGAAGTTACCAGGCGTGATTTCGTTACGGAAACTCTTACCAATTTGGCCAATACCAAATGGAAGTTTTTTACGCATAGAGCGTTGTACGTTTTTGAAGTTTACGAAAATACCTTGTGCTGTTTCAGGACGAAGGAAGATTTCGTTTGTGCTAGACTCTGTAACACCTTGGAATGTTTTGAACATTAAGTTGAACTGACGGATTTCAGTGAACTCTTCACTGCCGCAATCAGGACATTTTACTTCATGTTCTTTCATTAAATCAGCCATTTGGTCGAAAGTAAGACCATCAACAACCATTTCGATGCCTTTTGCATCTAATGCATCTTCAATTAATTTGTCAGCACGGTGACGAGCTTTACACTTTTTACAGTCGATCATTGGATCGTTGAAGTTACCAACGTGACCAGAAGCGATCCAAGTTTTAGGGTTCATTAAAATAGCAGCGTCTAAACCAACGTTGTGTGGAGATTCTTGAATGAATTTTTTCCACCAAGCTTTTTTAACGTTATTTTTTAATTCGATTCCAAGTGGACCGTAATCCCAAGTGTTTGCAAGACCACCGTAAATTTCAGAACCAGGGAAAACGAAACCGCGATGTTTCGCTAAGTTTACAACTTGTTCCATTGAGTACATAATAAAATCCTCCTTTTGAAAGTTAACGTATTGGCGATGACGTGATGGGTACTTGTGGAAATGAGGCATCTCCGCTAGCTTCAGCGGCTAAAATGTTAGGTGGCTTCGCTTCTTCCGCCGAGGCAAAAAGCGCCTCTATGTCAGAAGCTCCATCCCCCTCACATTCTGAGCGAGCCGCTTCCGCTTTTAAATTATCTAGCTCCGGTGACTAGAACAGTTGGTCATTTCGCGCCTTCCTTTGAGGCAAAAAGCGCCTCTTCATCAGGAGCTCCAATGCCCTCCTGTTCTGAGCAAGTCACCTCCGCTTTTAAATTAAATACAAAAAAGCTCGTCTCTAGGCAATTTTGCCTAGGGACGAGCTTGTATATACCCGCGGTTCCACCCTAGTTGATGCACATTTCACGCATCCACTTTCATCACGTATTGCTCGAGACTGCCGTTTCCTTGCGGTTTCAGGCTTTCACTATCCCTGAATCGCTTTTGTGCAAGTACTTATAAGTCCGTCATCGCTACTTATATTAATAATAATGAACATATTCTATCACGTTCTTTTTTAAATCACAATAGAGGAACGTGCCTATCTATGATAGAGTCTCGCCTAGTTTTTCATTATTTATTCCGTAATTTTGCTTAATGTGCTTAATTGCTTCGCGTTTACTTAATGGAGCGAGTTCGTTGTTTTGAACGTATTCCCAAACTACATCTGGCTTTGTTTTTGCGTATTCACGAAGGCCCCAGCCGATTGCTTTTTGAATGAAAAATTCTTTTGAGGTATGGAGTTGTCCAATAATCCAGAAAAGAAGTTCTTCGTCCATTTTTTGTTTGTATTTTAGCTGGAATAAAATTGCAGCGCGTTGTAACCATATGTTGTCTGATGCAATCCATTTTGGAATATAGGCAGAAATTAATTCTGGATGTTTTAAAAAGATACCACCTAAAAAGGTAGGGACGATGCTATCAACAGAATCCCACCAAGATTTTGTGACAATAAGTTCTTCTAGAAATGGGATATGAGTTTCGTTTATATGCTTTTTATATTTTTGCATGATATCGAGTGCAGCAGCTTGAAATTCTCGTTCTGGTAAGTCCCAAAGCTCACGTACGATAATTTGGAAGTCTTTTTTATCTGGGAGAGTATGTATTTGAATAACGTCTTTCAATAATTGTCTTCTTTCAGGTGTTTGAATACCGAGAAACGGGAAGTGATTTTTCATATAACGTGCCATTGGTTCTGCTTTTTCTGGGTTTTGATTTGCTGTGAAGTGCTCTTGTAATGCTTTTACAAATGGATGCATAAGTACGTTCTCCTCTCTTATTATCTTTCTTATTTTATTATACAGAGAGTTTAGGTGAATTTTAAAACATAACTTGCAATGTAATGAAATATGTTGAGAGTAGAGAGGAGAGGATAAGATGGAAGATCAAAGCGTACTAGCAGGTTTCTTTGCTCTTAGTTTTGCGTTTATTGTTGTTATATTAATTTGGGCAATTATTTCGTATTTGTTAACGGCTTTTGCACTTTATACGATGGCAAAAAATGATGGTGCAACTGATGGTGTTCTTGCTTTTATTCCTTTTTTAAATAGTAAAACGTGGGGTGACTTGGCAAAAGACAAATTACCAGATTTCTTAAAAGAAGAAGCAGGATGGAAAGTATTCGGTATATATGTCGCATGTTTCATTTTTAATTTCGTACCAATTATAAGTTTACTAGCAACAGCTGTATCGATTGTGTTGTCCATTTATCTCATCTACGCTATTTTAGACAGATACGGAACGAACTCTATATTATTTACAATTATTCATACAATCACGTTTTCGGTTTTCTTGCCGATTCATTTGTTCATTATTCGGAATGAGCCGATGAGATATAACGAGTAGATATATGTGGGGAGCTGTTCCAAAGGTTTTTTGGAACGGCTCTTTGTCGCTCTTTGTCAGTAAATCGATATTTCGTTTAAAATCGTTGATATATTGTAAGTTGTGATAGATATATTCGAAGAATCGTTAATATAATCTCATTTACCAAGAGAAAAAGGGCTGCCACATGGACAGCCCTTTTTCTACTACATAAGATAGCGTAAATAAATATAAATATGAGAAATGATTAATGAAACGATCATAATCGGGAAGCCGACTTTAAGGAATTCTATGTAGCTAAATTTATGTCCTTCACGACTTGCGATTCCGGCTACGATTACGTTAGCAGAAGCGCCGATTAATGTTCCGTTTCCACCTAGGCAAGCACCTAATGCTAATGCCCACCATAGTACGTCGATTTGTGCGTCAGAAGGTGATAAACCTAGCCCAACTGCCATATCGTTAATAAGTGGGATCATTGTTGCAACGAATGGAATGTTATCGATTGTTGCAGAGGCGATACCAGATACCCATAGAATAAGGATAGAGGCTTGAGAAATATCTCCGCCTGTTATTCCGATTACTTTTTGAGCTAACGTTTTGATAAGACCGATATCGATAAGTCCTCCAACGAGTACGAATAGTCCCGCGAAGAAGAAAATTGTTACCCATTCTACGCTAGCGAATACTTCTTCAATTTCATGTTCTTTCACACCGATTAACATAAGGACAGTAGCACCAGTTAAGGCGATGATAGCTGCATCAATATGGAAAATAGAATGAGTCATGAAACCTAAAATAGTAAGTCCAAGTACTGTTAAAGATTTTTTCATTAATACTGGGTCTTTAATGTATTGTTTTTCATCTAAGCTCATTAATTTCTTAATTTGTACAGGATCAGCAATTAATTGCTTACGGTACATGAAGTAAAGCATTGTTGCTGTTACTGCAATGATAATAATTACGATTGGTGCTAAGTTTAGTAAGAAAGCATTGAAATCTAAATGCTTATTTGCAGAACCAATCATAATATTCGGTGGGTCACCAATTAATGTTGCTGTTCCTCCGATATTTGAAAAAATAATTTCAGAAAGTAAATACGGAACAGGATTTACTTGCAAGATGCGCGTAATAGATAAAGTAACTGGAACAACAAGAAGTACTGTTGTAACGTTATCTAAAAATGCGGAGCCAAGCGCGGTAAGTAAGGAAAGTGAAATTAAAATTTTAATTGGATTTCCTTGTGCTCCTTTTGCGGCTTTAATGGCAACGTATTGGAAGACACCTGACTTACTTGTAATGTTTACCAGTATCATCATACCTATGAGTAACGTAATAGTTCCCCATTCAATATGTTTCGTAAAGGCATTGTGTAAGTCAACGACCCCTGCAATCACCATGAATGCTGCACCAAGAAGTGCGATGACAGCGCGGTTAATTTTTTCAGAAATAATAATGGCATATGTAATTAAAAAGACTGCGATAGCGAAATAATACTGCCAGTTTGCGAGCTCTTGCGTTGTTTCGTGCAAAACTCTCATCTCCTTTCATTCACTTTTCTTAGTGTGTCAAAAAATTAACTAGATGAAACACACATAACGTCATTATAAAGTAGAAAAATGGCGGATGTAAATGAAAGGGTTTATTTTGTCATATTTTCTGCATAGGTCATTTTTTCTTATTTTTAAAAATATTTGTGGGCATTTGACATATATATAAGATACATCCAATCTGAATATTTCAAATGGAATCAGTATTCGAGCTTGTTCGTGTAAGAGTGTCAAATAGAAAGGAATGACAAAGATGATAAGGAAGGGATCGTATGGATGAACAACGATTTTTGTTTTTAGACTTTGAGTTTACGATGCCCCAGCATAGAAAAAAGCCAAAAGGTTTTTTCCCGGAAATTATTGAGGTAGGACTCGTTTCAGTTGTTGGTTGTAAGGTGGAAGATACGTATGCATCACATGTCAGGCCAAAAACATTTCCGTCTTTAACGGATCGATGTAAAAAATTTTTAGGAATTAAACAGGAAGTAGTGGACAAAGGAATTTCTTTTCATGAACTTGTTGAGAAACTTGCAGAATATGAAAAGAGGTGTAAACCGACAATTGTAACGTGGGGAAATATGGATATGAAAGTCTTAAAGCATAACTGTGAAATGGCGGGCTTAGAATTTCCATTCTTTGGACAGTGTCGTGATTTATCGCTTGAGTATAAGAAGTTTTTTGGAGAGAGAAATCAAACAGGACTATGGAAAGCAATTGAGGCGTATGGAAAAGCAGGAACAGGAAAGCATCATTGTGCGCTTGATGATGCGATGACGACATATAATATTTTTAAGTTAGTAGAAAAAGATAAAGAGTATTTAGTCAAACCAGCACCTCCGACATTAGGAGAACTTGTTGATTTTTCGAAAGTGTTAAAGAAGGTGAGTACACAGTAACGACCAAATTGCACAACATGTAATTTGGTCGTTTTGTTTTTTAAAGCTTGTAATCTTGCTTCAATTGCTGAAGTGTTTCTAGACTACGCCCCGCAAAAGGTGAATCATCTTCAGAAAATGAATTCATTTGTGTTTCTAATGCTAATTTTAGTGACTCTGTATAATCCGGAATTTCTCCTTCATATTTCTTCACCATTTGCTCTGGAATGTTCGTCTGTTCACGAAAAGCTAAAGCGCGTCTTTCATGGAAGAATGGTACGTCAGCTTGTTTTACATTATGTAAATCACCTTGCACCGGATGCTTTAAAACAGCTAATACTTTTACGACGTAACTGCCAGGACGGCTATTTGTAATTTCGCCTATGTATTTTCCAGTTTTATAAATACCCGTAACGATTTCACCAATTTCAAATGTTTCTCTCATATTTTTCACCTCAAGTTTATAGTAAGGAAAGTGCGCGAAGGAGTCAAAGAAATCATTCGCTTAAGGAATGTCCTTGAGAATGTGAAGGGGTTCAACTATAATTTAAAGTGATATAACAGAAAATTCCGATGATTTTTAAATCCTATAATAAGGAGTGTTTCATATGATGCCTTTATATTTTCCGGAAGATAAAACAGAATATATTATTCCAGGGATTGTTTGCGTTCTATTTATCATTGGTGCCGTTGCTACGTGGCGTATGTTTATTCGTGTATCAAAACGAGAAGCAGAGCGATTGCAGAAAGTAGAAGAAAAGCTTTTAGCTGAAAAGAAACAGTAATTCATTTTTGTATGTTTCCCTCTATGCTCGGACAATCTAAAGGCAGAAAGTATTTTGGAGGGAATAGAATGAAAAGACGGCTTTTTTTCAGTTGTTGTTTATTATTTCTAATGGCGGGTTGTGACCAAGGGAAGCCGAAAGAAATTGATGTGAAATTACATAATGCTTCAGGTGATGAAGTTGGGACTGCAAAAGTAGCTCAGCAAACAAGTGGAGTGAAAATTACGATCAAAGCGGAAGGGTTTACACCAGGGCCACACGGGCTACATGTACACGAAATCGGAGAGTGTAAAGCGCCTAGTTTCGAATCATCTGGGAATCATTTTAATCCAGATAATAAAAAACATGGGCTTCTCAATCCAAAAGGTGCGGAAAATGGTGATTTACCGAATGTAGTGGCGGATGGTTCTGGGAAGATTAAAGCAGAAATCGATGCGCCGCATATAACGCTTGAAGAAGGAAAAACGACGATTCATAGAAAAGATGGGGCGTCTATTATTATTACAGAAAACGCTGATGATGGCATGACACAACCAGTAGGAAAATCTGGTGACCGAATTGCTTGTGGTGTTATTGTTAAAAAAGCGTCGGATATGAAGAAAAAGTAGAAGCTACCGTGAAAGGTAGCTTTTGTTGTTATGAGAATGTATGGTGTAGTCTGTTTAAAATTTCTTCTAAAACAGATCTTGGGCAGCCGATGTTAATTCGGATATGGGTTTCCCCGCCTGTCCCGTATTTCTCACCAGGTTCAACGATGATTTTACCTTTCTCTTCAAGTAATGCTGTTCGTGCATCTTGAGAAAGGTTCAAGCGGGAACAATCAATCCACAGTAAAAAACTACCTTCTGGTTTAATTACAGAAAGAGCTGGTATGTGATTTTGAATATACTCACAAGCAAATTGAGCATTATCTTCAACGTACAATCGAATTTCATTTAGCCAATCATTACATTCTGTATACGCGCTTTGCATTGCTGTATAAGCAAATGTATTTAATCCGTGGAATCCTTGTCTATGTTGGATAGACATAAAGGCATTACGGAGATTTTCATTCGGAATAATAATGATTGATGCTTGTAATCCAGCAATATTAAATGTTTTGCTCGGAGCCATACAAGTAATAGTGCATGCTGCTAATTCTTCAGATAAAGAAGCAAACGGTGTATGAGTATGGCCTTTATAAATAATATCGGCGTGAATTTCATCGGCGACAACGGTTACATTATATTGCGTACATAACGAACCGAGTTTTGTTAATTCATCTTTCGTCCAAACACGTCCAATAGGATTGTGAGGGCTACAAAGAAGCATTAGTTTTACACCTTGTTTAAATTGAGTTTCTAGATGCTCGAAGTCTATCTTATATGTGCCATTTTGTTTAAATAAGGGACTCTCACATAATTGTCTATTATTTGTTTTGACCATTTCAAAAAATGGTGGATAAATAGGAGGTTGTACGAGTACAGATTCTCCTTCTTGCGTTAATGCTTGTATGCTCGTACTAAGAGCTGGAACGATGCCTGCACTAAATACAATCCACTCTTTTTTTATATCCCAATCGTATTGGCTTTTTGTCCAATCACAAATAATATCCCCAATATTTTCTGGAGGAATTGTATAGCCGAAAATAGGATGTTCTATACGCTGTCGTAATGCAGTTTGAATTGGTTTTGGTACTTCAAAATCCATATCTGCAATCCAGGCATGGAGAAGTTCTTCGTTTTTATATGTATCCCATTTTGTACTGTGTGTACCACGCCGATTTACCGTTTTATGAAATAGTTGCATATGTTTGCCCCCTTCTTCTGTAAAACCGTTAAAGTTATGAAAGTTCTCTCTCTTCTTATAGAATAGCTGATGTGATAGGATAAAGAAAAGTATTAAAAAGTGAAAAGGCGGGAAGCGAATGGGTACATATGAAAAGATGATAGAGTTTGTGAAGAATTGGGATCCGTTTCAAATGGGGCCGGAGTTTTATGAAACAGAAGCGAGCGATGTTGTGAACGTCGTAAGTGTGTTTGACGATCCAAAATACATCGCCAAAAAGATTCAACATATATACTTTATGTCTTTTGAGGAAGTACCAGCGCTTGAAAAATGTGAGAAGTTAGCTGTGGAATTACTTGTAATAAAAGAAGGCGGAAGTTGTTCATTGTAGGCTGTCGGAATTTACGACAGCCTTTTTGTTTATTTTAGTTCGTTCGGATTGATTAAAGTTGCGCTTCACAGTGCGGAAAACGTAATGATTTCTTCATAAACATGCTCGGGCTTTTCTTCTGGTAGTAAGTGCCCTGTATTTTCGTAAGAGATAAATGTTGAATTAGGTAAATCTTTATGGAGACGGTGTCCTACATGTACAGGGACGACGCGATCTTTTTCACCCCAAATGAGTAATACCGGTGTTTCGATTTTTTGTAATTCAGTTGAAGATAGGTCACCTTCACGGTCTCTTATCATTCGAGTTAGGGCAGGGAATATACGATCATCATAAAAAGGGGCGGAGTAACCTTCTTTCATTTCATCGTCAATTAATGAGTGATCATGAACGACATTCATTAAGTTGTGAACAATACCGCGCCGTATAATCCAGTTCTTTACGTATAAATGAAAGAACGGTAAATAAGAAGAATACATTAAAGGTAAGTTTGCGCGTGCTAAATAGCTAGAGCTACATAGTAAAATCGTCTTTGAGATTAGTTCAGGACGTATACGGTTTACATAGAGAGAAATTTGCCCACCCATAGAATGACCAACTAATACAATATTTGAGAGAGATAAATGTTCAATTAAATCGATAATAATCGTTGCTAAATTGTGATAAGAATACTTAAAGAGATGAGATTTCTCACTTTTTCCGAATGGTGGTAAATCAAGGGCGATTACTGTGCCTTCCTTTGTTAGTAAAGGAATGAGTCGTCGATAGCTAAATGAGGAAGATAGGAAGCCGTGAACGAGTACGAAAGTAGGTCGCTCTTTTTTATTATTATGTTCATACAATTCGTAATGAATAGTAGTGCCGCGAGTGGAAAAAGTGAAGTAAGGGCATTTGCATTCATGGTTCATTTTTTGTCACTCCATTGATTTTTGTTCATATCATCTCCAAGGGCGAAAAAAATATGTTAACAAAAAAAGGCAAGATGACATCGTCATCTTGCCTTTCGTTTATTTATCCCGCTATTTGTGGGCAGTTAGACTCCCACCTCAAAATTCGGCGAATGCGAGGAAGTTAGGTGGGAGATAACTGCCCGTAAAAGCCCGATTGGTGAGGGCTGATTAAAGTTTCACTTTATAATTACCCACGCACAATATTTGGTGGTGTTTTTCCTTGTAATCCTGCCACTAAATTTTCAGCAGCTGTCATTGCCATTTGCTGCCGAGTTTTTAATGTTGCAGATCCGATGTGCGGTAAAGTTACAACGTTTTGTAATGATAAGAGCGGATTCTCTTTTTGAATCGGCTCTTGTGTAAATGTGTCGATGCCGGCTGCAAATATTTTCTTTTCTGTTAAGGCATGAATTAATGCAGTTTCATCTACTGTTTTCCCGCGAGAAGCATTAATGAAAATTGCTGTTTCTTTCATTAGTGAAAATTCCTTTTCACCGATAAGATGATACGTTTCATCTGTTAATGGAGTAAGAAGAATAATAAAATCAGATTGCTTGATTAGAGTTTGTAAATCACAATATGTAGCATCAAATTTTTGCTCAGCTTCTTCTTTACGGCGACGGTTATAATAAAGAACATTCATATCAAATCCGAATTTTGCTCGTTTTGCAACGGCTTCTCCAATTCGGCCCATACCGATAATACCGATTGTGCTATGGTGCACATCTAGTCCGAAGTGCTCTTTTCCAATTTCGGCATTCCATTCACCGTTTTTCACGTAGGAGTTGAGTTCGCAAACGCGGCGCCCAGCAGATAACATGAGAGCGAAAACGAGGTCAGCTACTGTATCGTCTAGTACGTATGGTGTATTCGTTCCGATAACCCTTCGCTTTTTCATCGCTTGTAAATCAAAATTATCGTAACCGACAGAAATGTTACTTACTACTTTTAAGTTAGGAGCCACTTCCAATAATTCTTCATTAATAGCGGATCCGAAATTTAACAAACCATCTTTATCTTGTATTTTCTCCAATAGAACATCACGAGGTACCTTCTCATTTTGCTCCCATTTTTCATAATCGCAGTGTTCTGATAAATAGTTTTCTACAAATGTTGGAACTGGTTCAGCAATATAAACTTTTGGTTTCACGGTTCCATCCCCTTTCACTTTATCCTGCATGTTTCCACTGATTAAAGTTTCACTTTACCCCGCTTTAACGAGCAGTAAGACTCCCACCTAAAAAGAAGATTGAGGCAAAGAAGTGAGGTGGGAGATCAACTGCTCGTAAAAGCCCGATTGGTGAAGGCTAATAATCAGCAGGTGAAGCATTCCACTGATTAAAGTTTCACTTTATTTTGACATAATTCACTAAAAAAAGCTTCTTTTCAAACTGGAAAAGGTATTTGTATAATTTAGACACAAGAGAAAAGGGAGGATGATTTATATGGTGACTGAAAAAGAATTAGAATTATTAGCTTGTCTTGAAAAAAGTAGTCGATTATCTGTAGATACATTAGCGAAGCTGTTAAATATAGAAGTAGAAGAAGTGAAGAAGATTGTTGCAAAGTTAGAAAGTGAAAAGATTATTGTGGACTATGTAACACATATTGATTGGACAAAAGTGAAAGAACATACTGGTTTAACAGCGATGATTGATGTGAAAGTTACGCCAAAGCACGGCGTGGGGTTTGATGCGGTTGCTGAACAAATTTATCGTTATTCAGAAGTGAAATCAGTGTATTTAATGTCAGGGACATATGATCTTTCTATTACATTAGAAGGGAAGACAATGGGAGAAGTAGCGATGTTTGTTTCTGAGAAATTAGCAACGATTGAATCTGTCGTTTCTACGACAACACATTTCATTTTGAAGAAGTATAAACATGAAGGAATTATTTATGAAAAAAACGATGATGATAAGCGAATTGTGGTGACACCATGAAGCAATTTGAACTATCTAGAGCGGCAGAATCTTTACAACCATCTGGTATTCGAAAGTTTTTCGATTTAGCAGCAAATATGAAAGGTGTTATTTCTCTTGGGGTAGGAGAGCCAGACTTTGTTACACCTTGGAATGTAAGGCAAGCATGTATTCGTTCTTTAGAACAAGGATATACGTCATATACAGCAAATGCAGGATTATTGGAGCTCCGTCGAGAAATAGCAAAGTATCTAAAAAAACAATTTGCAGTATCTTATGATCCAAACGATGAAATCATCGTTACGGTTGGAGCAAGCCAGGCGTTAGATGTAGTGATGCGCGCCATTATAAATCCTGATGATGAAGTGCTCATTATTGAACCAAGCTTCGTTTCTTATGCACCGCTTGTATCATTGGCTGGAGGAGTTCCAGTTCCTGTAGTGACTACTTTAGAAAACGAGTTTAAAGTACAACCAGAAAAAATTGAAGCGGCTATTACAGCGAAAACAAAGGCAATATTACTTTGCTCCCCCAATAATCCAACAGGTGCAACGTTAAACAAATCCGAATTAGAAAAGCTGGCAGTTATTGTTGAGAAGTATAATTTAATCGTGTTATCTGATGAAATTTATGCAGAGCTTGTATATGACGAAGTGTATACAAGTTTCGCGAGCATTCAAAACATGCGTGAACATACGATATTAATTTCAGGATTTTCAAAAGGATTTGCGATGACAGGATGGCGCCTCGGGATGATTGCAGCCCCTGTTCAATTTTCAGAATTAATACTCAAAATCCATCAATATTCAATGATGTGTGCACCAACGATGTCTCAATTTGCAGCACTTGAAGCATTACGCGGGGGAAATGATGAAGTAATTCGAATGAGAGATAGCTATAAAAAACGTCGTAACTTTATGGCGACATCTTTCAATGAAATGGGCTTAACATGTCATGTACCAGGCGGGGCATTTTATGTTTTCCCTTCTATAGCTTCAACCGGACTATCTTCAGCAGAATGTGCAGAACAATTATTATTAGAAGAACAAGTGGCTGTTGTTCCTGGAAGTGTGTTTGGTGAGAGTGGTGAAGGATTTATTCGTTGCTCATATGCAACATCGCTTGAACAGCTTATGGAAGCGATGAAGAGAATGGAACGGTTCATAGAGAATAAAAAAAGGACAAAACATAATACGTTTTGTCCATAAAAGGGGGGGAATACTAGAAAGCCATGTGTTAGTATTCTATCCCAATATTGGAGAATTATACGTATTGCAGGAAATTTTTTCGTGAATTTTGAATGAGTTCTATCATAGTGGTATAATTTACTAATATAAGGTGTGAGTATCCTCGGTATTTTATTTAAGGTACTTATTCACCAATCGGATATTTAATAATAAGTACATCTGTTTTGCAATCTACATTTGTAGAGAAAATGGTAAACGTATGGGAGTGTTTCATATGTCAGAACAATATACAACAGGAGTGGTTGTAACAGGGAAAGTGACTGGAATTCAAGATTACGGTGCATTTGTAGCGTTAGATGCAGAAACACAAGGACTTGTGCATATATCTGAAATTACAAATGGATATGTAAAGGATATTCATGACTTTTTGAAAATCGGCGATACAGTAGAAGTAAAAGTACTTTCGATTGATGAAGAGCACAGAAAAATGAGTTTATCGTTAAAAGCGGCGAAAAGAAAACAAGGAAGGATTCTTATACCGAATCCATCTAAGGACGGATTTAATACGTTGCGAGAAAAGCTGACAGAATGGATTGAAGAGTCCGAGTTAACAAAGTAAAAGAGGAACGCATATGAGCGTTCCTCTTTTACTTTATCTTATGATATATATTTGCAAATATGATTGCATGCAATCATATTCGTATGTCGGAGGTGAAGAGGACATACTGGTTATCGAATTTCGTTTGTTTCTGGGTGTGTACCAAGATTTTCAGATGGTTTAAAGAGTAAACCAAGATTGATAAGTCCAGATATACCAACGATGCCGTAAATAATACGTGCGAGAGCTGAGTTTTGTCCGCCGAAAATGGCTGCTACTAAGTCAAACTGGAAGAACCCGATTAGTCCCCAGTTTACTGCACCAATTACAGTAAAGACTAATGCGATACGTTGCAATGTACTCATGAAAAAGCCCCCCTTAATTGTGAAGCATGAGCAAGCGCTGAGTTAATCAACTCTTTTATAGAATGGTGCAGTTATGTTGTTTTTATACATAAAAAATGTGTGAAAAAATGATGTATATACATCTATACCGAAAAATGCGAATTTTTATGCAAAAAATGAACTTTTTCTAAAAAATATATATTGGTTACGTTTACACTGGTTGAATCGCTTGATTTACAACTTCAGTTTCGCTAAAGTGAATACAGAAATACATATCCATAATTGGAGGGAAAAAGATGAGTACACATGTAACGTTCGACTATTCTAAAGCGTTATCCTTCATCGGTGAACATGAAATCACTTATTTACGTGATGCAGTGAAAGTAACACATCATGCAATCCACGAAAAAACTGGGGCTGGGAACGATTTCCTTGGTTGGGTAGAGCTTCCGCTTCAATATGACAAAGAAGAATTTGCTCGCATTCAAAAATGCGCAGAAAAAATTAAAAATGACTCTGACATTTTACTTGTTGTAGGTATCGGTGGTTCTTACCTGGGAGCACGCGCAGCAATCGAAATGTTAAACCATTCTTTCTACAACACGCTTTCTAAAGAACAACGTAAAACTCCACAAGTGCTATTTGTTGGACAAAACATTAGCTCCACTTACATGAAAGATTTAATGGATGTATTAGAGGGTAAAGACTTCTCTATTAACGTTATTTCTAAATCAGGTACAACAACAGAGCCGGCACTCGCATTCCGTATTTTCCGTAAGTTATTAGAAGAGAAGTATGGAAAAGAAGAAGCTCGCAAACGTATTTATGCAACTACAGATAAAGCGCGTGGTGCATTAAAAACATTAGCTGATAACGAAGGCTACGAAACATTCGTAATTCCAGATGATGTTGGAGGACGTTTCTCTGTATTAACGCCAGTTGGTTTATTACCAATCGCAGTAAGTGGCTTAAATATTGAAGAGATGATGAAAGGTGCAGCTGCTGGTCATGACGACTTCGGGACATCAGAACTAGAAGAAAACCCAGCTTACCAATACGCAGTAGTTCGTAACGCTTTATACAATAAAGGAAAAACAATTGAAATGCTTGTTAACTATGAGCCAGCACTTCAATACTTCTCTGAATGGTGGAAACAGTTATTTGGTGAAAGTGAAGGAAAAGATCAAAAAGGTATTTTCCCATCTTCAGCAAACTTCTCAACTGACTTACACTCATTAGGTCAATACATTCAAGAAGGTCGTCGTGACTTATTTGAAACAGTTCTTAAAGTAGGTAAATCTACACATGAACTAAAAATCGAATCAGAAGACAACGATTTAGATGGATTAAACTACCTTGCTGGTGAAACTGTAGACTTCGTAAACACAAAAGCATACGAAGGTACATTACTTGCACATAGCGATGGCGGAGTACCAAACTTAATCGTAAATATTCCTGAATTAAATGAGTACACATTCGGTTACCTTGTATACTTCTTCGAAAAAGCATGTGCGATGAGCGGCTACTTATTAGGCGTAAATCCATTTGACCAACCAGGAGTAGAAGCATACAAGAAAAACATGTTTGCTTTACTTGGTAAACCAGGATTTGAAGAATTAAAAGCAGAATTAGAAGAGCGTTTAAAATAATAAAAAGCGACCGGGTTTCCGGTCGCTTTTTATTATTTTACTGAAATGTCCATCGGTATATTCAGACTAGAATGGGTATGCTAAGGGAAAAGTCTAGGAGGGATGGGCTTGATTCCGATTCAATCAAATTTAGAAGGACATACATATGCGTTATATAAGTTAGAAGAGGTTATGAAACCGCTTGGATATAGTATAGGTGGTAATTGGGATTATAATAAAGGATGCTTCGATTACAAAATCGATGAAGAAGATGGGTATCAATTTTTACGAGTGCCGTTTACAGCGGTAGATGGTGAACTAGATGTACCTGGTGTAGTAGTCCGTCTTGAAACGCCGTATATTCTTTCGCACGTATATCAAGACGAACTAGATGATAATGTAAATACTTTAACCGCAGGAACGAGTGGGATGGATCAATTTGCTGAACCGAAAGATCCAGATGGAAATGTGAAAAGAAAGTATATTAATATTGGGAAAGTTCTCATGCAGGAACTAGAGAATCATTTTATTAATGGTGAATAACAATGAGTATATCGCCTTCGATAAGAATGAAGGAATGGACTGGATTAATCATATATTGATCGTCACGCTTTATACCTAGTAAGAGAATGTTTTGTTTTAAAAGAGTGTAGCTACAATTTGCAAAGGATTGTCCAGTGCAGGATGGGGGAAGCTCCATCAGTTGTAATTTGTTATCAGAGATTTCATCGTAAAGTGAGAAGAATACACCTGAAATGGAAGGGAATAAAAGAGATGCGGTAAATACATAGCTCGTTAATTTATTTCCTTCTATAATTTCTGAGGCGCCAGCTCTCATTGCATTTTGGATTTGTTCAGTAGTAAGAAGTTCAGCGATGCAGTAAATGTTTTGATTCAGTCCTTTTGCAGTTAAAATATTTAAAATGGACTCTGTGTCCGCTAAGCTTTCGTTTTTTTCTTTATCGGCTGTTATTAATATAGTGTGAGCGGTTGTAATATTAGCTTTTAATAAAGTTTGGTCGTGATGTGGACAACCTTTTATAAACTCTAAATGATGAAATGGCTTTGGGAGTAAAGAAAGTGTTTCATCAATTAAAACGATATCAAGGTTTGGTTGTAATATGTGCATTTGTTTTACAACATGTTTTGCACGCTCATTCCAGCCGACGATAATCATATGACCGTTAGCTGTTGCAGCTTCTTCTCCTTTTATTTTCATATATTGTTTATTAATCATGTCGGTAGCGAATAGAACCATATAATAAGAACAAAATCCAGTTCCTAATAAAATAATGCCTATACCAATCAGCTTGCCTATTGTTGTATGGGGAGCAAAATCTCCGTATCCAACTGTGAAAATAGTAACAATTGACCACCAAATTCCGTCAAACCACGTGGTGAAGTGTGCTGGCTCTAATTTATGTATAAGAAATCCAGAAAAAGCAGTAAGTACAATAATAAAACAAATTAAACGAAAAATAATGGAATCACGAAATGTATCTACTAAATTTGGACGGGATTTCAATTTCCTATTCCTCCTTACTTTGCAGGACTACATTCATTGTTACCATTATAGAAAAAAGAAAAACTCTCTAATTAAAAAGAGAGTTTTTTCATATTACATACTTTCAACTTCAGTTTGTTGAACACTTTCAAGATGCTGAAGAGCATAATAAACATCAGCAGTATGTCTTTTTTGATCGATAGATAATTTAAGGTGTAAATAGTGAGCGCCATTTTCTAATGTTTTGAGCTTCATATTCTTAACTTTTATATCCATTTCTTTTATCTCTTCAATTACAACGGGGATATTGTCCATCTCGCGCACAACGAGTTTCACTGCGATATCACGTTGACGAAATGATCTAGGGCCTATAAATTTCATCGTTAATGGTATAAGTTCTACACTTATCATAAGGAAACACATTCCGAAAGTAGCCTCGATATAGAAACCAGCTCCAACGGCAATACCAATACCAGAAGCACCCCAAATCATAGCGGCAGTTGTTAGTCCTGCAATACTATCATTTCCTCTTCGTAAAATAACGCCGGCACCTAAAAAGCCGATTCCTGATACAATTTGAGCGGCGAGTCGAAGCGGATCCATATTCATATGATCGGTATGAGGTAAGTTGTAAGCTGCTTTAATAGAAACAATTGTCAGTAGGCAACTAATTATAGAAATAACTAAACAGGTTTTTAAACCGAGTGGTTTCCGTTTTAATTCACGCTCTAAACCGATGGCGAATCCTAAAATAGCTGAGAGACCTAGTTTGAGTAATAAATCGGCGTAGTCCATATATATTCCTCCTTGTATGATATAGGGATAAAACATTTATATAGAAAGAAACGTTTTGGGATAGAGTAACTTTATATAGAATATATGTAGGAATTACTTATACATGAAAGAGATATTTCGTTTAAGTATATGATATTAAAAAAGAAATGTGGGTAGTTTTTAAAAAAGTTTATAAAAGGTGTTGCATTTCATTTTTCGCCATGATATATTAATAACCGTCGCTGATGCGGAAACGCAGAAAACGACAAAAAAGAAATTGAAAAACTTAGTTGACATCGAAAAACGAAGATGTTAACATAAGGAAGTCGCAAATGAGCGACCAAGTAGTTCTTTGAAAACTGAACGAAACAAACAACGTGAACGTCAATTTTTATTTTTAGATGCTAGACAAACTAACTTTATTGGAGAGTTTGATCCTGGCTCAGGATGAACGCTGGCGGCGTGCCTAATAC
>Ga0209130_1000841_pt1 | contig 25694 bp, 19 predicted proteins | sample AraplaMF_Cvi_mLB_FD_184264 | JGI IMG/M metagenome (GOLD analysis project Ga0209130, IMG submission 184264) | Arabidopsis root microbial communities from the University of North Carolina, USA - plate scrape MF_Cvi_mLB (SPAdes) (version 2) | ecosystem: Host-associated > Plants > Roots > Endosphere...
CAACGGCGGCCTTGATTTTTTGCTTGGTCGCATCCTTGGTAACCAGGAACACGATCTGCTCGTTCTTTTCCGCGACCATGGTGGCCTTCTCGGAAATGACCGGCGCCAGCAGCACCTTCATCAGGCGCTCTTCGCTGTGTTTGATGACTGCGCTCATGCCAGCATCTCCTCAATCTGTGCCAGTGCCGCTTTGGTAACCAGGACCTTCTTGTAGAAGACCAGCGACATTGGATCTGCGTGACGTGGCTCGACAACCAGCACGTTCGGCAGGTTACGGGAAGCCAGCTCCAGGTTTTCCTGGATGGTGTCGGTGATGATCAGGACGGATTCCAGACCCATGCCGGTCAGCTTTTGCGACAGCAGCTTGGTTTTCGGAGCGTCGATCGCCAGTTCTTCGATCACCACCAGGCGCTCTTCGCGAGCCAGCTGGGACAGGATCGAGCACAGGCCGGCGCGATACATCTTCTTGTTCACTTTGTGGGTGAAGTTCTCGTCAGGCGAGTTCGGGAAGATGCGACCACCGCCGCGCCACAGAGGCGAGGAGGACATACCAGCACGAGCACGGCCGGTACCTTTTTGGCGCCATGGCTTCTTGGTCGTGTGGTGGACTTCTTCACGGTCTTTTTGCTTGCGGTTACCGCTACGTGCGTTGGCAGCGTAGGCAACAACAACCTGGTGGATCAGCGCTTCGTTGTAGTCACGGCCGAAGACGGTGTCAGCGGCGGCCACGTTCGAGGAGGCTTGACCTTGCGCGTTCAAGAGCTTGAGTTCCATCGATTAAGCTCCCTTCTTTGCTTTAACTTTAACAGCTGGCGACACAACAACCTGGCCGTTTTTCGCGCCTGGTACTGCACCTTTCACCAGCAGCAGCTGGCGGTCAGCGTCGATACGAGCGATTTCCAGGTTCTGGGTGGTGACGGTAACGTCGCCCATGTGACCGGTCATGCGCTTGCCTGGGAACACTCGGCCCGGATCCTGCGCCATACCGATGGAGCCTGGTACGTTGTGCGAACGGGAGTTACCGTGGGTAGCACGGCCGGACGAGAAGTTGTAACGCTTGATGGTACCGGCGTAGCCTTTACCGATCGAAACGCCTTGTACATCGATCTTTTGACCGACTTCGAACACGGAAGCGGCGATAACTTCGCCAGCTTTCAGTTCTGCAGCTTTGGCTGCGTCGATGCGGAATTCCTTGATGAAGGAACCAGCTTCAACACCTGCTTTAGCGTAGTGACCGGCAGCAGCTTTAGTCACGCGGGATGCGCGACGCTGACCGAAGACAACCTGAACAGCGGAATAACCATCCGTTTCAGGAGTTTTGATTTGCGCAACACGGTTGTTCGATACGTCCAGCACGGTCACAGGGATCGAGTCCCCATCATCCGTGAAGATGCGCATCATGCCAACCTTGCGACCGAGGAGGCCAAGGCTCATTTTTTCTCCATTCCCGCCTACGATTGGGCAGGACTAAGTTGAACTACAAAAAAAGATACGGGCCAAATAAAAAGACGAACCCATACCGAAGCCGGCTAGTGTACTGTGAATTCCCCCTTGACGCAACTGCTTTGTACGAGGTATGTCACATGTTTCGTTGCTGCTACGATAACGTTTCAGCAAACTTGCCAAATCCACCACCTCATCCATTGCCAGACACCGCCCGCCGCCCTCCTCCCAACTCATACCCTACTGCCGTGCCAGATAAGGTGTAAGCAAGCGTCGCGGGCCCGCTCTTAGCGCTTCTGGCAAGATTGGCAACGAAAATCGCGGTGGCGTTAGCAGCGTTTGGAAAAACCCGGTTTAGAGACCCCATCATTCGAACTCTCGACTATGGCGACGAAATCAGGCACGGCGAGCAGTCGATGTCCCCATCGCAGTTGCCACCCTGGCGGCGCCGGTGGCCTGCACGCCCATCAGCGCGCGGTGCAGCAAAGCGATCGTTGTCAGGGACCATCATGTGCGCCAGTTGACCTTCAAGTACCGGCTACCGTGCCTGGCAGCGGCAGTCAGAGAGGGAAAAGCCGCCGAAAAGGGCGCCGTGGCAAGCGCCGCGCGGCAAGGCACCTTCCCTGATTTCCCGATCAAGCAAGTTTGATTTCGTCACCCCGCCAATCCGCGATGAACCTTGATCAGCTACCTGGAACCCGGGATCGGAGATGGGGAAAGACGTCCTCGCGGCGATATGGCGGCCGGCTTGCGCCGGCCGCGTAGGTCATGAAACCGTGGGGGTGGTAGGCGTTGCGCCGGGCGGGGCGAGCTGGAGCCAGGTGAGGCGCCAGGCGCCGTCGTGGCGGCCGCCCGCTTCGTAATAGGGAACGAAGACCAGGGGGGCGCGCGAGGCCAGCGGCAGGCGGATCGCCGGCCCGGCGGCGCCGGCGGGCAAGGCATCCGGCGCCAGTTCGGGCTGGACGCCGTCGGCGAGGATGACCGTCTCCTCGGTCTTGAAGCCGTCAATCAGGCCGGTGGCGTACACCAGCGGGCCGCAGGTGATGGCCGCGTATTCGTAGCGCATGACCTGCTGCGCCACCGGCGAACCATCCGGCGCCAGCGATTCCTGGGTGTTCTGGCTTAGCTTGCGGTGCAGGCGCGGCGTCATCGGCAATGACAGCTCGACCACATCGCCCGCTCGCCATTCGCGATTCACCCGCAGATAATCCGCAGCCGTGTCCGTGCCAACGTCGGCACCAACAGCGGCGCCGTTGATGCGCAGCGCCGCGCCATCCGCCCACGCAGGAATGCGCAGGGCCAGCGTGAAGCGCCCTGCCCGCTCGGGCTCCACGCCGATGCGCACCGCGCCATCCGCCGGATACGCCGTTTGCTGCGTCAGCCGCACGCGCAGCGCTGCCGTGCCGGGCAAATCCAGCGCAGCCACTCCGGGCCCGTACAGGTTGACGGCAATTTCATCGTCGCCGCGCAGCGCATATGCCACCGACGGCAATTCCTCCAGCGCCATCGAGCCGCTGGATTTGCAGCAGCGCCAGTACGTCGTGTGCACCCGCTTCCCGTTCGGAAAAATGTAATAGCACCAGTCCTCGCCATTTGGCGCCTGGGCTGCCAGCAGATCGTTGTAGGCAGAGCGCTCGATCTCCTCGGCATACTGCGCTTCGCCGGTAATCGCCAGCAGCTCGCGGTTCATCTGCAGCCACGCCAGGGTGGAACAGGTTTCGATATAGCCATACGGCGAGAACGCGCCGTGATGATTGAACACTTCGCGCGAACGGTGCGCGATGCCGCCCCACGGGCCGCCGCCCAGACTCAGGTGATATGCGCGCACGCTGTGCCATACCTTGCGCACCGCTGCCAGGTGATCCGCCTTGCCGGTTGCGCGGTGCAGCTTGGCCAGGCCGACCATATTCCAGCACAGCTGATAGGCCTTGCCGGTCGCGATTTCCGCCGCGTCGGCGCCATTCAGCGCCTGCGTCAGCAGGTTCAGTTCGGGACGCGCGTCCGCCTGCTGCACGATCAGTTCCGCCAGTTGCAGATAGCGCGCTGCGCCGGTACGCAGGTACAGCTCCGCCGCCGGATCGAGCAGAATGGTGGCGGACATGCCGTGATGGTTGCCCAGCTGCGTGATGTCCACGCCGCCTTCCGTCAGCGCCTGCAGGCACAGGTCGCCGATGCGGCAGGCCGCCGCCAGATAGCGCGGCTCAGGGAAATAGCGGTGCACTTCCAGCAGACCGATGATCAGATAGCTGTGCGTCCAGATATCCCAGGTGCGCTTGCCCGGCGCGCCGTCCCAGGTACGCGGGCCGCGCGCCTGCTTGCGCATGAAGCGGCGCTCCGGCGCGTAGGTGCCGAGGTAGCCGTCGCTCTCCTGCTGCGCGACGAGGAAGTCGGCCACGCGCAGCACCTGCGCCGCCAGCGGATGGGCGGCGCCTCCAGCCGACGCGCGCGATGCCGCGCGCGCTGCGGCGTACAGCCATTTGCCGGCATGCTCGCCGTACCAGTCGCCTTCGTGATTGCAGCACTTGTGCTGCGCGCCAAACAGCTCGATGGCCGGACTGTGCTCATCCTCGATGAAGTGCGACAGGCGCCCATTCAGGTTGGCCTGCAGGGCCGCGCCGAGAAGGCCCTGCAGCTGCACCTGGTCCGGCGCGGGGAAGCGGAGCGTGAACGCCATGTCAGGCAGCGTCCACAACGCAGCGGAAGCCGAGCATGCCGGAACGGTCCTTGGACGGCGCCATCAGCAGGTATTTGCCATGCTGGTCCAGGCGGTGCGCCTGCGGGAAGTACCAGTGCGAGCTTTGCGGCACATACGAGCTGCCGCCGCGCAGCGCTGCCGCACGGGTATGCTCGTCCTCGAATTCGCTGGTCCACTGCCAGACGTTGCCGACCAGGTCCAGCACGCCGAAAGGACTGGCGCCTTCCGGATGGGCGTCCACGTCGTCCGGCGGCAGCAGTTCACGGCCGGTATTACGGGCCGGCACGCGCGCATCGTCCCACTTGTCGCCCCACGGATAAAGGCGGCCATCGCTACCCTGCGCCGCATACTGCCATTCCCATTCGTGCGGCAGGCGCTTGCCGGCCCACGCGGCATAGGCGCGTGCATCTTCCAGGCCGACCCAGGTGACCGGCTTGTTTTCCCAGCCCTTGCGCGGCGCGCCCTTGTCCCAGTCCTTGAGGAAGTTGTGCGCATCGCGCGGCGCATAGCCGGTGGCGTCGATGAACTGCTTGAACTGGGCGTTGGTGACGTTGTGCTTGTCGATGTGGAAGGACTTCATCTGCATGCGGCGGCGGTGCGCGCGGCGGCCGATGCCTTCCCATGGATACTGGAAGTCCATGCTGGCCCAGGTATAGCCTTCGACCTCGATGCCGGTGACGACGAAGTCGAAGTCGCCGGCCGGGACGGTGACCATGCCGTCCGGCGCCGACGCGAAAGCGGCGGTCGGTGCAATATCCACCATCTTCTGCGGCAGCGGTTTCCATGCGCCGGAGAAGCCGCGCAGCGGCGCACGCGCCATGTCCGCCATCTTGTGCAGGAAATCGTCCATGCCCGCCAGGCTCACGCCCTGATCGACTGCGGCCACGGCGCCAAAGCCCTTGACCTCCAGCGTCAGCTCGAAGGTGGCGGTAGCCGACTCGCCCTGGCCGGCAATGCGCGGCGTGAGGGCGACGCCGTTCCAGGCGTCGTAATAGCTGCGGCCCTCGGTGTGCGGCACCACCAGCATATCGCCGTCCACTTCATATTCGTTGCGGTTGACGATGGTCCACAGGGTCACGCCGTTGGCCGGGAAGCGGCTGGCGAACACGTTCTGCTGCAGCGCCATCGAATACGGTTCCCAGCCCGGGCTGACCAGCTGCTCGGGGAACTGGCGGTAGATGGTGGCAATGCGGCGCAGCGCTTCGCCGTCGCGGTCCGTGAACTGGTTCCAGATCCCCCACACGTTTTCCCAGGCGGTGTAGCCCACGCCATTGAAGAACATGTACTGGAAATCGTCGGTGCGGTCGCGGCACCAGCGGTTTTCCAGGTTGACCATGTGGCGCGATTCCAGCCATTTCACCTTGCTCACGGCCGGGATGGTATCGGTCGAAGCCTTGCCCCAGGTCTGCTGGTTCCACTGCAGCGCTTCGTCGGCGGTGAGCGAACCTTCGGGCTGGAAGATCATCGGCCGGCCGGCCTTGTCCGACACGTCCGCATACACGCGCGGCACGCCGTTATAGGTATCGCCGTTCACGCCGTCGGCCTGCAGCGCCACGGCCAGCTTGGTCACCGCGTCCCAGTCCTCCATGCCTTCCGGCAGGGTGCCGTTATCCCACGGCATGGTCGGCAGGAAGACGCGCACGCCGCGCTTCTGGAAGGCTTCCACCGCCTTCTTCAAGCCGTCCAGGCCACCCGGCATGTCGCTGGCCAGCATAGTCTGGTTGCGGTTGTCGATGCCGATGTTCGGGTACACGTACCAGATCAGCACACTGTCGATGCCGCCGAAGCGGCGCTCCAGGTCGTCCAGGTAGCGCTCCACGGTGTACTCGCCCTTCACCGGATCATAGAAGTAGCGGTCTTCCACCATCATCTGGGTGTGCACGAAATTACGCTGCGACCAGGCCAGTTCCGGACGGTCGTAGCGCGAGCCGTCATAGCCGGCGCGGATCTTGTGCTCGTGGCGCCAGACCGACATCTCCTTGCGCCAGCTTTCGGTGTAGTTGTTGACGTCGATCTTCCATTTGCCGATCGTGATGTACGGCCAGTCCGGCGCCTTGCCCGGCGTGGGCAGGTGGGCAGGCAGCGTGTGCGGCAGCGGGGTGTCCCAGTGCTTGGGCTCCTTGGCAGGCACGGTGCGGGTATCAAAGCTTGGACGTTTGCCGGTCATGATTTTCCTCGAGTTTCAGGTCGTTCTTTGCGTAGATAGTCAGGCCTTCCAGCGACTGCGTGGGCGCCGGGAACAGATAGCTGGCCAGGTAGCCGAAGACGATGCACAGCATGATCGAAATCGGCAGGTAGAAATAGGGATGGACCAGCTTCATCCACCAGCACACGGTGGTCAGGATGGAGCTGCACAGGATGCCGATCGCCACGCCCTGCCAGTTGGCGCGGCGCGTGAACATGCCCAGCGTGTAAGCGCCGGCGAAGCCGCCGCTCAGCAGGCCGGCCAGTTCGATCGACACGTCGAACAGCGAATGGGCGTTGAAGCGCGACAGCAGCAGGGCCGCGGCAATGCCGATCAGGCCCGTTGCCACCGTGGCCAACTCGGCGAACAGCACGCTCTTTTTCGGCGTCGGATTCTTCACCAGCTTCTCGTAGAAATCCACCGAGGCCAGCGTGGCGACGCTGTTCATGATGCCCGACAGGGTAGCCATGGCTGCCGCCAGGATGCCCGCAATGATCAGGCCCGTGACGCCGGTCGGCAGTTCCGCGGCAATGAACAGCGGGAAGGTCGCGTCCACATTCAGCAGCGGATTCATGCGTTCCGGATGGCTCTTGTAGAAGGTGAAGAGCGCGGTGCCGATGGTGTAGAAGATGAAGCCGCCGGGGATCGAGATTGCCGCGAAGGTCCAGATCGAGCGCGTGGCTTCCTTGGCCGACTTGGTGGACAGCACGCGCTGCATCAGCACCTGGTCTTTCGGGAAGGTCAGCACCACGTCGAACACCACCAGGAAGATGAAGCCCCACACGGTTGGCTGGGTCAGGTCCCAGCTGAAGTCGAACAGCTTGGTCTTGCTCTCAGCTGCCGCCACGCTGACGAATTCGGCCACGCCGCCGTCGAGCTTCCAGATGATGAAGCCGATCGCAAACAGCGCGCCGCCCATCTTCACGAACAGCTGCACGAAGTCCGTCCACACCACCGCCTTCATGCCGCCCATGGCGGTGTACACGATGGTGAAGCCGCCCATGATGACGATGCTCCACGAGACATCGATGCCGGTGATGGTGGCAATCGCCAGCGACGGCAGCAGCAGGATCACGCTCATGCGGCTGCCGATCTGCACCAGGATGCAAATCAGGCTGGCGATCATGCGGATCGATGGATGGAAGCGGATTTCCAGGTACTGGAATACCGACATCAGGTTCAGGCGGCGCAGCAGCGGCACCACGGCCACCGCCACGAACGTCAGGGCGATCACGGCGACCAGGTTATTCGTCATGTACTGCCAGTTGGTCTCGAAGGCCTTGGCGGGAATCGCGATATAGCTGATGGAACTGGTGTTTGCCGCGTACAGGCTGATGCCTGCCGCCCAGAACGGGATCGAGCGGCCGCCGACGAAGAAGTCGGAGGTGGAGTTGCGCTTCTCGCGGATATAGCAGTACCAGCCAATGCCCAGCATGCCCGCCAGGTAAGCCACGATCACGATCCAGTCGAAGGTCTTCAGCAGGCGCTTGCCGCTGACGATTTCCGTGTACGCCAGCTGCTGGCTGCCGTCGGCCGCCGGGTAGGCGCGCAGCAGGCCATTGCCCCAGCCTGCGGCCAGCTCCGGGCCGGCGGCCGCGGAGGCTTCCGGCAGCGGTGCTACGGCCCAGGAACCGGTAATCGTATGGTAGGTGTGCATCTGCGGCACGCCGCCATCGCCGCTGGCGGCATCGGCCAGGTAAAGTACGTGCGCCTGGCCGGTGGCGCGCGCGGCCCCAGGCAGCACGTGGCCGCCGACCGGTTTCATCTCGGCCCAGCCATTGCGTGCCGTCCAGCGCAGCAGACGGTCGCCCTGCCCGGCGCCGCCGCGCAGCGTGAGCAGGAGCGACGAGTTCTGCGCCGCCAGCGAGGTCAGGGCCGCGCCCTGGCCGTTCCAGGCCGGCAGGCTCTCCCAGGCCGCGCCGGCGGCGGCGGTGTCCAGCGCCAGCAGGCGCGGTTCGTTCTTTGCGCTATAGCCTGCGACGTACAGCTTGTCGCCCATTGCCGCAGCGAAGGCTTGCGACAGCGGCTCGGGCAAGGCCGGCAGCGCGGCGCTGTCGATCGTTTCGCCGCGCAGGGTCAGGCGCTCGGCGTTGACGGCAACGCCGCCGGCCCCTGTCAGCAGCCAGGTCTGGGCGGCGCCGGCGGCAAACGACAATGCCTGCGGCGCGCGGAAGGCACTGGCGTTCCACGTCTTGCGGTCGTCGCTGAGCAGCCAGCTGCCGGCGTCATTCAGCGCCAGCAGGCGGCCGTTCACGGCCAGGAAATGCGTTGCCGGCTGCGGCAGGGACGGCAGCACGACCTTGCGCGTGCTGGCCAGGTTGTCGGCCAGCGCGGCGCGCGGCGCCAGCAGCATCGCGCCCGCCAGCAGCAGGGCAAAAAGCGCCAGCATGCGCGCGTACCAGTTGAATTGCTTGCTCATGAAACCCTCAGCGAATAACGTCGAGAGCACGCAGGCGCGCGATCTCTTCGGCCGAATAGCCGTTGGCGGCCAGGATCTGGTCCGAATGCTGGCCCAGCGCCGGTGCGGCAAAAGGCGCCGGCGCCGGGGCATTGCCGAAGCGGACCGCCTCGGTAAAGCCCTGGTAGGCGCCAACCGCCGGATGCTGCATCTGCGCCATCATATTCTCCGCCAGCACCTGCGGGTGGCTGAACATCTCTTCCAGGCGGCGCGCCGCGGCACACGGCACGTCGCTGCCGAACACCTGCTCCCATTCTGTTGCCGTGCGCTGCGCCAGCGCGCCGCGCAGCAGCGGAATCAGCACCGACGCATGTTCCGCGCGCTTGCGCACCGTGTCGTAGCGCTCATCGCCGGCCAGTTGCGGCAGGCCGACGCGCTCGCACAGCGTGCTCCAGAAGTGGGCGGTATTGGCGGACAGGTAAATATACCCTTCGCGCGCCGGGTGAATGCCGGTGATGCCGCCCGAGCGCATGTCGCGGCCGATATTCAGCGGTTCGTTTTCCGCCTTGATCAGGCGCGCCGACTGCATGGCCAGCGCACTGCGTAACAGGGATACGCCCACATACTGGCCCTGCCCGGTGCGGCTGCGCTCGAACAAGGCGGCATTCACGCCGGAGGCCACCAGCGCGGCGGCGTAGTAATCGACCACGCTGCCATATACGATCTGCGGCTCGCCGCCTTCCGGGCCTTGCATGCTGCAGATGCCGGTAAAGGTTTGCAGTACCTGGTCGTAGCCGGCGTTGTCCTTCATCGGGCCGGTTTCGCCGTAGCCGGTGACGGCGCAGTACACCAGCTGCGGACGGCGTTTCTTCAGCTGTTCGTAGCCGATACCCAGACGCTCGGGCACGCCGGGGCGGAAGTTGTGCACCAGGACATCGGCGCTGTCCACCAGCTTGTGCAGCACGGCGCGGCCGTCTTCCTGTTTCAGGTCGATCACGATGCCGCGCTTGCTGCGGTTCACGCCGAGGAAGGCGCGGCTTTCCGCTTCCAGCGTGGACGGGTATTTGCGCAGGTTGTCGCCTGCGGGCGGTTCGATCTTGATGACTTCCGCCCCCATGTCGGCCAGCTGGGTGCAGCCATACGGGCCGGCGATGTAGGCGCTCAGGTCCAGCACGCGGATGCCGGCCAGCGGCAGCCGCACGGCCGGTGCGCTGGCCGATGCGCCTGGCGCAGCGGCCGCTACGGCGCCATGCAGCGATGCTGCCGGCTGGCCCGCTGCCACCACCGACTGCGCGCGCCGGATGAAGGGCAGATCGATCATCTTGCCATCCACCGTAAACGCGCCTGCACCGGAAGCGCGCGCCGCCTCCAGCACGCGCACCGCAAACGCATACTCCTCCGCGCTCGCGCTGAAGACTTCATTCGCCAGCGCCACCTGCGAGGGATGAATACAGCTCTTGCCCCAGAAACCGAGGCGCTGCGACATCCCCGCCTCGGCGCGGAATCCTCCTGCATCGCGAATATCGGGAAACGCGCTGTCATAGGCAAACACGCCCGCCTCCGCGGCCGCCATGCGCAGCGCGAACATGGCCGCATGCACATTGCCAGCGTCGCGGCGCGCAATGCCGTTGGCCTCGAACAGATCGGCAAAGCCCAGCTGCAGTCCTGCCACGCGCGGATCGGCGGTAGCGATCTCCGCCGCGCGGCGTAGTCCGGCAGCCGATTCGATATTCGCCAGCACCGGTATCGGACGCTCCACGCCATTGGCAGCTTCGGCCCGCGCCAATGCCGCCGCCACGGTATGGATATCCTGCGGCGACTCGGCCTTGGGCAGGTTCAGCATGCCCAGCGCAGGCAATGCCACCGCCTGCACATCCGCCGCGAAGTACGGCGAACCGATCGCGTTAACGCGCACGATAATCGTCTTGCCGCTTTCCAGCGCCTGCGGTGACCGCAGGAATTCGGCGACCGCCATGCGTGCCTCCTCCTTGCGCGCTTCCGGCACCGCATCCTCCAGATCGATCGAAATGGCATCGGCCTGGCCGCCAAGTGCCTTGGCGAACAACTCCGGGCGCGAACCCGGCACAAACAGTTTGCTGCGCATGATGGTCGTTCCGCTGTCTCGCTTAGAAGGTAATGCTGTGGGTCAGCGAGAAGGTGCGTCCACGGCCTGCAAAGTAGTTCTGGAAGCCCGGCACCTGCGCCCACGTCATGATGTAGAAGCGGTCCGCCAGGTTTTCGATGCCCAGGGTCAGGTCGCCATAACGCGTCTTGTAGGTGGTGGTCATGTCAACCAGCGTGTAGCCGCCGGTCTTCTCGGCCGAGTTCTTGCCCTGGTTGATCGAACGGCCTTTCAGCGTGGTGGAGTTCAGGCGCAGGTCGCCGCGCTCGGACCACTGCCAGGTCATGCCCAGTCCCAGCTTGTCCGGATTGATGGAAGCCACGCCCTGCTCGGTGTCCAGCGGGCCGCCGAGGCGCGAGGCCGCCTTGCCGCGGATGCGGGAATACACGCCGTTCAGGCGCAGGTCGCGCATCACATTCAGCTCGCCCGACAGCTCGAAGCCCTTCACCTGCACCGGCGAACGCTGCATGATGAAGTCGCCCGTCACAGGATCGATGGACAGCGACACGCCGAAGTCCGAATCCGATTTGTAGTACGAGGCGGCCAGGCTGCCCCACTTGCCTTTCCAGTTCGCGCCGATCTCCTTGTTCTCGACGATCACCGCCTGCAGGTCCAGGATGCCGGCCACGGTCTGGCCCGGCGTCTTGATATTGCGCAGAGGGATGCCGACGTTCGGCAGGCTGAAGCCCTTGGTCCACGAAGCATAGGTGGACCAGCCCGGCGCAAAGCGCCACACCACGCCGGCGTTCGGCAGGTTCGCTTCGTAATCCAGCTTGCCGCCTTCGACGAAGACGCGGTTGTTGAAATAGGTGGTGGTGTAGCTGTCCACGTTCAGGTCGCCGCTCTCGCGGCGGAAGCCCGTGCTCAGGGTGAAGTCGCCGATGTCGTAGGACAGCTGCGCGTATGGCGCGGTGCTGTTATAAACCATGGGCGGCACCCAGGTGCGGTTGGTCAGCGCCAGGCGCTGCTCGGTCTGGTCGCGCACCACGTCCACGCCGGCGCGCAGTTCCAGGCCGCTGGCCAGGAAGTCCGGACGGGTATAGCCGGTGCGCAGGCCGCGCTTTTTCGAGAAGACTTCGGACTGGTCAACCAGGGTGCCGAGCGGTGCGATCAGCGGGTCCTGCTTGTCGGCGCCGCCCTTCTCCGCCACGAAGCGCATCGCCTGCTGCGCGGTGTACACCTGCGCCGTGACCGTGCCGCCGAAGACTTCATCGTTGGTGTAGTTGGCTGCGTACTGGCGGAAATCGTTGAACTCCGCCTGGCCGTTGAACGGCTTGCCCGGCACCGAGGTATCGGTGATGAACAGGGCGCGGTTGCCTTCCTGGTACACGTAGTTGCCCTTGCCATCCAGCTTGAAGCGGCTGGCCTGCGCTTCCACGCGCTGGCTTGGGCTCAGATTGAAGCCGACCTTGAGGAACAGGTTGCGGCCTTCGGTATCGTTCAGCGAGCCGGAGGCGTTCATGCCGATGCGGCGGCCGTTCGCGTCCCACTGCATGCCGCGATCGACTTCGGAGGTGGCGAACAGCAGGTCGTACGCTTCTTCCTTGTGCGCGAAGTTCAGGCCGACCTTCCAGCCCATGCTGTCGTCGCGGAACTGGCTGTTCAACTTGGTGGTCAGCGTGACCTCGTTGCCCATCTTGGTCGGTGTTTTCGACACATAGTTGATGATGCCGCCGGCCGCGCCCACGCCTTCGGAGGCGGACGGGCCGTTGATCACTTCGATGCGGCCCACGATGCCGAGGTCGGTGAAGGACCCGCCGCGCTGCGTTTCACGCAGGGGCGAGCTTTGCGGGATGCCGTCGAACAGGCGCAGCGCGATGCGGCCGCGCAGGGTTTCGCCGGTGTTGCTCATGGCCTGGGTGGCTTCGGCATAGCCGGGTACCATGCGCGCCAGCACGGCGGTTGCGTCTTCGGTGATGGCCAGGGAATTCGCCACCTCGGCGCTGGAAATCACATTTACCGCGCCAGGGATCTTGTCCACCGCCTTGGCCGTACGGCTGCCGGTCACGATCACGGTGGTGGCGCTCTTGTCGTCCGCTTTTTTCTCGTCGGTGCTGCTGGTGGCGGCCTGCTGGGCAAAGGCGCCGCCGGTGCACAGGATCGCGGTAATGGCCGCTGCCATGCGCTTCAGTTTGATTGTCTCACTCATAGTCTCACTCTCGTCGTCAGGATTATTTTTTATCGTTTATAAGAGTCTTCGGATGCCGGGCAGTTCCTCCTTATGGTCCAGGCCCGAGGGCTGCCCGCCCACCCCGGCTGTCGATAAATTGCTGCAATTCTTCGCGGGTCGGAATCGAGGTCTGGGCGCCGGCGCGGGTCACGGCCAGCGCCGCCGCATACTGCGCTTCGCAGGTGGCATCGGCCAGCGACAGGCCGCGCGCCAGAGCAACGGTCAGCGTGCCGACGAAGGTATCGCCGGCAGCGGTGGTATCCACCGGCTGCACTTTCACGGCCGGCATCAGGAAAGCGCCCTGCGCATCGCACACGGCAACGCCGGCTTCGCCCATGGTGAGCAGCACGGCGCCGGCGCCGCGCTGGCGCAGCGCCTGCGCGGCGGCCATGGCGTCCTCGGGAGCGGCAACCGGCAGGCCGCTCAATTGCGCCGCCTCGGTTTCGTTGACGACCAGGTAGTCGGCCATCGCCAGCAGGCTGTCCGGCAGTTCGGCGGCAGGCGCCGGGTTGAAGACGACCTGCACGCCGGCGGCATGCGCAATTTCGATCGCACGCACCACGCTGGCCAGCGGCGATTCGAGCTGGCACACCAGCCAGGAAGAAGCAGTGATGGTGGCGGCAGCGGCGTCCACCTGCGCCACGCTGAGTGCATCGTTGGCGCCCGGCGCCAGCACGATGCTGTTGGCGCCGCCGGCATCGACAAAAATGCCGGCCACGCCGGTCGCCACGCCGGATGCCACGCTGATCCGGCTGGTCTGCACGCCGTTGGCGGCCAGGTCGGCCAGCGCCCCGCGGCCGAAAGCATCGTCGCCGACCGCGCCGACGAAATGCACTTGCGCGCCCTGTCGTGCAGCCGCAACAGCCTGGTTGGCGCCTTTGCCGCCCCCCACCTGGCTGAAACCATCGCCACTGATGGTTTCGCCCAACAGCGGCATGCGGGGCGTGCGCAACACCAGATCGATGTTGATACTGCCGACTATGGTGATGCAAGGGATCATGCTGGGAAGTCTCCGAATCGTATTTTTGACGTCGCGCAAACGATTGCGCAAACGATTGCTATTGAATACGCAGGCCGGGCGGCTGTCAACACTTTCTTTTTGGAACTAGCGCAGAGGGCGGGTGGATTGGCGCTCCACCAGCCTGGTGTGGAGCATTTCGCGGCGCAGCGGTTGGTCCTTGCCGGTGACGCGCTCCAGCAACAGGCGGGCGGTAAGTTCGCCCATTTCGTACTTGGGCTGGGCCATGGTGGTCAGCGGAGGTGTGGTGAAGGATGCCAGAGCGATATCGTCGTAGCCCACCACCGAAAGCTGCTCCGGCACGCGCACGCCGCGGGCGCTGGCGGCGCAGATGCCGCCGATGGCCATCAGGTCGTTGCTGGCAAAAATGGCGCTCGGCGGTTTGGCCAGCGCCAGCAGCTGGTCGAAAGCCTGGTAGCCGCCTTCGCTGGTGAAGTCGCTGCGCACCAGGTAATCGAGGCGGAAGCGCAGTCCGGCTTCCTTCAGGGCGCGCAGATAGCCTTCGACCCGGGCGCGCGACGGCGGCAGGTCGATCGGACCGGAAATACAGGCGATATCGCGGTGCCCCAGTCCGATCAGGTAGCGCGTGGCCAGGTAGCCGCCCTCCTCGTGGTCGGCCTCGACGAAGTCCGCCAGCACTCCCGGCACCTCGCGGTCCACCACCACGGTCGGGATGGACAGGTGCTGCAGCCGGGACGAGAGTTCCGCGTCCGAGCCGGAAGCGACCAGGATCAGGCCATCGATGCGCTTTTCCATCAGCACCTGCAGATAGGCGGTCTGCTTGCGGGTGTCGTCATAGGCATTGCACAGGATGACGTTGTAGCCGCTGTTGAATGAGGCATCTTCAATCCCCTGGATCAGCTCGGCGAAATAGGGGTTGGTGTTATTCGGGATCATCATCCCGATGGTATGCGTCCGGTCGCCCTTCAGGCTGCGCGCCACCGCGCTGGGGATGTAGCGCAGGTCCTTCATGGCAGCGCGCACGCGCTCCTGCACGTCCTCGCTGACGGCGCGCGTGTTGTTCAGGACGTGGGATACCGTCGTGATGGAGACGCCGGCGCGCTCCGCCACCTGCTTCATCGTTGCCATATCAGTTCGTTAGCGATTGGTACACCAGGTTATAAAATTTCACGCTCAGCTTGGGCGGATCGTTCGGCAAGCCTTGCGGCAGATGCTGCATCATCAGCAGCGCCACCAGTTTCTCGCCCGGGTCGATAGTGTAATAGGTTGAAGCCGCTCCCGACCAGCCAAACTGGCCGACCGAGCCGAGACGCCCCCTGCTCGCCACATCCAGCACCACCGAGCCGCCCAGGCCGAAGCCTTCCGCCGGGCTGAATTCATTAACCGGCGGGTTCAGGTGCGTCAGGTGGTTCGACATCATCAGCTCCACGCTCTTGCGGCCGAGGATACGCACGCCATCGAGCTGACCGCCGTTCAGCAGCATCTGCGCGAAGCGGGCGTAATCGCCGGCCGTCGAGTACAAGCCGCCACCGCCGCTCAGGTAAGGGTTCTGCTGCTCGCCATCCGGGACGATCTGGCCGGGCGCCGGAGCTACCAGCTTGCCGCTGCCGTCCGTGGTGGTCATGGCCGCCACGCGCCTGCGCTGCGCGGACGGCACCATGAAGCCGGTATCCACCATATGCAGGGGATGGAACAGGCGGTCGCGCAGGAAGTCGTCGAAGCGCTGGCCGGAAACGGCTTCCACGATGCGTCCGGCAACCACGGTCGCCGTGCCGTCGTAATGGAACTCGGCGCCCGGCTCGTGCGCCAGCGGCGCCTGGGCCAGGCGCTGCACGAACGCGGCAAGATCCGGCGCGTGACCCAGGTCAGCCGCATCGAACAAGCGGTTCACGGGCAGCGAGCGGTCGCCATAGGACGCGAAGCCCGGCGTGTGGGTAAGCAGCTGGCGGATGGTGATCGGCCGCGCCGGCGCACGGGTCTCCGGCGCCTGGGCCGTGCCGCCGGTGAAGACACGCGTCGCAGAAAATTCAGGAATATAGGCGGCGACAGGATCATCCAGCAGCAGCTTGCCCTCCTCCATCAGCATCAGGACGGCCGCCGCGGTGACGGTCTTGGTCATCGAATAGATGCGGAAGATGGCGTCGCGCTGCAGCGGCTCGCTGCGCGCCAGATCGCGATGTCCGAAGGACTTGTAATCGACCACTTTGCCATTGCGCAGTACCAGCACGACCGCACCCAGATACTGCTGCTTGTTCACCGCGTCGGCAATGAAATCGTCCAACCGCTGCAGACGCTGCGCCGATATGCCCTGCGCCGCAGCAGGCGTGGCCGGCAGCGGCGTACCCGCCTGCGCCGGCAGGGCGGCGGAGATGACAAGAGCTGCGGCACACAGTAGTCTTCGCATGGCGGGGTCGAATGAGGGCAACGCGCGCCATTGTACTTCAGGCGGATCAGCCGGAGCCCGCCGCCTGCAGCGCCTGCACTTCGTCGCCCTCGTAAGTAGCGCGGATCTGCTGGTCGTTGCCGCCGCCGTGCAGGTTCTGCATCCACAGCGCTTCGACCTGGCTGCCCGGTATGGGGTGCGGGTATTCCGGCTGCTCGCAGGTTTGCTGCACCGGGTAGCCATGACGCAGGGCCATATGGTGCAGCCAGACATCGTCCGCCTTCGGGCAGCAGGCGCGGAAGCCTTCACCGGCATCATGCAGCGCCTGCACGAAGGCTGGCGGATAAATCACACCGGCAAGGCCGAGCGCGAAGTTCAGCGGCGACGCAGCGGGCGAACGGGTATAGCCCCAGTTGAGGTAAGGACCGAGGGCGCCTTCCTGCAGCGCGATGCGGCGGGCCAGGTGGCAATGGATGATCTGCGGCTGCCGCACATGCGCGCGCCACAAGGTGCGCAGCCAGTCGCGCGCATAGATCACATCATCGTCCGCGGTGACCAGCGGCAGGCCGTCACCGACGTAGCGCTGGACATAGGGATAGTATTTGGTGTGCGGGCCGAAGTTGTCGCAGTACAGGATCTCCAGTCCGCGCCGCTTCAGCTCTTCCAGTTCCCTGGGTAGCGGCACGCCCGGCGCATCCAGCCACAATATCAGCCGCAGCGGACGCACCGAGCCGGCGACGATCGAGCGGATCGCCATATGCACCATGTCCAGCCGGAAGCCATGCGTGGTCAGGCTGACCACCACCGGACAGTCACCGGTACAGCGCTTCCGCCGCAACCGGTCGCGCAGCACCAGCCATTCGGCACCCAGACGTTCCTTGTACCACGTGAAATTACGGCGCAAGTCGGTGAACCGGTCTCCTGGCATGGCGGCACCCATTGGCAGTTGGTTTTATGCGATCCATTCTAACTCTGCCATTTAACGACTGGATCTACCTGTTGCCCTATCCCCACAACTAATACTTACAAAATTCCCACGTCATCGGCAAACAGGTGTGTGTAACACTTCCTCCGGCTGTAGAAGCTGATGTCCCCAACCAGGCCAGATATTGTTTGCTCCCTCAGAAGCAGCCAAATCACCCCATGACTTGTGCATGAGCCGAAGTAGCCACTAAAGAATCCGACCAAATTCACCCTAACTAGCAATTCAGAATTGATCACAAAGCGCGTCTATAAAGCATGTCTGCCTAGCGCAAAGAAAATGACCGCGCAGCGGAGCTGGCAACGCTTGATCTCGCCGAAATCGGGCGCTTATATCTTCTCGCCAACGCTGATGTCAAACCCTCGACCACTTTGCGGCTAACCACTACGCATTGAAACTGAATGCGATTTCCTCCCCGATTTTTAGTAGCGCACCAAGCACAGACGCCCTTCGCTCGGCGCAGCCGGAAGCTGGCAACGCTTGATCTCGCCGAAATCGGGCGCTTATATCTTCTCGCCCAACGCTGATGTCAAACCCCCGACCACTTTGCGGCTAACCACTACGCATTGAAACCGAATGCGATTTCCTCCCCGGTTTTTAATAGCGCACCAAGCGCAGACGCCCTTCGCTCGGCGCAGCCGGAAGCTGGCAACGCTTGATCTCGCCGAAATCGGGCGCTTATATCTTCTCGCCCAACGCTGATGTCAAACCCCCGACCACTTTGCGGCTAACCACTACGCATTGAAACTGAATGCGATTTCCTCCCCGATTTTTAGTAGCGCACCAAGCGCAGACGCCCTTCGCTCGGCGCAGCCGGAAGCTGGCAACGCTTGATCTCGCCGAAATCGGGTGCTTATATCTTCTCGCCCAACGCTGATGTCAAACCCTCGACCACTTTGCGGCTAACCACTACGCATTGAAACTGAATGTGATTTCCTCCCGGTTTTTGGTAGCACACAAAGCGCAGACATCCTTCGTTCGGCGCAGCCGGAATCGGGAATCACACGACTTGTGCATGCGCCGAAATCGCCACTGAGAAATGTCCCTCGCTCACTAGCAATTTAGAATCTCCACGAAGCGCGTCTATAAACTCGAAATTGCCAAACGTTCGACCACTTTGCGGCTGAGCACTACGCATTGCAACTGCGTGTGACTTCCTCTCCGGGTTTTGGTAGCGCACCAAGCTCAGGCCCCTTCGCCCGGCGCAGTCGGAATCGGGAGCGTCGAGCGAGTTCGACAGGCGCAGCGCTTACCACCCCTACGAATGACGCATACTGGAAATACTGGCGCTCCTTGAATCGTATCGATTCTGGCGAAATAGTTTTAGTGAGCGTGAGGTAGCAGCTCTGAGCAGGTTTTAGTAATAGAGAAGACAGGCCACATCATCTCAGTCAGGCGTTCTGGCTCGCGGCGAAGACGGCCAGCTGGGCGTCGAAGGCGCGTTTGTAGGCGGGCCGGGCTTCGGCACGGGCGATATACGCGGCGATGATCGGGAATTCTTCGACCAGCCCGGAGCTGCCCAGCCGGCGCAGTACCGTCACCATCAGCAGGTCGGCAGCACTGAAGTCGCCGTCGAGCCAGTCGGCGTCGCCGAGGTGGTCCGACAGTTCGCGCAAGCGCGTGCGTACCCGCTGGTCCAGCACCGGCAAACGGTCCTTCGACCAAGGTTGGTTGCTTTCCAGAATCGCGCAGAAGGAGCGATCGACGATTGGCGGTTCGACGGTGGTAAGCGCGGCAAAGATCCAGGTGATGGCGCGTGCCCGTGCCATCGGATCGGCCGGAAGCAAGCCGGCATGTGTCTCGGCAATGTGGAACACGATGGCGCCGGATTCGAAGGTTGCGAAGTCGCCCTCCTGATAGGTAGGAATCTGGCCGAAAGGATTCAGGGCGCGATGGCCGGGCTGCTTCATGGCTTCAAACGATACCAGCCGCACGTCGTAGGGCTGACCGACCTCCTCAAGCGCCCAGCGAACGCGCATGTCGCGCGCCAGGCCACGGCCCCGGTCCGGGGAGCGTTCAAAAGCGGTAATGGTCGGTTTCATCTGCCTCTCCTTTATGGTTGATATAGCCACGACGAACGGGCGCGCAGGATTTCGACAAACCTTAGCCCATTTTTGTGCGAAAGTTGATAGCGTATGCTTGCTGTATCATCCTGTTCCTGAAAACGAAAGCCGAACATGATCATCATCACCATCAAACAGGGCAAGGAAAAAGCCCTGCTTTCCGGCGACCCGCTGATTTATATCTCTGCCATCGAGAAGGTCGATGGCAAGCCGCAGGAGCGCAATAAGCCGGGCGCCACAGCCATCGTGCAGTCGTCATCGCGCCAGTTCCTGGCCCGCGCGGCTTACAACGCCAAATCGCAGGTTGCCGCACGCGTGTGGACATTGCGTGAAGATGAGCCGATCGATCATGCGCTGATCAAGCGCCGCGTGCAGGCGGCTGTGCAGCAGCGCGCCGACGCCTGGCGCAGCGCCGATCCGCAGCAACTGGTGCAACTGATCGACGGCGACAAGGATGGCTTGTCGGGCCTGCAGGTGCACGGCTATGGCGGCGCCGAGGGTTACCTGATCTGCCAGTTCAATGCCGGCGGCGTGGATCTGTGGAAGGTGGCGATCGTGCAGGCGCTGCTTAAAGCCACCGGCTGCCGCCACGTGTATGAACGCTGCGATGCGCTGCTGCGCAAGGGTGAAGGTCTGCCCGTCACGCCGGGTGCGCTGGCGGGCGATGAGCCGCCGCAGCGGCTGATGGTGCGCGAAGGTGGCGGTCTGTTGCCGATGGATCTGCGCACCGGCTTTACCTACCCACGCTAGTCCGCGCTCACGGTGCACCATGCTGCCCCGCCTTGCCGCCGACGCTGTCCTGCTGGCGCACGGGGCGTTCGTGCTGTTTGCCGTGCTTGGCGCGGCGCTGGCGTTCCGCTGGCGGTGGATGCCGTGGCTGCATCTTCCGGCCATGGCCTGGGCCATCTACGTGGAGCTGGCCGCACAAGTGTGTCCGCTGACGACGCTGGAAATTGCGCTGCGTGAGCGCGCCGGCGAAGCAGGCTACAGCGGCAGCTTCATCGACCACTACCTGGTTGCCCTGCTCTACCCGCCCGGCCTCACGCCTGCCATGCAATATCTGCTGGCAGGCGTGGTCGCGCTGGTCAACCTGCTGCTGTACGGGTGGCTGATGCGTCGCCGAGCGCGTACCAATCGACCTTCCGGGTCGCGACCATGATGCCGGCCAGGACAGCGAACAGCAGGATGGCGCCGAGTACCAGTGCGTTGTTCTCGGAACTGAGCAGCCCATATAGCACGCCGTACAGCATCGTCAAGGCGGCGCCGAAGCCTGCGCCACGCTTCACATCGTGCAGCACGTGCGACAGGTAATAGGCGATCAGGGAGATACAGGCCGCAGCAGCGATGCAGTAGGCCGCCAGGAAGTCGATGTGTTCGGAGAGACTGACCAGCAGCAGGAAGAAGATGGCCAGCGCGAGCCCGACCAGGGCGTATTGCACCGGGTGGATCGGCAGGCGCTTCATGACTTCGAATAGGAAGAAGGCGGCAAAGGTCAGCGCCACGAACAGCAGACCGTATTTGGTGGCGCGGTCGGCCATCGAGTACACGTTCACAGGTTCGATGAAGCCGGTACGTATCATGTCCAGGTCCGGCATCGCGCGTTCATCGCGGCGGCCGGCCGCTTCACGCAGCCGCAGTTGCTGCTGCGCTTCCGTGGCCAGCGAGGAAATGCGCCATGCAGCGTCGAAACCCTTGTCGCTGATGCTGCGGCTCTCCGGCAGGAAGCGCCCGCTGAACTGCGGATGAGGCCAGGGTGACTTCAAGGTGAAGCTATTGTTCTTTGCCAGCGGCACAAAGGCTTGCGAGTTCATGCCCGCCAGGTGCAAATCAAAGGTGAACTTCACGCTGCCTGCAACGGCGGCGTCCAGCGGCAGATTGGCATGCAGTCCCTGCCGCGCGGACAGCAGGCCTGAACCCTGTTCGAATTCGAAACTGCGCTGCCCCCATTGCAGACGCGGGATATCGCGCACGCCGCGCACGTCCGCCACGGCCAGCGCGATGAAGGGCTGGTATGGCGTGATATCCGAGCCGCTGACCGTGTGCGGCAGATCGCTCATCGGCGGCAGGACGAAATCGCCGCTGATACGGTGGGCGCCGTTGAACATCAGCACCTGGTGGATGCCGCGATAGCGGCGTTCCGTATCCATCGCGGAGGCGATATCGAGCTGGTTGGGAAAGACCAGGTGGTGCACGCGCTTGGTATAGCGCTTTACTTCGTCCTTCTCTTTTACGCTGTAGGCTTCGTCGTATGGAATGACGAGAATGGGGCCGTACACGTGCTGCTCGCCGACCGAGTCGTTGGCGATGCTGCGCGCCGCTTCGTCACGGTAGGCCATGCGCTCGCTGATGGTCGATTCGATCATGACCAGCGGTACGCCGAGCAGCAGCATCAGCAAGCCGACAATGCAGCCTTTGAAGAACAGTTTCTTTTGCATGGTTTGGCGCATCCTGTTGTTAAGGTTGCGCCAGTGTAGAAAACGATTGTGCGCTGATGATGCGCTCAGTGTGAAGTCAGAACGAGAGCGGGAATGGCAGACGTAGCGTGGCGCGGCAGCCGCCCTGCGGTCCGTTGCCGACTTGCGCGCTGCCGCCGTGCAGCGCTGCCACTTCCTGCACAAAGGGCAGGCCCAGGCCCGTGCTCTTGGCGCCGCCGTCCGGACGCGGCAGGGAATAGAAGCGTTCAAATACGCGCTGCGCCGCGTAGTCGGGCAGACCCGGACCGCTGTCGATCACGGTGATGGCTACCTGGTCGGCCTCGCGCACCGCCTCCATGCGCAGGGTGCTGTGCGGCGGGGCGAAGCTGATGGCGTTGTCCAGCAGGTTGCCGATGGCCTGACGCAGCAGCAGCGGATCGCCGCGTACCTGCAGCTGGTCGGCGACGGCAAGGTCCAGCAGCAGGCTGCGGTCGGCCAGTTGGGCGCGATAGTCGTCGGCGACATCCTGCAGCAGTGCCGGCACGTCCACGTGTTCGGCCGCATCCAGGCGCTGCTGCTTTTCCACCCGCACGAGGGCGAGCAGCTTGTCGATCAACTGGCGCTGGCGTTGGTTCTGGCTCTGGATGTTGGCGAGGAAGCGGCGCCGTTCCTCTTCCGGCATATCCTCTTCCAGCAGTTCGGCGGAGGCCTGGATGGCGGCGATCGGCGATTTCAGTTCGTGGGTCAGCGTGTGCATCAGCGTTTCCACATACTCCTTGCCTTCCAGTTTTTCGCGCATGGCGTCGATGGCGCGGCCCAGGGTGCTGATTTCGCTGCCGCCCAGCCTCGGCATGACGGCCTTGCGCCCCGCCTGCACAGCCTCCACGAAGCGCATCAGGCTGCCCACGCGCTGCACCAGGCGCCAGCTGATTGCAGCGCCGATCAGCACGGACAGGCCAAGCAGCAGCGCGCCCCAGTTCAGCATCTTGCGCTGGCTGCGCTCGACGAAAGCCTGTACGCTGGAGATGGGCTTGGCCACGGTGAGTACGCCGATGAGGCTGCCGTTGTCGCGCACCGGAGCCGCAACGTACATGACCACGCTATCGTCGCGCTGCGGATCGTCGCGCGTCATGCGGGCGCCGTATTTGCCGCGCAGAGTGAGATAGACGTCGTTCCAGCGCGAGTAGTCCTTGCCTTCGTCCCTGCCCTGGCTGTCGAAATGGACGATGCCGTGGGCGTCGGTGATGTAGATGCGGTGCGGACTGGCGCGCAGTTGCTGGGCGAGGGCCGGGTCGAGGGCGCCGGTCTTCAGGCTGGCGGCGGACATCCCGGCCAGCAGCTGGGCGGTGTCGCCGAGGGTGTCTTCCAGCGTGTCGCGCACGCCGGGTTTGACTTCTTCGACGAACACGTTGAGCAGGAACCACGCAGCCAGGCCGACGATCAGGAAGTAGCCGAGCAGGATGCGCAGGCCGATTTTCATGCTGCTGCAGCGGTCAGGCTGTAGCCCATGCCGCGGTGGGTCTGGATCGGATCGGCGGCGGGATCGATGGCGCGGATCTTGGCGCGCAGGGATTTGATGTGCGCGTCCACGGTGCGGTCCAGGGTGTCGGGGGCGTCGGTCCAGACCCGGTCCATCAGCTGGGCGCGGGAGAGGACGTGGCCGGGGTGCTCGATGAGGGTCCTCAGGAGAAGGTATTCGTAGCGCGTGAGGTCGAGGTGGCGGCCTGCGTACAGAACGCGCGCTTCGGCGGCGCGCAGTTCGAAGGATGGCCGGGCCGCTGGCGCGGCGGTGGCGGCCAGTCCGGTAGCGGGGATCCCGGCCGCGACGGCAGGGACGGCGGCCACGGCTGCGGCGTGGCCGTTGCCGGCACGACGCAGGATGACGCGGACCCTGGCGACCAGCTCGCGCGGCGAAAATGGCTTGGTCACATAATCGTCGGCGCCGATTTCCAGGCCGACGATGCGGTCGATCTCGTCGCTGCGCGCGGTCAGGAAAATCACCGGCGCCTCGGAGAACTGCCGCAGACGACGGCACACTTCCAGCCCGCTGATATCCGGCAGCCCCACATCCAGAATCACCAGCGCCGGCGGCGTTTCGCGCGCAAGGGACAGCGCCTGCTCGCCCAGCGTCACATGCACCGGCGCATAGCCTTCCTTGCCCAGCGCATAGGCAATGCTGTCGGCAATCGCCGCCTCGTCTTCTACAATCAGGATCGATTTGTCCATGCCGCCATGATAATGGAGATCAGGGCGCGTCAACATTCAGAACGTGCCGCTCGAAGATTTCAGGCAGCATGGCGAGCGCCAGCTCGCGGCCAAGCATATCGTCCGCGCTGCGGATGGCGCGGGCGATCATATCGATATCGAGGGCGGCCAGCACAGCTTGCGCGGCCACGCGGTGGCTCAGGTGCCAGGGCTCGGGGAACATGCCGCCGCGATAGCTGCGATAGGGACGGTAGAAGCCGAAACGGGCGATGTTCACGTCCAGCCAGGCGTGCAGGCGTTCGTACACGCCGCCCGGCGCCACTTCCGCCGACGCCAGCTTCACCTTGTAGCCCGGCGGCTCGGCCGCGCGGTCGAAGACGTCGATGTCCGTGCCCCAGTGGCGGCGGGTGGCGCCCGGCAAGCCGTTCCAGCCGAGGATCGCCCACACCACCTGCTCCGGCGTCAGCGCGGCAAAATCGCGCGGCTGGTCGTGCATATCTTTCAGCGTGGCCTGCCCGGAAAACTTGCGGTTCCAGATCTTCACCTGGCTGGGCAGGGGACGGAAGGAGGCACAGGGCAGCATGTCGATCCCGTCGTGCTGCGCCGCTTCGCGCATCGCCAGGAAGGCCGCCGCCACCTGCGGCTGGGCGGCCAGGCGCGGTTGCGACAATTGCTGCACATGGGTGCGGGCGCGGCCCGTCAGCTCGAACTCGTTCATGCCCCCATTATGCCCGCTCCGGAAAATAAAAAAGCCGGCCCGCTTTCGCGGGCCGGCTTTTCATTGGCTGATGGTGCAGGCACCATCATGCCGAAACCGATTACTGCAGTTTGATTTCGACGTCCACGCCAGCTGGCAGGTCCAGCTTCATCAGCGCGTCAACAGTCTTGTCGGTTGGATCAACGATGTCCATCAGACGCTGGTGGGTACGGATCTCGAACTGGTCACGGGAGGTCTTGTTCACGTGTGGGGAACGCAGAACGTCGTAACGCTGGATGCGGGTTGGCAGAGGAACCGGACCTTTAACCACGGCGCCGGTGCGCTTGGCGGTGTCAACGATTTCCAGTGCGGACTGGTCGATCAGCTTGTAGTCGAAAGCCTTCAGGCGGATACGGATCTTTTGGTTTGGAGCGGACATGCTATTTCCTTAAAGAACGAACTGGCAACATTTCATCACCAGCAATGTAAGTAAATACAGCGACGGGCCGACATGATATCACATGCCGGCCCGTTTAAATCGTCGTCTAAATTAAATTAGGCGATGATCTTGGCTACAACGCCGGCGCCAACGGTACGGCCGCCTTCGCGGATTGCGAAGCGCAGACCTTCTTCCATAGCGATCGGGGAGATCAGCTTGACGGTGATCGACACGTTGTCGCCTGGCATAACCATTTCTTTATCGGCTGGCAGCTCGATCGAACCGGTTACGTCGGTGGTACGGAAGTAGAACTGTGGACGGTAGTTGTTGAAGAACGGGGTGTGACGGCCGCCTTCATCTTTCGACAGAACATAGATCTCGCCGGTGAAGTGGGCGTGCGGCTTGATCGAGCCTGGCTTCGCCAGAACCTGACCACGCTGAACGTCTTCACGCTTGGTGCCGCGCAGCAGCAGACCAACGTTGTCGCCTGCCTGACCCTGGTCCAGCAGCTTGCGGAAC
>Ga0209130_1000845_pt1 | contig 25573 bp, 20 predicted proteins | sample AraplaMF_Cvi_mLB_FD_184264 | JGI IMG/M metagenome (GOLD analysis project Ga0209130, IMG submission 184264) | Arabidopsis root microbial communities from the University of North Carolina, USA - plate scrape MF_Cvi_mLB (SPAdes) (version 2) | ecosystem: Host-associated > Plants > Roots > Endosphere...
CCGGCGTGGTGCACCTGCCCGAGGGCACGGAGATGGTGATGCCGGGCGACAACATCGCCATGGAAGTGCACCTGATCGTGCCGATCGCGATGGAAGAGAAGCTGCGCTTCGCCATCCGCGAAGGCGGACGCACCGTCGGCGCCGGCGTCGTCGCTACAATCATCGCGTAAGCTTCGGCTCCGCGACGAATACGGAAAGGGCGGCGGCAACGCCGCCCTTTTTGATTCCGGCCCTCCTCGGTCCGTGGACGGAGAGCGGTGGGGCTGGCGTCGCGGATCGTCCCGTGCCAGCTTCCTGTATCTTGCATACGGACCGGAGATCGCGATGAGTCCCCGCCATTCGCTCGCCGACAGGCTGCGCCAGCCCGGCCTCGTCGTCGCGCCCGGCTGTCATGACGCCATCGGTGCACGCGCGATCGAGCAGGCCGGGTTCGAGGCGGTCTACATGACCGGCAACGGGCTCTCCGCCAGCCTGATCGGTGCCCCCGATATCGGCCTGCTGACCATGACCGAGATGGTGGCACGCGGCAGGGCGCTCGCCGCGGCGATCAGGTTGCCGCTGATCGCCGATGCCGATACCGGCTATGGCAATCTCAACAATGTCGCCCGCACCGTCGCCGAATACGAGGCCGCCGGCGTCGCCGCCATCCATCTCGAGGACCAGGTCACGCCCAAGCGCTGCGGCGCGATGAAGGGGCTGGCGCTGGTGACGCCCGAGGAGCATGCCGAAAAGATCCGCATCGCCGTGGCGACAAGGCGCGATCCCGACTTCCTGATCATCGGCCGCTCGGATGCAAGGCTGCCGCTCGGCCTCGACGAGGCGATCGCGCGCGGCAAAGCCTATGCCGCAGCCGGCGCCGATCTCGTGCTGCTCGAGATGCTGCAATCCGAGGAGGAGATGAAGCGGGCGCTAGGCGAGATCGAGGCGCCGCTGATGTTCAACTATGTCGAGGGCCGGGTGCCGCCGCTGACGGCTGCCGATTTCGAAAGGCTCGGCTTCAAGCTGCTGAGCTATCCGGTGTCGTCGACATTGGCCTATGCCTATATGATGGCGGCCTTCGCACGCGAACTGAAGCGCTCGGGCACGACGCGTGCGCTGGAGGCGAGCATGCTCGACCTGCCGAGCTATGAGGCCTTCCTCGGTCGTGACAATTATGCCTGATCTCAAGGTCGAGCAGCCGAAGTCGCTGGTCGCGATCGTCGAAGAACGCCTGCGCGATGCGATCGTCGACGCCGAGATGCGCTTTGGCGAGACCTTGTCCGAGGAGGCGCTGAGCGAGGCGCTGGGCGTCAGCCGCACGCCGGTGCGGGAGGCGCTGGCGCGTCTGCAATTGCAGGGGCTGGTGACGATCGTTCCGAAGAAGGGCACCTTCGTCTTCGCGCCGACCGAGGAGGATGTCGCCGAGCTTTGCGTCTTCCGCTTCATGCTGGAGACGCAGGCGCTACGCGAATGTCTCGCCAAGGCACGCGAACCCGCGCTCGCGGCGATGAAGGGCGGGCTCGCTGCGATGGAAGCTGCGCAGGCCGGCGGCAGCCGCCGCGACTACGCGAGGGCCGACACCGTCTTCCACGAGGTCTTCTTCCAGCATTGTGGCAATCGCTATCTCGGCAATGCCTATCGCGGCGTCTCCGGCCGCGTCGCGGCGCTGCGCACGCATCTCTCGGTGCCGCTGGAGGGCGAGCAGGAACGCTCCATGGCCGAGCATCGCCAGATGATCGAGGCCTTCGCCGCCGGCCGCCTGGCCGATCTCGACGCCATCCTGCGCGAGCACATCATGCGGGCGCGGGACGTCTATGGCGACGTGCTGCGCCGGGAGGCGGCGCCGGGCTGATCAGGGCGGTGGGCCAAGCGCCGGTAACCTCTCAATCATCTTGCATACAGTGTCCTAGAGGCTATGCTCGCGATCGAGAGCCATCAACGGCCGTCGCATCCCGGGAGGAAGCCCATGACCATCGCCCTGAAAGCTGCTGCCCTCGCGCTCGCGCTGGCGGCGACGCCAGCCCTGGCGCAGGACAAGGTGAAGCTCGTCACCATCGCCGAATTGTCGGGGCCGGGCGCGACCGCCGGCACCAACTGGAAGAGCGGCATCGAGCTCGCGGTCGAGGAGATCAACGCCAAGGGCGGCATCCTCGGGCGCAAGATCGATCTCGTCGCCTATGACACGCAGACCAATCCAGCCAATGCCCGCGCCGCCGTGCAGCGCGCCATCGACGAGGGCACCTATGCGGTGCTCGGGCCGGTCTATACCGGCTCGATCATGGCCTCGATGCAGATCGCCCAGCGCGCCGAGATCGCCCAGCTCGCCGCCGGCGACGGCACCGCCTACACTGCCCAGGGCAATCCCTTCATCTTCCGGACCTCGCTCAGCCAGTCGGCGGCGATGCCGAAGATCGCCGCCTATCTGAAGGACCAGGTCAAGGCCAAGTCGGTCGCGGTGGTCTGGGTCAACAACGACTTCGGCAAGGGCGGGCATGAAGCCATCCTGAAGGAATTGAAGAGCCGCGGCATCGAGGTGCCGGTCGATCTTTCGACCGAGCAGGGCCAGGCCGATTTCGCCGGCGAGGCGATCAAGGTGAAGAACGCGCAGGTCGATGCCGTCTTCGTCTATCTCAACGAGGAGGAAAGCGCCCGGCTGCTGGTGGCGATGCGCGACCAGAATGTCGGCAAGCCGGTGATCGGCGAGACCACGATCCTGAGCCAGAAGGTGATCGAGCTCGCCGGCAAGGCGGCTGAGGGCGTGCGCGGCCATGTCGGCCAGACCGTCGACGCGCCGATTCCCGCCCTGCAGGATTTCGGCAAGCGCTTCGAGGCGCGCTTCAAGTTCGTGCCCGACCATAACGGCATCAAGGGCTTCATGGCCGTCCATGCGGTGAAATGGGCGACGGAGAAGCTCGGCAAGTTCGAGCCAACCAAGGTCGCAGCGACGCTGCATGGCGCAACGATCAAGCCGGAGGAAGAGCCCGGCATCCTGATGGAGACGACTTTCGACGCGAAGGGCGACGTCCAGCGCGAGAGCTTCCTGGCCGAAGTGGTCGACGGCAAGCAGAAGATCATCGGCCGGCTGCCGAAGATCAGCGAGTGAGGCGGCCGGAGGCCGGGTTCTGAAGGGCGGCGGCAGCGCCGCCCTTTGTCGTTGCGCACAGGCGCTGGCATCGGCTGTGTGCCTCAATATCGCTTTGCGCCAAGGCCTTGGCGCGGCCGGCTGACGAATTGAGTCAACTTCCGTCATCGCCGTGACGATTTCGACTTGAAAAGCCGGCGGGGTTCAGGCTAAGCAACCGGCGCTACAGGGGTGTAGCTCAGTTGGTAGAGTACCGGTCTCCAAAACCGGGTGTCGCAGGTTCGAGCCCTGCCGCCCCTGCCAGCCGTCCGTCAGATCCGTGATGACCCAGAACATCTACGACGACGCCGGCTTCTTCCAGAATTACAGCCAGTTGCCGCGCTCGCAGCGCGGGCTCGACGGTGCGCCGGAATGGCCGGCGTTGCGGGCCCTGCTGCCGCCGCTGGCGGGTGCCGCGGTGCTCGATCTCGGCTGCGGCTTCGGCTGGTTCTGCCGCTTCGCTGCCGGCGAGGGCGCGGCCGAGGTCGTCGGCGTCGACGTCTCCGAGCGCATGCTGACGCGGGCGAGGGCGGAGACCCCAGCGGCAAGCGTCCGCTATGAGCAGGCCGACCTCGAAGCCTATGAGCCGCCGGCTGGGCGCTTCGACCTCGTCTATTCCTCGCTGGTGTTCCACTATCTCGTCGACCTGCCGGCGGTGTTCGGCCGCGTGGCGCGGGCGTTGAAGCCCGGCGGGCGCTTCGTCTTCTCGGTCGAGCATCCGATCATGACGGCGCCGCGCTACCAGGCATGGGGCAAGGATGAAGCGGGCCTGCCGGTCTGGCCGGTCGGGGCCTATCTCGACGAGGGCCGGCGCGTCACCGACTGGCTGGCCGAGGGCGTGGTCAAGCAGCACCGCACGCTCGCGAGCTATCTCAACCTGCTGATCGGGCTCGGCCTCAGCCTGCGCCATGTCGATGAATGGGGGCCGACGCAAGAGCAGATCGCCGCCGAGCCCGACTGGGCGAGGGAGCGCGAGCGCCCGGCCTTCCTGCTGATCGCCGCCGAGCGGGCCTGAGCCGGGCCCTGACTCAAAACCGCTTGGCGAGCTGGCTTTCGCGTTGTAAGAAGCCCCTAACGACGGCGCGCGGCTCCCTGAGCCCCGCGCCGCGAATCTTTCAGGACCACCGAATCGCTGCCCGAAAGCGGCGATCCGGAACCGAGGTGACGAGCCCGATGGCGAAGACGAATCCATTCCAGTTCCTGCAGGAGGTGCGCAACGAGGCCTCCAAGGTGACTTGGCCCTCGCGTCGCGAGACGCTGATCACCACCGGCCTGGTCTTGCTGATGGTGCTGATGTCGAGCCTGTTCTTCCTCTTCACCGACACGGTCATCCGCTGGGGCCTCGGCCTCATCCTCGCGCGCTGAACGGAATCAAGAACGTGAGCACCCGCTGGTATATCGTCCACGCCTATTCGAACTTCGAGAACAAGGTCGCGCAGTCGATCAAGGATCAGGCGGCGCAGCGCAATCTCGCCGACAAGTTCGACGAGGTGCTGGTCCCGACCGAAAAGGTCGTCGAGGTCCGCCGTGGCCGCAAGGTCGACACCGAGCGCAAGTTCTTCCCGGGCTATGTCCTGGTGAAGTGCGAGATGACCGACGAGGTCTATCACCTCATCAAGAACACGCCCAAGGTCACCGGCTTCCTCGGCGCCGACAAGGCCAAGCCCATGCCGATCCCCGAGCATGAGGCGATGCGGATCAAGGGCCAGGTCGCCGAGGGCATCGAGCGGCCGAAGCCGACGGTGGTGTTCGAGGTCGGCGAGCAGGTGAAGGTCGCCGACGGCCCGTTCGCCTCGTTCAACGGCGTCGTCGAGGATGTCGACCACGCTCGCGCCCGCCTCAAGGTCGCGGTCTCGATCTTCGGCCGCGCCACGCCGGTCGAACTCGAATACGGCCAGGTCGAGAAGCTCTGAGGCTCGGGATAGGCCGAGAGGCTATCGAAGGGCGCCGGTGACGGCGCCCTTTTTGCGTGATTTTGTAGTTAACGCCTCCTTCAGGCGTGTGTGACAATCTCCGCGCCGGCTATCGACGCGGGCGGGCATGTTTCCCAGGACATTCAAGGCGACGGTCGGGCAGCGCCTGGCGCTGTGGGGCGCGCTCCTCGGCGCGCTGTCATGCCTTTATGTCGCGACCGAGCTCGTCGGCTCACGCAAGCTTCACGGCTTCACGCAGGCCCTGGAAGCCCAGAGCGACCTCGCCCAGCGCCTCGAAGCGACGACCATGGTCTTCGAGCGGATCAGCATCGCGACCTTCTCGGGCGTCAGGGCCGAACCGTCCGATCTCGAGGTGCTCGGAATCGCCGCGGAGGACATCGCCACCCGGCTGGACGGCAAGCTGAAGGCGGATACGCAGGCGATCGCGGAGCGTGCCAATGCCATGCGGCAGGCGGTCGATATCCCGACGGCTCGGGCCGAGCTCAGGGTCATAGCCGACAGGCGCTCGGCGCTGCGACGCGGGCTCGGCGAGGAGATCGGCCGGCTCAGCGCGAATCTTTCACAGCATGTCGAGAACGCCCATCAGAACAAGGTCCTGCTCTCGCTGCTCGGGCTGTTCAGCCTCGTCTTCATTGTGATGCTGGAGCATCGCTGGCTGGTGCGTCCGATCATCGGCATGGCACGAGCCCTGGCGGACAATCGGCAGCAGCCGCAAGGGCTGGAGAGGCTCGCCATGCGGCGCGACGAGATCGGCATGCTCGGCCGGGCCATGCTGGAGCACCAGCGCGGACTGGAGGCCGAGCAGGAGGCCGCAGAAGCGCGGGTCAACGCGCTGTCGGGCGAGGTTGCGCGCCAGGAGGCCGCCCAGCTGCGCAACGGCGCCTTCCAGGAACGGATCGCCGCGATCGCCCAAGCGCTGGAGCTGCATGCGACCAGGCTGTCGCAGGCCGCCGGCGAGTTTGCCCAGCTCTCCGGCGTCGTCGATGCGCGGGCCGGGGCGGCGACGCAGTCGACCCAGCGCGTCTCCGGCCATGTCGACCATGTCGCCGGCGCGATCACCGAGGTGTCGTCCCTGCTGGCGACGGCAGCGAGCGAGGCGCGGCGCACCTCCGAGGTCGCCGATTCAGCGAAGGCGCTGGTCGAGGAGGCGACGGCCGACACCGTCGTGCTGAGCGAGGCCGTCGGCAAGATCGTCGATGTCATCGACATCATCGGGACCGTCGCCAGTCAGACCAATCTGCTCGCCCTCAACGCCACGATCGAAGCGGCGCGGGCCGGCGAGGCGGGCAGGGGCTTTGCCGTCGTCGCCGGTGAGGTGAAGCAGCTGGCACACCGCACCGCCGAGGCGACCGACGACGTCCGCAAGGGGCTGGACCAGATCACCGTCGCGGCCCAGCGCATCACCTTGCGTGTCGGCGCGCTGGTGACCTCGGTCGAGAAGGTCGACAAGGCGGCGCTCTCGATCGCCGAGCTGACCGCACGCCAGGATGTCGGCTCGCGCTCGATCAGCGAGACGACGGTGCGGACCGCAGGGGATGTCAGGCTCGTCGCCGAGCAGGTCGAGCAGCTCGCCGGCACGCTGGCGAGCTGGCGCCAGACCGCCGGCTCGGTCACTGCCGCCTCGGCCGATCTCGACCGGCAGGCCGCCGAGCTCAGGCAGGCGGTCTACGGCTTCATCAGGCCCAAGGAGCAGGCAGGCGCATGAGCATCGCGTTTCCGAAGTCCGGGGTCGACACGAGTGCCGAACTGCCGCTGCCGATCGTGGCGCAGGTGCTGCACTGGCTGACAGCGGCGCTGGTACTGGCCCTGTTCGCGACCGGCGTGATCATGAAGCAGCTGGGCCAGGGGCCGATCGCGGACCTGCTTCATCTCTGCCACAAGACCACCGGGGCCTTGCTACTCTGCCTCGTGCTGGCGCGCATCGGCTATCGGCTGTTCGCGCATCTCTCCGGGCGCTGGCGCAAGGGAGCTGCGAGCCGGCCAGTGCACGCACTGCTCTATATTGCCCTGTTGATCGTGCCGCTGCTGGGCTGGGCCGGAGCCTCCGGCTTCGGATCGCGGCAATTGCTCTTCGGCCTCTCGCTTCCGGAGATCTGGTCGGAAGAGGCGGGCCGTGCCGATCTGCTGTTGACGAGCCATGCCTGGCTCGCCTTCGGCCTGATCGCGCTGGTCGTCACCCATATCGGCGTGGCGATCGGTGATTATCTGACGCAGGATGCGAAGGCCGACTGAGCCTGGGGCAGCCGGCCGATAGCCGCTGCTTCAAGGCGGGATGACGAGGCTCTACTGGCGACCGACGTTGGCGCGACGGACGGTCGAGAGCTCGCCATCCCGGTACGGTCAGGGCGCGGCTCAGGCGCTGGGGACCGGCGTATTGAGCAGCTGCTGTTCCCACAGATAGGCGATGCCGCTGCCGGCCGCATGCTGCTTGATCACCTCCGTCAGTGCGGCTGCGGTGTCGGCCCGAGCCCAGTCGCGCTGCCACTCGGCCGCCAGCGCCAGCCAGGTCATCATGTTCGCGCCGGCCATGATCATGCGCTGGATGGCGACTTCGTGCGCTTCGATGGAAACGGCGCCGGACGCATCCGTGATGACCGTCACGTCCCAGCCTTCGCCCAGCGCCTGGATCACCGGCATCGCGACGCAGATCTCGGTCCAGAGGCCGGCGATGATCAATTGCTTGCGGCCGGTCGCCTTGACCGCATCCACCACTTTCCGATCCTCCCAGGTGTTGATGAAGGTGCGGTCGATCACCTCCTGGCCGGGGAACACGTCGGTGACCTGCGGGAAAATGAGACCGCCGCGCGCGGCGACAACGCTCGTCAGGATCGTCGGGACGCCGAAGACCTTGGCCGATTTCGCCAGGGCCGTCGCATTGTTGACCGCCATATGCGGATCATGGCTGTTCAGGTTTGCCAGTTGGTAGGGCTGATGGTCGATCAGAACGAGTACCGAGTCCTCGGGACGAAGAAGCGAAGCGAGCCCATTACGACATTTCATCGAGACATCCTTTGTTGCCGGCGCTGGCCGAGGCGGTTCGCCGGACGGCACGCGCCGATTGCGGCGCTGCCGGGATGCGGAAACTGTCATCGCGACTGGCGATACGATAGCGCTGTCATATGGCACGCTGTGTCGCGCAACGGGGAACGCCGATTTGGACATCGATGAGCTGCGGACATTCGTGGAAGTCGCCGATTCAGGTGGAGTTTCTCCTGCCGCCCGCCGGCTCGGAGTCTCGAAGTCGATCGTCAGCCGGCGGCTCTTGCGGCTCGAAGCGGAGCTCGGGATTCAGCTCCTCGCGCGATCGACGAGAGGAGCTGCGCTGACCGAGGCGGGGCTCACCTTTCGAGATCATGCAGCGAGAGCCTGCGCCGAGATCGACGCTGCCCGGGAAACGATCCTGCCCGCCGGAGAACTACAGGGGCGGTTGAGAGTCGCCGTGCCGCTATCATTCGGCCCGACGCATCTTGCTCCGGTCCTGGCCGAGATGGCGCGGCGCCATCCGTTGCTCCACATCCACACCGTCTACAGTGATCGCTTCGTCGATCTGATCGCCGAGGGCTTCGATTGCGCGATCCGGGTCGGGTATCTCCCCGATTCAGGTCTCGTCGCCAGACGGGTCGGTCCGATCTATGGAAAGCTGGTCGCGAGCCCCGATTATGTCGAAGCCCACGGTTCCCCGGAGCGACCCGAGGATCTCGCTAGCCATCAGGCTTTGATGCAAGGCACCGAGCCCTGGCAATTCATGGACGGCGACAAAGTCGTCACGGTTAACCCGCGGGGACGGTTCAAGGCGGACAACGCCGTCGCTCTTTGCGCCGCCGCAGTGGCAGGGCTCGGCATCGCCTGGATACCGGACGGCATCACCCGGGATCATATCGCTTCCGGTGCGCTGGTTGCGATCATGACTAGTCACCCACCGCCGCCGGCAGGTGTCTATGTCATCCGCCCTCCAGGCCAGCACCCGGCGCGGAAGGTCCGCGTTCTCACCGACATGTTGGTCGAGTGCTTCGAGCATGCCTCGATCGGACCGGTTGGAGATCGCTGAGCGCTTCGGTCTGGACGCCGGCGGTGCGAGCCGGGGGGCTTTCCTTTCGGCGGCGCCTGTGCCATAGGGCGGCCCTCACATGCGTGGGAGGCGTGCCGGTCTGCCAGCCGGAGCTTCGCGCCGCACCACGCCCTGCAACACCCCGATCCGGAGCGATAGCAGCTCGCGGGCGGGGCGTCGTCGTTCCGGTCGGCACCGGGGCGGGCGACTGGAGCAGCCATCATGGCAAAGAAGATCACGGGTTACGTGAAGCTTCAGGTTCCGGCGGGCGCGGCCAATCCGTCGCCGCCGATCGGTCCCGCGCTCGGTCAGCGCGGCCTCAACATCATGGAATTCTGCAAGGCCTTCAATGCGAAGACCTCGCAGATGGAGAAGGGCATGCCGATCCCGGTGATCATCACCGCGTATCAGGATCGCTCCTTCACCTTCGAGATGAAGCAGCCGCCGGTCTCGTACTGGCTGAAGAAGGCCGCTGGCCTGACCTCGGGCTCGAAGACCCCGGGCAAGGGTGGCAATGTCGGCAAGGTCACGACTGCTCAGCTCAAGGAGATCGCCGAGAAGAAGATGGCCGATCTCAACTGCGACAGCGTCGATTCGGCTGTGGCGATGATCCGTGGCTCGGCCCGCTCGATGGGCCTGGAAGTCGTGGGCTGAGGGGGAACTGACAATGGCACATGTCGGAAAGCGCGTCGTCAAGGGCCGTGAAGGCATCGACCGCATCAAGCTCTACCCGCTCGCCGAGGCCGTCGCGATGGTCAAGGCCCGCGCCAACGCCAAGTTCGACGAGACCGTCGAGATCGCGATGAATCTCGGTGTCGATCCGCGTCACGCCGACCAGATGGTCCGCGGCGTCTGCAATCTGCCGAACGGCTCGGGCCGCACGCTGCGCGTCGCCGTATTCGCCCGCGGCGCCAAGGCCGAGGAGGCCAAGAAGGCCGGTGCGGACATCGTCGGCGCCGAGGATCTGGTCGAGACCGTGCAGAAGGGCGAAATCAATTTCGACCGCTGCATCGCGACCCCGGACATGATGGGCCTGGTCGGCCGCCTCGGTAAGGTGCTCGGGCCGCGCGGCCTGATGCCGAACCCGCGCGTCGGCACGGTCACCATGGACCTGACGGCCGCCGTTGCCGCCTCGAAGGGCGGCTCGGTCGAGTTCCGCGTCGAGAAGGCGGGCATTGTCCACGCCGCCGTCGGCAAGGCCTCGTTCGATGCCGACAAGCTCGGCGAGAACATCAAGGCCTTCGTCGATTCGGTCTCGAAGGCGAAGCCGGCCGGTGCCAAGGGCACCTATATCCAGCGTGTCGCGATCTCCTCGACCATGGGTCCGGGCGTCAAGATCGAGCCGAACACCGTTCTCGGCGGCTGATATCGCGCAGCGATCGCCTTCTCGGCGGTCGCGGCCCCACCTTGCGCTTTGGCGCGAGGATTACCACTTGGCAGAAACCGGGGGAGGGTCTATAGCCTCCCCGCGTTTCCATGAGTGACGGGGCTTCCGCGTGCTTGGCACGAGGAGGTCCATTTCGCGTTTTTCGGCGGTTCGCCGCCGAAGAATGGGTGTCTTGGTCGAGGAGAGCGATCTCCGAAGGCCGGGCATCCAGTCCTGTCTGAGACTGCAGGTGCGCCTTTGGCTCCGGCCAGGGGGCATAATTTCGCCAAGAGGCCTGCATAGACGGTGCAAGAACTTTTCCGGCACGGAGAGTGCCGAAAGAGGTTCGAACCATCTCGCCCTATCACGGCGTCACGCCATGGCAGGGGACAGGGCACTGAGCGTCGCTCCGGCGAGGGGTCGGTGTCAACCGGTCACTTCCAGAGCGGCACGTGCAACTGGCGGCGGGCCTCAAAACCTGTCGCCTACCGGAGAGAGCCCAGTGGATAAAGCGGCAAAATCAGATGCCGTCGCGTCGCTGAACGACGTCTTCTCGAAGACGTCGGTCGTCGTCGTGGCCCACTATGCGGGTTTGACGGTGGCCCAGTTCCAGAAGCTTCGTCGCGAGATGAAGGCCAATGGCGCCACCGTGAAGGTCGCAAAGAACCGGCTGGCCAAGATCGCTCTTGAAGGCACCGACGTCGCGTCCATCAGCAAGCTGCTGACGGGTCCCACCCTGATCGCCTATTCCAGCGATCCGGTCGCGGCGCCGAAGGTCGCCACCGCCTTCGCCAAGGAGAACGACAAGCTCGTCATCCTCGGCGGCGCGATGGGCAAGACCGCCCTGAACCCCGATGGTGTCAAGGCCCTGGCCACGATGCCCTCGCTCGACGAACTGCGCGCCAAGTTGCTCGGCCTCCTGCAGGCCCCTGCGACCAAGATCGCCCAGCTCTCGACCGCGCCTGCTGCGAAGCTCGCGCGCGTGTTCCAGGCATATGCCGACAAGGACGCTGCCTGAGCAGCCGACAATCGTTAATCGTTCGAACCTCTTACATCAGGAAGCTAAACAATGGCCGATCTCGCCAAGCTCGTCGACGAACTCTCGTCGCTCACCGTTCTTGAGGCTGCTGACCTCGCCAAGATGCTCGAAGAGAAGTGGGGCGTCTCGGCGGCCGCCGCCGTCGCCGTGGCCGCTGGCCCGGCTGCTGGCGCTGGCGCCGGCGCTGCCGCTGCTGAAGAGCAGACCGAGTTCACCGTTGTCCTGGCCTCGGCCGGCGACAAGAAGATCGAGGTGATCAAGGAAGTCCGCGCCATCACCGGCCTGGGCCTCAAGGAAGCCAAGGATCTGGTCGAAGCCGCTCCGAAGCCGGTCAAGGAAGCCGTCGCCAAGGACGAGGCCGAGAAGCTCAAGAAGCAGCTCGAGGCCGTCGGCGCGAAGGTCGAGCTCAAGTGAGCCGGGCCGGCTGATGCCGGTCCGTATCTAGTCGACAAGGACAGTCCCGGGGCGGCTCGCCGCCTCCGGGGCTGTTGCGTCGTTTCCGGCAACCGGAGCGGCGCGTTTGCAGGGCCTGCCACGATGCAGGTCGATCCAGTTTGAACGTCGGCGCGCATGAAGCGCCGAGCGGCTCACCCGGCGGCCTGTTCCGCCCGCGGCCCGGACCCCCGGGTGAGCCGTCCGAGATTGCGAGGAACATGATGGTAACTTCCCTCCAGGGTCGCAGGCGCGTCCGCAAGTTCTTCGGCAAGCTCAAGGAAGTGGCGGAGATGCCGAACCTCATCGAGGTTCAGAAGGCGTCCTACGACCAGTTCCTGATGGTCGACGAGCCCAAGGGCGGCCGCAGCGACGAGGGACTGCAGTCGGTCTTCAAGTCGGTGTTCCCGATCGGCGACTTCTCCGGCGCCTCGCTGCTGGAGTTCGTCAAGTACACCTTCGAGCCGCCGAAATACGACGTCGACGAGTGCCGCCAGCGCGGCATGACCTTCTCGGCGCCGCTGAAGGTGACTCTGCGCCTGATCGTGTTCGATATCGATCCGGACACCCAGGCGAAGTCCGTCAAGGACATCAAGGAGCAGGATGTCTACATGGGCGAGATGCCGCTCATGACGGACAACGGCACCTTCATCGTCAACGGCACCGAGCGCGTCATCGTCTCGCAGATGCACCGTTCGCCGGGCGTGTTCTTCGATCACGACAAGGGCAAGACCCATTCCTCGGGCAAGCTGCTCTTCGCCGCCCGCATCATCCCCTATCGCGGCTCCTGGCTCGACATCGAGTTCGACGCCAAGGACATCGTCTACGCGCGCATCGACCGCAAGCGTAAGATCCCGGTCACCTCGCTGCTGTTCGCCCTCGGCATGGACGGCGAGGAGATCCTCGCGCGCTTCTACAACCACCTGACCTATGCCCGCGACAAGGACGGCTGGCGCGTTCCCTACGACGCCGAGCGCATGAAGGGCTTCAAGGCGACCGTCGACATGATCGACGCCGACACCGGCGAGGTCGTGATCGAGGCCGGCAAGAAGCTGGTCGCGCGCACCGCCCGCCAGCTCGCCGAGAAGGGTCTGAAGTTCCTGCGCGCCACGGACGAGGACCTCTACGGCCAGTACATCGCCGAGGACCTGGTCAACCCGCAGACCGGCGAGGTCTTCGCCGAGGCCGGCGACGAGATCGACGAGAAGAGCCTGAAGGCGCTGCTCGACGCCGGCTTCGACGAACTGCCGGTGCTCGACATCGACCACATCACGGTCGGCCCCTACATCCGCAACACGCTCAAGGTCGACAAGAACTCGCGTCGTGAAGAGGCGCTGTTCGACATCTACCGCGTGATGCGCCCGGGCGAGCCGCCGACGCTTGAGACCGCCGAGAACATGTTCCAGTCGCTGTTCTTCGACGCGGAGCGCTACGACCTCTCGGCCGTCGGCCGCGTCAAGATGAACATGCGTCTCGACCTCGACGCCGCCGACACCGTGCGCATCCTCCGCAAGGAGGACATCTTCGCGGTCGTCAAGGCGCTGGTCGACCTGCGCGACGGCAAGGGCGAGATCGACGACATCGACCATCTCGGCAACCGGCGCGTGCGCTCGGTCGGCGAGCTGATGGAGAACCAGTATCGCCTGGGCCTCCTGCGCATGGAGCGCGCCATCAAGGAGCGCATGTCCTCGGTCGACATCGACACCGTGATGCCGCAGGATCTGATCAACGCGAAGCCCGCGGCCGCCGCGGTGCGCGAGTTCTTCGGCTCGTCGCAGCTCTCGCAGTTCATGGACCAGACCAACCCGCTCTCGGAAGTCACCCACAAGCGCCGCCTCTCGGCGCTTGGCCCGGGCGGCCTGACCCGCGAGCGCGCCGGCTTCGAGGTGCGCGACGTCCACACCACGCATTACGGCCGCATCTGCCCGATCGAGACGCCGGAAGGCCCGAACATCGGCCTGATCAACTCGCTCGCCACCTTCGCGCGCGTCAACAAGTACGGCTTCATCGAGAGCCCGTACCGGCGCATCCGCGACGGCAAGCAGACCGACGAGATCATCTATCTCTCGGCCATGGAGGAGGCGAAGTACAACGTCGCCCAGGCGAACGCGGTCGTCGACAAGGAAGGCCGTCTGACCGACGACCTGATCGTCTGCCGCCGCGCCGGCGAGGTCATCGTCGTGCCGGTCGACAAGGTCGACTTCATGGACGTCTCGCCCAAGCAGGTCGTCTCGGTCGCCGCGGCGCTGATCCCGTTCCTCGAGAACGACGACGCCAACCGCGCGCTGATGGGCTCGAACATGCAGCGCCAGGCGGTGCCGCTGGTTCGCGCCGACGCGCCGTTCGTCGGCACCGGCATGGAGGCCGCGGTCGCCCGTGACTCCGGCGCCGCCATCGCGGCCCGCCGCGCCGGCATCGTCGACCAGGTCGACGCGACCCGTATCGTCATCCGCGCTTCGGACGAGATGGACCCGACCAAGCCGGGCGTCGACATCTATCGTCTGCAGAAGTTCCAGCGCTCCAACCAGTCGACCTGCATCACGCAGCGTCCGCTGGTCCGCGTCGGCGACATCGTCAAGAAGGGCGACATCGTCGCAGACGGCCCGTCGACGGAGTTCGGCGAGCTGGCGCTGGGCCGCAACGTCCTCGTCGCGTTCATGCCGTGGAACGGCTACAACTTCGAGGACTCGATCCTGCTCTCGGAGAAGATCGTCTCGGAAGACATCTTCACCTCGATCCATATCGAGGAATTCGAGGTCATGGCCCGCGACACCAAGCTGGGTCCCGAGGAAATCACGCGCGACATTCCGAACGTTTCGGAAGAGGCGCTGAAGAACCTCGACGAAGCCGGCATCGTCTACATCGGCGCCGAAGTGGCGGCGGGCGACATCCTCGTCGGTAAGATCACGCCGAAGGGCGAGAGCCCGATGACCCCGGAAGAGAAGCTGCTGCGCGCCATCTTCGGCGAGAAGGCTTCGGACGTGCGCGACACCTCGCTGCGCGTGCCGCCGGGCGTCCAGGGCACGATCGTCGAGGTCCGCGTGTTCAACCGCCATGGCGTCGACAAGGACGAGCGCGCCCAGGCGATCGAGCGCGAGGAGATCGAGCGTCTCGCCAAGGACCGCGACGACGAGCAGGCGATCCTCGACCGCAACACCTTCGCGCGTCTGGCCGAGATCCTGACCGGCAAGACCGGCCTCGCCGGTCCGAAGGGCTTCAAGAAGGACACGGTCATCACCCGCGAGGTGATGAGCGAGTTCCCGCGCTCGCAGTGGTGGCTGTTCGCCACGGCGGACGACGCCCTGATGACCGAAATCGAGGCGATGCGGAAGCAGTACGACGAGTCGAAGAAGCGCCTCGAGCAGCGCTTCCTCGACAAGGTCGAGAAGCTGCAGCGCGGCGACGAGCTGCCCCCGGGCGTGATGAAGATGGTCAAGGTCTTCGTCGCGGTGAAGCGCAAGATCCAGCCCGGCGACAAGATGGCAGGCCGTCACGGCAACAAGGGCGTGGTCTCGCGCATCGTGCCGGCGGAGGACATGCCGTTCCTCGAGGACGGCACCCATGCGGACATCGTGCTGAACCCGCTCGGCGTGCCCTCGCGCATGAACGTCGGCCAGATCCTGGAGACGCATCTGGGCTGGGCCGCCGCCGGTCTCGGCAAGCAGATCGGCAAGGCGATCGACGCCTATCGCAAGGCGCATGACTCCAAGGCCCTGCGCGCGTCGTTCGACGCCGTGTACGAGGACAACGAGATCATCGCCTCGATGGACGACGCCGAGCTGATCGAGATGGGCCAGAACCTGCGCCGCGGCGTTCCGATTGCGACGCCGGTCTTCAACGGCGCCAAGGAGTCCGACATCGAGCGGCTGCTGGAGCAGGCGGGTCTGCACTCGTCCGGTCAGTCGACCCTCTATGACGGCCGCACCGGCGAGCCCTTCGACCGCAAGGTCACGATGGGCTACATCTACATGCTGAAGCTGCACCACCTGGTGGACGACAAGATCCACGCCCGCTCGATCGGCCCGTACTCGCTGGTCACCCAGCAGCCGCTCGGCGGCAAGGCCCAGTTCGGCGGCCAGCGCTTCGGCGAGATGGAGGTCTGGGCGCTCGAGGCCTACGGTGCCGCCTACACGCTGCAGGAGATGCTGACGGTGAAGTCGGACGACGTCGCGGGCCGCACCAAGGTCTACGAGTCGATCGTGCGCGGCGAGGACAACTTCGAAGCCGGCATCCCCGAGAGCTTCAACGTGCTCGTCAAGGAGATGCGCTCGCTCGGCCTCAACGTCGAGTTGGTCAACACCAAGCCGAAGCAGGGCGACGTGCCCGCCGAGGCGGCCGAGTAAGGCGTCACGCCCTCAAAAAGGGCGCGACGGCGTTCGTTACTCATGCCGGCGGCATTGTCGCCGCCGGCCGATGGTTCAAAGGCCGGGTAGGGCGGTTTCCCTTGAAATCCCACCGGCCAAAGGAGACAGGCTATGAAGCAAGAGGTCATGAACCTTTTCGGCCAGCAGCCGGTGCAGCAGGCGTTCGACGCGATCAAGATCTCGATCGCCAGCCCTGAGAAGATCGCATCCTGGTCGTTCGGCGAGATCAAGAAGCCCGAGACGATCAACTACCGCACGTTCAAGCCGGAGCGCGACGGCCTGTTCTGCGCCCGCATCTTCGGGCCGATCAAGGACTACGAGTGCCTGTGCGGCAAGTACAAGCGCATGAAGTTCAAGGGCGTGATCTGCGAGAAGTGCGGCGTCGAGGTGACGCTGGCACGGGTCCGGCGCGAGCGCATGGGCCATATCGAGCTCGCCGCCCCGGTCGCGCATATCTGGTTCCTGAAGTCGCTGCCCTCGCGCATCGGCCTGCTGATGGACATGCCGCTCAAGGACCTCGAGCGCATCCTCTACTTCGAATCCTATGTCGTCCTGGAGCCGGGCCTGACCCCGCTCAAGGATCGCCAGCTGCTGACCGAAGAAGAATATGTCCGCGCCCAGGAAGAGTACGGCGCCGACACCTTCACGGCGATGATCGGCGCGGAAGCGATCCGCGAGATGCTGCGCGCGCTCGATCTCGACCAGATCAACGCCGACCTGAAGCATGAGATCGCGACGACGACGTCGGAGCTCAAGCCGAAGAAGCTGATGAAGCGCCTCAAGATCATCGAGGCGTTCCAGGAGTCGGGCAACAAGCCGGAATGGATGGTGATGACCGTGATTCCGGTCATCCCGCCGGATCTGCGTCCGCTCGTGCCGCTCGACGGCGGCCGCTTCGCGACCTCGGACCTGAACGACCTCTATCGCCGCGTCATCAACCGCAACAACCGCCTGAAGCGGCTGATCGAGCTGCGCGCGCCGGACATCATCATCCGCAACGAGAAGCGGATGCTGCAGGAGTCGGTTGACGCCCTGTTCGACAACGGCCGCCGCGGCCGCGTCATCACCGGCGCCAACAAGCGTCCGCTGAAGTCGCTCGCCGACATGCTGAAGGGCAAGCAGGGCCGCTTCCGGCAGAACCTGCTCGGCAAGCGCGTCGACTACTCCGGCCGCTCGGTCATCGTCGTCGGCCCGGAGATGAAGCTGCACCAGTGCGGCTTGCCGAAGAAGATGGCGCTCGAGCTGTTCAAGCCGTTCATCTACGCCCGCCTCGACGCCAAGGGCTACTCGACCACGGTCAAGCAGGCCAAGAAGCTGGTCGAGAAGGAGAAGCCCGAGGTCTGGGACATCCTGGACGAGGTCATCCGCGAGCATCCGGTGCTGCTGAACCGCGCCCCGACGCTGCACCGCCTCGGCATCCAGGCTTTCGAACCGGTCCTGATCGAGGGCAAGGCGATCCAGCTGCACCCGCTGGTCTGCGCCGCGTTCAACGCCGACTTCGACGGCGACCAGATGGCCGTGCACGTCCCGCTGTCGCTCGAGGCGCAGCTGGAAGCGCGCGTCCTGATGATGTCGACCAACAACATCCTGCACCCGGCGAACGGCATGCCGATCATCGTGCCGTCGCAGGACATCGTGCTCGGCCTCTACTACCTCTCGATCATTTCGGATGGCGAGCCGGGCCAGGGCAAGGTGTTCGGCGACTTCGGCGAGCTCGAATACGCGCTGCACGAGAAGGTCGTCACGCTGCATTCGAAGATCAAGTATCGCTGGACCGGCGTCGGCCGTGACGGCCAGCCCTACACGAAGATCTATGACACCACGCCGGGCCGCGTGATCCTTTCGACCGCACTGCCGGAGCACCCGGCCGTGTCCTTCGACGTCGTCAACAAGCTGATGACCAAGAAGGAGATCTCCAACATGATCGACGCCGTCTATCGCGGCTGCGGTCAGAAGGAATCGGTGATCTTCTGCGACCGTGTCATGGGTCTCGGCTTCAAGCACGCCTTCAAGGCCGGCATCTCCTTCGGCAAGGACGACATGGTGATCCCCGCGAACAAGTGGGAGATCGTCGATGCGACCCGCGTGCTCGCTAAGGATTACGAGCAGCAGTATCAGGACGGCCTGATCACCCAGGGCGAGAAGTACAACAAGGTCGTCGACGCCTGGGCGAAGTGCTCCGACAAGCTCGCCCAGGAGATGATGGCCGGCATCTCGACCGTGAAGAAGGACGAGAGCGGCCGCGACAAGCCGATCAACTCGATCTACATGATGAGCCACTCGGGCGCCCGTGGTTCGCCGGCGCAGATGCGCCAGCTCGCCGCCATGCGCGGCCTGATGGCCAAGCCGTCGGGCGAGATCATCGAGTCGCCGATCATCTCGAACTTCAAGGAAGGCCTCGACGTTCTCGAGTACTTCAACTCGACGCACGGCGCCCGTAAGGGTCTCGCCGACACGGCGCTCAAGACGGCGAACTCGGGTTACCTGACCCGCCGTCTCGTCGACGTGGCGCAGGACGCGATCATCTCCGAGGTGGATTGCGGCTCGGACAACGGCATCAAGATGCGTGCCATCGTCGATGCCGGCCAGGTCGTGGCTTCGCTCGGCATGCGCATCCTGGGCCGCTCGGCAGCCGAGGACGTCACCGATCTCGACGGCAACGTCCTGGTCGCCAAGGGCGCGGTGATCGAGGAAAGCCACATCGCCAAGATCAACGCCGCCGGCGTCCAGGAGGTGAAGATCCGTTCGGTTCTCACCTGTGAGACCAAGAACGGCGTCTGCGCGACCTGTTACGGGCGCGATCTTGCCCGCGGCACGCCCGTCAACATGGGCGAGGCCGTCGGCGTCATCGCGGCGCAGTCGATCGGCGAGCCGGGCACGCAGCTCACCATGCGTACCTTCCACATCGGCGGCGCGGCGACGATCGCCGACCAGTCCTTCGTCGAGTCGAACTTCGAGGGCACGGTCAAGATCCGCAACCGCAACGCGGCGCGGAACTCGGATGGCGACCTGATTGCGATGGCGCGCAACCTCGCCATCGTCATCACCGGCCCGGATGGCGCCGAGCGCGCGGTTCACCGCGTCCAGTTCGGCTCGAAGCTGCGCGTCGACGATGGCGACAAGGTCAAGCGCGGCCAGCGCCTGATCGAGTGGGATCCCTATTCCCGCCCGATCCTGGCGGAGGTCGACGGCAAGGTCGGCTACGAGGACCTGGTCGACGGCATGTCGATGACGGAAACGACCGACGAGGCGACCGGCATCAGCAAGCGCGTCGTCATCGACTGGCGCGGTTCGGCCCGTACCTCGGACCTGCGTCCGGCGATGGTCCTGCACGGCTCGGACGGCAAGATCGCGAAGCTCGCCCGTGGCGGCGACGCCCGCTACATCCTGCCCGTCGACGGCATCATCTCGGTGGAGCCGGGCTCGTCGGTGAAGGCCGGCGACGTGCTGGCGCGTGTCTCGACCGATTCGGCCAAGACCCGCGATATCACCGGCGGTCTGCCGCGCGTCGCCGAGCTGTTCGAGGCGCGTCGTCCGAAGGATGCCGCGATCATCGCCGAGAAGGCCGGTGTCATCGGCTTCGGGCGCGACTACAAGAACAAGCGTCGCGTCACGCTGACCCCGCATGACGGCTCCGAGCCGGTCGAGTACCTGATCCCGAAGGGCAAGCACATCCACCTGCAGGATGGCGACGTCGTCGAGATCGGGGACTACATCCTCGACGGCAACCCGGCGCCGCACGACATCCTGGCGATCAAGGGCGTCGAGGAGCTTGCCGCTTACCTGGTCAACGAAATCCAGGAGGTCTATCGCCTCCAGGGCGTGACCATCAACGACAAGCACATCGAGGTCATCGTCCGGCAGATGCTGCAGAAGGTCGAGATCACCGAGTCCGGCGACAGCGACATCCTGACCGGCGACCAGGTCGACCGCATCGAGCTGGAAGAGGTCAATGCCAAGCTGCGCGAGGAGGGCAAGAAGCCGGCGTCCGGCGTTCCGGTCCTGCTCGGCATCACCAAGGCCTCGCTGCAGACCCGCTCGTTCATCTCGGCCGCCTCCTTCCAGGAGACGACCCGCGTCCTCACCGAGGCGGCGGTCAACGGCAAGATGGACATGCTGGAAGGCCTCAAGGAGAACGTCATCGTCGGCTCGCTGATCCCGGCCGGCACTGGCGCGCAGGTCGCCCGCATCAAGCAGGTGGCGACGCGCCGCGACGATCTCATCGTCGGCCAGAAGGCGGATGCTGCGGCCAAGGCCGCGGCCGCCGCTGCGGCGGCCTTGCCGGCTGCCGAGTAACACCGTCAAAATCGACTGACCTTGTGGAACGGCCGCCTTCGGGCGGCCGTTCTCGTTTCAGCACTCTTGACCTTTTCCAGTCCAATTGTCCTAAGCTCACCTTGCGAGACCTGTCGGGGGGCAGCGATGCGCCAGGATGTTTCTCATCGTGCGGCCGGAAGCGGCTGAATGAAGGGGACATGCTGACACACCATGCGGAGGCATGGTCGGCGGAAGGAAACCCCGTTCTGCGGACCATGCCTGGGTGCGACCGGGGCGATGGACGAACAATTTCTCGACAGTCTCTATGAAGCAGCCGTGGTTCCGGAGCTCTGGCCGCAGGTGCTGCGCCGGTTCCAGGAGATTTCGCGCGGCGCCGGCGCGGTGCTGGTGGCGGTGACGCCGCATTCCAATCGCTGGATCTCGTCCTCGGCCGAGTTCGACGAGGTCGTTACCACGCATTTCAACCGCTTTCCCGGCAATGAACGCACGCGCCGCCTGCTCGAGCGCCGCCATGCCGGCTTCCTGCGTGACATCGACATCCTCACCGATGCCGAGATGGCGAACGAGCCGGTCTATCGTGATTTCCTGCTGCCGCAGGGCCTCGGCATCGGCGTCGCCACCTCGATCGCCTCGCCGACCGGCGAGGCCTTCATCCTGCATGCCGAGCGCGAAATCGGGGAAGGGCCTGTCGAGGATGGGCTGATCGCGCGCTTCGACCGGATGCGGCCGCATCTCGCCCGCGCCATGCTGCTCTCGGCCCGGCTCGAATTCGAGCGGGTGCGCGGCGCGGCCCAGGCGCTGGAGGCGATCGGCCTGCCGGCGGCAGTGCTGGATCGCAATGGTCGGACGCTGGCGCTCAACCCACGCTTCGAGGCGTTGATGCCGACGGTCGCGATCGATCGGCCCTCCCGGCTGGGGCTCACCGATGCCGCGGCCGACGGCCTGCTCGCCGCGGCGCTGCAGGCGGCCGGGCAGGTCGTCGGCGCGACGGTCCGCTCGATCCCGGTGGCGCGGCGCGACGACCAGCCGCCGCTGATCCTGCATCTGACGCCGATCCGCGGCGCCGCCCACGACGTCTTCTCGCGGGCGGCCAGTATCCTGGTGGTGACGCCGGTGGTGGTGAAGGACGTGCCGACGGCCGATGTCGTCCAGGGTCTGTTCGACCTGACTCCAGCCGAAGCCAGGCTCGCCGCGCTGATCGCCGCAGGCCACCGCCCGCGCGAGGCGGCGGCCGTGCTCGGCGTGATGGAGGAAACCGCTCGCTCGACGCTGAAACGCGTGATGGCGAAGACCGGGCTGCATCGCCAGGCCGAGCTGATCGGCTTGCTACGTGGCGCAGGGATGGCGGCCGGTTCGGAGGGTGGTCGTGGTGGGGCCGGGTAGGCGGGGCGCGAACCGAATCTGAGTCTGGCAGGCGATTCCCCGCTTCGGCCTCTTGCGGAGCCGCTTCAGCCCTGCCAAATCAACCGCAGATGCTCCGACCCGGCCAAAACCGCGTCCAACCCGCAAAATCCGGGGTTGACGCGAATCCATAGCTGAGTCATAAGCGCGCCACTGTCGATGGCTGTCGGACACGTTTGTCGCTTGCCTTTGTTGCAAGCGAGGTTCGCGACCGAAACTCCATCGGAATTCCAGCGTCGAACGACGACATGGCAGGACGCATGAATGCGGGCTCGTTCCGTGTTCCTCTGCATGGCGAACGCGCCTGAGGCCCCGTAAATGGGCGCCGATGGCGCGGCTTCGTTTGGTCATGGCCTCGTGCGGCGCCGGAATGGACACCGAATTCATCAAGCGCTCAAGGGAGCGAGAGGCCTTAAATGCCGACAATCAGCCAGCTGATCCGCAAGCCGCGCTCGCCGGTCAAGGCGCGTAACACCGCTCCGGCGCTCGAGAACTGCCCGCAGAAGCGCGGCGTCTGCACGCGCGTCTACACGACGACCCCGAAGAAGCCGAACTCGGCGCTGCGCAAGGTCGCCAAGGTGCGCCTGACCAACGGCTTCGAGGTCATCGGCTACATTCCGGGTGAGGGTCACAACCTCCAGGAGCACTCGGTCGTCATGATCCGTGGCGGCCGCGTGAAGGACCTTCCCGGCGTGCGCTATCACATCCTGCGCGGCGTGCTCGACACGCAGGGCGTCAAGAACCGCAAGCAGCGCCGTTCGAAATACGGCGCCAAGCGTCCGAAGTAATCAGTGTCGGACCGGCCGGGCAGGGGCCCAGCCGGTTCGCTGTTTTAGAAGATTTGACCGGAGACTAGACGATGTCCCGCCGCCATAGTGCAGAGAAGCGCGAGATCATTCCCGACGCCAAGTTCGGCGACGTGGTCGTGACCAAGTTCATGAACTCGGTCATGTACGAGGGCAAGAAGTCGACCGCCGAAGGCATCGTCTACGGCGCCTTCGATATCATCGAGGGCAAGATGAAGAGCGACCCGCTCGCCGTCTTCAAGACCGCGCTCGAGAACGTCGCTCCGGCGATCGAGGTCCGCTCCCGCCGCGTCGGCGGCGCGACCTACCAGGTCCCGGTCGAAGTTCGTACCGAGCGCCGCCAGGCTCTCGCCATCCGCTGGCTGATCGCTGCCGCCCGCGGCCGCAACGACCGCACCATGGTCGAGCGCCTCTCGGCCGAGCTGATGGACGCCGCCAACAACCGCGGCAACGCCGTCAAGAAGCGCGAAGACACGCACCGGATGGCGGAAGCCAACCGCGCCTTCTCGCACTATCGCTGGTAATTCGTCCGTTACGACCCGGAAAGACAGAGCATTCCCATGCCCCGTTCTCATCCTATCGATCGCTATCGCAACTTCGGCATCATGGCCCACATCGATGCCGGCAAGACGACGACGACCGAGCGCATCCTCTTCTACACCGGCAAGAGCCATAAGATCGGCGAAGTCCATGACGGCGCCGCGACCATGGACTGGATGACGCAGGAGCAGGAGCGTGGCATCACGATCACCTCGGCTGCGACGACCTGCTTCTGGCGCGATAACCGCCTGAACATCATCGACACCCCCGGCCACGTCGACTTCACCATCGAGGTCGAGCGTTCGCTGCGCGTGCTCGACGGCGCCGTGTGCGTGCTCGACGGCAACCAGGGTGTCGAGCCGCAGACCGAGACCGTCTGGCGCCAGGCTGACAAGTACGACGTCCCGCGCGTCGTCTTCGTCAACAAGATGGACAAGATCGGCGCCGATTTCTATCGCTGCGTCCAGGACATCATCGACCGCGTCGCCGGCAAGCCCGTCTGCCTGCAGATCCCGATCGGTTCGGAGTCGAACTTCGCCGGCGTGATCGACCTCATCAAGATGAAGGCGATCGTCTGGAACGGTGAGGCGCTCGGCGCCTCCTTCGACGAGAAGGAGATCCCTGCCGATCTCGCCGACAAGGCCGCCGAGTATCGCTCCAAGCTGGTCGAAGCCGCCGTCGAGATGGACGATGCGGCGATGGAAGCCTATCTCGAAGGCAACGAGCCGGACGCCGACACGCTGCGCCGTCTGGTGCGCACGGCCGTGCAGCGCCGCGCCTTCCACCCGGTCCTCTGCGGCTCGGCCTTCAAGAACAAGGGCGTGCAGCCCCTGCTCGACGCCGTCGTCGACTTCCTGCCGTCGCCGGTCGATCGCGGCGCGGTCGAAGGCATCGACTTCAAGACCGAAGAGCCGACCACCCGCGAGCCGACCGACGAAGCCCCCTTCGCCATGCTCGCCTTCAAGATCATGGACGACCCCTTCGTCGGCACGATCACCTTCTGCCGCGTCTATTCGGGCAAGGTCGAGGCGGGCCAGGGCGTCATCAACTCGACGCGCGACAAGAAAGAGCGTGTCGGCCGCATGCTGCTGATGCACGCGAACAACCGCGAGGACATCAAGGAGGCCTATGCCGGCGACATCGTCGCCCTGGCCGGCCTCAAGGACGTCCGCACCGGTGACACGCTTTGCGATCCGAACCAGGCGGTGATCCTGGAGCGCATGGAGTTCCCCGAGCCGGTCATCACGATCGCGATCGAGCCGAAGTCCAAGGCCGACCAGGAGAAGCTGGGTCTCGCCCTGTCGAAGCTCGCGAACGAGGATCCGTCCTTCCGCGTCTCGACCGACCAGGAGAGCGGCCAGACCATCCTGAAGGGCATGGGCGAGCTCCATCTCGACATCAAGGTCGACATCCTGAAGCGCACCTACAAGGTCGACGCCAATATCGGCGCGCCGCAGGTTGCGTATCGCGAGACGCTGACCAAGAAGGCCGAGGTCGACTACACCCACAAGAAGCAGACCGGCGGTACCGGCCAGTTCGCCCGCGTCAAGCTGGTGATCGAGCCGAACGAGACCGGCAAGGGCTTCGAGTTCGAGTCGAAGATCGTCGGCGGCGCGGTGCCGAAGGAGTACATCCCCGGCGTCGAGAAGGGCCTCAACTCGGTCATCGGTTCCGGCGTGCTCGCCGGCTTCCCGGTGGTCGACGTCAAGGTCTCGCTGATCGACGGCGCCTTCCACGAGGTCGACTCGTCGGCTCTGGCCTTCGAAATCGCCTCGCGCGCCGCTCTGCGTGAAGGTCTGCAGAAGGGCGGCTCGGTGCTGCTCGAGCCGATCATGAAGGTCGAAGTCGTGACCCCGGAAGACTATACCGGCTCGGTCATCGGCGACCTGAACTCCCGGCGCGGCCAGATCCAGGGCCAGGACATGCGCGGCAACGCGGTCGTCATCAATGCGATGGTGCCGCTGGCCAACATGTTCGGCTACGTGAACCAGCTGCGCTCGTTCAGCCAGGGCCGCGCCAACTATACGATGCAGTTCGACCACTACGAGCAGGTGCCGTCCGCGGTCGCTGCCGAGGTCCAGGCCAAATACGCCTGATCGAACAACGCATTACACGGAACACTTGAAAAGATCTGACGGAGGCTACGATGGCCAAAGAGAAGTTTTCGCGGACGAAGCCGCACTGCAACATTGGTACGATTGGTCACGTCGACCATGGCAAGACGTCTTTGACGGCTGCGATCACGAAGGTGCTGGCGGAGTCGGG
>Ga0209130_1000849_pt1 | contig 25381 bp, 25 predicted proteins | sample AraplaMF_Cvi_mLB_FD_184264 | JGI IMG/M metagenome (GOLD analysis project Ga0209130, IMG submission 184264) | Arabidopsis root microbial communities from the University of North Carolina, USA - plate scrape MF_Cvi_mLB (SPAdes) (version 2) | ecosystem: Host-associated > Plants > Roots > Endosphere...
TATCCGTAAAAGGGGTTTGTTCCATTAGTGAAGCGTTTTCCTTATATTTTTAATGGAACTATTATTCATCAATCTTCATAAAGATAGTATTTCATTTAAGGCGGGGGAAAAATGGAGTTTATCGTTAATCACAAACAATTTACACAAGCTCTTTCAGAAGTAAGTAAAGCTATCTCAACAAAAAATTTAATTCCTATATTATCCGGAATAAAAATAACAGCAGATCCATCCGGAATTACTTTAATCGCAAGTAATTCGAATATTTTCATTGAAAAATTTATACCTATTTCAATTGAAGACGAACAAATTGCAACTATTTTAAAAGCAGGGAGTATTGTTGTACCAGCAAAGTATTTCATTGAAATTATTAAGAAAATGCCAAGTGAGATTTTAATAAAAAGTATGAATGAGCAGTTGATTACAATCCAATCTGATGAAATTACTTTAAACTTAAATGGATTCTCAGGGAACGAATTTCCGAATGTACAATTTATAGACGATCATGCAGAAATACAAGTAGAAATGGAACAGTTGATTGAAGTATTTAAACAAACTGTCTTTGCAGCTGCTAAAAATGAATCTAGACCCGTTCTTACTGGCGTACATTTCGTTATTGATCATAACAAATTAATTTGTGCTGCTACTGATTCTCATAGACTGGCTTTACGTGAAATACCCATTTCTTCACATGCGGAATTAAATTGTATTGTACCAAGTTCCACTATTAGTGAACTACTAAAATTAATGAACAGTAATTCAAATTTAGTATACATATATCTTTCAGAGAGTCATATTATTTTTAAATTCGGTACAATTACGTTGTATTCAAGGCTTATTGAAGGAAAATATCCTAATATATTCGGCCTAATTCCAAATGAATCCCAAACGGTTATTAATATAGATAGAAAACAGATTTTACAAGGTGTAGATCGATCAAGTTTATTAGCTAGTGAATGGGCAAACAACAACGTTAACTTAGAGATCATCGACGAATTCACAATACAAATCTCTTCTAACGCTTCTCAGATTGGTAAAATATCCGAGACACAACAAATAGATACTATTCACGGTGAAAAGCAATTAAATATATCTTTTGATGGACGATATATGGTCGATACTTTAAAAGCAATAAAAGAAGATAGAGTAACTTTAAGTTTTGGTGGTTCTATGAGACCTATTTTAATTGAATCAGGTGAACAATCTGCAGCAGTATATTTAATATCACCTGTTAGAACTTATTAAGAACAAAGAAATGAATTTAGCTAATGTAGTCGAAGTGAAACTAAAGATAAAATTTAACGTGAGGGTGAGTATTATGAAGAAAATAATCGCTTTACTCTTAGGTATCGTTCTAATTATTTTCGCTTTTTTTCATTACAATAAAGAAAGTTTAGTTCAAAATGATAAATTGTTCGTTGAGGACTTTAAAGGTAAAAATGATTCATATAAAATTCAAGCAGCCATTAATAAAGCAGAATCAAGTAAAATTAAAACGGTTTTGCTCGATGATAAAAAATATAAAGTCACTTCACCAATCATCGTTAAGCAAGGTGTTAAATTATTATTCGGTTATGGTACACAATTTGTTGTTGAGGGAAACTTTAGGGTATTGGAACTAGAAAAAAATGCTTCGATTGAAGGAGCGTACATAGCTATCAATGATCCTAAATTTAATTCTGAAGTTATATATTTAGATGGTAAAAATAAGTATTATAACACTTGGAACAAAACACAAATAAAAGATATAAATATTATAAATTGGTCCGAAACAAATAAAGGAACAGGAATTTCTTTATTCACTGGTGGAAAAGAAAATGAAATCTCCTTTATTAACTTCGATAACATTAAAGTAGCAGGAATGGAAACAGGGTTAAAATTAATAGCGAAAAAACCGAAATCTGGACATGCCTGGATAAATGCCAACCGTTTTATGAACTTCTCTCTAGAGGATTGTGTGAATATGATTTATATGGATAGTAATTTAACTACACCAAATGAGATTAGCGGGAATCAATTTACAAATCTACAAATACAACCGTCAAGTAAAACAAAAAACATTTTAAGGGTAAGTGGACAGCATAACGAATTCAATGGAATGGTGTGGGATTTACAGAAAATTAATCACGAAAACGAACTCATTGAACTAACTGATAAGAGCATGAACACAACCATTGATATTACCTCTGTGCCGACAAGTAGAGTTTTAGATAGCGGGAAGGCAAATATAGTAAAGTAGTAATTAGGGGAGATTAGTATGTAATAGAAGGAGGAGCTCATGAAAAAAGGAAATCACTTATTTTGGGTATATATAACTAGTATCATTATAATACCCTTAATTATTTACTTAGCATTGGCAGCCTCTAGCGAAAAAGATACCCTTACTCAACTAAAAAAAGCCCCCGGTATCCCATCTGCTATTCAAGATTCAAACGATATAGAAGACCCTACAGGATATTGGACAACAGAAAAGATGAAAAATGCAATTCCAGTAGATAAAACAAAGAATTTTAATAGATGAGTCATAAATGAATAAAAAGCGAACCATCAATATTTAATCGGTTCGCTTTTTATTATAATTATACTTCTCTCCACCAAGTTGACGTAGGATAGCCTTTAGATTTTAACGTAATAGCTTCACCGATTTGTGGCGTTGCAATATTAACCCCTAAACGATTTGCTTCTTTCGTAACACGTTCAATAGGATCACTCCATTCATGTAATGCTAACGTAAAAGCACCCCAATGAATCGGAAGAAGTAATTCTCCTTTAACGTCAATATGAGCTTGTACGGTTTCTTCTGGCAACATATGAATAGCAGACCATCTCGCATCATATTGTCCACATTCCATTAAAGTAAGATCAAACGGACCGTATTTATTACCAATCTCCTTAAAGTGCGGAGCATAGCCACTATCGCCACTAAAGAAAACCTTCGTTTCTTGACCAAGAATAAGCCATGAACACCATAAAGAACGATCTTTATCAGTCATACTTCGTCCGGAGAAATGCCTTGCAGGAGCACAAACTAACTTAATATTATCAAACGTAATTTCATCCCACCAATTATGCTCACTAATTTTATTAGGTGAAACACACCATTTAATAAGATAGCGTGCAACTCCAGTCGGAACATAAAAATGCTTTGCACGATCTTTTAACTGCATAATACTTTTGTAATTTAAATGATCATAGTGATTATGCGAAATGATAATCGCATCAATTTCCTGAAGATCTTCACGTTCTAAAGAAAAAGCACCACTATAACGTTTACTATTAAAAACAGGGAACGGGGAAGAGGCATCTCCAAGCATAGGGTCTAATAACAGTTTTTTACCTTCTATTTTTAAAAGAGAAGCAGAATGGCCAAACCATGTAACATTCTCTAAAGATTCATTATCTTTATTTGATAAAACGATAGGTAAATGCTTTATAGGACGCAGCTTTGTTTTCATTTTAAAGTAATCAGTCATTAAACCTATAATATCTTTTGGTTTAAAACTCATATCAGTATGAATTTGATTTGTATATTTCTTTTTCATTAGTTCTCCTTTTTACGTTTAACAATATACGTATGTTGTTATTGTAGCTATTTGTAGTTTAAACTATATCATTTTACCTTTCATCTTAAATGCAGTACATTTCATTAATTTGACATATTTATTATTTATATATATAAAATGAGATTCATTCAGCAGCAGATAAAACCAATATGAAGTAAATGTAAATTATTTTAATTTAGTAAATTTCCTCTTATAAGCATCGAAGAACATATGTTTCGTTGTATGTTATAGAAGCAAATATGTCTCTAATTAACAAAAGGAAGGAGAGGATGTAAGTGCAAATAGAGAGAAAAAAGAAATCAAAATGTAAACTATCAAAATCTGAAATCATTCATCTGTATGCAGAAGGGAAGAGTACCTCAGAAATTGCTATGCTTGCTAACGTGTCTGCAAGGTATATTCGTATGGTTTTAAAAGACAATAACGTACCAAGGCGAGCTATAGGGAGCTGGAGGAGAAAGTATGACTTAAAAGAAGATTATTTTAAAACGTGGTCAAATAACATGGCTTATATTTTAGGGTTTATAGCAGCAGATGGTGTAATACAAAAAGAAAGTGCTATTTTAGAAGATATAAAAAAAGAACTACACACAAACCAACCACTTTACCAAAACAAAAAAACAGGTGTATACATGCTAAATATTAATAGCAAAACAATAAAAGACGACATTATGAACATACACGGAATCATGCCATGCAAATCATTTAACATTGAATTTCCTTTCGTACCAGAAGAATTTTTACATCATTTTGTTCGTGGGTATTTTGATGGAGATGGTTACGTCAATTATGAAGCTTATACAGTTAGTTTTGTAGGTGGATCATATAATTTTATGAACTCTTTAAATCAAATACTACAAAATCACAATTTACCAGCCGATTTACTAGATCAAAATAAACATTATCGCGTCATTTTATCCGGAAGAAAATCAATACAACTATTTTCAAATTGGATTTATAAAGACAAAGATATTTATTTGCATAGAAAATATGAAGTATTTCAGAAAGAAAGTCTAAGTTTAGACCAATTACAAGATCGAAAACTAAAACAAACTCAAACTGCCGTTAAACAAAGAAAACGAAATTTCCTTAAAGAATATATGAAAACTAAATGTAATGCTACAGCTTGTTCTAATTTAGAAATAAGCGAATCAACTTTTAAACGTTGGTTAAAAAATGATAATCAATTTAAAACAGAGTATGAACAACTTAATTTGACAAATCAAAATAGCATTAACTAAATTTAGAATTCTAGATAACCTTAGTATAGGTATTAGCTTATCCATACTAAGGTTTTTAAATTGAAATCATTAAAGGATACTTATTTTTATTTATAGAACATAGTAAATACATAGATTTTACAATTAAATTACTAAAAAAGGAGGGATTTTAAAATGCTTGCTAATTATACTCCGGAAAAAATACTTAAAACAACTTATGAGACAAAAATGATTTCATAAAGTGACAATTATCCATCTTTAAAAATAAGCGGAACAAACCTTCAATATTTACTTGTAATGCTCCATTTGGGTATAAAATCAAATGCTATAAAAACAAAGCCAAATTGGACTAACGAGGAATTCGAAAAACAAATGCACGCATTAGAACTAGAAGGTTTATTGAAAAAGACAGAAGGGAGTTACTATCCAACATGTATGGTTATAACAGCTAATGAAGGAGAAAAGCTGTATAACCTATGTGAGCCTCTAATTAAACCTACACTTAACATAATTGAAAAGTATTCTAATCAAATTGGTTTTTATGGAAACACTCGATATACAACTTTGAATTTAATAACTGCGAATAAAGAAACGTTTGAAGAATATTTTCACGCTACTATTATCGATATTAATTATACGAAATAGCATCGTGAAAATTTTGTAGCAGCAGATAGACAAGTAGACTTAAATTTAAATGTATTATACGAAGAATTAGGCTTATATAAAAATTCACAACCTGTTATCCCAGTGTTTACAGCCGCAGACTTATCTATACTTAACGAAATCGCGAACGCGATCAGTGAAGATTTGATTTTATTATGTAAAGAAAATAAGAAGCCTTAAAAAGAATACTTTGCAAGCAGCAGATACTCAAAAGAAATAACTTACGAAGAATTTTTTATTTGGTGGTATCACTTTTTTCTATACAAAAGTAACTGAAGAATTAATACAAAAGGCGTAATTATAACAAGCGCTCAAAAAAATCAAACGTACATAATCTATTAAAAACTTTAAATTAAAGTGACTAATATACTTTTGCGTATGTAGCAGCTGAATGTATAGACAATAATTAGTAAATAGAGGATAATCCGAAATAAAAACCTAATATAAAGAAAATAAGATATTAAAAGGAGAGAAGAGCCATGCAAAAGAAATTTATCAATCCAGAAACAATGCCAGCAACTTTCGGATATTCTCATATAGTCGAGGTCAATAACGCTAAACGAACAATTTACATATCTGGACAAGTAGCGATCAATACTGATGGTCAAATAGTTGGCATTGATGATTTAGCTACACAAACGCGACAAGTATTCGAAAATATTAAAAGTGCATTAGAAACTTCGGAATTAAAATTTAATGATGTAGTAAAATTAACATTTTTCTTAACAGATATTTCTCAAATGGCCATCGTTAGAGATATACGAGACCAATACATTGATACTAACAATCCACCAGCAAGTTCAGCTGTAGAAGTTAGAAAGTTAATTAACGATAACTTATTAATTGAAATCGAAGCAATTGCTGTAGCAAACTAATTTTAAAAACTTGTTATTAAATCATATCCATACAATTCGTTTAATGCGTTCATTTTAAACGAATTGTATTTTTTATTGTCTTAAATATCATTTATATCTGGAGACATTATCATCAACAACTTATAAAACAAAAACAAATAACCACACAATCCATCACACAGAATGAATCCCAAGAAAAGGGGAGCCCAATAACAATAACTAATATATAATAAGTTTATTATTTTTAATTAGTTAACATAATATATATTATAGGCAGTCACTGAACCAAAGTAATCTCAGGTATCAAAAACCAAGTAAACTATACTTAATGAGACGAAACGGAGATTTTTAATGAGATTTACACAAAGTCTTATCTAAATGAATTTCTACAGTTTATATCGTTTATTTTTGTATCAATGAATCACAGCATATTTGAATCGATTATCGATGTATCATTTAGCGACTCAAAAATATTTTTGATCAGCAATAAATTTTTATGCGAAATAATTTTTCTATACAAAATCTAAATTATAAATTTCATTTTATGTTTTACTGTATCGATTTATTGCTAATTACATACACTTTATTATTTTATATTTTCTTGTTGTTATTTCTTTTATTTACACTTGACTTTTATTGTACATATCGTTTTGTATTCTAGTTAACATAATGTTTATTTTTAACATAAAAAAATCCTCCTCACCTTCAGGAAGATTTTTAGTTTGCTATTATTTTATTTATATCTTTTAGTAACAATCCCAATTGTATATAACGTTAGAAAAATCTAAGTTTAATAAATCTTCCTTGCGTATAAAGAAATTAGCAGCACCAGAATCTTCCCACATAATATTTAATAAATTGTCTGTATCGATTTGCATCAATAATATATCATGTTGTTGGTATTTTTCTTCCCATTCCCTCGGATCTGTCTGTGTGAAAAACGGATAGCCACCAATTTTATGCCCGTAATTTTCACATAAATCATCATATAGTTCGCCTAATTCTGTTTCATTTTCTTCATCAACGATTTCTCCCCAATCAATGATATCACTAAAAATCTTTTCAAATCGATAATCTCTTGATGTTACTGGTTGGTAATCCAATTCAAATTTTAGTTTAACTGCTTCAGGTATGATAAAATGCTATAAAGCTAAAGTATTTAAATAATTAAAATCAGTAATAACCTTAGTTAAATCTGCCGTTATTGTAGAATGATAAATAATTCGAAAGTCGTTTTGGCTTGTTGGATGATCGAGATCTATTCCAAAAAGCTCATCATCAGCACTTACGAAAAATTGTAACAGTCCGTTTTGAGGCATGGATTCAATATGCGGCATTTCTTCAAAATTCAACTGCGCAAGTAACATCATAGGTTGTCCGTTTGAGTCTTTAGGATGCTCTTGATTTATAGGTAAATACGGATAACCGCCAAACTTACTTTCAAAAAGAGTTGTCTCTGCTAGCGTTCCAGACACTTTAATATACGGTTTTACACTTTCTTCTAAACTTGTTCGATACTGTTCTAGTTCTTTCGGTAATTGAAGCTGATACGTATTCTTCATCACATTTACCTCCCTTTAATAATGAATTGAAAATGCCTTACTTAATTATATAGCATGAGATAGCTTAATTAAAAATTGTTAAAAATCCGTTTTCACCCTTGTTTTTTGCGCACTTGGTGGACAAATTAAATTATGTTCTAAAACCTTTTTGTTAATAGTTCGAATTAAATCCGCTGCTTCTGTAGTATTTGTATTTTCTTTTAGTCTTTCTTTTAAATCATCAATTTCCTTTGAAATTTCAATCCACCTAGGTAAAACATGATTATTTTTCAAAGTTCTATACAATTGCTTTTCAGGATTGTACGAAAGGTCTTTATCAAGATTAAGAGGTTTCCCTTTACCGGGTAAATTATCAAAAGACCCTTTCTTTTCTGCTTCTTTAACGATAGAACTAATATGATCCTCATACGTATAGGACCAAACTTTCTCATCTTTTACTAAAATCTCTTGTTTTTTAAGGTTTTTATCTAGTTCATCTTGATTCATAGATTCATTCCCCTTTTCATTTTTTAGCGTTGTTTTTGTATGTTTCAATGCTATCAATCCATCAAATAACTTTTCTCGCCACCACACACTGTCATGTCCGCCTTGAAACTCTTCATAAGTAATTTGGTACTCTTTTTCTTTTAAAGCTTTGTACAGGCTCCTATTAGCCGTTAAAAGAGGTTTATTTTCGAGTTCTCCTGCTGCTATGTAAAAATGAGATTGACTCGTATTGGAATCTATAGATGAAATTTTATTTTCATAACTATCCTTTTTCCAATGCACGGATCCAGACATTGACAACACGTTCCCGAAAATGTGTGGATTTTGAAGCGCTGCATAAAAAGCTGCTAAGCCACCAAGACTGAAACCAGCAATTGTTGTATGTTTGGCTTCTTGATGCACTCGATACTTCGCCTGGATCCACGGAAGTAATTCCTCCGTTAAAAACGCATTCATTTTATCGTTATAAGTTAGTTCTTCTAGCCGATCAACTGGTTCTATAGCAACAGCAATACAAGATGGGATTTCTTTTGCGTGAATTAAATAATTGAGTGTTCTTTCGATTGAAAGGTTATTAATGAATGAATTCCCATCAAACACAATGAGAAGTTCTTGAAGATGTGAAGTGTGAGAATAATCATGAGGCGTATAAATATGAATTCTACGTGTGTTATTTAAAATCGTACTATGAAAAGAATGTGTTTCAATTTTTCCAGATGGATAATGATTTGAAGGGAAACGACTGCTATACTGCACTTTCATCCCTATGCTTAACACAGACGCTCTATTAGCACCTTCTCCAAATGTATTTCCATTAAATTGGTCTAGTTGGTACTGTTCACTACGCTTTATCCAATCATTTTCGAAAACATCGTTTACTGAAAAATAGTACGTTGAAATAAAACTCTTATCCGTCCTAAACGTTTGATACCAAATATCTGTCTGTAACAATCGTTTTAATTGATTTACAGACAGATCCCAACCAGGAAAACTGCCGAATACATAAACGGTTTCAGTTTTTCGGTCCCCTAACCAAATATACGTTATAAAACTATACTGACTATCTACAGGACATTGTTCTATTAGTGGCGTATTATTCGACTTTATTTCATGCAAAAAAGTATAAAAAGCTTTCTCGTTTCCATTCTTTAATTGATTATTAAGCTCCTCTAACTTAGGACTAGTTATTGAAGTCACCCATCTTCCTCCTTTGTATTTCTTTCTTTTCACTAGATTGCTTTTATAAAATTAGGATTTGGATGTTATGTATTTAGATGAGTCATTCACTAGAAAGTTTATCAATTGCCTGAATAGAAAGTTCTAACGCTTTGATCCTCCTTGTTAAAAGCGTTCTTTGCGGACTACCAGCCTTAGACTTATCATAGGCCCTCTCGATTGATGGAAGCAAACCAGCAAGGATATTACGAACTTCTGCTAACTCTTCATGGCTATACAGGTGACTTTCTTGGTTCCATACTTTTTCTAGCACTGCTAACCCTACGCACACAGCTTTAAGTCGTTTTTTCACTAATGTAGTATTTGCACCTTTTTGAGTCATTTGTGATAGTGCATTTTCAAGTTTACGGATTGTTGACTGTAAAGATTTTATTGATTCCAATTTATCTATAGTTGATACGTTTTCCACGTTAATGTTGTCCCTTCTCACTTATTTTGTTTAATGTTTGATAAAATAAGTACTTGATTTCACTCGAAATATTTTAACATAATTAACTAAATATATTCGAGTTGGACAAAAAATTAATGGAAAATGATCACTAAACATCTCTCCCTCCCTTACATCATTCTATATGTACTTCTTTCTTCGTATTAGAATTCCTATATAAACAAGTTGTTAATATTGTATATTTTATGAACAAAAAACGTACAAGTAATGTAACCTGTACGCTTTCGCTTTTATTCAGTAAGGTAATAAAGTAATAGTTTCCGGACCTTCTCATAATTCATGAAATCTCTATACAAAATGGGATACTTCACAATTTCTGTTTCTAGAAAACGATATTGTGGAAACCATTCGAAAAACGATTTTCGTAGCCATTTTATTTGCTCAAACGAAATCTCCTTTTCATTTTCATTAAGTACGTAACTTAAAGTCCCTGCTGTATGCATCCAATAATAATTTAAATCAGCACTTATACAATCATCTTCTGTAAACATATTTTTATGATCTTTCCGTATTTTTCGAATATCACAATTCGGAAATGGTTTATATAGAGGACTATGCATTTTCTGCAATTCATTAAACATAACTTGTTTTCCTAACTTCAAATACCCACCCCTTTATTTCTCTATCCAATTTAATAAGTTTTCATAATGATATTGAGCATCTTTATAACCTAGATTATATAAATTAACGAGTTTTTCCTTGTCTCTTTCTATTCCGCTTATAGGAAGCTGTACACTTGGTTGAATTACATAAAAATTATCTTTTTGTTCTTTTTGACTCATATAAGATATCGTTTCATTATAAAAGCGATAATGTTCTACTAAAGTCTCTGCGATTTTCGGATATTTCCTATATAAAATTTTAGCCAATCCAGAAAATTTATTCCGCTGCTTCTCGTATCCATCCGGCTTTGTCATAATAACAACATTCTTTTGGTAACCATCATTTTGCGCTTTTAATACTGGAATAGGATCTATAATCCCTCCATCTAACAATTTTCGATTATCATAATCTACAGCAGGTGCTATAAACGGAACAGAGCTTGATGCACGAATAATTTTTAAAATATCATTTCCGTGTTCTGTTTTATTATAATAAACTGCTTGTCCTGATTCGCAATCAGTCGTTCCGATTACAAACTGTTCATTTGAATTTAGGAAAGTTTGAAAATCAAACGGTACAATTTTGTTTGGTACTTCATCGAATAAAAAATCCATTCCAAATAATTCACGTTTTCTAATTAAATTCCGATAAGATATATACCTGTGATCTGCTACTAGCTCTGTATTCACTTTCTTATTTCTTCCTTTTTGACGTGACAAATATGTTGCTCCCATACATGCTCCAGCGGATACACCGACTACATACGGAAAGAATAAATCTCTTTCCATAAAATACTCAAGTACTCCTGCAGTATATAATCCTTTCATCCCGCCGCCTTCTAATACTAAACCGATATTCTTCATGCTATATCCCTCTGCTTCTTTTTTCTTAATTTCATATTAGCACAAGATATTAAGATGAGGTTATATAAACTAATTACAACAATAACCAAAAACTACTAAAGTAATGTCATAATATCTTTGTGAGTAACATGTTACAATATAAGTAATTCATTCCACATATATTAAAGGAGGAATTTAATATGGGTTTATTTAGCGGTATTTTAGGAAATGCATCAAATACGAGTTCTGAAAGTGTAGAACGTGATTTAGAGAAGATTATGCTAGACGATGAAAAAGTAGAGCATGCTTATAAATTAATTCGTGATCTAATCGTATTTACAAATCGTCGTCTTATTTTAGTAGATAAACAAGGAGTAACTGGCAAAAAAACAGAATACCATTCTATTCCTTATAAAAGCATTACACAATATAGCATCGAAACGGCTGGGCATTTTGATTTGGATGCAGAACTTAAAATTTGGGTGTCTAGTATGGAAGATCCAATTACGAAAGAATTTAAAGGTGACGATAGTATTTTAAGCATTCAAAAAGCGTTAGTAACATTTACGACAAAGTAGTAGTTTTTGTATTTTTATTCAATTCCAAAATTACTAACCCGAGTATTTTGGAAGAATATACATCATTTTCGTATATTTAATCTGAATTAACATAAAAAGGTAAAGCGTATTTTATATGCTTTACCTTTCTTTTTTGTAATAAATAAGTGTAGTTTTATCATTTAATTTCTTCATAACTTCTGTTCTTTTATACCCCATCTTTTCATACAAAAAACAATTTTTCTCTTCTTCTAAAATAGTAGCCAGTTCCCAGCTCGTTGCTTCAGGAAACATTTCCTCAATTAATATAAGTACCTTTTGAGCAATTCCTTTCCCTTGATAACTCGGGTGAATAAACATTGGACTGATCCAAAATTTAGAGGGTGTTTCTTTTTGTGAAATACATATCGCCCCAACAAGATTCATAGCCACTATTATTTTATAGAAGCCACTGTCTACATGATTTATTCTACAAATAGTTTTTTCGATAGTTTCATTTGCTGGATTTGTTTCATAGTCTTTATATGTATTTAATAAAAGGCTAAATGAGTCTATTTGCATTTGAAATATAACTTCTGCATCAGTTTCTGTCGCCTTCTCTAATATAATCTCCATATTACCAATTTAGACGCTTTCTTAAAGAAGTAATATGAGCTGTATGATGACGACCGTGCCAGGCGTATAGTCCAATTGCAACAGCCAATTTTGTTTCACCAGATTCAGGATGATTAAATGTCTTTTCTAAATCAGTAGGTTCTAATGAATATAAAAGGTTAACCCATCTTTTATGTAATGAATCTAGCATTACTAGTGAAACATCTACCGGTAATTTCGAATCAGGCAATTCTGCCCACTTTTCTTCTTTATACGGTTTAATAGTTGGATTCTTTTCTGTCAGTGCTAATTTAAAGCGTATGTAGCTATTCATATGGCTATCAACAACGTGATGAACAACTTGACGGACAGTCCATCCTCCAACGCGATACGGTGTATCTAACTGCTTCTGATCTAAATCTTTAATTGCCTTTGTTAGTTCATTAGGTAAATCTTCAATTTCTTGAATCCATGTATCAATCATTTCTTCAGTTATAGGACGTTTGTATGTAAATTGGCCAATTGGATAACGTAAATCATTCATGAATAAGTCCCCCTTATTATAAGCGCGAAGTATTTCTCCAAATATAATGTACAAACTTCACATGTTCTCCATTTAATTCTACAGATGTTGTATCTGATTCGTTTTGATAAGAAGAAAATCCGCTTTTTTCTAGTACAATTTGTGATGCGAGATTATTAGTCGTTGTTTTAGCATGAACCCTATTAATTTCATTGTTTTTCGCTACGTCTAAAATTAATTTTACGGCTGCTGTTGCAACTCCTTTTTTAGTAAATTTTTCTCCGACCCGATACCCTAGCGAACTAATTCGAGTTTCTGTATCTATATCTACTAAATTTATTCGTCCTACAATTTCTTTTTCTTCATTACGAATTAAATAAAAATAAGAATCTCCATCCGCCTGTTCTATTAATAAATCGTCTAGTAGTTTTTGGAAATATTCAAATTCAAAATATTTCGAGCCACGATTTGGTACCATTGTTTCAAAAAAAGATTTATTCGTAAGTTCAAACGTAAATAAATCCTTAGCGTCTTGTTTCTTTAGTTGCTCTATGTATATTTCCATCCCGTATTCTCCTTCTTGATTTACTAACTGTTATACATTCTTTTTTAATCAATTATATTCCTGCTATTTCTTTCGATTAAGTAATACAGCTAGTAGCACTTTCGGATGAAAAAGATGAAATGGACTACGAATTAAATTCATCACTCGTACTAACCGAATATAAACATCAGAATCACTTGCGGATAGTCGATATATTTGTTTCGTATACCACAGCTGAAATTTTTGTTTCGTAGTTAATTCTCTCTTTAGTTGCGGGTGACGTGATATTTCCGTTGTTGTCATATCCCAAGGGGTTTCTATTATATTAGCTGCCTTTTTATAAAATTGTTGTGTAAATGTTTTATCAAGTTGTTTTCTACCTTGCAGAAGTAATTGCAACTGGTGAGATTCCATAGCAGCAACTGAAACACCTTGACCGAAAACGGGATCAAAACGACATTGCGCATCTCCAACTACTAACAACCCTTCTGGTACATTGCTAACTAAATCAAATCGCCGACGTACTTGATAAGGAATTTTGTATGTCTTTATATCAGTAATCCCCTCAGCTTTGTTTAGAAACTTTGTTACATTAGGGATTGATAGATTTTCAGCAAAATCATAAAACTCATCATCTGTTTGTGGTGCTTTCTCATTTGCATATCCACTGAAGGTAACAAAATAACGATTATCTTCAATCGTTTGAATAAGAACGCCATAAGGGTTTTCAGGGAAACTTGGAGACATTAACATATTACAACAGTCTAACTCCTCATTTTCTTTAAGTTTGAACATTTTCGTTGCGTAAAATAAATCAATACGAACTTTCTCTTCTTTTACTTCAATTTCGTATTCTCGTAGCCACTCTATACTTTTCGACCCAAATCCACTCGCATCAATTACAATATCTGCATAAACTTCTTCTTGCATGCCTGCCTCTAAATATTTAACTTTTACTCCACACACTTTGTTAAGCTTTCCATCTACTAATAACCCTTTAACCAATGTTCCATATTTAATAGTAATATTTGAAATTTGATCAATTCGTTTTTGAATATGCCATTCTAGCAAAGGACGACTTTGCTGAATCATATGTACTTCCCCTATGAACGGTTGTTTCCATAGACCAAATTGATGCCATTTCAAATCACGCGTAAAGTTATTTATGATACTGCCCGCTTCTATTAATTCATTCGTAATAGTAGGAAACAATTCTTCAATTGCTTTTTCTCCACCTTTTAATAACACGTGAGGATGATTGCTTTGTGGAACTCTTTTTCTTGAAGTTTTTCCATCCCATTTTTCACCGACTTCTAAAATGATTACTTCTTTAAAAGAAGTTGATAATGCTTTTGCTGCAAACTTTCCCGCCATACTTCCACCAATAACAATAGCCTTATTAAACATATTTTCCCCCTTAATGAAAAGAGATCCTGCCTTGTATGAATGAAACAGGATCTAAACGAAGAATTACTAAATTAAAACACATGAGTAAATTGCAACGTTAAAATTAAAATGCCTAATCCCCATACGTAATACGCGAATACTTTTAAGGAGTGACGTTTTAAATATTGAATCATCCATGAAACAGCTATGTAACCAAAAAACGCTGCTGATAACGTTCCGACAATTAAAGATGTACTAGAAATAGATTCTGCTTTCCCTTGAAAAACATCTATAAATTGCAAAATGATAGCTCCAACAATGGCTGGTGTCGACAGTAAAAAAGAAAAGTAAGCAGCTGTTTCACGGTCTAATTTTCTCCATAATGCAGCGACGATTGTCATACCAGAACGGGAAATTGCCGGAAAAATAGCAGCCGCTTGAAATGAACCGATGATAAATGCATCTTTATATGTAATGTCATCCATTTTTTTACGACCATTTTTTTGTTTATCGGCCATGTAGAGAAAGAAACCTGTCACTAAAAACTCCCATCCAATCGTAATACCTGTTTTTGAAATATCTTCAAAGAAGTCTTTAAATAACAATCCAATTACAACTGCAGGTATCGTCCCAACAATAAGCAATAACATTAGTTTTGAAAATGGATTTTTAATTAAGTATATAAATTCTTTTTTGTAATAAATAAACACTGCAAGCAAAGTTCCGATATGCAGCATCGTATCTAAAAATAAACCTGCTTCATCTAATTGAAACAAATGCCTTCCTAAATAAAGATGTCCTGTACTACTAATCGGCAAAAACTCTGTTAAACCTTGTATTATTCCTAATATAAAAGCTTCTAACCAATTCATGATGGTCCCCTTTCTCGTTTGCTTGTACCAATATATGAAGGTTCAATTTTCGATATGAAAAAAACTATTTTTCTCTATGAATTCATTTTTATTTTATGGATATATATGTAAAAAATAGTGAGGAGGGTTACTATGTGGCAACATACGAAATTCGGCAATGTATTACTGTGGGCAGGACCTATCCTTGTGTTTATAGGGTTATGTATTACAAATGTTATTTCAGATATTCCTTTTTTTGAAGGAAAACATAAAACGCTTGGAATTATAATTTTATTTATAGGGCTTTTCTGTTTAATTGCTGCTAATCATTTTAAAAAAGGAGAAAGAAATGAAGAATGAAACACAAAAAAACAATCCCAGTATATGTGCTAGGATTGTTTTTTGTTACTTATTTATAGAACACTTTATCAACGTTATATTTTGCTTTATATTCATTAATAATGTAAGTTTCGTAAATTTCTCTTTCTGTTGGATCTTCTACGATACATGCATCGATACGATATACTTCATCACGATGATTTTTGATTGGTGAAACATTGTCTTCAAAATGCTTTTTAATACGTTGTCTAATTTTACGAGCTTTACCTACGAAAAGAAGTTCGTCATTAATATTGTAAAACATAAAAATGCCGCCTTTATCTCTAGGGAACAAGTGGAAATCGATAAAACCGTTAATTGGAGTAATTAATGGCTCGTCTCCTTTAATAACTTGTTTACGTTCAGTAATTGAAACATCAGCTTCAGGAATATTAATTTTAATCAAGTTCATTCACGTCCTCTTTTATTATAAAGATAAATAATAGCATAAGTATGTAAGAAAAGCTATGTTAAGAGAGATATTTCATTTTATAATTCAAATATTATAGGTATATCATGTAAACTTTTTTTCCAAATCATATGATCGTTTGATTCGCCCCAATAATCCTTCAGCACATAACTAGGTTTTCCAAACTTTTTTGTCCATATACTTTGTGCTTTTTTGTATCCACTATCTAAACAGCATTCGGTTATTCCTCTGCTAAGTAATGTAAGATACATTGTATTTAGAAGTAAACTCCCTATACCTTTTCTTTGGTACTCCGGAAGTATAAATACAGTTCCTATTTCATACAAATCCTTAAGTACACCGTCTGTACAACTATTAATCAATGTACTTGCTGGACCGACTTCAATTGTTCCAATAATTTTATCGTTATTTGTATCTATTGCTAATAAAAAGTAACGGTTTTCTGCATTACTATCAAAATCATCTTTCAAATATTGCTTTTTCGAGTTAATTTCATTTTCTATGTCATCTAATAGATGTGATAACCCTTCGTTTTTAAATGTATTAGTAATAACAAGACGAAAAAACAAATGTAGTTCATCTAAATCATTCGAATTCGGCCTTCTAATTTCAATGTTATACATGACTTAAATCTCCAATCTTTGAAAATATATGAGAAAGTGTATTTGTTCAAAAAGATTTTATGCAATTGTTAAGACCATACTTTATATACTCTATTCATCATTATTCTACACAACTCTGCATAGATCCAGCAGTATACAAAACTCAGTATAAATATTAATGTAATAGCTTTTATATCCATACTTGTATGAACAGTAGGACCAAGTACTGGAAAGCGGAATATATCGAGAACGATCATAATTCCTATAAGTAGACATAACGCTGAAAAGGAAACTATCAAAATCCTCCTCTTGAATTGTAAAAAGGATACTCCTAACGCTATACCTAATAATCCTGTAGTAAAGGGAAAGACAATTAGTTCACTCGGCTCAATAATAAATAATAGGAAAATAGTAAGAATATAAGAGAGTATCCCCTCACGAATAGAATAGCAAATAGCAAAAAATATCGGCAGTGTCGAGAATGGACTAATAAATAGACCTATACCAGGAATTAAGTTCCCTGCAGATTGAAAGATAGCAGCAAGTGACCCGAGTAATGCTGTAACGACTAACCTACTTGCAGGATTCATCCTTCTTTTATGAAATAAGTTCACATCATTTGATATCATCAATCGATACCAATATCTTCTAAAGCGATTCATCAAATTCCCCCTAAAGAGACCTAATCCATCACTTTCTATTTTTATTCATATACTTAATGGTTATGTTTCTGCTTGTTAGGAATCACTATACAATAGATGTTTATCCATAGAAGGTTTTTAAGAGGCGCTAAATCATGCGTTTGAAAAAATATAAATTCCATATATTTTTAGACTCAAAGTTTATATCGTATTAAGGAACAATTTCAAAAATAGTACCTTTGTTAAAATCCGTTACTTTCATTGAACCATAAACTCCTAAATATAACCTAGTTTGATCTAAGTTTGTTCCCAAACTCATATAATAAGCTGCTTGAGCACCAAAATCATAATTGGTTTCAATAACATGAAAATCATTACGTTTCCCATCTGTAGCTGCTCTAGTAAAAGCTAACACTCCCTTTACTGGAGATTGAGATTCTTCTTTCTTAGCAAGATCCGTAAACACGACACTACCAGCTAAATTTTGAATTGCAGTTCCCATATATGGCTGGACTCCTGTAAGTGAAGTTCCTCCAAACTTATCGGCCCTGGAATCTTTATGAAAATAACTAATTAGAGGCTGAATACGCCTCACTGACGTTTGAATTGTTTCATTATAATAAGCCATTGTTCTCTCATCCAAAGTAGGATTCTCAGAACAGTGCCTTATAAAAGAAGTAGGTAATTCTCCTTCCCATCCTCGCCAACCAAAATTAATAAATCCATCTTGATTGGGTGTGGATCTCATTAAATGCGTTTGAACAAGTTCGGTAACCGGTATGGGTTTATAATACACAAACGAAAAAATAGACTCTGTAATATCCTGCCCGACATTTCCGATGCATTTGATATATTGATTATAAAACCTTTGGAATGAAATACCTGTTATATTACGAACCCCTTTCGCAATTACCGTAAGTGTTTCTTGTATAGATAAAGGAAACTCATTAAAGAGCGTAACTACTGGAGGGTTATTTATAAATGTATTTTTACTTACATCGATTTCAATTATTTTACCCGCTATTTCTAAGTCATCCTGGCTTAGATTAAATGGATCATAACCCGATCCACCATCTCCATTTGTAAAAACAAGTTTTCCAGTCTCGGGTGAAAAGTTTAAACTATTAACACCGTTATGATTAAAAAATGGCCGTTTTATATTAAGTAACGTTCTTCGTTTTTGAGGTTGACCGTTTGATTGTAAAATCCATTCTTCAATTGTATCAATATGATCATATTGAGTATCTCTATTTATCCACTTTAAGTTTAAAGTTTTCGGGTCACAAGGGTTCGGTTTAAATTGTTCTGCAAGTGCACCTGGTCCTTGAGTCCCAGCCATTGAATAATGAAGATAAAATAAGCCATTATGATTAAATTGCGGATGAAACGCTAGTCCTAGCAATCCGCGTTCATCATAACCGCTACTAGAAACACCTTCTTCAAACGTGCCTAATTTGATAATTCGCGGACGAATATTTAAAAATGTTTTTATTACACCGTCTCCTATATAAAAAATCTCTCCTAATTGGGTTGCAATAAATAGTCTTTCAGCCGATTCACCTGGAAGTATGGCTGTTTTTATTACAGTTGGTAAATTTATGTTATGAACGATGGGCCGTAAACTAACCTTAACTTTTGTCAACTTACTTTACACCCCTTTAATTGCGTTTTATTAAAAGAGTATGATTAGAACTGTTCGATTAGTATTCAATTAGGGACTAAGGACTAGGGACTTGGATACTAATTCTGACTGCGCTGCTTTTCCTGCTTCTCCATATAACTACGCATCCATCGCATATATTCAGGTGCGTCCGTTGGATTCCCTGCAATCATTTCAATTATACAGAGTCTTTTGGCGCTTTCCTTTTCAGCATGGATTATAGCCTGATCAAGCTCTCCATAGGTCCGGACCGTAACGGTAAACGCGTTACCTCCAAAAGCTTCGGCCAGCTTGGTGTAAGACCATCGAGGGATTTGGTTGTACTTTTGATCCTCTGTTTTGACATTTAAATATCTCTCGATCGTATAACCACCGTTGTTCAAGACAAAGATTATGGGCTTGCAGCCGTAATAGAGCATAGAACTGATTTCCTGTACTGTTAGCTGCAGGGCACCGTCACCTGTAAACACCAATACTCGGCGTTCCGGCGCGGCCATAATAGCACCAAACGCCGAAGGGATTGCGTAACCGATGGACTGCCATCCACCTTGTCCAATATATGCTACATTGTCCGGCAGTCTTACCTCTCCCATTCCATAATAAAACGTTCCGGTCTCGGCGATTACAATATCCCCATTTTTCAGCATGCGCTGAAAACGCGGATAATAGCCGTCCGCCATTAGAGGTCCGTCGGCAATTGTTGTGAATTGCTCATAAGGGAGTGACAATTTTTTTGTCAAACCTTTGCCCGTATAACCCACCTTCTGAACGGCAAGTAGCATGTCGGCTGCAAGAACATTCGGATATTCCGCCTCAGCGATTTTAACTATATCTGGTTGAATATTGACAGTTATCAGCGGGTTCAGCTTCACGGTAAAACTTGCGGTGTTTGTGTCCGCCCATACCATGCCAATCGCAATGATACAATCTGCATTCTCCACCGTACTTTGGACTTCAGCCCTCCCGAAAGAGCCTAGATACATTCCGATATAATTTGGATGGGTCTCATCGAATCCTCCCTTCCCGTACAGCATCGTTACAACAGGCACATTCATTGCATCAGCCAGTTGCCGAGTTGCTGTCTGAAGGCCGAAACGTATAGTTTTCACATCCACCAAGATAACCGGTCGGTGAGCACGTTCCAAAAGCGGACGGACATGATTCACTGCAGCCTGAAGGGTATTCGAGTTGGATGTTGGGCGTGGTGGTATTGGCTCTGCCCAAATTTTAATCGGCTTGGTCACTAAATCATTAGCCACAACCAGGTATACCGGCTTTTTCTTTTCCTTAGCAATGCGAATCGCAGTCTGAATTTCAATCTTGGCATTTTCCGGCGTAAGCACCGCGGTATATGCCGTAATCTGCTCATACACTTTGCGAAAAACGTCAAAATTTCCATCCATTAAGGTGTGATGCATCAGTTGATGCTCTTTTTGATCCTTCTCAGGAGGCGCACCCACAATGTGTATTATTGGTACATGCTCGCTGTTGGCTCCCGCTATTGCATTGCAGGCGCTGAGCTCCCCGACCCCAAATGTCGTAATAAGAGCGGATATTCCTTTGATTCTTGCATAGCCATCTGCAGCGTAACCTGAGTTTAGTTCGTTTCGTCCTTCTATAAAACGGATGCCGTTATAACGCTCCAAAGTATCAAGAAGTGTAAAATTATAGTCCCCTGCGACACCAAAAATTTCGGTAATGCCCTCGAGTTTCAGGCAATCGAACAAATACTGGCCAACCGTTTTTTGAGCAGGTCCCCTTTGTAAACCAAAGTTGCCCGTATTAATCATGTTGTCCATCGCTAGCTCACTCCTTATCTATTTCTTGGGCTTGTTCTGTTTTATAGTACCCTTTTGGATAATTCCCTTTAATTAAACAGGTTATCCGTTAAGCAACAATTAATGGGGAAGAAATGCTCCTTATCTTTGGAGAAAGTCATAAAACAAGAGAAGGAGAAGAACACTAAAACTTTACGAGGCTACGGTGAAGATTTTTGTACAACCATAACAACTACATTCTTCGTATTTTATATATTATCAATAAAGAGTTCAGAAAACCCATAAATAAAAAAAACGAGTGCCGTGAAGAAACGCACTCATTGAAAGGAATTTACCAACCTCGACGATTATCATGATCACAGTCAGGATCATGGTTTCCCTTTAAAATATTCCATTTATCATGCTCCTCACTCTGCTTTGCAAATGTCTAGATTACTTTTAAAAACTTTGTAACAGAACCTTAAAAATGATAAAAACCCACGAAGAAAATGCATTTTCTTCGTGGGTTTAGTTATTTAAATGGACTTTCAGCTAACTCAAGAAGCATCCGCACCTTCAAACTGACTATTATAAAGCGAAGCATAGAAACCATCAGCTTTTAATAACTCTTCATGATTACCTTGTTCTACAATATCCCCGTCTTTCATGACAAGGATTAAATCTGCATCACGTATTGTTGATAATCTATGGGCGATAATGAAGCTTGTTCTACCTTCCATAAGGTTTTCCATCGCTTTTTGAATCAGTACTTCTGTACGAGTGTCAATGGAGCTTGTTGCTTCATCGAGTATTAATATTTTCGGATCCGCTATAAGGGCGCGTGCAATTGTTAGTAGTTGCTTTTGTCCTTGGGATACGTTGCTTGCTTCTTCGTTTAGTTCCATTTGATATTTATTTGGTAATGTTTTTACGAAGCTGTGAACGTGAGCTGCTTTCGATGCTTCAATTACTTCTTCGTCTGTAGCATCTAGTCTACCGTAACGTATATTTTCCATGATGGATCCGTTAAATAGCCAAGTGTCTTGAAGTACCATACCAAACATGTTGCGCAGGTCTTCTCGCGTAAAGTCTTTTATATCGTGACCGTCGATACATATTGCACCGCTGTTTATGTCATAGAAACGCATTAACAGTTTTACAATCGTTGTTTTACCAGCTCCGGTTGGTCCGACGATTGCAACTTTTTGTCCAGGCTTAATATTAGATGAGAAATTATTGATGATGATCTTATCTGGATTGTATCCAAATTGAACATCTTGGAAGGTAACTTCTCCTTGAACTTTTTGCAGCTTCACTGGATTTTCTGCTTCAGGCACTTCCTCTTCTTCTTCTAAAAATTCGAAGACTCTTTCTGCAGCAGCTGCAGTGGATTGAAGTACGTTCGCGATTTGCGCTACTTGAGCGATTGGTTGCGTAAAGCTTCTAACATATTGCACAAAGGCTAAAATGTCTCCAACTGCGATGGTTCTCTTTACCGCAAGCCATCCGCCTAAAATAGATACAGCGACGTAACCGATATTACCGATAAATGTCATAATCGGCATCATCATTCCAGATAAAAATTGAGATTTCCATGCGGAGTGGTAAAGGGTATCATTTACCTCTTCGAATTTTTTAACTTCTTCTTCTTCTTTGTTAAAGGCTTTCACGATATTGTGACCACTATAAATTTCTTCGACCTGACCGTTTACGTGTCCTAAATATTCTTGCTGGGATTTGAAGTATTTTTGTGATCGTTTTACGACTGCCATGATGAGAATCATCGATACTGGCAATATTAAAATCGCTACTAATGTCATTTGCCAGCTGATTGATAACATCATGATAAGTACACCGATGATTGTAATAACAGATGTGATGATTTGTGACATACTTTGGTTTAAAGTTTGGCTCACCGTATCTACGTCATTTGTAATTCTCGATAATACTTCGCCGTGCGTTGTTTTATCAAAGTATTTCAGCGGCATACGGTTAATTTTTTCATCGATTTCTTTTCTGAAGTTATAAGATACTTTTTGAGCTACTCCAGAAATAATGTACCCCTGGATAATACCAAACACAGTGCTCAGTATGTATAATCCAAGGAGTAAAATGACAATGTTTCCGATATAAGTAAAGTCAATGGCCGCACCGGGTGCTCCTGATACTTTGCTTACGAGTCCTTCGAAAAGTCTTGTTGTCGCATTGCCTAAAATTTTTGGACCAACGATTGTAAAGGCTGCACTACCGATTGCGAAAAGAATAACGACTAAGATTGATAATTTATAGGGCTTCAAGTATTGAAGGAGTTTATTCATCGTTCCTTTAAAGTTTTTTGCCTTCTCAATCTTTCTCATGCCGCCGCCCATAGGACCGCCACCGCCAGGACCGCTTTGTTTTCTATTTTCTATTTTTCTATCACTCATGATGACAACTCCTCTCTTGAAAGTTGTGATAAAGCAATTTGCTTATAAACTTCACAGTTTTCCATAAGCTCTTCATGAGTACCAGTTCCAACTATTTTTCCTTCGTCAAGTACAATGATCTTATCGGCATTCATGATTGTACTAATTCTTTGGGCAATAAGTAAAATAGTACTTCCTGTAATCTCATTATTTAAAGCTCTGCGCAATGCTGCGTCTGTCTTAAAGTCAAGAGCTGAGAAACTATCATCGAATATGAAGATTTCCGATTTTTTTGTAAGAGCACGCGCAATAGAAAGTCTTTGTTTTTGACCACCGGAAACGTTCGTACCACCTTGTGATATTTCTGTACGGAAGCTTTCAGGTTTCGCTTTAATAAACTCCATAGCTTGTGCAATTTCTGCCGCTTTTTCGAGTTCTTCTTCAGTTGCTTCTTTCTTACCGTATTTCAAATTACTCTCGATTGTACCTGAGAAGAGAACTCCTTTTTGCGGTACGTAACCAATTTTCTCTCTCAATTCCTTCTGCGATACTTCTCTAATATCCGTGCCATCTATTAATATTTGACCGCTTGTGACATCGTAAAAGCGTGGAATTAAGTTGATTAATGTTGATTTACCACTACCTGTACTTCCGATGAAAGCTGTCGTTTCACCAGGTTTTGCAGTAAAAGTGATATTGGAAAGCACATCTTCTTCTGCACCTGGGTATCTAAAGCTAACATTTTTAAATTCAACGTAACCTTTCTTGTCTGAAGCAAATGTTTTCGGCTCTTTTACATCACTAATGGTAATGTCAGTATCTAAAACTTCTGCGATACGTTGTGCGGAAACTGAAGCACGTGGAACCATAATAGATACCATTGAAATCATTAAGAATGCCATGATGATTTGCATTGTATATTGCATAAATGCCATCAAATCACCAACTTGCATATTTCCCATATCCACTTGGTGTGATCCAACCCAAATAATAAGTACAGTAACGGCATTCATGATAAACATCATCATTGGCATCATAAATGACATTAAACGGCTTACAAATAAGTTTGTTTTTGTTAAATCTTGATTTCCTTTTTCAAATTTCTTTTCTTCATGTTTTTGATTATTAAAAGCACGAATAACGAGCATACCTGTTAAGGATTCACGAGTGATTAAGTTAATTTTATCTACTAACTTTTGGATACGCTTAAACTTAGGAATCGCGACGCTAAATAAACCAATGACTAAGCTTAAAATTGCGATTACGGCAACTCCGATAATCCATCCCATTGAAACGTCTGTAGTAAGTACTTTAATAATGCCGCCTATACCTAAAATCGGTGCATAGAATACAATGCGAAGCATCATAACCATAAGTGTTTGAACTTGCTGGATATCATTTGTACTTCTTGTGATTAGAGATGCAGTGGAAAACTTATCAAACTCCGCATTCGAAAAGTTTGTAACTTTCCGAAATACTTTCTTTCTAAGGTCTCTGCCGAGTCCAGCAGCTACTTTTGCAGCAAGTAAACTCACGATAACGGTAGCTGCCATACTTACTAAGGATAAAAGCAGCATTT
>Ga0209130_1000852_pt1 | contig 25237 bp, 30 predicted proteins | sample AraplaMF_Cvi_mLB_FD_184264 | JGI IMG/M metagenome (GOLD analysis project Ga0209130, IMG submission 184264) | Arabidopsis root microbial communities from the University of North Carolina, USA - plate scrape MF_Cvi_mLB (SPAdes) (version 2) | ecosystem: Host-associated > Plants > Roots > Endosphere...
TTTTACATTGCTATTTTCTTTTTCTTCCGCTAAAGTTAAATGTTGATGCTATAGTTTTGAAGGTGAATATATGACACAAGAAAAATTTTCACAAAAATCATTAACGCACGCTGACATTCCGCGTGCAACATATCATATCCCGAAAACATCTACCCATTTAATTATGGAAGAAGATGCAGATGCGGCTTATTTCCGCGCGCTCGAACAACAAAATGTATTTTTAAACGAAAAACAATTAGAGGCCGTACGAACGACAGAAGGTCCTGTTCTTACATTAGCTGGTGCCGGAAGCGGGAAAACATCTGTTTTAACAACCCGCGTAGGTTATTTAGTAAATGTAAAAAAAGTTCATCCGCGCAATATTTTATTGCTTACATTTACACAAAAAGCGGCTGAAGAAATCCGAAATCGCGTAGCGAATTTACCCGGTATGAATCACGCAGCAAGTAACTACGTTGTTGCTGGTACGTTCCACTCTGTCTTTTTAAAATTGCTTCGTAGTCAAGGATATAATCAGCAAATTTTAGCAAACGAAAAACATAAACAGATTATGATAAAGAAAATTTTAAAAGAGTTACGCTTAAAAGACGATTATGATGCTGAAACGATGCTCGCGATGATTTCACTTGAGAAAAACAAATTGAATCGTCCGAAAGATGTAAAAGCAAAAACACCCGTTGAACAAGAATTTAAAGAGGTATACGAGCGTTTTGAAGAAGTGAAACAACGATATAATTATATCGATTTCGATGACATCTTATTAGAAACATATTATATGTTAGAAAATAATGCTCCTTTGCTTACCCAACTACAACAACGGTTCCACTATATCGAAGTAGATGAGTTCCAAGATACATCGTATGCACAATATGAAATTGTAAAATTGTTAGCTTCGCCGAGAAATAATTTGTTTATCGCAGGTGATGACGATCAGGCGATATACGGCTGGCGAGGAGCAAGTCATCAAATTATTTTATCTTTTCCAAAAGAATTTGATAACACTACGATTATCGCACTTAATACAAATTATCGATCCAATCCTTTTATCGTCGGACTTGGAAATGAAGTTATCAAACTAAATCAAGAGCGTTTTGACAAAGAGCTATATTCTGTACGTGAAGAAGGTGTACAACCTTTTTACGCAAGACCAGCTACAACTCTTGATGAAGCAAATCAAATTTTGCAGCTCATTCAAGAAAAAGTAGATAGCGGCGAACGAAACTATAAAGATTTTTGTTTACTGTATCGCACACATTCTGTAAGCCGTTCATTACTTGATCAGCTTACCATTCACAAAATCCCGTTCATTAAGCACGGTGCGAGCCAATCATTTTATGAACATTCTTTAATTAAGCCTGTATTAGATCATTTACGACTAGTGATTGAACCGTTTCGACTAGAATCACTTTCAAATATATTGCCAACGATGTATATCGGACGTGATGATTGTATTTCATTTATTGAACGTGAACAATGGAAATATGGTGAAGGTCGTTTCCCTTCTCTTCTTCATTTCTTATTATTAAATCCGAGCTTAAAACCTTTTCAAGTGAAAAAGGTAAATGAGCGTATCGATTTTATTAAATTTATAAAAGAATTAGAACCGAAAAAAGCATTAAAAGAAATTATTCATGGTAAAGGGAAGTATTTAGAGTACTTACAAAGTAACGATCGTTCTTCCTTTACGATGCATAAGGATATACAAGAAGAAATGTTAGAAGAGTTAATGGAGTCTGCAACTCGTTTCACCGATATTCCAGCTTATTTACAATTTATTGATGAAGCAATTCAAGGACAAAAAGAAATGGAAGCATTAAAAACAATGCCACAAAAAGATGCTGTTTCGCTTATGTCTATTCATAACGCAAAAGGCCTTGAATTTCCATGCGTCTTTTTACTTGGAGCAAGCGATGGTATTCTGCCTCATACTTCTTCTTTAAAAGATGCAAACGATCGTGTTACAGAGACTTCTGAAGCTTTAGAAGAAGAACGCCGATTACTTTATGTCGCTATTACACGTGCGAAAGAAGAACTTTACATTTCCTCTCCGCAATTTTTTAGAGGAAAAAAATTAGATATATCTCGCTTTTTATATACAGTGCGAAAAGATTTACCTGAAAAGACATCCACTAAATAAGGATGTCTTTTTTTTATATGGCAATATGTACATCCCTACTATATAAATTCCATCTTTTTATCATAAGAATTAACGTAATATCAACCATATCCCACTCATATTGTAATAGTGTATGTCAGAACTCACGATAAGGAGTGAACATAATGAGCTGCAATTGTAACGAAGACCATCATGACCATGATTTTGATTTCAATTGTGTATCTAATGTCGTTCGTTTTATACATGAATTACAAGAATGCGCAACGACAACATGCGGATCTGGTTGCGAAGTTCCATTTTTAGGTGCACATAATAGTGCATCCGTAGCAAATACACGTCCTTTTATTTTATACACTAAAGCTGGAGCACCTTTTGAAGCATTCGCACCATCTGCAAGCCTTTCTAGCTGCCGATCTCCAATTTTCCGTGTCGAGAGTATAGATGATGATGATTGCGCTGTATTGCGTGTATTAACTGTAGTATTAGGTGATACTTCTCCTGTACCACCTACTGATGACCCAATTTGTACGTTTTTAGCTGTACCAAATGCACGATTAATATCGACTAACACTTGTCTTACTGTTGATTTAAGTTGCTTCTGCGCTATTCAATGCTTACGTGATGTTACGATTTAAAACTAAATAATGAGTTAAGCATGGATTGGGTGGCAGAAAATTCTGCCACCCAATCCATGCTTAAAAGGTATTATTATGTATTTTTCATAAAATTGGGAACTTGTCTAGAACATAGAACCTGTCCTTTTCATTAACTGAAAGTAGAAACAGATAAAGGAGTGAAAAACATGTTCTCTTCTGATTGCGAATTTACTAAAATCGATTGTGAGGCGAAGCCAGCTAGTACACTACCTGCCTTCGGTTTTGCTTTCAACGCGTCTGCACCTCAGTTCGCTTCACTATTTACACCACTACTATTACCTAGCGTAAGTCCAAACCCAAATATTACTGTCCCTGTAATAAATGATACAGTAAGTGTCGGAGATGGCATTCGAATTCTACGAGCTGGTATTTATCAAATCAGTTATACATTAACAATTAGTCTTGATAACGCACCTGTTGCACCAGAAGCTGGTCGTTTCTTCTTATCATTAGGTACACCAGCTAACATTATTCCTGGGTCAGGTACAGCGGTTCGTTCTAACGTTATTGGTACTGGTGAAGTAGACGTATCCAGTGGTGTTATTCTTATTAACTTAAACCCTGGTGATTTAATTCAAATTGTACCAGTTGAGTTAATTGGAACTGTAGACATCCGTGCTGCAGCGTTAACAGTTGCACAAATTAGCTAGTAAAAAGCGGTATTTCACCTTTGAAATACCGCTTTTTATGTATAATAAAAAACACTCACAGTAACATGAGTGTTTCATTCTTCATAGTGTTTTATTGTATTCTTCTTTTTCCCGCAATTGCATCCCTTTTTCTTCACAAATCCTTGTTGTTGTAATTGTTCTTGATATGCCTGTTGTTGCGCTTGGTGTTGTTGCTGTATATGATACCATTGCTGCAGGTCATATGAATTTTGCCTTGGACTATTACTCACAGCAAACATCTCCTCTACTGTCAATTCTGTCTATTTACTATATGAACAACTCTTTATTTCCGTTCCCTCATTCTTTTAAACTCCGCTTTTTCTCGTATTATGAAAATATATTATTCTCCCATAAAATATCCTGTAATTGTTTCAATGATTGCTGCTGCACCTGCAATAGCTAATAATGCAAGTAACGGCTCTGCTACGATAGGAATCCAATTATATAAAACTAATAAAAAAGCACTAACCCATACACCTGTACACCAATAACAGCTTAATAATTCGCCAATCCACTTTCTTAATCCTTTACCTTTTACTTTTGTATAAGTTGATACACTTCCATCTGGCTCTGTAATCTCTAATTCGTCAATAAACGGTCGCCGCAAAAAAGCTGTAATTTTATCATACACAATTAAACGGGTGAGCCTAAAAGCAGCTAACGCGAAAATAAAAAATAAAAGCCAACTTGTAAACAGCATGATTCCACCTTCCCTTATCTTCTTTCGCCTATTTAAAAAAAAAGGTCTTGAGATTGTGACCAAATCTCCTCGACTCCAATATCTTATTAATGTAAATACAAACAAGAAGATAAGGAGTGACATTAATGAGTTGTAACGAAAATAAACACCATAGCTCTTCACATTGTGTGGTTGACGTTGTAAAATTCATCAATGAACTACAAGATTGTTCTACTACAACGTGTGGATCTGGTTGTGAAATCCCATTTTTAGGAGCACACAATACTGCATCAGTAGCAAATACACGCCCTTTTATTTTATACACAAAAGCTGGAGAACCTTTTGAAGCATTTGCACCATCAGGAAGTCTTAAGAGCTGTAGATCTCCAATTTTACGTGTTGAGAGCGTAGACGATGATAGCTGCGCTGTACTACGTGTATTAACTGTAGTATTAGGTGATGGTTCTTCTGTACCACCTGGTGACGATCCAATTTGTACGTTTTTAAATGTTCCAAATGCGAGATTAAAATCGACATCTACTTGCCTTACTGTTGATTTAAGCTGTTTCTGTGCTATTCAGTGCTTACGCGACGTTTCTATCTAAATAAGTAAACTAAAAAACTATTGGGGTGGTAGAATCCTTCTACCACCTTTACATATTTATAAACCGGCCATATCAATTGATTTTATATCTTCTATAGATAACCTAATATCTCTCATACTATTTGGCGGCATAATTGATACGACCCCCTTTCGATACGATATTATCGATCCGACATATGAGACCGTCACTGTTTTTATTCTGCACCTTACTTTTGGAATATAATGAGGGCGGTTTAATAAAAAGTAAATTTTTTCTTCATTATTCATATCCTTAAATGATTTATTATATGGGACTGTTCTCACTGGCTCTTGCTGTTCTTGCTGCTCTTGTACTTGCTCCGCTTCTTCTATTTTTTCTTCTACTTGCTGCTCTTCTTGTTGTTGTTCTATTACCTCTTCCACAGCACTACTTACAACATTTTCGTTTCTATTACTTTCCTCTTTTTGATCCTCATTTTCAAAGTTTGTTAAGATAATTCTTTTTATTTTCGGTGCAGCAAGTTCTAAACTTACTTGTGCAATATATAACAACGGTTTTCCAACTGTTGAGCTTTTATTTTTATTCTTCACACTCGTCCCTCCCACTTCCATACGTAGCTGAATAAATCGTGTACTATTATAGTTATATTCATAACGTGGTAAGAACTTTCGTTAAAAATCGTTCTTTCCAAGAACAAATAAAAAGGACAATCTCAACATTTAGAGATTGTCCTTTAAAAATTAATATTATATTTATCCTAAAATATGATATCCTGAATCAACGTGAATGTTTTCTCCTGTTACGCCGCGTGCTAAATCACTGAATAAGAATACCGCTGTATCGCCAACTTCTTCTGGAGTTGTTGTACGACGCAGTGGTGCACGCTCTTCGATTTCTCTTAAGATTGAGTTGAAATCGCCTACGCCCTTCGCAGATAACGTACGAATTGGTCCTGCAGAAATAGCGTTAACGCGAATGCCATGTTGACCTAAATCGTTCGCTAAATATTTCACGCTCGCTTCTAATGAAGCTTTCGCAACACCCATAACGTTATAGTTTTTCACAACGCGCTCGCCGCCAAGGTATGTTAATGTTAAAATATTTCCGCCTTCTGTCATTACTTTCTTCGCTTCTCTTGCTACAGCCGTTAAAGAGAATGCACTAATATTTTGTGCAAGTAAAAATCCATCGCGAGAAGTATCTACAAATTCACCTTTTAAATCATCACGATTTGCAAAAGCAATACAGTGTGCAACACCGTGAATTGTACCAACTTCTTGCTTAATCGTTTCAAAGCAAGCTGTCAGTTCTTCATCATTCGTTACATCACAAGGTAATACAAGTGATTCTTGTCCTTCTAATGTGTCCGCTAATTCACGAACGTTTCTTTCTAAACGTTCTCCTGCATATGTGAAGATTAATTTTGCACCTGCATTATGCAAAGAGCGAGCAATTCCCCATGCAATACTTCTTTGGTTCGCAACGCCCATAACAACAAATGTTTTCCCTTGTAATAGTTCCATGATATATCCTCCCAGAAATACTTATACTTGTTATTAGTACCTGATACTATAATTATAGTACCATAAAACCGCTTAAAGGCAAACAAAAAAGTCATTAACATAAATTTGTTAATGACTTTTTGTTTCTATAAAAAAACGCTCTAATCCTTCTTCCCAAGAAGGCATTTGTGCAAAACCATTTAACCTGAGCATACTATGTTGAAAGATAGAATATTTTGGTCTTGCAGCCGCCGATCCAAATTCTTCGGTTGAAACAGGTAATACATTCACTTTCATATTTGCATACAAAAATATTTTTTGAGCAAATTCAAACCAAGAACATGAGCCTCTATTTGATACATGATACGTACCGTATAAAGAAGTATGAATGAGCTTATTAATAATCATATTTAAATCTGCCACATACGTAGGAGAACCGATTTGATCCGCTACAACAGACAGTTCTTCTCTTTCCTTACCTAATCGCATCATCGTTTTCACAAAATTATTTCCATACTTACCATATAGCCACGATGTACGAACGATAAAATATTTATTATGTAACGCTTTGACGAACTGCTCCCCCGCATACTTAGAAGCTCCGTATATATTTATCGGCGCTGGACTATAAAATTCATCGTATCCATCCGGTCTGTCGCCCTGAAACACATAATCGGTACTAATATAAACTAACTTTGCTCCTACTGATTGTGAAGCAACCGCTATATTTCGAGCTCCTATTGCATTGATTAAATAAGCAAGATCCTGTTCTTTTTCAGCATGATCAACCTTCGTATACGCTGCACAATGAATAATTATATGTGGATTTATTTCTTGTACCACTTGCTGAACTTGGGATATATTTGTTACATCTAGTAACTTTTTATCAAATGGATATATGTCATATTCTTCAGGATTTAACTCTTCTTGCAGCTGCTTTCCTAATTGACCATTTGCTCCTGTTATGATAACCCTCTCTTTCATTTACATGCCCCTTACTGTTACTGTTCTTTTAGTGGTTTCCACCATTCCTTATTCTTTTCATACCAATGCACCGTCTCTTGTAATCCATGTTCGAACGTATACTTCGGTTCCCAATCAAATTCGTTCTTCATTTTCTCTGCATCAATTGCATAACGGCGATCGTGCCCTAAACGGTCCGTAACATATTCAATGTCTTTTTTTGTTTTTCCTAAGAGAGTAATAATTTGTTCCACAACTTCTACATTCGTTTTTTCGTTATTTCCACCTATGTTATATACTTCTCCTACACGTCCCTTATGCAAAACAATATCAATCGCACGACAATGATCTGTTACATGTAACCAGTCTCTTATATTTAAGCCATCACCATATAACGGTAGTTTTTTTCCTTCCAGTGCATTCGTAACCATTAATGGAATTAACTTTTCAGGATATTGGTACGGTCCATAATTATTGGAACAACGCGTTACTATAACTGGTAATTGATATGTTTTATAATAAGATAAAGCTATCACATCTGAGCTCGCCTTACTTGAAGAATACGGACTATTTGGAGCTAAGGGGGTTTCCTCAGTAAACTTTCCTGTTTTCCCTAAAGAACCGTATACTTCATCTGTTGATACTTGCACGAACTTAATATGCGGATACTTTTTCACTAATTCTAATAAAGTGACTGTCCCGATTACATTCGTATCGTAAAAGGGAATCGGATTTTCAATACTACGGTCCACATGTGATTCAGCTGCAAAATTAACAATTACTTGCACATCACGCTCTTTAATAACATGCTCCAGCAGCTCTCCATTTTGAATTTTCCCTTTTACAAAAGAGTAATTAGGATGCTCTTGAATAGACTTTACATTATTCAAATTCCCGCTATATGTTAATGCATCGAAATTAATGATTTTATATGTTTCATAGCTTTGCAGCATGTAATGAACAAAATTACTTCCAATAAATCCAGCTCCACCTGTTATTAATATATTCATAAACAACTCTCCTACTTAAAAACTATCTTCATATTCCTGAAGTGATGGTAATATTCGATCCTTATCAGATAAAATAGGATCTGTTACCGGCCATGGAATTGCTAATTCTTTATCCTCCCAAAGTAATCCCGAGTCATGCTGTGCACTATAATACTCATCTACTTTATACATAACAATAGTATGTGGAACAAGCGTACAAAACCCGTGCGCAAATCCTTTTGGCACCAATAATTGCCGGTGGTTATCCGCACTTAAAATATACCCTTTCCACTGTTTAAATGTTGGTGATTCTTTTCGTAAGTCTACGATAACATCATAAATTGCCCCTTGCATAACTTGAATGAGTTTCGTTTGTGCTTTCGGATTTTTTTGAAAGTGTAATCCCCGAATCGTTCCCGACCTAACCGAATAAGACACGTTATCCTGTACAAATGAATACGTAATCCCTAATGTTTCTAGCACCTTCTGATTATAACTTTCTGTAAAAAATCCTCGATCATCTCCAAATAACCTCGGTTCTAACAATTTCGCATCGGTAAAATTTGTTTCTATAACTTTCATATTTTCACCTATTCTCCGTTAAACTGTTTTCCAAAGTTTATATCTCGGGCTAACGTATTCGCCCTTTGAAGAGAAGCATGAGTTCCCGCATCCGTCCACCAGCCGCTCATTTCGTTATAGGTAAGTATCCCTCGTTTTAAATACCAATTATTTATATCTGTAATTTCAAGTTCTCCCCTTGCGGAAGGTTTTAATTCTTTTATAAAAGCAAAAACTTTCGAATCATACAAATAAATTCCCGTAACAGCATAGGAGCTTTTCGGCTTTTTCGGCTTTTCTTCAATTTCAATTATTTTTTTGTTTTGAATATGCGCTACGCCAAATCGTTCAGGATCTTCTACAGATTGAAGCAGTACTTTTGCACCTTCTTTTTGCTTTGTAAACTCTTCAACATATGGACGAATATTATCTGAAAAAATATTATCTCCTAATATAACTACCATGCGATCGTTCCCAATAAAATCCTCACAAAGCCCTAACGCTTGTGCAATTCCGCCCGCTTTATCTTGCACACGATACGTAAAGGACACACCAAATTCGTGACCACTTCCTAAGAAACTAACAACATCTCCCATATGTTCTTTGCCTGTAATAATCATAATATCTGTAATCTCACATTGTTTCATCTTATATACCGCATGATAAATCATTGGATACCGCCCAACAGGAAGCAAATGTTTATTTGTTACTTTCGTTATTGGATATAGTCTCGATCCAGTACCACCTGCTAAAATAATTCCTTTCACCCTGCATCTCTCCCTTACGATGGAGATAATATATCTTTATAATGTTCTACAAACACTTTCCGGTACTTCTCGTATATATCCGCATCAAATTCATCTCCGTTGTAATGAATACACCACAGATTTGCTTGATTAGGGATACCTACTAAATAACCAGCCTTTTGAAACTCTAAAGACTGTGACACATCATAAAAGTGGAATCCTTGAAACAAATCTTCGCGCCACGGAATATCAAACTGCGTTGCCATTAGCAAACCATCAATTGCCTGAACTGACATAAATGACTTATTTCCATAATACTCCTGGTCTAAATTTAATAATTGATAATTCTGTCTTCTGTACTCAATCACTTTCCCTACTAAATTTTTTCCTTCCCACCATATCCCATTACTCGGTAAAAATTGAGCACCAGCTACTCCAATTAAACCAAGCTTTTCATTATCTTTAAAAAGAGAAATGAGTGTATAAAACATCTCCCGATTAATAAGATAAGTATCTTGATGTATATATACTTTATACTTCGCCGGATATGAAAGTACTCGGTTGTACGCACTTGCCATACTTTTTGCATCTCGTATCGGAAAAATTTGCACAACATAACCAGGGGGAACAAAAATATTTCTTATTTGTCTCTCGCATTGCTTGAAAAGCTCTTCATTATTTATACAAACAACCACTAATATTGTATGATCTTTCATTTTTGTAGCCCCTTTATTCTTCCTTATTTACATCTGACATATAGTGCTCCACAAATACTTTCCTATGCTTTTCATAGTTCGTCATATTCACATCGAAATGATAATGAATACATCACGCATCACGTTGTACAGGTACACCGATTGTATATCCTGCTTTTTTAAATTCAAATGATTGAGATACATCATAGAAATCAAACCCGTCAAATAAGTCTTCTCGCCATGGAATATCGTATTGTGTCGCCATCAATAAACCGTCAATACATTCAACAGGGATAAACGTTTTTGATTCATGAAATGGTTGCTCTAAACCTGCCATATAAAACAAATCGTTCATATAACCAATGACTTTTCCAACAATTCCACGCCCTTCATTCCATACGCCAGTTGGAGGAACATATTGCGCTCCTACCATCCCAATCATCCCAAGGTGTTCATGTTCCTCAAATAATTGAATTAATCCATATAGAAAAGCTCCATTTATAATAAAAACATCTTGGTGTAAATACACTTTATACTTCGCTGGATGTGAAATGGCTTGATTGTATCCGCTCGTCATACTTTTTGCATTTCGAATCGGCATAAATTGTACAAGATACCCAGGATGTACTGCCAATTGCAATATATGTCGCACACATTGTGCATACAATTTCCGATCATTTATACACGTAACAAATAATATTGTTTTTTCGGCAGTACTCATACTTGTGATTTTTCTGCTTCAATAATATATTGAAACACAACCGTCTCAGCCATGAAGCCACTTCCAAGACGATATTTTTTACACATTCCATATAACTCTTCAATAAGTGGCTCATACTTTTTATGGTCAATATATACACGATCTATTTTATTAATAGAATATCCTGCTTTTAAAAACATTCTTAGCATTTCATTAAAAGTAAAGAAGCGTACGTGCTTTTTATCTAGTAAGCCATATTCTGTATACGTCCAATTTCCAGAAAGTAAGGGAGCTAATACTGAAATGTGAGCAACATTTGGTATACTAGCTAAAATTACACCGTTTTGTTTTATATATGGTTTTACTTTTTCTATTACAGCCCACGGATCGAATAAATGCTCTAATACATCCCCAAATATGACGCAATCAAATTGCTCCTCCTCATACGGCATACCCATTGTCTCTATATCACCTAAAACAACATGATCCAGCTTTTCTTTTGCTGTTTTCGCTGCTTCTGGAAATGCCTCAATACCTGATACACGTGTGCCATTTTCTTTTATAACCGCTCCTAATGCACCACTAGAGCGACCAATATCAAGAACTTCTTTCCATTCCTTTTTTATATGCTTTAATACATCGGATTCGCTGCATTATAATAATAATCGGATTTTTCTTCATATAAAGAACTTTTTTCGCGATTCATTTCACACACTCCTTATGCAAATTGAATTTGAAATATACATCTTACAAAGGGTGTCACCTCTACTGATTTCATTACTAATACTCTAATATATAGCCAATCTATCATCATTAGAATAATAACAAGGTATTTCCTAAAAACAGCCTACATTACACTTTATATTGTTTATCAAAAACACCTCGAAAATATTTACGGTTATATTCGATTGCAGCATTATTCGGAACGTAAGAAGCTGCTAATTCATTGTAATAATAAGCTTTGTCTTGCTCTCCTAACTTGCTATAGCAAATACACATTTGCAAATATGGAAGCCATGTGTAGCTGGCTGGACTGTGAAACGGACTATCCGCTGCTAGTGGTACTTCCGTTGCTAGTTTAAACCAAAAGATCGCCTCATTATATTTTTGTTGTTCCATGTATATATGTCCTATTCTTGTACAATTCTCTCCTCTAGGAACATCGTACCGAAACGACTTTACACAAGATTCAATTGCCTTCTCCCACATTCCGAGCTTCGCATAACAATCCCCTAACTTACCGCATGCATAAATTTTCTCTTCATGCCATCCTTCATCTTGATTTAGAAATGTTTCATAGAGAAGAACCGCATCGTTGAATTTTTCGTTATCCATAGACTCGTTGGCGTAATAAAACAAATCTCTTGGACTCAATTCTTCTCCTACTGCTACAGTATTTTGAAAAATCTTCAAATTACGATCCGTCACTTCTTTTTCCTTTTTATGTGTAACAGCAACGTTACTATTATAGATTTCACCGGAAACAGCTAAATACTCATGTACCTTACCAAACCATTGAAACTGTTTTTCACGCTTTACAAGTCGATATCTTTTTGTGCAATAAAGGGGTTTCCCGTTAGAATCCATTACAAGATGATACGGCATCGAAACAGCATCTACTTTAGAATCTAATTCCCTTTTTAAAAGTTTCAATGCTTCTTGAGCATCCTCTAATAATACGTCATCTGCATCTAGCCACAATATATATTCTTGCGTCGCTTTTGAAAAAGAAAAATTTCTAGCTGCCGCAAAATCATCAATCCATTGGAAATCATATATATTAGGAGTGTATTTCTCTACAATTTCTTTCGTTTGATCAACAGAACCTGTATCAACTACTACAATTTCATCAACAATTTTTCCAATCGCATCCAAACATCGAGCTATTGTCTTTTCCTCATCCCGAACTATCATACATAAACTAATTGTAATGCCTTGCTTGTTCAATATAATCACCTTCTTCCAACTCAATCATATGTTATACAAATACAAAACTTTCCACTTTTTTATATTGTTCAAGCCATTTTAGAATTCTTTTCAATAATTCAAATGTCTGTGTCATTTTCTTACGACTTTGCATCTACTATATAATGAAAGCTTTATGGAGGTGAATTTATGTCAAATAATAATTATTCAGATGGCTTAAATCCCGATGAATCATTATCCGCTAGTGCATTTGATCCTAATCTGGTAGGACCGACCTTACCACCAATACCACCATTTACACTTCCAACTGGACCGACTGGACCTACTGGGCCGTCTGGTGCGACTGGGCCGACTGGACCTACTGGGCCATCTGGTGCGACTGGTGCGACTGGACCTACTGGACCTACTGGGCCGACTGGACCTACTGGACCGTCCGGATTAGGACTTCCAGCAGGATTGTACGCATTTAACTCTGCTTCTATTTCTGTGGCTCTTGGAATTAATGATCCAGTACCATTTAATACTGTTGGATCTCTGTTTGGTACTGCAATTTCTCAATTAGACCCTGATACTTTCCTCATAAATGAAACTGGATTCTATAAAATTACTGTTATCGCATATACTGCATCAGTAGGTATATTAGGCGGCCTTACAATTCAAGTTAATGGATCTAATGTACCAGGTGCAGGCACAAGCTTAATCTCACTTGGCGCACCTATAGTTATCCAAGCAATTACACAAATTACAACGACTCCATCAATGGTTGAAGCTATTGTTACAGGACTTGGATTATCGTTAGCTCTTGGTACGAGTGCATCAATTATTATTGAAAAAATCGCTTAATTTTTTACTTAGCAGTAAAACTGTTATTAGTTTTACTGCTTTTTCAATTATGAATTCAATCATGAAACATACACTATTCACATAACCATATTGTTGTATGACATTTTGAGGGAGGCACAAATATGGAAAATAGATCTGCTATTCAGCTTTATCTTGAGTTATTAAAGAAAACAATTTTGTTTGAAATATGGTTAGAGTATGAACCATATTTACCTGCTACGTTACATATATCTAAAGAATTATTATATGAACCAGTTACAGTTCCACTCCCTTTATTTATTAAGCAGTACGCAGAAAATCATAATTTAAAAATCGTTGACCCTAACGTTTCGAAAAGTGAGCGTCAAGGTGGCAACGATTGGCCAAGAGCAGCACACAGTATGATCGGGCGAAAACGTATGAATCAATTACATGAGGCTATGGAAACTGTCGTCCGTGAAAATATAGAAGGTGACTTTATTGAAACTGGTGTATGGCGCGGGGGATCATGCATCTTTATGAATGGTTTTTACAAGCAAACAACATCAAAAATCGTACTGTGTGGGTTGCTGATTCATTTGCAGGTCTACCAGCACCCAATTTAGAACAGTATCCGAAAGATTACGGTGATTATTTACACACATTCGATTACTTACGTGTTTCTTTAGAACAAGTGCAAGAGAACTTTAGAAAATATGATTTATTAAATGATCAGGTGAAATTTTTAAAGGGGTGGTTTAAGGATACATTACCTTCAGCACCAGTAGAAAAAATTGCAATTGCTCGCCTTGATGGTGATATGTATGAATCAACGATGGATAGTCTTGTAAACTTATATGACAAAGTTTCAACAGGTGGCTATATTATCATTGATGATTACGGGTTAGTAACATGTGCAGAGGCTGTGACAGATTTCAGAAATGAAAGAAAATTAAAAGCACCTATTACTAAAATTGATGATTTCGGTATTTATTGGCGAAAAGAATAGAATAAATTTTATTGAGTTGAGGGGTTCTATTGTACTAATGATCCATAAGAACCAATAGTGTAAAGCTCCCCTCACTATGGAATATTAATTTATATACAAAATAGAAATTACCTACTTTAATACAAGGAAGGAGTGAATGTATGAACGAAAATGAGAAGAAAATCACATTGATCCCACCTCCAGAACTCGTTCAATATGTAGGGGGTGACTTTGAAGCGGTTGGAAAAGAATTTATGCAGTATTTTATTGAAATTGGCAATTTAAAATCAAATGAAACAGTGTTAGATATAGGCTCTGGTATTGGCCGAATGGCGGTTCCATTAATGAATTATTTAAGTGATGATGGCACTTATTATGGATTTGACTTATTTAATGAGGGAATTACATGGTGCAGAAATAACATTTCAACGCTCCGTAGCAATTTCCATTTTGAACATGTCGATATACATAATCAGTTCTACAATCCAGAAGGAAAAGAAGATGCTTCCCAATACAAGTTTCCATATGAAGACGAGTCATTCGATTTTATTTTTTTAACGTCCGTATTCACACACCTCCTGCCGAAAGAATTAGAACACTATGTATCTGAGATTACACGAGTTCTGAAAAAAGACGGGAGATGTTTTATTACTTTCTTTTTAATTAATCCTGAATCATCCTATTACTTAAATGCAGGAGTAAGTACATTAGGCTTCTATCATCAAATTGACAATTGTTATGTTCTGAATAAAGATATTCCTAATTTCGCAGTTGCCTATCCTGAGGACGATATTCGCGTTCTATTAAATAAGTATGGGCTAGAATTAATGAATCCCCCCCATTATGGTTCATGGTGTAACAGAACTGAGTACACAAGTTATCAAGATATTATTCTTACACAAAAAATTTCTGAAAGGTAGTTGTATATGAATAACAAAAAAATCTGCCTCTCGTTTCCATCCTTATTCCCACCTTTAATCGACCACATTATTTTAAAATTGCTCTAGAAAGTGCATTAGCGCAAACTTATTCGAATATTGAAATCATTGTAGGAGATGATAGTACAAATGATGCAACAGAAATTTTAATGAAGAGACATTATTTACCTAATTATAAAAACATAACGTACATTCGAAATTCCGCTACTCTAGGACAATTTAATAACTCACTTATGCTCTTAGAACAGTCCAATGGAGAGTACATCAATTTCTTAATGGACGATGATATATTTTATAGTAATAAAATCGAAAAAATGATGTTCTATTTCCAACAAGACTTAGATCGAAACCTCGCACTTATTACATCTTATCGTACTTGGATTAATGATAATGGAGAGATAATTGAACAACACCCCTCCATGAAAAGATTATCTGATGAAGATACTCTACTAAATGGGACAGATTTTGGAAACCGTATGCTTATAAAGGGACAAAATATTATCGGTGAACCTACAATTGTACTCTTTCGAAAACGCCTATTAACAGAACCTTTCGGCACTTTAAATGGTAGAAAATATGGTTGTAGTGTTGATATGGCCTCTTGGATAAGTTTACTTTCAAAAGGTGATGCGATGTATATCACTGAACCTTTAAGTTCATTCCGCCTTCATACTGGACAGCAAGTACATCACAAATTCCTTGAAGGCTGTGAAGATTTTTCACAGCTCGTTGTATCCTCTAAAAAGTATGGTTTCTTACAAGACACCAAATATTATAGAAAGGGTCTGGTAAGGGCTTATGGATGGTATAAAAATGCGGTCAAATTTTACAATCTATTTCCAAACCTCATTCCAGATATAAATACACATGCACGTCTTTCCTATTGTTTAAATATAATTACAAAAGAACTCCGTTCAATATAGCACATCACAAGGGAGGAGCTATTCCTTCCTCGTGATGTATGACTTCCCACAAATAGTGGAATAAATGTATGAACAGTCTGCTTGCATATTATTTTTATCATGACGTCATCCATATACTTACTAGGTGATAGAAAGGACTACATACATTGAAATCAAATTCTCAATATCAAATAGACTACGTATTGCTATTCATCTTATTTGCCATTGGGACTGTTAGTTGCTTTGCTATTGCAAGTGCGCAAGCCTCTTTACCACAATTTTTGCAAAACGTGAATTTTGTACTAAAGCAAATTCAATGGTATTTCATTGGATTTATTGCTATTAGCGTTATTATGATTATCGATTTCGATCGTTATCAAAAAATTGCTTGGTATTTATATAGCTTTGCAATGGTATTACTTATTGGGCTAGAACTTCAAGTACCAGGTGCCCTTACAATTAAAGGCGCTACCGCTTGGTACAGGCTTCCAGGCATCGGAAATTTCCAGCCTTCTGAAATTATGAAATTATTTTTAATTATCGTCATTGGACGAATTATAGCAAATCACAATGAGAAATATTTTTTCAGAACAATACAGGGAGATTTTTTATTACTCGGAAAGATATTCGCAACAAGTTTGCCACCACTACTCCTTATTGCAAAGGAACCGGATTTAGGAAATACGATGGTAATTTCAGCTATGCTCGCAGCAATGATACTAGTTTCAGGTATACGATGGCGTTTTATTTTCGGATTAGTCTCCGGCATTGTCACAGCAGGTTCTACATTAATATATATATTTTTTTCTCATACAGAGTTCTTTAAAGCCAACATTTTAAAAGAATATCAATTAAATCGCTTCTACGGCTGGTTAGCACCATACAAATATGATACGCAAGGCTATCAACTAAGACAAGCATTCTTAGCTGCTGGATCAGGGGAAATGCAAGGAAAGGGTTGGGAAAATGGACAAGTATATTTTCCAGAACCACATACAGATTTTATTTTCACTAATGTCGCTGAACAATTTGGTTTTTTAGGTGCAAGTGTCATTATTTCACTTTTTTTCTTACTCATTTTCCGAATGATTCATATCGCTTTAGAAAGTAATGATCCTTTCGGTAGTTATATTTGCGCTGGTACAATTGGAATGTTTACTTTTCAAGTATTCCAAAATATCGGGATGACAATCGGATTACTTCCTATTACAGGGATAACATTACCCCTTATGAGCTATGGAGGAAGTTCGCTGCTTACATACATGATTGCAATTGGATTTATTTTAAATGTTCGCTCAAGAACAAAAATCTTTATGTTTAAATAAGCCACACAAAAAGCAGTACATTTTTATCTCTATCCTTTTTTAGATATACTAATGAAAAATATGATGGAGGTTTAAATATGAAATATGACATTATAGGGGATATTCATGGGTGCTTCCAAGAGTTTCAAAATTTAACGACGAAACTTGGATACAACTGGAGTAGTGGCCTACCGATTCACCCTGACCAACGTCAGCTTGCATTCGTTGGTGATATTACAGATCGCGGTCCTCACTCATTACGTATGATTGAAATTGTATGGGAACTTGTCATAAATAAAAAAGAAGCTTATTACGCTCCTGGAAATCACTGCAATAAACTATACCGATTTTTCCTTGGGCGTAATGTAACAATCGCTCACGGACTCGAAACAACTGTCGCTGAATATGAAGCACTATCTTCTCATAAGCAAAACATTATAAAAGAAAAGTTCATCACCCTTTATGAGCAATCCCCTTTATATCACATACTAGATGAAAAAAGAGTAATCGTATGTCACGCCGGGATTCGGCAAGATTACATAGGAAGACAAGATAAAAAAGTACAAACCTTTGTATTATATGGCGATATTACAGGAGAAAAGCATCCTGACGGCTCACCTGTCCGTCGCGACTGGGCGCAAGAATATAACGAGAAAACTTGGATTATATATGGACATACTCCAGTAAAAGAACCTCGCTTTGTAAATCAAACAGTCAATATCGATACTGGTGCTGTATTTGGCGGAAAGCTAACCGGACTACGTTTTCCTGAAATGGAGACCGTTTCCGTCCCTTCCTCCCTGCCTTTTGTCGCTGAGAAATTCCGCCCAATTTCATAACTCCCCTTACTTAGTGCAATTCATGAATTGCGAGGGATTACCGTATTATTTAGGCATATCTCATATAAAAACTAGGTAATGTACTTAAAAAAAGATGCAATAAAGTGCATCTTTTTTTAAGTACACGGCATATACTGTCGCAGGAGGTGACAGAATGAAGAAAAAATCTTCTAAACAAAAAAGAAAATTCCCGCCTTTCTATCTGCCCATGTACGGAATTAACAATTGGTGTAGCATTCGAGCTGCAGCTTTAGAAGAACTGGACGAACAAGAATCATCAAAAAAAAGTAAAACAAGAACAAAATATGTCTCTTTAGAAAATGCTGTAATGAGCCGCATAATCGATAATAGAAAAACAAAGATGCAGCAAAAACATAAACCTCTCTCTAATCATAATGAACAGGTAGTACAATCTGAGCAAACAGAGCAAAATACGGAAGAAAACATACCTGTGGCAATAAATAAAAAAGCGGAACCAGAAATTCCAGCTACTATTATAAATCAAGTAAAAAAAATAAAAGAAGCATTAGCCCCATCAAATGATATACAAACGGAGAAAACTATTATAATTCAGACCCCTACACCCGAAAATACAAAAGTTAAAAAAGGGAACCGGTATGCACATGCAGAGGGGCTTCACTCTAATGCAGAAGGTACAGCTTCACATGCAGAAGGGCTTCTTACACATGCAAAAGGTTCTTTCTCTCATGCAGAAGGATCAAAAACAAAAGCAACTGGACATAGTTCGCATAGTGAAGGAAGTGAAACGACATCAGGCGGCTCTTATTCTCATGCGGAAGGAAAACATACAATTGCTTTAGGCGAAGCAGCACATGCAGAAGGAACCGCAACTATCGCTAACGGATTCTCTTCTCATGCGGAAGGTATGCATACATCAACAGATCATTTTGCAGGCAGCCATATTATGGGGCGCTTCGGCACGGCAGAAGAATCTTATTCTTGGTTTATTGCAAATGGTACAAATGACACCGACCATAATATCGGTGCAAAATGGCTTGCTCACAACGGAGAAATGTATATCGATGGTGCTTCTTACAATGCAAGTGGAACGGATTTTGCACAAATGTTTGAGACAGCGGATCATAGTTCTATTGATGTCGGTCATTTCGTTACATTTAGTAGCGAAGAAAAAATTCGAAAAGCTACTTCAAATGATTTATTCATATTAGGAATATCTAGTGCTACTCCTGCTCTCATAGGAAATAGCGGTGCTTTAAGTTGGCAAAAACGCTATAAAACAGATAGCTTTGGAAAACGTCAATATGCGCGTACGGACACGCAAGACACACAACCTCTTTTGAATACAGAATGGGATCCAGCTTGTAAATATATATCAAGAAGAGACCGCACTGAGTGGCTTCCTGTCGGATTAATTGGACAAATGTTAGTACGTGATGACGGTACTTGTGAAACACACGGATACTGTCTTCCAAATGATGACGGCATTGCTACAAAAGCTGAAAGTGGCTTTTTCGTTATTAAACGTACTGGTGAAAATCAAATTTTAATATTATTCCGCTAAAAAAAAGGGAACAAAATTCTTCGTTCAGTAAGAATTTTGTTCCCTTTAATTGTTATGTAAAGCGGATTGCATGTCATCTGGGATACCTACTGTAAAAGTCATTTCCTTTTCTAAAATAGGGTGATAAAACGTCAAAGACGTACTATGAAGCGCTTGGCGCTTCATCACATCTCTTCGACCGCCGTATAAATCATCCCCGAGTAACGGATGTCCTATATGCGCCATATGTACACGAATTTGATGCGTTCTTCCTGTTTCAAGTTCAAGTGCTACATACGTCTTATTAGAAGAGCTTCCCATCACTCTAAAATGAGTAACAGCTCTTTGACCATCTTCACAGACAGTTCGCTCGATAATACTATCCGCTTTTCGTCCGATCGGTGCGTCAATCGTCCCTATCTCTTCTAGGATTATCCCATGAACGAGCGCTTCATACGTTCGTTTCACTCCTTTTTGTTGATGCTGCTTTGATAAAAGGTGATGAACGAATCTATTTTTTGCAATTAACATAAGTCCTGAAGTATCACGATCGAGTCTCGTTACAATGTGCACTGTACTTGCAAGGTTCTGTTTATCATAATGATATAACAGAGCATTTGCAACACTTCCTGATGGATGCTCTCTAGATGGAATTGTCGACATATATGCTTCTTTATTTACAACAAGCACTGCGTCATCTTCATATACAATATTTAAAGGAATATCTTCTACTTCCATCCCTTCACTTCTTTCCTCGAATGGAAAGAAGACTTGTAATCCTTCACCGGCTTGTAACTTGTGGCGAACACTCGCATGTTGACCGTTTACTTCAATAGCTCCGCCGTGAAACTTTATATCGGTTAAAGCAGCTTTCGAAATCCCTTTCGTTTTCAAAAACTCTCTAACTAAAGTCCCCTCATCTGCAAGCTGTATATCCCATTTCAATGTAAATCTGTTCAAATATATAAACCCTCTCTATTTATCTGCAACAAACGAGTCACGGACACGTTTCCAGAACGGGAACGGACGGAAACGAACAAATCGTACTTTCTCGTTTGCAACGCGATACTGAATTGATTTCACATCTTGATGAACCATCGTCAAATGATCCACCGTAATTTGCAAGTTCATTCCTGCAGCCGGCTTTAAAACGCATGTATGATGTTTCGGCAGTACGAGCGGTGAACCTACCGTACGAAATACACGATTGTTAATTGATGCCATTTCTGCAATTTGAATCGCTTCAATAGAAGGGTGAATAATCGCTCCGCCAAGTGCCTTATTATACGCAGTACTTCCTGAAGGAGTAGAAATACAAAGACCATCTCCGCGGAACGTTTCAAAATACTCTCCGCGTATTTCCACTTCTGTTACTAATGTTCCTTCTGCACTTTTTACAGTCGCTTCATTCATCGCCAAATACTGCGACTCTTTACTACCATTCACATAGCGAATAATCACCTCTAAAAGTGGGTATTCAACTACTTGGAACGGTGTTTTAGCAATCGCAATCACTAACTTCTCTACTTCCGTCGGTAACCAATCTGCATAGAAACCTAAATGCCCTGTATGTACACCAACAAATGCGGTTTCATCTAATCGATTATAGTAACGATGAAACGCATATAAAAGCGTTCCATCTCCCCCAACAGAAATTACAATATCAGGTTCCTTTTCATCCATCGTAAAACCAAAATCTAACAAGTATTCTTTCATCGTACTTGCTAATGTATCTGATGATTGATCGCCCTTTGACATAATTGTAAATTTCATCGCCCAACACCCTTTAGTTTATGATTCAGAATCTTTCGTTTCCTGCTTTCGTGAAAAGATCTTTTGCGCTTCTTGAATTTCAAGACGAATGGAAGACATTTCTTCATCTAATAAAAATGCCGCTTCCGCTGCACGTTGTAAGCGTATTTTAATATCTTCAGGAAAACGTCCACTATATTTGTAATTTAAAGAATGCTCAATCGTTGCCCAAAAATTCATCGCTAACGTGCGAATTTGAATTTCCACTAACACTTTTTTTTCTCCCTGTATCGTTTGAACAGGATAACTAATGACAACGTGGTAAGAGCGATAGCCGCTATCTTTCTTTTGCGTTACATAATCACGTTCTTCCACAATTTCAAAATCATTTCGTTTTCGAAGATATTCTACAACAGGCTTAATCTCATCAACAAATTGACACATCATTCGAAGGCCCGCGATGTCCTGCATATCTTCTCTGAGCCGGTCTAGCGGTACATTTCTCTTCTCCGCTTTATCAATAATACTTGCAACCGATTTTACCCTTCCTGTTACAAACTCAATTGGAGAATGCTCCGTTAACATTGCAAATTGAGTACGCATTCCTTTTAGTTTCACTTTCAGCTCCGCCACCGCTTGGTGATAAGGTGCTAAAAATTCTTCCCAATTACGATTCATTTCAACCACCACCAAAATCAATCCATTTACTTATAGAAACACTTTTTCTACAGCAGTTACTAGTTCTTCTCCGTAATTTGCATTACCTTCAATATTTTCAACTAAATATTCTACTTCTTCTTTTAATCCTTCTAATTCTATTTCAACATCATTCACGTGAATAAACATCGCTGTATCTTTATTCATCGCTTCATGCATTGCTTCCCAGCATGTATGCGGCATACTTACATAAATGAAAGATGATTCGTTTTCTAAGATATATAAAAATGATAAATTGTCTGAGTCTACTAGTACGTGATTACGCGCACTTAGCTCCTTTACCTCTATTTCAGTATTTTCCGCACAAAAAATAAGCGCATTCTCTCTCTTTTCTACGCTCTTAACTTGAATTTTATTTTGCATGCTCAAACTCCTCCATCTCAACTTCCTGTCTTACTTAACAGTATTATTGTATCATAACATGGACGCAAACAAATAAAACATTGAACCAAATTTGCGAAAAAGCGATAATGTGGAAAGAATTATTTTTCAAAAGGAGCGCATACAATGACACAAGAAATTGAAATTGAATTTAAAAATATGGTTACAGAGGAAGAATTCCAAACATTATGCAAATCTTTTTCTATTGAAGCATTTACAAAACAAGTGAATCACTACTTTGAAACGCCTCACTTCTCTTTAAAAGATGCGGGCTCTGCACTTCGTATTCGTCATAAAGATGGAACTTATACATTCACATTAAAACAACCTGCTGAAATTGGTTTATTAGAAACTCATCAATCTATAACTGAAAAAGAAGCAAAACTTATGATGGAAACAAACGTAATCATTCAAGGCACTGTAATGGATCAACTTCAGAAACTACAAATTCCAGTTTCCTCTTTAACTTATATGGGAAGTTTAACAACAGAAAGAGCTGAAACATTATTTGAAGGCGGAACACTTGTCTTTGATCATAGTTTCTATTACAATCACGATGATTATGAAATTGAATACGAAGTGCAAGATGAACAGACTGGTAAAGCAGCATTTATGAGGTTATTGAAGCAACATAACGTACCAGTTCGTCATACAAATAACAAAGTAAAACGCTTTTTCCTTGCTAAACAAAACAAAGAGCGCTAAAGTAAAATTTCCATCAGTGAAGAAGTGATTTACTGGTGGTTATGTTTCGCCTTTTTGGAAAGTAAAGATTTATTAGCAACACATAAAATAAGTAACGAATGTTATGAAGGCTGTTTAGTTGCTCTTCATAACATTCCATTGCTACAATAGATATACATTTCATGGAAAAAGGAGTTTATAAAGGATGAGCAAGCAACCAATGACACCATTTGAAGCAATTGGCGGTGAACAATGCATTGCAACATTAGTGGATACATTTTATTCCTATGTCAGTGAACACCCTGACTTATCTCCGATCTTCCCGGATGATTTAACAGAAACCGCTAGGAAGCAGAAACAATTTTTAACACAATATTTAGGTGGTCCTAATTTATACACTGAAGAACATGGGCATCCCATGCTAAGAGCACGCCATCTTCCGTTTGAGATTACTCCAAAACGCGCAGAAGCTTGGCTATCATGTATGGAACAAGCGATGGATGATACAGGAGTGCACGGTCATATAAGAGAGTTTGTTTTTGAACGTTTAGCATTAACTGCTCAACATATGGTCAATACTCCAAATGAAACAGGTGAAGTGTAATGGATAAGCAGGAAGCAAAGCATATGAATATGCCTTCTCCTTTCACATGCGAGCATAAGTCTGTAGAAGCATATTTATTTATTGATCCACTTTGTAAAGATTGCTGGGATATCGAGCCATTTATTATTAAACTATGGCTCGAATATGGGAAATATTTCTCTATTCGTCATATAGTAACTGGAAAAGTGGACGGGGCAAACGCTTCCTCACACAAATGGAATAAACCTGCTAATATTCGATTTGTGTGGGAAAAGACAACAAGTTTACAAGGTTTTTCATGTGATGGAAAAGTACATATGCAAGAGGCATCGTCAACGCCGTATCTAGTTTCGATGGCAATTAAAGCGGCGGAGTTGCAAGGCCGAAAAGCAGGTTCGAAATTTTTGCGAAAACTCCAAGAATACATTCTTCTTAAAAATGTATCAAACCCAGATGGTGAACTATTGCTTACATGTGCAAAAGATAGCGACATTGATGTAGAGGAATTTAAAAAAGACCTACACTCAGTTAGCGCAAAAAAAGCTTTCCAATGCGACCTAAAATTCACAAATGAGATGCATATTACAGAAATACCTTCCCTCCTATTTTTCCATGCAAATTCAGATGAGGAAGGTATTAAAATCGCAGGAATTTATTCCTATGATGTATACGTACAGTTATTAAAAGAACTTGTAAAATGCGAGATTGAGCCAGAGCCATTACCTCCTTTAGAGGTATTACTAGAAGTAACACAATTTATTTCTTCAAAGGAAATCTCATTTATATATGACTGCCCGCAGCAAGAAATAGAGCGCGAACTAAAAAAATTACAACTAAAACGAAAAGTACAAATGATTGAAGTGAAGTGCGAGCGTTATTGGAAATGGATAGCAAAAGAAAAAGACCTGGTGTAAACACCAGGTCTTCTTCTTTACGGCTTATAAAAATATTAAAGGGGATGGGAGAAATTTTCACGTTCAAACAAAGGGGTATATGTTTGTATGTGAATTCGTTCACGCTTATTATATTACAAGATTC
>Ga0209130_1000853_pt1 | contig 25229 bp, 20 predicted proteins | sample AraplaMF_Cvi_mLB_FD_184264 | JGI IMG/M metagenome (GOLD analysis project Ga0209130, IMG submission 184264) | Arabidopsis root microbial communities from the University of North Carolina, USA - plate scrape MF_Cvi_mLB (SPAdes) (version 2) | ecosystem: Host-associated > Plants > Roots > Endosphere...
ACGACACGCTGAACCGGCTTGAACACCAGGCCCTGCGCGACAGCCCGACCGTGAAGGCGGCGGCGCAGCGCCTGTTCCAGGCCGAAGCGCAACTGGGACTGGCCAAAGCCAGCCAGCTGCCATCCGTAACTGTCAGCACCGGCGTATCGAACTCGCGCACCTCGGCCAACACCTCGCAGGGCATCGCGCTGGGCCACCGCTCGATCCACGGCAACAACTACTCCGTTGCCGCGGGCTTCTCGTATGAGCTGGACCTGTTCGGCCGCGTGCGCCGCGCCGTGGAATCGGCCGACGCCCAAGCGCTGGCCGCCAGCCATGACCGCGACGGCGTGCTGTTGCTGCTGTCGTCGCAGATTGCCACTACCTACTGGCAGCTGCGCGGCCTGGACGCTGAAATGGCGATCCTGCGCGGCGCCCTGGCCACCCGCAAGGAAACCGAGGAACTGGTGAACGCCCGTTTCAACGCCGGCCTGTCGAATGAACTGGACACCTCGCGCGCCCGCATCGAACGCGCCAACGCCGAAGCCGACCTGGAGGAAGTGCAACGCCAGCGCAACACGCTGGAACACGCGCTGGCCGTGCTGGTCGGCGCGTCGCCATCGTCGATGCAACTGGAGCCGGCGACGGCCACCGAACTGCCTGCACCACCGGCGATTCCGGCCGGCGTGCCGGCCAACCTGCTGGCCCATCGTCCCGACCTGGCAGCCAGCGTGGCCACGCTGCGCGCGACCAACGCCAACGTGGGCGTAGCGGAAGGCGCCTTCTACCCGTCGATCAGCCTGACCGGCAATTTCGGTTACGCCTCGGAGAGCCTGGGCGACATCGCCAAAGGCGGCTCGAAAGTCTTCAGCTTCGGCCCGCTGGCGCTGTCGCTGCCGATCCTCGACGGCGGCCGCAACCAGTCCAACCTGACGGTGGCCAAAGCCCGCTACGAAGAAGCCGTCGCCAACCACGAAGGCAAGCTGCTGACCGCGCTGCGTGAAGTGGAAGACGCCCTGTCCGACGTGCAGCAGCGCACGCAGCAAGGCAAGGTCCAGGCGACATCGCGCGAAGCCGCCACCCGCGCCTACGACGTCGCACGCGCCCGTTACGAGCGCGGCATCAGCACCTATCTCGACGTCACCGACGCCCAGCGCAGCGCCCTGGCCGCCGACCGCGCCGCCGTGCAGATCAACACCCAGCGCATGCTGGCCACCGTCAGCTTCGCCCGCGCCCTCGGCGGCGGCTGGCAAGCCCCATAAGCCATCCGCTGCCGAGCTCGTGTCCCACCCTGGGGTCACACCCCAAGTGGGACACGAGCTCAACCGTCTTCCCTGTTGAATTCCTGGATTGCCCTGGAAACGGTCTTGATTGATACGCCGAAGTGATGCGCAATTTCCTGTCGCGTATAGGCTGTGGATTGATAAGCCCTTGCCATGGCTTCGTCACGTTCTGTGTATTGCTCGGCATAGGCATATAGCGATTGCGCGTTTTCGCGTTGGGGATTGGGGCGCTCGGCGTGGAAAGTCAGTGGATCTGGCAGCCCGATTCCGGCGTCGATGAATTTCTTGTAGGCCGCAATTCCTTGCGCCAAATCGCCATTTCCAAATTGTGAAAGCAGCCAGCTCGTATTCAGCCATTCCGGGGCGTTGGCAGGATCAAGGTAGTGTCGATGGCTGCCCCAGAGCCAGTCTGCTGCATTTTGAACGAGCCGCGCCCGTACCGGATTCAGGCTGACATAACGCGCGACTGCAAGCAGCTGGCTGTTCTTGTCGACATTCACTGCGTGAAAGCGGCCTTGGATCACATGTCCGCTCAGGCCATGGCGGTGGTTGAAATGCTGGCAATACGTCGCATTCAACATGTGCATCCCTTCCGAAAGATTGGGATGAATGGTCTGCAGCAGAATATGGAAATGATTCGGCATCAAGCAGTAAGCGAATATCCTGAACTTATGCCTTTCTACTGTCTCGGCCAGAATGTCCAGCCAGATCAATCGATCGCGCTCGTCGTGATAAATGGCTGAGCGCCGATTTCCACGTGAAGTAATGTGGTAGATGGCGCCAGGGAAAATGGTTCGGGGAGCTCGGCTCATGCAGGAAAGTTAGCATGCGCTGCCCGGACTGGGACTGATACATATCAAATGGCAGGGCTCGTGTCCCACTTGGGGTGTGACCCCAGGGTGGGACACGAGCTGGGCCGTGAATCAGATGGGGCCGAGGCGGGTGAGCATGAAGTCGATGAAGCTGGTCAGCTTGGGTGTCGGCTGGCGGTCGCGGGGGTAGAGCAGGTGCATCGGGCGCGGGGTGGGCAGGTAGTCGTCCAGCACGCGCACCAGGCGGCCGGCGGCAATGTCTTGCGCCAGCGCTGTTTCGGCCTGCATGATCAGGCCGAAGCCTTTCAGGGCGGCCTGCTTCAGCGCGTAGCTGTTGTTGGCGCGCAGGCGGCTCAGGGGGATGTGGCGGGCGTCCTTGTCGCCCTTCAGGCGCCAGCGCGCTTGCGGCACCCAGCCGCTGAATTCCAGGCATTCGTGCTGCGCGAGGTCGGCGGGCAGCTGCGGGGTGCCGCGCCGTTCCAGGTATGCGGGGGCGCCGCAAATCACCACGCCATAGGGCCGCAATGGCCGCGCGACCAGCGATGAATCTTCCAGCGTGCCAATGCGCACGGCGACGTCGAATCCTTCTTCCACCATGTCGATCATGCGGTCGTTCAGGCTCAGGTCCACGCTGACTTCGGGGTGCATCTCGAGGTAGTCCGGGATCATGGGGCTGAGCCATTCCATGCCGAACGAGACGGCTGCCGTGACCTTCAATACGCCGCGCGGTGCCAGGCGCATGGTTTCGGCCAGGCTTTCGGCGGCATTGATCTGCGCGAGGATGGTGCGGCATTGCTCGGCATACTGGCGGCCGATTTCGGTCAGCGATTGGCGTCGCGTGGTGCGCGTCAACAGGGCGGCGCCGAGCTTTTGTTCCAGCTCGCGTACATGCTTGCCCACCATGACGGCGGAAATACCGAAGCGTTCGGCTGCGGCCGTGAAGCTGCCGGTGTCGACGGCGGCGACGAAGACCTCCATGCTGCGTAACTTGTCCATTGCTAACCATGAGTTCGTAATTATCTAAATGATAGATCATTTATTCATGTGGTGACGGAGCGCATACTGGCTTCACTTCGAAACCCAACAGGAGATTCAACATGAAAAAGATCATCGTTATCGGCGCATCGGGCACCATCGGCAAAGGCATCGTGGAACAACTGGGCTTGCGCCATGAAGTGATCACCGTGGGCCGCAACAGCGGCCAGTTCCAGGTCAAGATCGAGGACCCGGCTTCGGTGCAGGCGCTGTTCGAGAAAGTCGGCAAGGTGGATGGCGTGGTGGTGTCGGCTGGCGACCTGCATTTCGGTCCGCTGGCGGACATGACCGCGGAGCAGTTCCAGGTCGGCCTGAACTCCAAGCTGATGGGCCAGGTGAACGTGGCACTGGCCGCGCAAAAATACCTGAACGATGGCGGCTCGATCACCCTGACCAGCGGCAGCGTTTCCGAGAACCCGATCCGCTTCGGCGCCAACGCCAGTACGGTCAATCGCGCGGTGGAAGGCTTTGTGATGGGCGCGGCAGTTGAATTGCAGCGCGGCCTGCGCATCAACGTCATCAGCCCAACCCTGGTGGACGAGTCGGTGGAAGCTTACGGTCCTTACTTCTACGGCATGGAAACCGTGCCGGTGAAACGCGTGGCCCTGGCTTACAGCCGCAGCGTTGAGGGTGCGGAAAACGGCAAAACCTACCGCGTGTGGTAATGCGTACGGTCCTTGTGATTGGCGGCACCGGCACCATTGGCAGCGCCGTGGTGCTGGAGCTGGGCAAGCGGCACCGCGTGATCACCGCAGGCCGCGGCAGTGGTGACCATCGCGTGGCGATCGAGGATATCGCCTCGGTACGCGCGCTGTTTGCCGAGGCGGGCAGGGTGGACCACGTGGTAGTCGCAGCAGGCGCGCTCCACGTCGGTCCGCTGGAAGCGATGACGCAGGAGCAGTTCCGCGTCGGCCTTGAGTCGAAGCTGATGGGGCAGGTGAACGTGGCGCTGGTCGCGCAGCACGCGCTGAACGAAGGAGGTTCCATCACGCTGACCAGCGGTGTCGATGCGCATAACCCGCTGCGTGGCTGCGCCAACACGGTTACCGTCAACAATGGCATCGAGGGCTTTGCCAGCGGCGCAGCGCTGGAACTGGAGCGCGGCCTGCGTATCAACGTGGTCAATCCTTCGCTGCTGGAGGAGTCGGCGCAAAAGTTCGAGTCGCTGTTTTATGGCTTCGAGCCCGTTCCCGCCAGCCGCGTGGCACGCGCCTACAGCCGTTGCGTGGAAGGTGCAGAAACTGGAAAAACTTACCGCGCCTGGTAGACGCGGGAATACAATGTGGCCTTCCTTTTAACTGTAGAGAAAAGGCCACATGAAAAACCTCCTGACCCCGCTGGTGCTGGCGATTGCCAGCGCCGCCGCTGCCGCTGCTCCAGCCGCTGGCCCCGCTGATTTGGCCGAGCTGCAGGCGATGACCAAGCGTTACGCGCCAGTGCAACTGAAGGCCGACACCTCGCACTTGTCGGCCGGCGACCGCCAGGCGATCAAGAAGCTGATCGAAGCGGCGAAGATCGTCGATACCCTGCAACTGCGCCAGCGCTGGTCAGGCAATGAGGCCGTGTACGCGGCCCTGCAAAAGGACAAGTCCGCGCTGGGCAAGGCGCGCGCCGAGTACTTCTGGCTGAATAAGGGCCCGTGGTCCATCCTGGACGACCACAAATCCTTCCTGCCGGCGGAAGTGGCGGGCATCAAGGTGCCGGACCATAAGCCTGCCGCCGCCAACTTCTATCCGGAAGGCGCCAGCAAGGAGGAAGTGGAAGCCTGGATCAACGGCCTGCCTGCCGCGCAGAAGCAGGACGCGCAGTGGTTCTTCACCACCATCCGCAAGGGCGATGACGGCAAGTTCAAGATCGTCAAATACTCGGACGAATACAAGCCGGAGCTGGAGAAGCTGGCCAAGCTGCTGAAGCAAGCCGCGGCTGCCACCAGCAACGCATCGTTGAAGAAATTCCTCGACCTGCGCGCCGATGCCTTCCTGTCCAACGATTACCTGCCTTCCGATTTCGCCTGGATGGATCTCGATTCGCCGGTCGACGTCACCATCGGCCCCTACGAGACCTATAACGACGAACTGTTTGGCTACAAGGCCGCCTTCGAAGCTTATGTGAACATCCGCGACGAAAAGGAAACGCGCAAGCTGGACTTTTTCGCCAAGCATATGCAGGAGCTCGAAGACAACCTGCCGGTCGATGCGCAATACCGCAACCCGAAAGTAGGCGCGGTGGCGCCGATGGTGGTGGTGAACCAGGTCTACGGCGCCGGTGACGGCAATATGGGCGTGCAGACTGCCGCCTACAACCTGCCGAATGATGAACGCATCATCAGCCAGCGCGGCTCCAAGCGTGTGATGCTGAAGAACGTGCAGGAAGAAAAATTCAAGGCCACGCTGACCCCGATCGCCAAGCTGGTGCTGCGCCCTGCGGACCAGAAGGACCTGGACTTCAACTCCTTCTTCACCCACATCCTGGCGCACGAAATCACGCACGGCCTGGGCCCGCACATCACCAAGGCTGGCGCCACGGAGTCGACCCCGCGCCAGGACCTGAAAGAAGCCTATTCCACCATCGAGGAAGCGAAAGCCGACATCACCGGCCTGTTCGCGCTGATGTACATGATGGAGAAGGGCCAGTTGAACGACACCCTGGGCCAGGGCGAAGCGGCGGAACGCAAGCTGCACACGACCTTCCTGGCGTCGGCCTTCCGCACACTGCACTTCGGCCTGACCGACTCGCACGCACGCGGCATGGCGATCCAGGTCAACTACCTGCTGGATAAAGGCGGTTTCGTGTCGCACGGCGATGGCACATTCTCGGTCGACTTCAAGAAGATCAAACAGGCGGTGACCGATCTTGACCGCGAGTTCCTCACCATCGAGGCAACCGGCGATTACGCGCGCGCCAAGGACATGATGGCGAAGTACGTCGTGATCCGCCCCGACGTGCAGAAGGCCTTGGACAAGATGAAGAAAGTCCCGAACGACATCCGTCCATCTTTCCCGACTGCTAACTCCTTGCTCGCAAAATAAACTTGCCGACTAGCTCAGCCAATATTTTGTAACAGCGCAGAAACTCCGGTAACAGCTTGCCGTAAGGAATGTATAGTTGAAGCTAGTTACCGGAGTTCGTCATGAAGCTGAGCTTGCCAATCTTGCTGTCTTTCTTCGCTGCCTCTGCTGGCGCTGCACAGTTGACCGAGACTGAAACGCGCTGGCTGCAAGCCGGTTCGCCCGTGCTGGCTTATGCCAAACAGGAACTCAAGCTGCCGATTGATATTGTGGTCCAGCCGCAGGCCGGGCCGAACGACGTGCCGCTGGCCATGGGCTTTGCCGATGGCCGCTGCAAGCTGGTGTTTTCCATGCGCGGCAATCCGCAGGCCGAGGAAGTGCTGTCCGGTGTACCTGCCGAGCAACAGAAGGTGCTGATCGAAGCGATGACCGCGCATGAAGTCGGCCATTGCTGGCGCCAGGCACAGGGCAGCTGGCATGCTCTGCCAGCCGGCTTTGTTGAGGGCCCGCATGAGCAGCTCGACAATCCGGAGTTGCAAGCGCTGTCGAATGCCATGCGCGATACCCGTCGCGAGGAAGCGTTTTCCGACCTGGTGGCGCTGGCCTGGACGCAGCGTGCCAATGCCGCGCAATACGGCCAGGTGCATGCCTGGCTGATGCAAGTGCGCCAGCCTGTTGCGCACGGTTCCCATAATACGCGTGCATGGCTGCAACTTGCCGCCGACGGCACTGTGTTCTCCAGCGAACATAACCCTTTCGAACAAGCGCGCGTGCTGTGGGGCAAAGGCTTACTTAAAGACGAGTAATAGCGGAATGTGTTCGGTCGCGCACAGAAATTAGTTCCCGGGAGGCGTGTAATCGCCATGCAAACCATCCTAAAGGGGACTAACCATGAAGAAAATTCTGTGTATGTCGCTGGCTGCCCTGTTCAGTACTTCGTTCGCTGTCGCGCAGGCTGCCGATAACGATGCCTACAAGGCCGCGAAGAACAAGGCCGAATCCGACTACAAAGTTGCTAAGGACAATTGCAAGAGCTTGAAAGGCAATGCCGAAGACATTTGCAAGGACGAAGCCAAAGTCGCCGAAGCCCGTGCCATCCTGGAGGCGACCAAACAGCACCAGAACACGCCCAAGGACGTTGAAAAAGCCCAGCGCAAACTGGCCGACGCCGAGTATGACCTGGCCAAGGAGCGTTGCGACGACATGAGCGGTTCGGCGAAATCGGCCTGCAAATCCGACGCCAAATCTGCCCATAAAACAGCACTGGCGAACGCCGGAACGACCAGCACTACGGCAGCTGTAGCCCAGGACACGCGCGAGGCTGGCACCAACCTGGCCAATACCACACGCGAGGCAACTGCAGACACGCGCTCGGCGATGTCCGACACCATGATCACCACCAAGGTGAAGGCTGAATACGCAGCCGACCCGCTGGTCAAAGCCATGGACGTTCACGTGGAAACCCAGAAGGGCGTTGTCATGCTGAGCGGCTTCGTGCCATCGAAAGCGGAAGCCGATAAAGCGATCGAACTGGCCCGCAAGATCGAGGGCGTGCAGGAAGTGAAATCTTCCCTGCAAATCAAGAAATAAGCAGGCCGTTGCGCCGCTGGAGAGCCGGCCCCGCGCCGGCTTTTCTTTTTGCTTGCATTCATGATGATCGTCATCTAAGATGCGATGCATGATAGCCCACACTCTCTCCCAGCGGTTGCAACGCCGCGGCATCCACTACGCGTGGATCATTGTTGCCTTGACCTTCCTGACCGGATTGACCTCGTCGGCCGCACTCGGCTTGCCGGGGGCGCTGCTGCAACCGCTCAGCAAAGAATTCGGCTGGGGTGTTGACCAGATATCGTCGGCGCTGGCGGTGCGCTTCGCTCTGTTCGGCCTGATGGGGCCTTTCTCGGCGATCCTGATGGAGCGCTTCGGCTTGCGCAAAGTGGTGGTAACGGCGCTTGGCCTGGTCACTGTGGGGTCGCTGCTGGCGCTGGGAATGACGCAGTTCTGGCAACTGGTGCTGCTGTGGGGCGTGATGCTGGGCGTGGGCTCGGGCATGACGGCGCTGGTCCTGAGCGCTGTGGTGTCAAACCGCTGGTTCGAAACGCGCCGCGGCCTGGTGGTCGGCCTGCTGACGGCCAGTTCCGCAACCGGGCAGTTGATCTTCCTGCCGGTCGGGGCCTGGCTGGTGGAACACTTCGGCTGGCGCATGGCTGTGGTGCCGGTGCTGGTGGCGTGTGGCCTTGTCGCCGTGGCCGTGTTCCTGTTGATGCGCAACCGCCCGGCGGACGTGGGCCTGGCGCCGTTCGGCGCAACGCAGCCCGCAACGGCGGCGGCGCCGATGGCGATTGGCTTTGCCACGCCGTTTCGCATCTTCCGCGAGGCCTCGGGCAGTGTGGTGTTCTGGCTGCTGGCCGGCAGCTTCTTCATTTGCGGTCTGAGCACGAATGGCCTGATCCAGACCCACTTCATTTCGCTGTGCGGCGATGCCGGCCTGGGCCCGGTGCCTGCTGCATCGGTGCTGGCGATGATGGGCGCCTTCGACCTGGTTGGCACCATCCTGTCCGGCTGGCTGTCGGACCGCTACGACAACCGCAAGCTGCTGTTCTGGTATTACAGCTTGCGCGGCCTGTCGCTGCTGTGGCTTCCATACGCGGACTTCACGCTGTATGGGCTGTCGGTATTCGCCATGTTCTATGGCCTGGACTGGATTGCCACCGTGCCGCCGACCGTGCGCCTGGTCGCAACCACTTTCGGCAAGGAGAAGGCCGGCATGGTGTTTGGCTGGATTTTCGCGGCCCACCAGTTGGGGGCAGCAGTCGCTGCGTTCGGTGCGGGCCAGGTGCGTACGCTGCTGCTTACCTATAACCCGGCGCTGTTCACGGCGGGAGCGGCCTGCCTGGTGGCTGGCTTGATGGTGCTGGCGATCCGGCTGCGGCCTGCCGCCGCTGCGGCGCCAGTCGCAGCCAGCGCTGCATGAAGGATCAGGACTGGGCGAGGATCGCCAGGCTGACGCCGATGCCGGCAAACCACACCAGCGTGCGCAGCGTCGCCAGGTTGCTGATGTAGATGATGCTGTAGGTGACGCGAATCAGGACGAAGGACATGGCAAGGATGTCTATGCGGTCCTGGTTGGCATGCGCCTGCTGCGCGAGGATGACGGCGGCAATGAACAGCGGCAGTGCTTCAAAGCCGTTCAGGTGCGCGGCGTGGGCGCGCTTCATCCAGCCGGCCTGGCGGCTGGCCCAATCGCGCGGATCGGCGTTGTCGTAGCGGTCCTTGCTCGTGACCGAGGCGACCTTCGAGGTCATCGCGACCATCATTGGCAGCAGGCAGGCCGCGGCGATACACCAGTTTGCAACCGTCATCTTTTACTTCTCCTTCATTATTTGAGGTATTTGGCGAGCCAGCCATGCACCTCGTTGTAGAAGTATCGGCTGTTTTCGCCTTTCAGGATCCAGTGGTTTTCGTCCGGGAATACTACCAGCTTGCTTGGCGTATTCAAACGCTGTTGTGCCGCGAAGTTCATCAGCGCGTTGTTGACGGGCACACGGTAATCCAGTTCGCCCACGGTAATCAGGATCGGCGTCTTGAAGCCGGTGCCTTTCTCGTGGTTTGCACCTTGCATGATCGGGCTTTGCTCGCGCCATACCGGCAGGTTGCTCCACACTGGGCCGCCGCCATTGACTTCGCGGCCGTAGATGCTGTCGCTGGTACCCCATTGCATCACCAGGTCCATTTCGCCGGCATGCGACACGATGGCCTTGTAGCGGGTGGTGGTGGCCTGCAGCCAGTTGGCCAGGTGGCCGCCGTAGCTTGCGCCGCCGGCCGCCAGCCTGGTGCTGTCGATGAATGGATACTTCCTGATCGCTTCGTCGACTGCCCAGTTGATTTCGTCGCCCGGGCCCTTCAGCGGGTCGTGCTGGATCGAGCGCGCGAACTCTTCGCCGTAGCCGGTCGAACCCTTGTAGTCGGTCAGCAGCACCACATAGCCTGGCTTGGCCAGCAGGTGGTAGTTCCAGCGCAGCACGAACTGGTCGCGCCACATGTTCGCCGCACCGCCGTGGATCACCGCGAACAGCGGGTATTTCTTGTTCGGGTCGAAGCCGGCCGGCTTGACGATCATGTTGTGGACCTGGCGGCCATCCGGGGTCTTGTACCAGAAGTGCTCGGGCGCTTGCCAGTCGATTGCCGAGGCCTTCTCCACGTTAAAGGAAGTCAGGCGCTTTGGCGTGCCGTTGAAGGAGTAGATCTCCGGCGGATTGATGGCCGACTCCCATACGCCGACCAGTGCCTTGCCGCCTGCGTTCAGCGAGTTGATGGAGCCGTTTGGCAGCGATGGCTCTTCGCGCTTGTCGCCGCCTGCGTAGTTCATCGAATGGACTTTTTCCAGGCCGGCGTGCTCGAAGGAGTAATAAATGCGCTTGCCGTCGCTTGGCAGGGCGATGCGCGAAATCGAGCGGTCCAGGTCCTGGGTCAGGATTTTCGGCTGGGTGCTGGTGAATGGCCAGGCGAAGCTTGCCACGCGGGTCAGGTCGTACACCTTGTTCGGCACTTCTTCTTCGGTCAGGGCGAACAGGGTCTTGCCGTCCGGGGAGAAGCGCAGGTCGTGATAGCTGCGGCCGTCTTTGGTCAGCTGGGCCGGTTCGCCGCCGGACAGCGGCACGCTGTAGATCTGGGTGAAGGTCGATGCACGAGCCGCTTCATCGCGGTTGGTGGAAACGGCGAACACCACGCCTTTGCCATCTGGCGACCACACTGCGTTCAGGGACTGGCCATCATCGCCCTGGCTGCCGCCGAAGCCGGGCAGCTCGGCCAGCTTGCTGCCGGCCAGGATGTCGCGCGGCTTGGCGTCGGGCTGGGCGTCCATCACGAACAGGCGCACCTGCTTGTCGTCCAGCCATTTATCGAAGAAGCGCGGCGGGAATGATTCGTAGGCGCGTGCGCTGTACTTGCGGTCCTTGCGTTCCTTGGCCACCTTTTTGACTGCTTCTTCATCGGCTGTGCCAGGGAAGATTTCGCTGACGAACAGGATCTGCTTGCCGTCCGGGCTCCACTTCGGCACGCGCGCGCCCAGCGTGAGGTTGGTCATGCGCTGCGCTTCGCCGCCGTTGGCGACGTCGAGGCGATAGATCTGCGGTGCTTCGTCGCCCTCGCGCTTGGCGACGAACAGCAGAAAGCGGCTGTCCGGCGACCAGGCGTGTGCGGACTCGCCGCCCTTGCTGAAGGTCAGGCGGCGCGGGGCGCTGTCGTCCACCAGGGACTTGATCCAGATGTCGGACCATTGCTCCTTGCTGTCATAGGCGGGATCGGTGACCGAGAACACGGCCCATTTGCCGTCCGGGCTGGGCTGCGGGGCGCCGACGCGCTTCATCAGCCACACGTCTTCGTGGGTGATGGCGTGCTTGGCCGGTTCGACCGCGGCCGCCTGGGCCAGGCCGGCGCTGGCGCAGAGGATCAGCAGGGAAGTGAACTTGGGGAGGAGATTAGTTGCAATCATTGCACGGGATTCGTTGATTCGGTGGAGCGGGGATAGTGAGGAATCGGCTGGTCCATGTCAATGTGCTGTTACTTAGCTGATACAAAGGGCGCGCGTGGTAGACTCGCGGCCCATGAATTCCGTCCTCGCGCTGAAGCTCTTCCTTGTTCCTTCATTGATTTATGCCGTCACGCTGGCTGGCCGGCGCTGGGGACCCGCCGTTGCGGGCTGGCTTTCCGCTTTCCCGATTGTCGCGGGGCCGATCCTGCTGGCGATTTCGCTGGAGCAGGGGGCAGGATTTGCGGCTGCCGCCGCGGAGGGGACATTGCTGGCCGTGCTGGCGATGATTGTCTTCAGCCTGGCATATGCGTGGGCTTCCGGCCGGATGGGCGTTGCCGGCGCGATGCCGGTCGCGTTGGGCGCGTGGGCGCTGGCAGTGGCTGGATTGCAGACGGTTCGGCTGCCATTGCCGTTTGCCGCGCTGGCGGTCGTGGCCGCGTTGCTGGTCGCGCCGCGCCTGTTCCCGTCGCGTTCCCGTACCACGAGCGATGCGGCAATCCCGGCCGGCCAGACCGCAGCAGGCGCTGCACCGGCGCTACGCCGCGGTGGCGACCTGCCGTGGCGCATGCTGGCGGGGGCGGTGCTGGTCATGTCGGTCAGTGCCGCAGCGGCGGGGCTGGGACCGCGCCTGAGCGGCTTTTTTGCCATGTTCCCCGTGATGGGCACGCTGCTGGTCGGCTTCACCCACGTGCAGGCCGGCCACGACAGCGCGGTGCAACTGCTGCGCGGAACGATGCTCGGCTACTTTGCCTTCGCTGCCTTCTGCGTGGCGATCGCGCTGCTGCTGCGCGCGCAAGCCGTTGCAGTGTCCTTCTTCTGCGCTTTCGTCTTCGCCCTTACTATCCAGCTGCTGGCGAAAGCCGCATCGTCAAGGCGCCGGGCGACATGACGAAACCGTGGTATTCCTCGCTGTCGCCTTCAACGGCAACCAGGTCGAAGCGCCCCAGCAGGCACGCCATGGCGACCTTGATTTCCAGCAGCGACAGGTAGCGCCCCGGGCAGAGGCGCGGTCCCGAGCCGAAGGGCATCGCCAGCTGGCGCGCATTGCTGCCATCCAGCCAGCGCTGCGGATCGAAGGCGGCGGCATTGCGCACTTTCGCTTCCGACACACTGTCGTGCCGCAGCACGCACCACACCACGCTATCCTTCGGCACCTGCACATCGCCCACAACGCAGTCCCGGTTGGCCTGCAGCGGAATGAAGGGCGCCGGCGGCTTGAGGCGCATTGCTTCGTGCGCGCAGGCGTCGATGTATTCCAGCTGGTCCATCTGCTCGATGGTGAAGCCTGACGGATCGGGCGCCACGCGCCGCACTTCCTCCTGTGCGCGCTGCAGCGCGGCCGGATGGTGCGACAGCAGCCAAATCAGCCAAGCCAGGGCGCTCGATGTCGTGTCCTCTCCTGCCAGCAGCATGGTGCTGACATTGCCGATCACTGCCGCGTTGTCGATGCCGTTGCCTTCCTGGTCGGCTGCCGCCAGCATCGCCTCCAGCATATTCTGCGGCCGGTCGGCGCGCGAAGGCTCGTCCTGCATGCGCTGGCGCGCCTTGGCGATAAAGCCATTGGTTGCCTGGCGCATGGCCAGCACCGCCGCCTCCAGCTTGCGGTCGTAGGGCAGCTTGATATAGCGCCAGTAAGGCACCGGCAGCAGCGATCGGCGCGCAGTCCCTTCCATGATCAGCTCGAGCTGCTGCTGCACCACGTCGTCGCCTTGCTCGATGGTGTTGACCTCCTCGCCGAAAGCCAGTCCGGCGATCACGTCCACCGTGTAGCGCTTCAGGTCTGCATTCAAGGCGATGCGGCGGCCCTCCTGCGCCGCAGTCGCCCAGCGTCCCTGAAGGCGCGCGCCGACACGTGCCAGCAAAGGGAAGTAGGCCTTGATCGCATGCGGAGCAAACGCCTGCATCACCATCTTGCGCTGGTTGCGCCAGGCCGCGCCTTCCGCCAGGAATACGCCGCGTTCACCGCCCATTTCGTCCGACACCTGGGCCGTGATATCGGGGCGGCGGAAGCCATCCGGCCGGTCGCGCAGCACGCCGTGCACCAGCGCTGCATCGGCAACGACCAGCGCCTGCGCGCGGCCCATGCTCATGCGGAACAGCGGACCATACTGCTGCGCCAGGGCTTCGATATCTGCATGGATCTTGCGTGGCCGGAGCTGCAGGGCGTTGCCAAAGAAGGGCAGCCCCTTGGGGCCAGGCAGGTCGGAAAGGTGGCGCAGCGCGCCGGTGGTTGGGGCGGTCGTGGTATCCATGTGGGCCAGTATGCGCGGACTGTGCGCTCCGGTCTTGAACGTTTGCGACATCGCGCTACAATGCTGTGCATGTTGCCAATCAGTAAATTCATCGTGCCGCGCCGTTCGCTCGCCTCCTGCCTGCGCGCGATCGTCGTGCGCAACACCGTCGGCTGCGAGCTGGCCGACGAGCAGCGCCTGAACCGCTATCCCGCGACGGGGTTTCCTGTGCTGTTCCTGCAGCTGGTGGGCGAATCCGTGATGGTCGAGCCGCCCGTGCCGGACGCGAAATGCCCGCAAGGCGGTGTCCTGCTGTCCGGCGCGTGGACCGGGCCTACGGTTTCCGCCAATCCCGGACCGACCCATTTCATGACCGTGCTGTTCTTCCCGGAAGCGCTGCACCGCCTGACGGGGATCGATATGAGCACCATCGTCGACCAGTTCCAGCCGCTGGACGCCTTGCTCGACACCGAGTGGCAGCAACTGGCGGCGCGCATGCTCGCGGCGCCTGACGACGAAACGCGCGTGGCTTTGCTGGAAGATTTCCTGGAGCCGCGCTGGCGCGCCGTGCGCGGCAACAGTACCCTCGATGGCGCTGTGGGCGACTGGGTGCGCCGCCTGGAGGGACAGGCCGCGGCAGCAGGCATCGGCCGCAGCGTACGCATGGCCGAGCGCCGCATCCGTGAGTGGGCAGGCCAGCCGCTGCGCCGCCTGCGCCGCTCCTATCGCGCCGAGCAGACCTTTATCGCCGCCCGCGATGCGGCGCTGAAAGGCAAGGTTTCGCTCGGCGACATGGCGCAGCTTGGCGGCTATTCCGACCAGGCGCACATGAGCCGTGAAGCGCGCGAGATCAGCGGCCTTAGCCCGTCGGAGATTTTGCGCCGCGGGCTGGAGGACGAAACCTACTGGGTCTACCGCATCTGGAACTAGCAGCGCAGCGCCATTCGCTATAATCGTCTCGCCATGACAGATTTTGACGACGATGAACAGTTGGTGACCGAGCTGGGCCTTGCAGCCCGCGGCATCGAACTGGCAAAGCAGGAAGGCCGCGTATTCCTGCGCTTCACAGGCACTGTGGAGCTGGACGGCCTGCACATTCCCTATGACCTGGTGCCGCAGCAAGGCGTGCTGGCCAAACCGTCCAAGTGGCGCAAGCTGGAGCGCGAGGGGCGCGCAGCCCTGCTGCTGGAACGCGGCAGCGAAGCCGCACAGCGTGCGCTGCATGCCGATGTCACTGCCTTCGCCGCCGAGCTGCGCGAAGAATACGACGATTACGGCATGCGCCCCATGGACTTCCTGCATGCGCTGGAAGACATGCAGACCTCCGAGCCTGCCGGCATCGTCTTCGACCGCATCCGCCAGCGCCTGGAGCATGCGGTGGAACGCCACTGCGAAGAGCGCCACGCCGAGCGCACGCGCCAGAGCATCAACCTGGCCGAGTATCCGGACACTTTCGACGTCGCCCGCCGCCTGCCGCGCAAATTCATCGCACTGCTGGGGCCAACCAATTCCGGCAAGACCCACAAGGCGACGGAAGCCTTGGCCAAGGCACGCAGCGGTGTCTACCTGGCGCCGCTGCGCTTGCTGGCGCTGGAAAACTACGAGCGCCTGCAAGCTTCCGATCCGGACCTGAAGGTCAGCCTGGTGACGGGCGAAGAGCGCCGCATCGAGGACGGCGCAACCCATGTCGCCAGCACAGTGGAAATGCTGGACACGCGCACGCCGGTCGAAGTAGCGGTGATCGACGAGATCCAGATGCTGTCGGACCGCGACCGCGGCGCCGCCTGGACTGCTGCCGTCTGTGGCGCCCCGGCACGCACGGTATACCTGGTGGGTGCGGCGGAAGCTCGGCGCGCAGTCGAAGCGCTGGCCGAACGGCTGGAATGCCCGATCGAAGTCCATATTCTTAAGCGCAAGGCGCCGCTGTCGATGGAACCTTCCGCCGTGCGCAAGCTCAAAGGCCTGCGCAAGGGCGACGCCGTGATCGCCTTCTCGCGCCGTGAAGTGCTGATGTGGCGCGATATGGTGACCGAGGCCGGCCTGTCCGTCGCCACCGTGTACGGCAACCTGTCGCCGGAAGTGCGGCGCGCGCAAGCGCAGCGTTTCCGCGACGGCCATGCCGACGTGGTGGTTGGCACCGACGCCATCGCCATGGGCCTGAACCTGCCGATCCAGCGCGTGGTGATGACCACCACCGTCAAGTACAACGGCTACGAGGAAGAGGAAATTCCCGCCGCCCTGGCGCGCCAGATCGCCGGCCGGGCAGGGCGCTACGGCGTGCACGAAGAAGGCCATGTCGCCGGCTACGACGATGAGACGCACGGCGTAATGCGCTCGCTGCTGAAGGAGAAGCTGCCGCCCTTGAAGGCGACCGGTTTCGCCGTGGCGCCGACACTGGAACACCTGCACCGCATCGCTTCGGTCACCGGCGAAGATTCGCTGGCGCGGCTGCTCAAGCGCTTTGTCCACAATATCGACGTGCCGGATGGCTTCTTCTTCCCGCGCATCACCGAGGAGCAGTTCGAGCGCGCCGAATGGCTGGACACCTTGCCGCTGTCGGTGGCGGACAAGTTCACCCTGTCGCTGGTGCCGATCTCCTCCAACGTGGTCACGCTGCAGAAAGCCTGGGAGCACTGGTGCGTGTCCCTGTCGCGCCAGCGCGTGACTCACCTGCATCCCGAGCAGAACCCGTTGCAGTGGATGAACCTGCAGGAAGCGGAAGACGCCTGCCGCCTTTACTCGGCCTACGCCTGGATCGGCTATCGGCTGCCGGAGTTCTTCCCTGATGTGGCGCAGGCGCTGGAGCTCTCGCGTTCCGCCTCCGAGCGGGTGGACGGCATCCTGCAAGACCAGAACGCCGTCAACCGCCGCCGCCAACCAAAACGTTATCGATGATGGCGCGTCAATCCATTTTCGCCGCGGCAGCATTCCTGCTGTTGGCAGGCACCGGCCATGCCCGCGCTGGTGGCAAGCTGTGGCTCAATGAGGACGACATCATGTCGCTGCGAAAGCAGCCGGCCCGGACGGCCGGCTTGATACAGCGCTGCGACAAGGAACTCGGCATGGTCGCCACGCCAAGTCCCGACCTGGCGCCGCCGCCGCATTACTCCGCGGCTGGCGTGGTCCACGACGATACGGCCAAGGCGTTTGTGGACGATGGCCGTCGCGCTTTCCGCGCCGGCCTTTGCTATCTTCTGTCGCAAGACCAGCGCTACGCCAAAGCTTCCCAGGCAGCGCTTTCCGCGTGGGGGAATACGCTTCGGACAGTGTCGTCCGATCAAGGCGTGGCTGAAGTCAATTTCAACCTGGAGTACTACGTGCTGGCCGCCTCAATGGTTCGCGGCGTCAACGGCTGGAATGACGAATCCTTCCGCCGCATGCTGACCAAGGTGGCCCTGCCGTTGGCGACGAAACACAAGAACAATCACCAGAACTGGGAAGTCTTTCGCGACGCATCGATTGCGGCCTACCTTGGCGACGCAGGCTTGCTGGAGCGCGCCCGCGAACGCTGGCTGCAACTGATGGAGAACCAGGTTGCGGCCGATGGCTCGCTTCCGCTCGAAACCTGCCGCAGCGATACCAACAACTATTGTGGTGGCGACCATCAGGGCATCAACGGCATCAGCTATACCCACTACACGCTGATGCCGACCACCGCCGCGGCGCGCATCTTCGAATTGCAGGGGCGCGCAGTCTGGCAAACGCCGCAGGGCGCCAGGCTGGCTGCGGCTTACCGCAAGGCCGCCTCCTGGACGCTGCATCCGGAGACCTTTCCCTACTACGCCAGCAATGGCGGCAAGCTGAATGGCGTGAGCAATGCCGCGTATTTCCTGCTGCTGCAGCGCCAATACCCCAATGACGACGCGGCGCAGGTAATCAGGGCCGGCCGCCTGTCGATGGACACGCTTGAATGGCAACTCCTGTTTGGCGGCGCCGTGCAATAAAAAGCCCCGTCCGAAGACGAGGCTCGCGGCAACTGGCGGCGGATCACTTCGCCTTGGCCTGGGCCGCGTACATCCTGGCCAGCGTGGCCGGATTGCTCGCCCCGTCGTACAGGAAGGAGTAATCCGAGGCCAAGCTCGCCTTGGGGCCCGCGATCGGCGCGCTGGCGTGGCAGCTCAGGCAATTGAGGTTCTGGTGATAAGTCTCCAGCACCACGTTGGCCACCGGCTGCTGGTTGACTGGCGGCTGGGCATCGCCATTGGTCAGCGGAACAGTGGCGCCAGCGCCGATCGGCGTATTGTTGTTAGGCCACAGCACGTTGACCAGCTGGTAATTGAGGAACACCGAGTTGGGATTCGAAGCGCCGATCGTCTCCCACACGCTCTTGTTCAGGCCTGCGATATCGTTGGTCGTGGTGTTGCTGATTGGCGTATTGCGCACGACCTGCACCGGCGCCGTGTACGGGTCAGGTTTGCATGACGAGTTCTCGCCATTGCAGGACTGGGGCGGCTGGTTCGGTTTGCACTGGTAGTAGTCGGTCGCAGGATTGCAATTCAGGTTGTAGTAGGTGTACCAGGGCAGGGACGGGTTGCTCAATTCATTCTTGCTGGGCGCGTTGTACTTGTGCTCAAAGGTGCTCCACATGAACTGCTGTGCGTTTGGCGTCTTGCGGATGATATGCAATGCCACCAGGCCCACGGTGACCTGCTTGGGCGGTGTCATGCCGCCGCCCGCAATGGGGTAGGACACCATGGCCGTCGAAGTCTTGAACTTCGGCCACAGGCTTGGGTCGTCGAGCTGGATCCAGGCCGCCTTGATCTCGATTGCGCCCACGGTGCCGTAACTGCTGAAGGTGGCCGAGCCGTCGGGCATATTGAGGCCCTGGGTCATGGCGAAGCTGCCCTGTTTGTTGGCGATATACAGCTGGTTCTGCGTGATGTAATTGTACTCGTCGTGGTTCAGGCGCTTCTCGAACAAGGTCAGGTAGTTGTTCATCTTCGGCTGGGCCGTCAGCCAGGCGCCATTCGTCCCTGCCTCCGCGATATCGTGCAGCGCGCTGCTATCGGCCTCCGTCAGTTTGCTGGCCATGAACAGGGGCTTGATCCCTTTCGGCAGGGCCAGCTTGCGCCCGCGGGCTGCGGCCAGCATGCGCGCCGGTATGGTCTGGCTGGCGCTCCATGGCAGCGGCGCCTTGCCGTTCGGGCGGAACACTTCCGAACTGTCCTTGTAGGTTTCCCAGGCGACGGGCGTGGTGCCGGGCGCGCCGAATGCCGACGCTGGCACGTTGGTATTGGGCTGGCCCGGCTGGTTCGGGTCAGCCGCCCAATTGAGGGCGATAAACTGTTGCCAGGCCAGGTTGTTGAACGCCGTCTGGCTGGTGCCGCGCGAATCGCAGGGGATGACGGGCGACACGACAGGCACGCCGTTCCAGCTCGGGCAGGCGGCGCCGGCGGTACTGGCGGACAGGGTCAATAGCAGGGCGGCCCAGCTGCGGCACGCCCCGCGCATGCTCATGCTCGGGGTCATGGTGCATCTCCTTTTCGCTCAGGCCGGGAGCACGTTCAGCATGGCCGGCATCGGCGCCTGCTGCTCTTGTCCGTAATTGGTCAGGGTCAAAGCGCGCAGGCCCAGTGCCGCACCCGGGGCCACGCTCACGTGCAGGTTCAACAAGCCGCAGCCGCTTGGATAGGAGTTGCCCGGCACTGCATAATTGATATTGTCCTGGTAGCCCGTCACGGTCACTGTAATGCCGGGGCCGAGATCGACGGTCGGCAGCTGGCCCTGGGCCCCCAGCGTGATTGCGCAGGTCAGGCTCATCGGGACATTGCTCTGGCCGCAGCGCACGATCGGCGCGATCATGGTCGAATTGCTGGCCAGCGAGATCGGGTTCTCCATCGGGTTCGGCACGCTGGTGTTGTAGTAGGCCGACCAGACGGCGCCATGGAACAGCTGCAGCGCCTGCGCATAGTTCGGCGGCTGCGGCGTTGGCGGCGGCGTGACACCGCTCGGTGGCGGCAGCACGCAAGGCTGGGTCGCCGGCGCTTGCGACAAGGGCAGGGGGCGAGCCCACAAGCCGACGAACATTTGCTGGATCACCTGGCCGCCCCATTCGATGGCGGCGCCATTGGCATCGAGGATATCGCCGACGGTGAACTGCACGCCGGCCGCAATCCATGCCGAGGGAATCTGGAACACCGCGTGCAGCACAAAATTGCCGCTTTGCGCAGGATTGCCAAACGGCAGGCCGGTGACCGGGTCGGTCAGGGTGGCGCTGCCGCGCACGATCTGCCAGCAATCCTGCGCCGTGGCGCCCGGCGGAAGCTTGGGATCGGCCGGCAGGGCGAAGCCACTCAGGTCGGGTACCTGGATGTAAAGCCCGGTGGGATTGGCCAAGGCCACCTGGCACGGCTCGCCCACCGCCTGGCCGCCTACCACCTGGTTGACTTCCTGGCCGATATGCGGGTCGCTGTTGCGATACGCCTGGCCATACTGCGCGCAGCAGATCAGGGTTTGCGGAACACTGTTGCCGCAAGGGCGCTGGATGGTCGCGCCGCCGGCGAGCGCCATTTCCGTCTGCAGGGTATTCGGCGTGCTGGTCAGGTGCATGGCGCCGCCGCTGGCGTTGGCGCCGCGCACGGCTTTGGGGCCGCTGTTCCATTTATTGAGCGGGTTGTAGGCAGGGCGGCCGGTGGAAGGATCGATCACCGGCTGCCTGGTCACAGGATCGGTCAGGTAGAGGTCCGAGGCCAGCACCTGCACTTGCGCATTGGCTGGCGCATCGAAGTTCAGGGTGCTGGTGTACAGCGCGGCCACCTTTTGCGGGTCGATCATCCACAGTGTGTTCCAGTACTCGGGGTTTTCGCATGTCATGTCGATGCGCGTGATCTTGTTCGTATTCGGATCGCGTACCACGCTCCATTCGCAATACTCATCCTGCCAGCCGCGCGGGCCATACGGGCCATAGGTATGCAGGGAATTGTTCCAGGTGGCCTGCGGGCACAACTGGGTTGGGATCTGCTGGAACGGCGGCAGTGGCACCTTGCTGGTGCCGTATTGGTCGGCCACCGCCATCAGTTGCTGCGAAGTGTATTTGTAGGGATTGGCCGGGCTGGCGCCTGCGCCGAGGTATTGGCTCAAGCGGTTGGGGAAGGCGTGCCATGTAACGATGACGGCCGTTGCGCTGCTTGGCAGGCTGGTGACGGTGGTATCGAAATAGGCAGTCTGGTTCGATGCGTACAGCATATTCCAAGGGTCGCCCGTAATTGCCTGGTAGGTAAAGCCCTGGATGTTGGTGTTCCATTGCAGGCATAGCGCATTGTCTTGCGCCGAGCCTTGCGGGAAGTCATGGATGAAAGCCGGTGTGGCAAAGGTCTGCTTCTGGTAAAGATCGCATTGCGGGGCGCTGCCGAGCCAAGGCTGGCCGCTGAAGAAGGCCGCATCGCCCGGCTGGAAGCTGCGCCCATTGGTCAGCACCATGTTTTGGCGACAGAAGAAGAAAAAGCTGATTGCGCTGTTCTGCGCCGCAAAGGCCTGGGCCGCCTCCACATTCGGGAAATTCTGCGTGCTGATCCAGTTGTTCCAGTCAGCGCCTTGGTATTCCGCTACATCGCCGGTTTCAATCCACGTGGTGATCATCGCTAGCTCCTGTTGGGGGAATCGGGACAGCTCTGTTCCAACACGGATTCTAGGTGAGGCCATGTGCGGCAAAAGGCGCGCTTTGTCACATGCCCAAAGTTTACCGGCGGGACATGGCGCGGCGTGGCGAAATGTCGTTTTCTTGCATGACCGCGCCGCATTGCATGCAAGTGAGTGAGGGGGAAAACAAAAAAGCCTCGTCCGAAGACGAGGCTTTCCTGTTCATTCTGGTAGGCCGTGCGGGGCTCGAACCTGCGACCAACGGATTAAAAGTCCGCTGCTCTACCAACTGAGCTAACGACCCGAAAGAGGCCGTATTATATACGAGGTTTTTGGCGTTTGCAAAGCCCCTTTTCTCGTCATCCCATGGCGGTAACTTTGAGCACCTCTTCCGCCGTGGTCACGCCATCCCGTACCTTGAAAGCGCCGGCAATGCGCAGCGGGATCATGCCTTCGGCCACCGCCTGCTTGCGCAGTGCGGTGATGTCGGTTTCTTCCTCCAGCATGGAGTTGAAGGATTCGCTGGTGGTCAGCAGCTCGTAGATGCCGGTGCGGCCGCGGAAGCCGGTCTGCCGGCATTCCGGACAGCCCACCGGGCGATACACCTTCTCCGGCTTGGCGATATCCCAGCCGCCGCTCAGGCCCTGCCAGATATCGTCGGGCAGCTCGCCGCCTTCTTCCTTGCAGTCCACGCACAGCGTGCGCACCAGGCGCTGCGCCATGATGCCGATCAGCGTCGCTTCCAGCATGTAGTAAGGCACGCCCAGTTCCAGCAAGCGCATCACGGCCGATGGCGCATCGTTGGTGTGCAGGGTCGACAGCACAAGGTGGCCCGTCAGTGCTGCCTGGATGGCCATTTCCGCCGTCTCCAGGTCGCGGATCTCACCGACCATGATGATGTCCGGGTCCTGTCGCATCAGGGCGCGCACGCCGTCGGCGAAGGTCAGGTCGATGCCGGGCTGCACCTGCATCTGGTTGAACGATGCCTCCACCATCTCGATCGGGTCTTCCACCGTACAGACATTGACCTCCGGCGTCGCCAGCGTTTTCAGCGTGGTGTACAGCGTGGTGGTCTTGCCCGAGCCGGTGGGGCCGGTGACAAGGATGATGCCGTGCGGGCGGTTGGTCAGCGCATCCCAGCGCTTGGCGTCGTCGACCGGGAAGCCCAGCTCCGGCAGGGTTTTCACCACCACCTCCGGATCGAAAATACGCATCACCAGCTTTTCGCCGAAGGCGGTCGGCAGGGTGGACAAACGCAGTTCGATCTCCTGGCCGCCGGCTGTGCGGGTCTTGATGCGGCCATCCTGCGGGCGGCGCTTTTCGATCACGTCCATGCGGCCCAGCAGCTTGATACGTGCTGTCATCGCAATCATCACCACGGCCGGCACCTGGTAGACCTGGTGCAGCACGCCGTCGATACGGAAGCGGATGGTGCCGAGGTCGCGCTTCGGCTCGAGGTGGATATCCGAGGCGCGCTGCTCGAAGGCGTACTGCCACAGCCAGTCGACGATATTGATGACGTGCTGGTCGTTGGCATCGACCGTCTTGTTCATCTTGCCCAGTTCGACCAGCTGCTCGAAGTTGTTGCGCAGCGCGACGTCCTGGCCGGTGTTCTTGTTGGCGTGCTTGATCGATTTGGCCAGCGAGAAGAACTGCGAGGTGTATTGCGAGATGTCGAGCGGATTCGAGATGACGCGCTTGATGACGCGGCGCGCGATCTTGGAGATTTCCGCTTCCCACTCCAGCGCAAACGGATCGGCGGTGGCCACGGTCAGCGTATCGGGCGTGATTTCCACCGGCAGGATGTTGAAGCGCGCCGCATAGCTGGCCGACATCACGTCCGCCACCTTGGTGAAGTCGATCTTCAGCGGGTCGATGCGGTAGAAGGGCAGCTTGGCGCGCTGCGCCAGCCATTCGGTCAGCACGTCCAGCGTCAGCAGCTTGCCGCTCTTGGCCGATATCAGCTTGCAGTGTGCGACGGCGCTCAGGGGATGCATGGCGCCGGGCGTATTGCGCAGGATGCCCTGCGCCTGCGTGTAAAGTCCTTTGACTTCGGCTTTCTCGACCATTCCATCAGCCAGCAGCCAGGTGAAGATAATTTGAAGATCGAGCGCTTTTGCCATGTGTGACCTTATTGACCTTGTGCGAGTGCGGCTTTCAGTCCTTTGAGCCAGGACTTTGCGGGCAGTTTTGTTTCGGCGACGATTTGCGCGGCGCGCTCGGCCAGCGCAGCCACGTCGATAGTGCGGCGAGTCTTGAAGGCGATCGCCACCACGTTCCCATCATGCACTTCCGGCAGCGAGACCACTTGCGGGAAAGCGAACTTCATCGCTTTCAGGTTCTTGGCATAGCTCGGATGATCGCCGAACAGGTTGATGGTCATGATGCCATCGCCATTCAGGCAGGCGGCGCAAGCCTGGTAGAACTCTGGCGTGTCGAGCACCGGGCCGCGCGCGGTGGCGTCGTACAGGTCGACTTGCAGCGCGTCCAGCGTGCCGTGGTTGTCCGGGTTGGTCACGTAATCCATCGCATCCATCTCGACCACGTTGAGGCGGCCGTCATTGTCGGGCAGCTTGAACATGGAATAGCAGATGCTGATGACCGACGGATTCAATTCCACCGCGGTGACCCGGGCTTCAGGGAAGTGCTTGTAGCAGAATTTGGTCAGGGCGCCGGTGCCCAGGCCCAGTTGGGCGACGTGGGTGGGGGCATCGTTCCACAGCATCCAGGCCATCATTTGCTGGGCATATTCCAGCTCCGGCCAGTCCGGCTTGCGGATGCGCATGGCGCCTTGCACCCACTCGGTGCCGAAATGCAGGTAGCGCACGCCGTCCAGTTCCGAAAGCGTGACCGGGGCAAACTTCGGTTTCCGCGTGGCCGGGCGCGAAGACTCTTCTTTTTCGATGGATTTACGTTTGATCAGCATGGCGGCATTATCCCGCGTTATCTTGCTTACAAGCAAGCGTACAAAGAAAAATGGGGACGGACCCCATTTTCCGACAGGCGGAAAATGGGGTCCGTCCCCATTTTTTCTACGTGGCCCGGAGCTTAATTATTCATCGGTTCGACGTTCACGCGCAGGCGGATACGCTGGCCCGGATCGTAGCTCATGAAGCTGGTGTAATTGCGGCCGCGGTAATCGTACTCCACGTTATAGCCGGTGGTGCGGGTTTCGTAGGCATCGACCATGCGGCACTGCTTGACGGCCTGCTCCTGCACCGCGCCTGGCTGCGCATTCGAGTTCTGGGTGCGGTCGCCGATCACGGCGCCGGCAATCGCGCCGGCCGCGGTGGCAGCGGTCTTGCCGTGGCCGGAACCGACCTGGCTGCCCACTGCGGCACCCAGGATACCGCCCAGGATGCTGCCGCCGACGCCGCGTTCCTGCGGCTGCTGCACCTGGACATACTCGGTGCGGCATTCCTGGCGCGGACGGTTGATCTGTTCGGTCACCGGCGTCACACGAGTCACACGGCCGTAGTCCTCGAAGTCGATGGCCTGGGCTTGCGCCAGCGGCAAGGCGCCGAGGCTAAGGGCTGCGAAAAACAATTTAGTTTTGGCTTTCATTTTATTTACCTCGTTTCTGTCTTTTGGGCAGTTCGCTGGATTTAATTGGAATTGCACGCCTAGATAGTAACGCCACCGCCTGTATCCTTGGGGGAAGTAAGGCAACAAAATGTAACCCCATGCTTTTGGGTTAATATGGTAAGTTTTTAACAAAACTTGCGTTAGGACTCACTTTCGGGTTGATTCATAGAGTACAACACGTTACC
>Ga0209130_1000854_pt1 | contig 25212 bp, 19 predicted proteins | sample AraplaMF_Cvi_mLB_FD_184264 | JGI IMG/M metagenome (GOLD analysis project Ga0209130, IMG submission 184264) | Arabidopsis root microbial communities from the University of North Carolina, USA - plate scrape MF_Cvi_mLB (SPAdes) (version 2) | ecosystem: Host-associated > Plants > Roots > Endosphere...
CGATCTGGCGGCCTGCGTCTCGATCCGGCTCTCCAGCCGCTGGCTGCGGGCGAGGATCAGGCTGGAGATCATCGCGACGACATCGTCGAGGAAGAGGTCGATCCGCACCGGCTGCATCTCGCCATCGGCGAGGGTGAAGCGATAGGCGGCCGAGAGCACATGGACGCGGCATTCCGCGTCGGACAGCGCCATCCGGGCCTCGCCCTGGCGGTCACGCTTGGCGAGGCCGATATAGCTCTGCACCACCTGCAGGCTGTTCTTGACCCGGTGGTGCAGCTCGCGAACCAGGAAGCGGTTGTCGTCGAGCGCCTGTCGGAGCTTGCTCTGGCGCACCTCCTGCTCGTCGACCATCGCGTTCAAGGCCTCGGCGACGCTGCGGATGTCGCGCGGCATCTCCTCGGAAAGCGGGACGCGGGCGCTGGCCGAGCTGGATCGCGCGCGCGCGGTCGCCTCGATGCTGCGCAGCCAGCGTACGCAGTGCTGGTCGATCGCCTTCATGTAGACCAGGCCGAGCAGGGTCAGCGTCAGCAACGGCGCCAGCAGCAAGATGTAGAACTGTGTCCTCGCCGCCTGCTCCGCCGTGCCGTCGAAGCGCACCAGGACATAGAGGTCGGGTTCCGCCACGATGCGGGCAGCGTAGGTCCGGCCCGGCCCGGCTCGGCTCGGCGCGGTCCAATGCGCGGTTGGTTCGGGTACGGTCTCGGCTTGGGGAAGCCATGAGGCGTCGGCCTGCGCCCCGCCGCGGGCGACGACGACCTCGCCGCCCCGGCGCAGCAGCGCGGCCATCATGCCCTTGTCGCTGCTGCCGAGTTCGAAGACGTCGTCGAGCGGGTCGGGCTTGGTGAGTAGGAGCGCATCGCCTTCGTCGAATTCGCTGTAGATGGCGAGATAGGAACGGCCCGCGATCGTCACCTGATCATAGCGCGCCTTGGTGAATTCGGTGCCGCCCCAGAGCTTGATCGGCGTGCGTCTGGCGAGCTGGTCCGCCGTGGCGGCCAGCGCTGCGGGCGCGATGTTGTTGCCGATGCCGCCGACACAGTCGGGCTGCCCGGAGACCCGCAGCAGCAGCGCCTCATAGCCGGTGACCGCGGCGATCGCCTTCTCGGCGATGCGCTCGCAAGCGTCCGCCGGCGGCGCCACCGCCCGGATCGCCGTGGCGCTGGTGACGAGCGAGCGCAGCGCGCCACGATACCAGACGCGGGCGCGCACGGCGAAATCATCCGCCGCGCGCGCCTGGGACGTCTGGATCGCCTCGAATACGGTCCGGTAGGTCGCGACCGCTGCCGCCGCCGTCAGGCAGGCGATCGGCAGGACGATCGCGATCATCAGTGCCAGCAGGCGGCCGCGGACCGTCCTGAACAGCGAGAGGGCCATCAGCTGCCGACGGTTTCAGGTCCGGCACGCTGGACGGCTGCGGTGATCCGGCGATCGGGGCCGAGATCGTCGACGCCGCCGATGGACAGGAGCTCCGCCAGCTTGGCGCGTGCCCGGTTGACGCGGCTCTTGATCGTGCCGATCGCGACGCCGCAGATCTCGGCTGTCTCCTCATAGGACAGCCCGGTGGCGCCGACCATGATCAGCACCTCGCGCTGCTCCTCGGGGAGCTTGGCCAGCGCCTTGCGGAAATCGGCGAGGTCAAGATGGCTTTCCTGGTTGCCATGCGTGGCGAGCCGGTCGGCATAGGTGCCTTCGCTGTCCTGCACCTCGCGCCCGCGCTTGCGGTAGAGCGAATAATAGGTGTTGCGCAGGATGGTGAAGAGCCAGGCCCGCAGGCTGGTGCCGGGCTGGAACTTGTCGGCATTGCCCCATGCCTTGAGGAGCGTGTCCTGGACAAGATCGTCGGCGAGCTGCATCGAGCCCGACAGCGACGCCGCGAAAGCACGCAGATTCGGGATCTCCGCGATCAGCCCATCCTTGAAGTCAGCCGCGCTCATCTGAGCCGCCTCCGGCCTTCAGGCGACGTTCGGTGTCCTCCAGCTGCGCCAGCAGCACCATGAAGCGATCCGGGATCGGTGCGTTGATCAGGTCGTCGTAGTGCGCCTTGAGCGACCGGCCGATCGATTCCTGCACACGCGGATCGAGCACCATCTCGTCGTCCGGCTCGGCTCGGGCCGCTTCGGGCGGGTCGGCATTCATCAGATTCATGATCCCTCGCTCCATCGGCGCATCGACGTTCCGCCGCTCACGCCTTCCACCTGTCGCACGCTCGTCGGCCTCTGTGCGACTGCCCCGAAACGCACCTTCATTCGGCACAATAACGAGGCCGAATGTGAAAGGTTCCATTCCGAACAAAAAATAATTTTCTTGTCATAACAGGGACTTGGGTGCTCTCCTTGGGCAACTTTGTCCAGAGCCGGATGCGATCGGGTGGAACGGCCCGATCGGCGGATCCGTCTCCAACTTCGGATGGAGCCGGCCCGATCGGCCTGCATCGAAAAATCGATCGGACGCGCTCCTGGGGGATAACAAGATGTCGATCGCCACTGAAATCGCGCCGCATTTGCCTTATCTGCGCCGCTTCGCCCGAGCATTGAGCGGCACCCAGGCCGGCGGCGACGCCTATGTCGTCGCGACGCTGGAAGCGCTGATCGCCGATCCCGGCACCTTCCCGCGCGAGCTCGGCCCGCGGGTCGGCCTCTACAGGCTCTTCCTGCAGATGTGGTCGTCCGTGGGACTCAACACCCAGGCCTCGGCGCCCGAAGCCGAACGTTCTGCCGCCGAGCGCAATCTCGATGCGCTGACACCGCGTTCGCGCCAGGCCTTCCTGCTGCGGACGGTCGAAGGTTTTCCGATCGAGGAGGTCGCGCAGATCATGACCATCTCCAGCAGCGACGCAGCCGCTCTCGTCCAGACCGCCGGGCAGGAGATCGCCGAGCAGGTCGCCACCGACGTGCTGATCATCGAGGACGAGCCGATCATCGCCCTCGACATCGAGACCATGGTCGAGGAGCTCGGCCACAAGGTCACCGGCGTCGCCAGGACGCATCGCGAGGCGATCGCGCTCGCCGCCAAGAAGCGTCCCGGCCTCGTTCTGGCCGATATCCAGCTCGCCGACGGCAGCTCCGGTCTCGAGGCGGTCAACGAGATCCTCGCGGCGATCGAGGTGCCGGTGATCTTCATTACCGCCTATCCGGAGCGGCTGCTTACCGGCGACCGGCCGGAGCCGGCCTTCCTGATCACCAAGCCGTTCCAGCCGGAAGCGGTGAAGGCGGCGATCAGCCAGGCGCTGTTCTTCGACCGCCGCGCCGGCCGCAAGGCCGCCTGACAGCCTTTCGAGGTGACCGGGAACAAATCGGCCATCCCTCGCGTTGCCCCGGCCCGGGCGACGCGGAGGAGATCGGTCATGTCCATGGCTCTGCTGGCAGCGCTGATCGTCGCAGCCTCCCTGACAGTCCTATTCACGGCTATCGGCTGAGCGCATGCGACCGCGCTCGCCTTGTCGGCTCGCCAGCTGGGCAGCGGTGATCGCGGCAGCGCTCGCACTTGGCGGCTCCGCCTGGGCGCGCGGGGCGGGGCAGGCGCCCACGATCCTGCCTCCGCCGCGACCTGCCTCCTTGCCGGCCCCGGCCCCGGTTCCGTTGCCGTCGGCCGCGCCGGCGACGCCCGGGGCGGCCACGGAAGGCAGCAGCTGCCTCCAGGACCTTGCCGGCCTGGCCGGAAACCAGATTCGCTCGGCACCGCCACCAGCAAGACCGGAGCCGGATGAGTGCCGAGTGGTCGATCCGGTCGTTGTCGAGGCGCTGGCGGTTCGCACGCCCTCGGGCCAGTCACAGGTCAGGCTGCTGGCGCCGCCGACGGTGAGTTGCGAACTCGCCCGCGCAGTTTCGCTTTGGCTCGATACCAGCCTGCAGCCTTTGGCGCGCGGGGCGTTCGGGCGCGAGCTGACGGCGCTGCACGTCGGGGGCGGGCATGAATGCCGCCGGCGCAACCGCCAGGCACAAGGATTGGTGAGCGAGCACGCCACCGGGCGGGCGCTCGATATCTTCGCCTTTCAGCTCGGCGACGAGAAGCAGGGGGGATTGGCCGTGTCCGTGGAGCGGCCGAACGGGCTGGAGCAGGCACGCTTCGTCGATGCGGTGCGCCAGTCGGCCTGCGGCGCGTTCACGACCGTGCTCGGTCCGGGATCAGATCCGGCCCACGCCAACCATCTCCATGTCGATATCCAGCAACGGAGGGCGGCATCGAGCCGCTTCTGCCAATGAGCTCGGCTCTGGCCTATGACACGATCGTGAAGATGCCGTCGGGTGTGTCGGACTGGGCGACGGTCGGTGGCGGACGCCGTCCGTTCGACCAGCTCTCGCGCCGGCGTGCGAGCTCGACAAGCGCCGAATCGTGGTCAAAACCCTCGCGCAGAAGTTGTTCGAGCTCCCAGAATGGCGGAAGATCGCGCGCCAGCTTGGGAAGGGGGAATATCTGCACCGGATCGGTCCGTCCTGGCTTGGGCATTTGCGCGTCCACTGGTCTGTTCCCGTCAACGCAAGCACCGGATTGAGGTTCCGGATTATTTGGGAACTATGGAGTGATTGGGGCGCTTTGGTGCGGTTTCGAGGCGCCATGGCGGCGATGGGGCGAAGTCGGTTTCGATCGGTGATATGGGTGCATCCGGGGTAGGGCGCAGGAGAAGTGAATGAGACGTCTGATCGCGATGATCGCCCTGGCGGCCGGCTCCAGCCTGTCCGCCGTTCCGGCTCTGGCGCAGAGCGGCGCGCCGGCCGGACGCCTGACCTGCACGATCGGCGCGGGGCTTGCCCAGGCGGTCGCCACGCAGAAGCCGTTCGAATGTCGCTTCCGCCCGCGGCGCGGACCGTTGCAGACCTATAGCGGCGTGATTCGCGGCTTTGCGCTCGATGCCAGGACGGTCGGGCGCAGCCTCCTCGCCTGGCGGGTCTACGGCCCCTATGCGCGTGCGCCGCTCGGCGTGCTCACCGGGCCCTATGGCCGCAAGCCGGGCGAGGTCGCCCTGACCGGCAGCCATGACGGCGATGTCCGGCTGGTGCCGCGGGCGTTGCCCTTGCAGCGCGGCGCCAATGTCGCCCTCGGCGTCACCGCTTTCGAGCTCAACCTGATCCGGTCGCCGCGCAAGCGCTGACCGGAGAATACTTACGCTTTCCTAACCATATTCGCTCAATTTGAATTGAATTTGAGGGGTTTGAGGCAGACAATCCGCTTCAGAACGGAACAAGGCCGACCAAGCAGGCGTTCAAAGGGCTCACAAGCAGGTAACTGACTTGGGGTTCGTGTCGTGAAGTTGGAAGGTGATCTGGGGCTCATGTCCTCTATTCGGGTCCTCATCGTCGAGGACGACCCCTTCATTGCGATGGATATCGAGAGCGCCGTGAGCGAAGAACTCGGCGACGACGCCGAGTTGATCGTGGTCGAATCGGTGTCGCAGGCGCGCCGCGCCGCCGATCTGCCGCTCGACTGCGCCCTGCTCGACATTGACGTCGTCGGCGGCAAGACCTTCGCCATCGCCGCCAGCCTGCGCGCCAAGGGAACACCGCTGGTCTTCGTCTCGGGCTCGGCCCCGAGCGAGGTGCCGCCTGAGCTGCGCGACGTGCGCTTCGTGCGCAAGCCGTTCTCTGCCGACGAGCTCGGCCGCTTCGTTTCCAAGGCTCTCAGCAAGGCCTGAGAAGCGCTACTCGGCCGCCTCGTCCTCGGCCGGCCGCTCCCGTTTCGGGAAGATGACGGCGACGCGCGTGCCGGGCCGCGCCATGTCCGGCGAGAGCGGCGTGACCTCCATGCTGGCCCGCATGCTGCGCAACAAGGCGCTGATCACGGATTTGCCCAGCCCGGCCGTCTCCTGGTCCTCCGGCATGCCGATGCCGTCATCCTCCACCGAGAGGACGAGATTCTCCTCCGGCGTGCGCGCCAGCCGGATCGTGATCGTCCCGGCGGTGCCGTCGGGAAAGGCGTGCTTGATCGCGTTGGTCACCAGCTCGTTGATGACGACGACGAAGGAGACGGCGTCGCGGCCCGGCAGCCGGATCGCGTCCATCGCCAGCCCGATCTCGATGGGCCGGCCTTCCGCCGCCTTGCCGATCTCGGCGAGCAGATCCTCCAGATAGGGCCTCGCCTCGATCTCGTCGGCCTCGATGTCGAGCCGCAGGCGGCGCTGCCCCGCCGCGATCGCCTGGATGCGCGACTGTGCCTGGGCCAGCGCCTGCTTGACCGCGGGTTCGCGCGTCTGCCGGCTCTGGACGTTGAGCAGGGCCGAGACCATCGCCAGATTGTTGCCGACGCGATGGTTGACGTCACGCAGCAGCGCCTCGATGCGCAGGCGCTCGTTTTCGAGCTGCAGCGTGCGTTCTGCGACCTTGCGCTCGAGCTCGGCATTGGAGCTCGACAGTGAGACCGTTCGGCGATGCCGGCCGCGCAATTGCAACCAGGCGGCAAAGCACAGGCCGGCAAGGGCCAGCAGAATGCCGGCGCTTGCGAGGATGCGTCTTCGCGCTTCCTGGCGGGTGCTGGCGGTGAGCCGAAGATTCTCCTCGAGCTGGATTGCGCCGACGACCTCGCGCACCGCCTGGGTCAGCCGGTTTCCGGTGCCTTGGGAGACCAGCGCGACCGCCTCGCTGCGCTGGCCGCGCCGCATCAGGGCGATGGTCTCGGCCATCTCGCTGAGTTTGCGGACCGTTATGGCGCGGGCGCTCTGCACCCGTTCCAGCTGCGTCGGACTATAGGCGACGAGCTGTTCGATCTGATCGAGGCTGGGCAGCAGATCCGCCTGCCTGTCGTTATAGGGCTCGAGATAGGCTTCGTCGCCGGTGAGCAGGAAGCCGCGTTGACCGGTCTCGGCGTCGAGCAGATTGCCGAGGAAGCGCTCGCTGCGTTCACGGATGTCGATCGAGCGCGCGACCAGCTTCGAGGCCTCGTCGGCCTGGATGTTGATCCAGCCGGCGATGAGGACGCCGGCCGCGACCACGACGATCGCGATCGCCGCCGAGGAGGCGGTGTAGAGGCGCGTACCGAGCAAGGGGAGTCCCGGCAACAGCCAGCGTGGACGGAGCTTCAGCTGGGCGTTCATTACCGTCCTGAATAGACGCTGAAATCCGATCGCCCAAGGTAAAAAGACACATTGCCACGATCCGGCTGCGGAAAGACCGGCCGGTTCAGCAGCAATTCGCCTTATTTTTCAGCGTCGTCCTCGCCTTGCGCGAATTGCCGCCCGAGCAGGAGCCCAAGCAGCACGACGCCGCCGACGAGGCCGGCGCGCCAGCCGAGCTTGCGATTCCCCACCAGAGAGGCCGCAATCGGCGCGGCAGCCACCGCAGCGGCCAGGCGCCGGTCCGGGCGCGGCCGGCTCTTCACATAGAGCGCGATGCCGAGCATCAGCAGCGCGGCGACGAGCAAGCCGCCGGCGATCGACAGGCTGGCGGTGATCGCCCCGTAATGCAGCGTCAGCACCGTGTGCAGTGCATTGAGCGCGTATCCCACGGCGCCCGCCGCCAGCAATCCCGCCAGCAGATAGAGCACGAGAACCGTGACGTTGCGGCGCACGACGCCGCCGACCTCGCGCGTGACCAGACCGGTCAGCCCCCCCAGCATGGTCAGCGCGCCGACAGGAAGCCGACGAACAGTCCGACCGCGGCCGCCAGGCCGAGTGCCCGCAAGGGCCGCTCGCGGATCTCGCGGATGATCAGCTCTTCCAGATCGCTGGCCTGCTCGCGCGCCACGGCGGCCATGCGATCGGTGTCGACGCCGACCGATCTCAGCTTCTCGCTGACCGTCGCGGCAAGGTCTTCGGCACCGCGCGCCAGGCTGGCCTCGATCTCGTCGGCCTCGTCCTGTACGCGGCGACCGGCGCGGCGGGCGCGCTCGGCCGTGTCCGAGGCGGCGTCAGCGACTTCGTCCTTGGCGCGTTTGACCGAGGCCGCGGCCTGTCGCTTTGCGTTGGAGCTGGTTGCGGCCATCAAACGCCTCCTTGGTGCCGGCAATGAACGATGCCATGCGGAGCGCATGGCGCAAAGCTCAACGCCTCAGCCATCGGACTGTTCCCGGCCGTAAGGTTAGTGCGCCTCGTCCCAGTTGTCGGCAGCCCGCGCATCGACGACGAGTGGCACCTTGAGCGCGACCGCCGGCTGCGGCGCCTCGACCATGACCTTGCGGATCACCGGCAGCACCGCCTCGACCTGGCCTTCCGGCACCTCGAAGACGAGTTCGTCGTGCACCTGCAGCAGCATGCGCGCATCGAGCCTGGCGGCGGCGAGTGCGTCCTCCATCCGGATCATGGCGCGGCGGATGATGTCGGAGGCCGAGCCCTGGATCGGCGCGTTGATCGCCTGGCGCTCGACGAAGGCGCGCTCGGACGGGTTCTTCGAGGCGACTGCCGGGAAATGGCAGACGCGGCCGAAGATCGTCTCGACCGCGCCCTTGGCGCGCACCGTGGTGCGGGCCTGGTCCATATAGTCGCGGATGCCGGGGAAGCGCTCGAAATACTTGCGGATATAGGCGCTGGCCTCCTCTCTGGAGATGCCGAGCTGGTTGGCGAGGCCGAAGGCCGAGATGCCGTAGATGATGCCGAAATTGATCGCCTTGGCGCGCCGGCGCACCTCGCTCGGCATGCCCGCGACCGGCACGCCGAACATCTCGGACGCCGTCATCGCATGGATGTCGACGCCGTCGGCAAAGGCCTGCCGGAGCTGCGGGATGTCGGCGATATGGGCGAGGATCCGCAGCTCGATCTGGCTGTAGTCGGCCGAGACCAGCTTGTTGCCCTTCTCGGCGACGAAGGCGGTGCGGATCTTGCGGCCGGCCTCGGTTCGGATCGGGATGTTCTGCAGGTTCGGCTCGGAGGAGGAGAGCCGGCCGGTGGTGGTCGCCGCCAGGGCGTAGGAGGTGTGGACCCGGTGGGTCTGCGGGTTCACGTAAGTGGGCAGGGAGTCGGTATAGGTCGATTTCAGCTTGGCGAGCTGGCGCCAGTCGAGGATGCGGGCGGGCAGTTCGTTGCCCTGCTCGGCGAGGTCCTCGAGCACGCCGGCGCCGGTCGCCCATTGCCCGGTCGCGGTCTTCTTGGCGCCGGGCAAGCCCATCTTGCCGAACAGGATGTCGCCGAGCTGCTTCGGGCTGCCGATCGTGAACTTCTCGCCGGCGAGCCCGTAGATCTCGTCCTCCAGCCGCGCCAGCGACTGGGCGAACTCGCCCGAGAGACGCGACAGGATCTGCCGGTCGATCGCGATGCCGCGCCGCTCCATCCGCACCAGCACCGGCACGAGCGGGCGCTCCATCGTCTCATAGACCGTGGTCTTGCACTCCGGCACCAGCCGCGGCTTCAGCGCCAGCCAGAGCCGCAAGGTGACATCGGCGTCCTCGGCGGCATAGGCGGTCGCCTTGTCGAGCGGCACCTTGTCGAAGGTGACCTGGCTCTTGCCGGTGCCGGCGACCTCCGAATAGGCGATCGGCTTGTGGCCGAGATGAACCTCCGAGAGCCGGTCCATGCCCTGCCCGCCATTGCCGGCATCGAGCGCGTAGGAAATCAGCATGGTGTCGTCGATCGGGTCGACCTCGACGCCATGCCGGTTGAACACGGCGATGTCGTATTTGAGGTTCTGGCCGATCTTGAGCACGCCGGGATCGGCGAGCAGCGGCTTCAATTCGGCCAGCGCCTGGTCGAGTGGGATCTGGCCTTCGAGCAGGCCTGAATCGAACAGCCCGTCGCCGGCGCGGTGCTGCAGCGGGATATAGCAGGCCTTGCCCGGCGCGACCGCGAGCGAGATGCCGATCAGATCGGCCTGCATCACGTCGAGCGAATTCGTCTCGGTATCGAGCGCGACCTGGCCGGCCTCATAGGCCCAGCCGATCCAGCGCGAGAGATCGGCGACCGTGCGCACGCATTCATAGGCTGAGTGGTCGATCTTGACCGTGATCGCCGCATCCTTGCGCGCCGCGGCGAGATCGGCCGGCCGCAGCCAGCCATCGGCAGCGGGGGCGGCCTTGCCCTCGACCACGGCGGCGGCGACCACGGTCGTCGCGCCATCGGTCGCGACCGCGACGGCCGCTCCGACGATCGGCGTGTCCGTTTCGGCATAGAGCGCCTTGAGCGCGGCGGCGCGGGCGCCGCCTGGCGCGAGATCGGGATCGGCATCGATCGCGCCGACATCGGCCTCATAGGCCTCGGCCGCGCGCTTGGTGATGGTCGTGAACTCCATCGCCTTGAGGAAGGCGATGAGTTTTGCCGGATCAGGCTGGTTCAGGGTGAGCTCGCCGAGCGGCGTCTCGACCGCCACATCCTCGACCAGCGTGACGAGCTTGTGCGAGATGCGGACCTTCTCGATCACCTCGGGATTGGTCAGCGTCTCCCGGCGCTTGGGCTGCTTGATCTCACCGGCGCGCTTCAGGAGCGTTTCGAGATCGCCATACTCGCCGATCAATTGCGCCGCCGTCTTGATGCCGATGCCTGGTGCGCCCGGGACATTGTCGGTCGAATCGCCGGCGAGCGCCTGCACGTCGGTGACCTTGTCCGGCGTGACACCGAAATACTCGACCACCTCGGGCTCGCCGATGCGCCGTTCCGGCCGGAAGCCCGCGCCCTTCTTGGCGTCACCGGAGGCTGGGTCGTACATGGCGACGCCCGGCCGCACGAGCTGCATCAAATCCTTGTCGGCCGAGACGATCAGCACGTCGGCGCCGGATTCGCGCGCCTGCTTGGCGTAGGTCGCGATCAGGTCGTCGGCCTCGTAGACGTCCTGCTCGACCGGGATCAGGCCGAAGGCGCGCACCGCGTCGCGCATCAGCGGGAATTGCGGGATCAGGTCCGGCGGCGGATCGGAGCGGTTGCCCTTGTAGGCCGGGTAGATCTCCTTGCGGAACGAGTTCTCGCTCTTGTCGAAGACGATGGCGAGATGGGTCGGCTTAACCCCGAGCACGCCCTCGCGCACGAACTGGAACAGCTTCGTCGCGAACAGGCGGACCGCGCCCGAGGGCAAACCGTCCGAGCGGGCATTGTATTTCCGGTCCTGATTGATCGACTGGAAATAGGCGCGGAAGATGAAGTTCGAGCCATCGACCAGGAAGAGGTGGTCGCCGGGCTTGAGCTGTGAGGCCGGGTTCGTCATGGGCGGGACCATAGGGCTGCGGACCGGGATGGTCTATTCTGCAAGCAGCAGTGCTCGCAAGAAGCTGTCAGGAGGACATCGATGAACGCCTATGTCACCATGCCGCTCGCCTTCCAGGGGCTGCCCGAGGCGGAGATGAAGGCGCAGGCGCTCAGGTTCCTGGAGACGATGAGGAAGCGCCGCACGGTGCGCGATTATTCCGACAGGCCGGTGCCGCGCGAGATCATCGAAGCGGCGGTCGCGACCGCCGGCACTGCGCCGTCCGGCGCCAACCAGCAGCCCTGGACCTTCGTCTGCATCTCAGATCCCGAGATCAAGGCAAAGATCCGCGAAGGCGCCGAGGAAGAGGAGCGCGCCTTCTATGCCGGCCGTGCCGGCGAGGAATGGCTCGATGCGCTCGAGCATCTCGGCACCGACGAGCACAAGCCCTTCCTCGACACCGCACCCTGGCTGATCGCGATCTTCGCCCAGCGCTGGGGCTATGACGCTGATGGCCGCAAGGTGAAGCATTACTACGTGCCTGAGTCGGTCGGCATCGCCGCCGGCTTCCTGATCGCTTCGCTGCACCAGGCGGGCCTGGCGACGCTGACGCATACGCCGGCGCCGATGAACTTCCTCAATGAGCTCTGTGGCCGGCCCGACAACGAGAAGGCACTGATCCTGCTGGTGGTCGGCTACCCCGCCGAGGGCTGCGTCGTCCCGGCGATCGGCAAGAAGCCGCTGGAGGAGATCGCCAGCTTCCTCTGATCTGCCCGTCGGACTTGAGCAATCGCGCCGGCCGTGGCTGATAGGCCGCTATGGCCGGCAGGAGATTCGCTTGATCATGCAGACCGGTTCACCGCCGATCCGCCGGGCCATGGTGCTCGCCGCCGGTCTCGGCAAGCGCATGCGCCCGATCACCGACACCATGCCGAAGCCGCTGGTCGCGATCGCCGGCAAGACCATGCTCGACCATGCGCTCGACCGGCTCGCCGAGGCCGGTGTCGAAGACGCCGTCGTCAACGTTCACTACCTCGCCGAGCAGATCGAGGCGCGCGTCGCCGAACGCTCCAGCCCGCGCATCACGATTTCCGACGAGCGCGACGTCCTGCTCGAAACCGGCGGCGGCGTGAAGAAGGCGCTGCCGCTGCTCGGCGCCGAGCCCTTCTTCCACATCAATTCCGATTCGCTCTGGAGCGAGCGCGGAGCGTCGAACATTTCCGCCATGGCCGCTGCCTGGGATGCCGCGCGCATGGACATGCTGCTCCTGCTGGCGGAGCGGCAGAGCAGCGTCGGCTTCGATGGCGCCGGCGATTTCTTCCGCGACGAGGCCGGCCGGCTGGCGCGGCGCAGGCAGGCTGCGAGCGCGCCTTATGTCTATGCCGGCGTCGCGATCATCAAGCCAGAGCTCTTCGCCGACACGCCGGAGGGGCCGTTCTCGCTCAACCTGCTGTTCGATCGCTGCATCGCCAAGGGAACCTTGTTCGGCCATCTGCTCGACGGGCGCTGGCTGCATGTCGGCACGCCCGAGGCGATCCCGCTGGCGGAGCAGGCCTACGCCGCCCATCAGAGCGGGTGAGCCGCGATGGCCGGGCTCAACCTGTTCAGCATCCCGGCCGGCGCGCCCTTCCTCTCCGTGCTCGCCGAGGCGCTGATCGCCGGCCGCTTCGGCCGGACCTTCGATCCCGGCGATCCCGCCGCGCTCTCGCGCACCACGCTCTACCTGCCGACCCAGCGCGCGGCGCGGGCCTTCGGCACGATCCTCTCGGAAAAGCTCGGCGGCCGCCCGCTGCTGCTGCCGCGCATCGTCCCGCTCGGCGATGTCGACGAAGCCGAGACGGCGCTGATCGCCGGCGCGGGCGATGCGCTGGCGCTGCGACGGGTCGCGCCGATCGATCCCTTGCGCCGCCGCTTCATCCTGACGACGCTGATTTCGGCCTGGGGCCGCACCGCCAACCGCCAGCATCTCAAGCTCGATCCGGCCGAGCCCTCGCTGATGCCGGCGACCCTGGCCGAGGCTTGGGGGCTCGCCGGCGACCTCGCCCATCTGCTCGACCAGCTCCAGACCGAAGGTGTCTCGCCGGCGCGACTGAAGGGGCTCGACGCCGCCCGCTTCGACGAGATTTGGCAGTTTAACGCCCGCTTCCTCGACATCATCGCCGAAGCCTGGCCGGCGATCCTCGAACAGCGGGCCGAATGCGACCCGGCCGAGTTCCGCAACCGCATGCTCGCCGCCGAGCGCGAGCGTCTGCTCGCCGGCGATTTCCACGGGCCGGTGATCGCGGCGGGCTCGACCGGTACGGTGCCGGCGACGGCCCGCCTGCTCGCCGCGCTCGCCCGCGCCCCGAATGGCGCCGTCGTCCTGCCCGATCTCGACGAGGCGCTGTCCGAGCAAGGCTGGCGCGCCATCGTCCAGGAGCCGGCGCCCTCGCATCCGCAGGCGGCATTGCATCGCCTGCTCGACGAGATCGGTGCGAGCCGGGATGAAGTCGTTACCCTCGCGGAGCCTTCGCCGGGGCTGGAAGCGCGCCGCGACCTGCTGCGCCGTGCCTTGCTGCCCGCCTCCGTCACGGACGACTGGGCCGGCGCGGCGCCCCTTGCAGCCGAAGCGCTCGACGGCTTGCGTATCGTCGAGGCGGCGGACGAACGCGAGGAGGCGCTGGTCGCGGCGCTGGCCTTGCGCGAGGCGCTGGAGGAGCCCGGCGCCCGCACCGCCCTGATCACGCCCGATCGCGGCCTTGCCGAGCGCGTCGCCGTCGAGCTCCGGCGCTGGGGCATCCAGGCCGACGATTCCGCCGGAATGCCGCTCGGTCGCTGGCCGGCCGGTGCCCTGCTCCGTCTGGCGCTCGATGCGGTCGAGGGCGAGCTCTCTCCGGCGAACCTCGTGGCGCTGCTGGCGCATCCGCTCTGCCGTCTCGGCCTGACCGAAACCCGTTTGCGACAAGGCGCGGCGGCTTTGGAGATCGGCTGCTGGCGTGGCGAGGCGATCGGCCCCGGTTTCCCCGGCCTGCGCCGAGCCTTCGAAGCGATGCCGGAGCTGCGCAAGGCGACCTATGCGCCACGCCCGCGTCGCAAGCTGACAGACGAGGATGTCGGCGCGGCCGAAGAGGTGCTCGCCGGGCTGGAGGATGCACTCGCTCCGCTCGTGGCCGCTTTGGCTGGCCCTGCCCCCGAACTGCGCGAGATCGCGGCGCAGGCCCGGCGCGCCGTCGAAAAGCTGAGCGGCGACGACGCCGGCGCCGTCCTCGCCTGGCGCGGCGCGGATGGCGAAGCGCTCGCCAAACTCTTCGACGATCTCGACGCCGCCTTACCGGAAGCGCCCGGCGAGGGCCGCGCCCGCGACTGGATCGCCATCTTCGAAGGCCTGATCGGCGAGCGCGTCGTGCAGCGCCGCGATCCCGGCCATCCCCGCGTCAAGATCTGGGGCCTGCTCGAAGCCCGACTGCTCGAAGCCGAGCACATCGTGCTCGGCGGCTTGATCGAGAGCGTCTGGCCACCGGCGACCGAGACCGATTCCTTCATCAACCGGCCGATGCGGGCCGAGCTCGGCCTCTCGCCGCCGGAACGGCGCATCGGCCAGACCGCGCATGACTTCGTCGCGGCGGCGCTCGCCGGCAAGGTGACGCTGACCCGTGCCCGCAAGGCGGGCGAAGCCGAGACGATCCCCTCGCGTTTCTGGCAGCGCCTCAAGGCCGTGGCACCACCCGAAGCCTGGGCGGCCGCAGAGGCGCGCGGGCGCGACCTCACCGGCTGGGCCGGGCTGCTCGGCAAACCGGCCGATCTGCTGCCGGTGCCGCGGCCAAAGCCCTATCCGGCGGCGCATCTGCAGCCGACGCGGCTCAGCGTCACCGAGGTCGAGACGCTCTATCGCGACCCCTATGCCGTCTATGCCCGCAAGATCCTCAGGCTCGACGCCCTGCCGGAGCTGGTCGAGGACCCCGGCGCGACCGATCGCGGCTCGCTGCTGCACGACATCGTCGGCAGCTTCGCCGAGACCTATCCCGAGCAGGTGCCGGCCGGCGCCTATGGCAGCCTGATCGAGATCGGCGAGCGGCTCTTCCGCGCTTATGAGGAGACGCCGGAGGTGCGCGCCTTCTGGTGGCCGCGCTTCCTGCTAATCGCGCAGAACTTCCTCCGCTGGGAGGAAAGGCGCCGGCCGGAACTCGCCCGCGTCGCAGTCGAGCGCGATACGCAAGCCGAGTTCCCGCTGATCGACGGCGCCTCGATCCTGCTCACCGGCCGGGCCGATCGCGTCGAGGTCACGCGCGAGGGGACCTTGCGCATCATCGATTTCAAGACCGGCGCGCCGCCGAGCGAGGAGCAGGTCCGCCTCGGCTTCGCCCCGCAATTGACGCTGGAAGCCGAACTTGCCCAGCGCCATGGCTTCTCGCCGGACATCCTGCCCGGCCCGGTCGAGGCGCTGCTCTATCTCCGTCTCAACCACGACGCCAAGAGCTGGGAGAAGGACAAGAAGCTATCGTTCAAGGACGAGGCGCAGGCCGACGTCACCGCCCGGCATCTCGCGCAATTGCTCGACCATCTCGCTGTGCTGCGCGCCGGTCGCGAGCCCTGGCTGTCGCGGCGTGCGCCCGCCTACATCAAATATGCCAGCCCCTATGACCAGCTCGCCCGCGTCAAGGAATGGTCGGCCGCGCCCGATCTCGGCGGCGATGCCGGAGACGAGGCATGACCCCGGCCGGCTGGACCATTCCCGAGCAGACGCGCCGCAATCAGGCGCTGGCGGCCGAGCCCGATCTCAGCGCCTGGGTCTCGGCCAATGCCGGCTCGGGCAAGACCCATGTGCTGGTCAACCGGGTGCTGCGCCTGCTGCTCGATGGTGTCGCGCCCGGGCGGATGCTCTGCATCACCTATACCAAGGCCGCCGCCGCCAACATGTCGAACCGGGTCTTCCGGGCGCTTTCGGTCTGGGCCGTCGCCTCCGACTCGGTGCTCTGGGCGGCGCTGTCGGCGCTGACCGGTCAGCTTCCGGCCGCCAGCGATATCAGCCGGGCGCGGCGGCTGTTCGCGCAGGCGCTGGAGACGCCGGGCGGCCTCAAGATCGAGACGATCCACGCCTTCTGCACCCGCGTGCTGCAGAGCGCGCCCTTCGAGGCCAACGTTCCGCCGCGCTTCGAGGTCGCCGACGATCTCGCCCAGGACGAACTCATGCGCGATGCCAGGCGCGACCTGCTCGCTGCCGCCGAGGCCGATCCGGACGGGCCGCAGGCGCGGGCATTGCGCTTCATGGCCGAACATGCGGCGCAGGACACCTTCGACCAGATCATGCGCGAGGCGCTGCATCAGCGCGCCGTGTTCAGCGATGCCGAGGGGCGGGCGCGCAAGCCCGAGGAGATCGTCGCAGGGCTCAGCGCCTTCCTCGGCATCGCGCCGGAGCTGACGACTGAGGCGGTGCGCGAGCGCTTCCAGCGCGAATTGGCCGCTGTGCCCGATCTCGATCGCCTCGTCGCCGCCTTCGAGGCCGGCAGCGCGACGCGTTCCAAGGCGGCGGCTGCAATCCGACTCGCGCTCTCGGATGCGCCCGGCATCGATCCGGTCGCGGCCTGCCGCACCGGCCTGCTCACCGCCGAAGGCAATGTTGCCCAGCATGTCCGCGGCAAGGGCAACAGCGCCCTGCCGGCCGATCTCGATGCGGCGCTCGATGCGCTCGCCGCCTGCCTGACCGAAGCCATCGACCAGCTCAACGCCATCGCCGTCCGCGAGCGCAGCGCGGCGCTTGCCGTGCTGGTCACGCATATCCTCGCCGCCTATCGCCGGTTGAAGGCGCAGCGCTCGCTGCTCGACTATGACGACTTGATCGCGAAGACGCGCTCGCTGCTCGACCGGGTCGATCCGGCCTGGGCGCTCTACAAGCTCGATGCCGGCATCGACCACATCCTGCTCGACGAAGCCCAGGACACCAGCGAGGCGCAATGGGCGATCCTGCGCCGCCTCGCCGAGGAGTTCTCGGCCGGCGAGGGCGCGCGCGAACTGGTCCGTCCGCGCACCGTCTTCGTCGTCGGCGACGAGAAGCAGTCGATCTATGGCTTCCAGGGCGCGGCGCCCTCGCATTTCAGCGAGGAGCGGCGCAGTCTCGGCACGAGGCTGAAGGCAGCAAAACAACGTTTCGAGCCGATCAGCCTCACCACCTCCTTCCGTTCGGCGCCCGACATCATGCGCGCGGTCGACGCGGTGTTCGCGCCGCAGGAGCACTGGCGCGGCCTCGTCTTCGACGGCGGCGCCGGGCCGGAGCGGCACGACACGGTCCGGCGCGCCTCGATCGGCGCTGTCGATCTCTGGCCGGTCTCGGCCGACGATGCCGGCGAGAAGCCGGATGCCTGGACGACGCCGGTCGATGCGCCCGAGCGGCGCTCCGGGCTGGTCAAGCTCGCCGCCCGCATCGCCGACGTGCTGAAGCGCTGGAGCGAGGCCGGCCACGACGATATCGGTCGCCCGTTCAGGCCGGGCGACGTGATGATCCTGCTGCGCCAGCGCGGCGCGCTGTTCGAGGCGATCGTCAAGGCGTTGAAGGATCGCGGCGTGCCCGTCGCGGGCCGCGACCGGCTGACACTCGCCGACCACCCGGCGGTGGAGGATCTCGTCGCGCTCGGGCGCGCCATCCTGCTGCCGCAGGACGATCTCTCGCTGGCGATCACGCTGAAGACGCCGCTCTTCGGCCTCGACGACGACGATTTGATGCACCTCGCCCCGGAGCGGAAGGGCTCGCTGCACGACGCCTTCCGGCAGGCGGCGCAGGCCGAGCCGCGCTATGCCGCGATCGAGGCGCGCCTGACCGAGCTTGCCGAGGAGGCCGGGCGCTGCGGCCCGTTCCGCTTCTTCGCCGGACTGCTCGGCCCAGGCGGTGGCCGAAATCTCGCCCTCGCCCGGCTCGGCCCGGAAGCGGGCGATGCGCTCGACGCCTTCCTCAGCGCCGCGCTCGATCATGAGCGGCGCTACGGCCCCTCGCTCGCCGGCTTCCTGCACCATATCGGTGCCGTGGCGACGCAGGTGAAGCGCGATCTCTCGGCCAGCGCCGGCGAGGTCAGGGTGATGACAGTGCACGGCTCGAAGGGTTTGGAGGCGCCGGTCGTCATCCTCGCCGATCTCGGCGTCGCGCCCGGCGAACGGCGCCTGCCGAAGCTGATGGCGGTCGTGCCGCCGCGCGGTGCGCAGGTGCCGGTCTGGCCGAGCAAGCGCGCCGACGACCCCGCGGCGATGCGGCGTGCCAAGGACGCGATCGTCGCGCAGATGGTCGAGGAGCATCACCGCCTGCTCTATGTCGCACTGACGCGGGCGGAAGAGCGCTTGATCCTCTGCGGCGTGCAGGCCAAGGGCGAGGCGCCCGAAGGCTCCTGGTACGCCATGGCCGAACTCGGCCTCGCCGGCTCCGAACCCTGGCTGCGCGATGTTCCGGCGCCCGATGGCGACGGCGAGATCCGCCGCTTCATGGTCTCGCAGCCGGGAGAGGGGGCAGTCGAGGACGCTGTCGCTGCACGGGCTGCGGCAGCACCGCCGAACTGGCTGATGCGCGCCGCGCCTGCCGAAGCCGAGCCGGCGCCACCCTTGCGACCGTCGAGCGCGCTTTCCGCCGCCGATGCGCAGGAGCGACCACATGACGGGCCCTTCCTCGCCAATGCCGCCGCGGCCGGCCGGCTCGCGCATCTCTTGTTGCAGGTCCTGCCGGAGGTGCCGCCGGAACGGCGCACCAGTACTGCCCATGCTTTGGCAAAGGCGCGCGGCGGCTCGCTTCCGGAAGAGCGGCGCGATCAGATCGTCGAGGATGCGCTCGCGCTGATCGCCGCGCCGGAGTTCGGCGGACTGTTCGGGCCGGGCAGCTTGGCCGAAGTGCCGCTCGCCGGCGAGATCACGCTGGCCGACGGCGACAAGCGGCCGGTGCAGGGCCGGATAGACCGGCTCGCCGTCGGAGATGACGAAGTTCTGATCGCCGATTTCAAGACCGCCGCCCGTCCGCCCGCGAATGCCGCCGCGCTGCCGGCCTCGACGCTGGCGCAGCTCGCGGTCTATCGGCGGCTGGTCGGTGAGATCTATCCTGGGCGGCGCATTCGCGCGGTGGCGATCTACACGGCGAGTCTGAGGCCGTTGGAGCCGTCACCGGAGCTGCTCGATGCAGCCCTCGCACGGATGGTGGATCAGCCCCGCTTCACCGGAAGGTGAGCCAGCCTTGACCCTGCGGCCGCCCGTTCATAGCTTCAGCGACGAATAGCGGCGTTGTGGCCGCATGCGAATCGAAAGGCGGTAAGCCATGGCGACGATCAAAGTGACGGATGCGAGCTTCGAGGCCGATGTGCTGAAGTCGAGCGAGCCGGTGGTGGTGGATTTCTGGGCCGAGTGGTGCGGTCCCTGCCGGATGATCGGCCCGGCCCTCGAAGAGATCGCCGGCGAGCTCGACGGCAAGGTCAAGATCGTCAAGATGAATGTCGACGAGAACCAGCAGATCCCGGCTCAGTTCGGTATCCGCTCGATCCCGACGCTGATGCTGTTCAAGGACGGCAAGCTGGCCTCGCAGAAGGTCGGCGCCGCCCCCAAGAGCGATCTCTCGCGCTGGATCTCGGCTGCGGTCTGATCCGGCAGGATTTGTAGAATCAAGAAGGCCCGCCCTCATCGAGGGCGGGTCTTCTTCGTTTAAGCTTGCCGCCCCGGTCACTTCGAGCGGTTGTCGAGTGCGAAGGCGCCGGCGCCGGCGAAGATCAGGTAGAAGAAGACGAAGCAGTAGAGGATGGCGGCATCGCCATTGTTCAGCAGCGGGTAGACGTTCCGCGGCGCATGGAACATCCAGTAGGCATAGGCCATCTCACCCGCGAGGATGAAGGCGACGGGGCGGGTCCACAGGCCGATCAGGATCAGCAGGCCACCGAAGGTTTCGAGGACTGCACCGAACCAGAACAGCGTGAACATTGCCGGCAGGCCGCTGGCCGGCGGAGCCGGGAAGCCGAACAGCTTTTGCGTGCCATGGGCGATGAAGATCAGCGCCGTCGCGATGCGCAGCAGTCCGAGCGCCTGCGGCGCATAACGAGTCAGGGAGTTGAGAGCCTGCATGGGCGGTTGCCTTCCGTCCGGTTTCGAATTGGAAAAATTTGCTAAGTGATTGGGTTTGCTGGCGAAGAATTCTTACTCGCCGCCGATCGCTTGTCCTCGCGCAAGGAAATCCGATCAAGTCACGTTTTCGTTTGCAGTGCAGCAAAATCCGTGAGCGGCAAATCCGCCACAGCGATGGCCTCGTTCACCATTGCGGAAAATTCGCCGGAATCGGGCTTAACCACCCCTTAAAAGCGCCATGTTTGAATCCTGTCTGGAAATCGTCGGGCTGCGGATCGCAGCGCGGTGGCGGGGCCTGAACGGGGCGGGATGAACGACCGGTCGAAACGAGGCGGTGAGCGGCGCGAGCCGTCTTTCGAGCGTGCGCGCGACGATTACGAGCGCGACGACGGCGATCTGCGCCTGTCGGCCGAGGATCGCCCCTATCGCGGAGGAAAGAACTCGGTGGCACCGCGCCAACAACCGCGCCGCCAGCAGAACGAGCGCAGCAAGGGGGGCCGCAAGCCGCGCCGCAAGCGTGGCTCCTTCCTCGGGCGCATCTTCTACTGGGGCGTCGTCATGGGGCTCTGGGCGGTGCTCGCCGTCGGCGGCGTGGTCGCTTATCACGCCGCGCAATTGCCGCCGATCGATCAGCTCACCGTGCCCAAGCGGCCGCCGAACATCGCCATCCTCGCAGCCGACGGCACGCTGCTCGCCAATCGCGGCGAGACGGGCGGGCGCACCATCACCATCGGCGAGGTGCCGCCCTATCTGCCGAAAGCCTTCGTCGCGATCGAGGATCGGCGCTTCTACGACCATTTCGGCATCGACCCGATCGGCCTCGGCCGCGCCATCGTCAACAACCTGACCAAGCGCGGCGGCGTTCAGGGCGGCTCGACCCTGACCCAGCAGCTCGCCAAGAACCTGTTCCTGACCCAGGAGCGCACGGCGGCCCGCAAGATCCAGGAAGCCATCCTCTCGCTCTGGCTGGAGCGGACCTACACCAAGGACCAGATCCTCGAGCTCTATCTCAACCGCGTCTATTTCGGCTCGGGCGCCTATGGCGTCGAGGCGGCGGCGCAGCGCTATTTCAACAAGTCGGCCCGCTCGGTCTCGGTCGCCGAGGCGGCGATGCTCGCCGGCCTCGTCCAGGCGCCCTCGCGCCTCGCGCCCAACCGCAACCCGGAAGCGGCCGAGAAGCGCGCCCAGCTGGTGATCTCGGCGATGGCAGAGCAAGGGCTGATCACCCAGGCGACGGCCAAGACCGCGCTCGGCGCGCCGGCCGAGGTGCCCGAGCGGGTCGGCGCCGGCTCGGTCAACTACGCCGCCGACTATGTCATGGACGTGCTCGACGATTTCGTCGGCGCGATCGAAGGCGACGTCACCGTGCTGACGACGATCGACACCAAGCTGCAGAGCTCGGCCGAGACGATCCTGGTCGAGGGGCTCTCGGCGCAGGGTGCCAAGCTCAACGCCTCGCAGGGCGCGGTGGTCTCGCTGGCGCCGGACGGGGCGATCCGCGCCCTGATCGGCGGGCGCGACTACACCAAGAGCCAGTTCAACCGCGCTACGGCGGCGCATCGCCAGCCGGGCTCGTCCTTCAAGCCCTTCGTCTATCTCACCGCGCTCGAGAAGGGCATGACGCCCGATACGATCCGCGAGGATTCCCCGGTCTCGATCAAGGGCTGGGAGCCGGAGAACTATTCGCGCACCTTCCGCGGGCCGGTTACCCTGCAGACCGCCTTCGCCCATTCGCTCAACACGGTCGTGGCCCGCCTGATCCAGGAGGTGACGCCGCGCGAGGTCGTGCGCACCGCCCAGCGCCTCGGCGTCAACTCGTCGCTGCAGGCCAATCCGTCGCTGGCGCTCGGTACCTCGGAGGTGACCCCGCTGGAGATGACCGCCGCCTATGCCAGCTTCGCCAATGGCGGCCAGTCGGTGCTTCCCTATGTGATCCGCGAGGTCAAATCGACGAACGGCAAGGTCGTCTATGCCCGCAAGGCCAATAGCTTCGGCCCGGTGATCCAGCCGCAGACGCTCTCGATGATGAATTCGATGTTCCACGCGGTGATGACCGGCGGCACCGGCAGCAAGGTCAACATTCCCGGCTGGGAGGTCGGCGGCAAGTCGGGCACGACGCAGGATTATCGCGACGCCTGGTTCGTCGGCTTCACCGGGCGCCTCGTCACCGCCGTCTGGGTCGGCAATGACGACAATTCGACGATGAAGCGCGTCACCGGTTCCGGTCTGCCGGCCGAGATCTGGGGCAAGTACATGAAGGCGGCCCATGCCGGCCAGCAGCCGATACAGCTGCCGGGCGGGCTCTGGCAGTCGGCGCCGAAGTCGATCTTCGACACCGGCGAGCCGGTCGCCGGCGTCGCGCCTTCGCCGCGAACCCAGCAGGCCGCTTCGGGCGACCGCGCCTGGACGCCGCCGCCTCCGCAGGAGAAGAACTTCTTCGAGCGCCTGTTCGGCGGTTGACGCCTCACGTCCCGCGCGGCTTGGCGCGCGTCGTCGGCACCGCCGCGGCCGGATCGTCCGGCCAGGGATGGCGCGGATAGCGCCCCTTCATCTCGCTCTTCACCGCAGCCCAGGAGCCGCGCCAGAAGCCCGGCAGGTCGCGCGTCACCTGGATCGGCCGATGCGCCGGCGAGAGCAGTTCCAGCACCAGCGGCACCCGCCCGCCTGCGAGCGAAGGGTGCTGTGCCAGCCCGTAGAGTTCCTGCACGCGGACCGAGATCGTCGGACCCGCCTCGGCGCCATAGTCGACCGCGAGCTGCGAGCCGGTCGGCGCCGCAAAATGCGTCGGCGCCTCCGCGTCGAGCCGCCGCTTCAGCTCCCAGGGCAACAAGGTCGACAGCGCCGCGTCGAGATTATCAGGTGTGATCGCCGCCACCGAGCTTCGCCCGACGATATGCGGCGCGAGCCAGTCCGTGGCGGTTGCGGCGAGGCCAGCATCGGAGAGATCGGGCCAGCCGGCATCCTCGCCCTCTGCCGCGCGCAGGAAGGCGACGCGCTCGCGCAATTGCGCCTGCGCCTTGCCCCAGGGCAGCGCCTCGATGCCGATGATGGCGATGCCCTTCGCCAGCACCTCGGCATTCTCCTGCGACGACTCGACCGGCAGGGGCCGCTCGGCCAGCACCAGCGAACCGTATTTCCGGGCTGAGCGTGCCCGCAATGCCTTTGCCTGGCGGTCGAACACGGTCTCGTTGCGCTCCGACAGGCCGATCCGGATCAGGCCGGAGGCGGCGAGCGCAGCGATCTCGGCCTCGCTGATCGCGACGGCGCTGAGGATGCGGGCCTGCTGGGCGCTTCCCGTCATCTCGCCGATGACGAGATAAGGCTCGCGCGCCAGCCTCTGGCCGGGTTCGAGCGCGGCGCCGCGACCATTGGCGAGCAGGTATTGCCCTGAGCCCGGCTGGCGCGCCTTGGCGACGCGGTCGGGGAAGGCGAGGCCGAGCAGGAAGCCGGATGAGAGCGGCTGCTCTGCGCCGGCCTTCACCTTGCTTGCCGCTTGCCTCGCCCAACCCTCGGCGAGGCGGCGCATGTCGGCGGCGCGGCCGCCGCGCTCACGGCCGAAGCGCTCCAGACGTTCGGAAAGGTCGATCGCATCTCCGCCGAGCCCGCGCTCGACCAGCAGCGCCGCGAGCAAGGCAGTGGACTCGCTCTGGCGGTGATGCGCCGCGCCGACGACCATATGCGCCAGCCGCGGCGGCAATGGCAGCACTTGTAGCGCCTTGCCGTCTTCGGTGATGCGGCCGTCCGGATCGAGCGCATCAAGGTCATTGAGGAGTGCGCGCGCCTCCTTCAGCGCCGGTGCCGGCGGCGGATCGAGGAAGGCGAGCGTGGTCGGATCGGAGACGCCCCAGGCGGCGCAGTCGAGCAACAACGGGGCGAGGTCGGCCGAGAGGATTTCCGGGCGGGCGAAGGCTTCGAGCGCGCCATTCGCCGCCTCCTCCCAGAGTCGGTAGCAGATGCCGGGCTCGGTACGCCCCGCGCGACCGCGGCGCTGGTCGCAGGCCGCCCGGCTGGCGCGCTGAGTGACGAGGCGGGTGACGCCGATATCGGGCTCGTAGAGCGGCACGCGGGCGAGCCCGGAATCGATCACGACGCGCACGCCTTCGATCGTCAGCGAGGTCTCGGCGATCGATGTCGCGAGCACGACCTTGCGTCTGCCTTTCGGCGCCGGCAGCACGGCACGGTCCTGCTCGGCCTGATCGAGCGCGCCATAGAGCGGCGCGATCTCGATCGCGGGATCGCGGAGCTTCTCGCGCAGGCGCTCCTCGACCCTGCGGATCTCGCCCTGGCCGGGCAGGAAGACCAGCAGCGAGCCGGTCTGCTCAGTCAGCGCCTGCAGCACGGCCTCGGTAACCTGGTCCTCGATCCGCTTCAGCGGGTCGCGGCCGAGATAGCGTGTCTCGACCGGATAGGCGCGGCCCTCGCTCTCGATCACCTCGGCGTCGCCGAGGAGCTTCGCGACCCGCGCGCCATCCAGCGTCGCCGACATCACCAGGATGCGCAGGTCCTCGCGCAGGCCGGCCTGGGCATCGAGCGCCAACGCCAGCCCGAAATCGGCGTCGAGCGAGCGCTCGTGGAATTCGTCGAACAGCACGGCGGCGACGCCGTCGAGGGTGGGATCGTCGAGGATCATCCTGGCGAAGACGCCTTCGGTGACGACCTCGATCCGCGTCTTCGGCCCGATCTTCGAGCCGAGCCGGACGCGCAAGCCCACGGTCTCGCCGACGCGCTCGCCAAGCGTCTGCGCCATGCGGTTGGCCGCGCCGCGGGCAGCGAGCCGGCGCGGCTCCAGCACGATCAGCTTTCCGCCTTTCGCCCAGGGCTCGTCGAGCAGCGCGAGCGGGACGCGCGTCGTCTTGCCGGCTCCGGGCGGGGCGACCAGCACGGCATTGGGCTTCTCGCGCAGGGAGGTGGCGAGAGCGTCGAGAACCGCGTCGATCGGGAGGGCTTTGTCGAAGGCGCGCATGCGCCTGCGATGTGGCGCAGGCGGCGGCGCTGTGCAAGCCGGCTCCGACCCGTCTCTCACTTGGAGGAGAGGCGCAAGCCCTCCCCCCGCTTGCGGTGGGGAGGGTTGGGTGGGGGGCAGTGCCGCTCGGCGCAAGGCTGGAACACTGTCTCGGCCCTGCTTTCC
>Ga0209130_1000856_pt1 | contig 25205 bp, 21 predicted proteins | sample AraplaMF_Cvi_mLB_FD_184264 | JGI IMG/M metagenome (GOLD analysis project Ga0209130, IMG submission 184264) | Arabidopsis root microbial communities from the University of North Carolina, USA - plate scrape MF_Cvi_mLB (SPAdes) (version 2) | ecosystem: Host-associated > Plants > Roots > Endosphere...
TACCTTTAAAGATTGTTCCGTCGGCTAGTGCCAGGATGGCTGGAACGGCTGGGCCAGAAAAAAATGGCGGCAAGGGCAACTCCTGATTAAGTTACCGTAGCGACGCCACTCAGACAACCCACGGGTGACCGGGCGCAATGCCGGGCTCGCAGGTCAGATGATGATGGATGTGTGAGGTAGGCGCTACGGTCGAATGGTAATTGGCTAAACCTTTGAATTATAACCCAAAGTTCCCTCGCCGGCAAGCCCACCCTATTCACGTTTCAGCTGTTTCAGCGCCTCGGCCAGGCGCGGCACCAGGGCGGCGTGGCGCTTGTGCAGGAACAGGTAAAGCGGCACTTCCTCCAGCGGCGGCAACAGCTGCAACAGGTCCGCGTCATGCTCCTGCATTGCCAGCACCTCCTTGTTACTGCGCCCCATGACGGCAACGTCGCAGCCGCCGGCCTTCAGCATGCGCAGCAGGGAAGCATCGTTCTCCAGCCGCTGCCGCGGAAAACCGGCGGTACGTTCTTCGGTAAAGTTATAGCCGCGCCGCACGCACAGCGTATGGCCGCGCAAGGATTTCCAGCCGCCGGAAACGTCGATCTTCTTATAGGAATAGGCCGTCGGCGCATACATGAAGACCGGCTCCGGCACCGCCACCAATTGCGAATAAGCGCTGGCAGCGAGCATGGTGCGGCCGATAGCGCCGTCCAGTTTTCCTTCATTGGCCAGCACCATGCCGCGTTCTGCCGACAAGGCCTGCATCCGCACTTTCACGCCAGCGCGCTTGGCTGCCGCTTCAACAGTGTGCCAAGCCTCGAGGTGGGCCGGCGTATCCGGGATAACGAAGAGCTGCAAGTCCTGGCCTCGCAGCGGCGCCGAGACCAGCGCGCACAGCAAGGTGGCCAGGACTCGCATGCTAATCCCCTTCGCCCTGGATCTTATGCATGGTGCCGTCTGCCCGCATCTGTTTCAGGACCGCGGCCACTTTGGGCACCAGCGCCGCATGGCTCTTGTGCAGGTAGATATACAGGGGCATCACTTCCATCGGGGGCAGCAGGCGCTGGAGCGGCGGCTCTGCCGACATGGCCGCGCGGGCCAGCCCGTTGTTGCGCTCCATGATGGCGACATCGCAGCCGCCGGCAGCCAGCATGCGCAGCATGGCCGCTTCATCGCCCAGCACTTGGCGCGTCAAGTCTTTGGTGCGCTGGTCGGTCTGGCGCAGCCCGCGACGGATGCATACGGTATGCGAGCGCAGGGATTCCCAGCCGGACGACACGTCAAAGCGCTTGTAGGCAAACGCCGTTGGCGCATACAGGTAGATCGGTTCAGGCACCTGGACCAGATTCGGGTAGTTTTTTTCGAGGCCGGCGGAGCGCCCGACATCGCCATCGGTCGTGCCCTCATTGGCCAGCACGGCAGAGCGCTCGGGCGACACCTCGCGCACCACCGCCGTGACGCCGGCGCGCTGGAAAGCAATTTCGGCCGCTTTCCACAGGTCGGCATGCGTGGTGCTGCGCGAAATGACGGACAGCTGCAGCTCTTCCGCATGCAGCGGTGCCAGAAAAATTGGGCAAATCAGCAAGGCGACCAACGGTCTCATAGTTCCCCCCTGCATGTATTCTAGGAATGCCTTGCTTCAATTGCAAGAATTACGTCAGCGCAGCAATATCCGTATGGCAAGTTATATGGAAAGAGTGCTAAAATGGCAATCTTTCTTGCCAACTGGTTTTCGATGCGCCTGCTTGCCCTGTGTTTGCTGTTTCTTTGCTTGCCCGCCCTTGGGGCCGATGGACGCTACAGCGGCCTGACGTATGAACAGAAACACTTCGACATCAGAATCGAAAAGGATGGCAGCTACCTGCTCGACTTCGCCTACCAGATCCGCGTCAACGAAGCAGCCAGCGTGGCAGAAGGCGCCAACCGCATCGTCAGCTTCAACCGCGCTTGCGAGGATATCGAGATCGTTTCTGCCGAAACCATCAAGGCCAACGGCAGGCACTTGAAAGTGGAAGCGGCCGGCATTCGCGAGCAGCAGGCTCCTTCCTCGGCGAACGCGCCCGAATACCTGGACGTCCAAAACAAGGTCATCCTCTTTCCCGATGTGGCGGTGGGCGACCGCGTGGCCTACCGCGTGCGCATCAAGCGCCGGGTACCGGTGTTCGCCGGCCAGTTCAGTGACTATAACGCGCCGGAGCGCGAGCGCATCGGGCATGCGAGCTATATCTACCGCGTCCCGGAGGGCATGATGCTGCATGCCGATGCGCGCGGCTTCAAGGCGCTGCCGGTGCGCCGGGAGGACGGTTACCAGGTCTACCAATGGGACCTCGATGGCGCGCCGGTCGCGCCGCATGAATCCGATGCCGTCGCCCGGGTCGACACTGAGGCGCGCATGCTGGTCACCACCTTTTCCAGCCATGCGGAACTGGCACGTGCCTTCGGCGCCCTGCTGGCGCCGGCCGCACAGCCCACGCCCGAGATCGAAGCCAAGGCAAGCGAAATCGTCGGCACCGCCAGCGCCACGCGCGCCAGGGTCTATCTGCTGGCCGACTGGGTACGCAATAACCTGCGCCATGTCAGCGTCAATTTCAACGATGCGCGCAGCGCGGCCCCGCGCAAGGCCAGCGAAGTACTGGCAAGCCGTTACTGCGACATGCGCGACTGCGTGGTCCTGCTGCAGGCGCTGCTGGCCAGCCAGAAGATCAAGTCCTCGCCGGCGCTGGTCAACTGGGGCACGACGTACACGCTGTCCTCGGTGGCAATGCCCGACTTGATGAGCGGTGTACTGCTGTATATACCGGCCGGCGACCTGTTTATCGACCCGTCCGTGATCACGCCGACCTCCAGCTATCTTTCCCGCTGGCTGATGGGCAAACCGGCACTGCTGGTGTCCAGTGGCGAAGTCTTGCAGACACCTTCGCAGCAGCGTGACCTCCAGTACAGCGAGGCGACGATCAATCTCCATGCCGATGGCAGCGCGGACTACAGCATGGCCAATACCTTCATGGGCGCGGCCAGCGGTGTCCAGCGCGGCAATATGCGCGGCGTAAAAGACATTGCGGCCTACGTCGGCAATTTGCTGGCCAGACGCGGGCTGCGCGGCAGCGGCACGCTGGACAAGGGCGACGAGGACGGCAGCGGCGACAGCTACCTCGTCAAGATACAGGCGCATGCCAAGGATTTCGCCAGCTTGCCCGGCACGGTTGGCGTCGCGGTTGACGGCAACCTGCTCGCGCCGCTGGCTGCGGGGATCGATGCGCTGCGCCGCGAGAAGCAAAGGCAGCGCCCTTTCATCTGCGACGCCTACGAAGTCACCGAGCAAGTGCGCTACAAGCTGGATACGGGCGTGGAGCTGGTGTCCATGCCACAAGGCGTCCATTTGCACGACGATTACTTCGACTATCGCGCCAGTTACGAGCGCGATGGAGCCGACATCGTGGCCAGGCGGCGCCTGTTGGCGCACCATGCAGGCCGCGTCTGCCGCCCCGACGATTTCCTGCGCATGAAGCCGACGCTGGATGCCATCGCGCAGGACCTGCGCAGCCACCTGGTGCTGCGCTCGGACCAGGCGCCGCCTGCAGCCGCGGCACCAGCCGACGCCGGCAGCGCCGACGTCACCGACCAGGACATCGTCATTGAACAGCACCGGCACAGCATCACCCTGCACCCCGATGGCAGCTCGGATGGCGAGGTCAACGCCCGCGTCAAAATCAATCGCTCGGGCGGCATTGCCAAGATGGCGCAGCAGCGCTTCACTTATAACGCCACGCTGGAAACCATCGAGGTCCAGGAGGCCTACACACTCAAGGAGGATGGCACGCGCATCGACGTTCCCGCCGAATCCATCCTGGACCAGGCGGAAGCCGCTTCCGGCGGGCCGCTGATGCTGGAGGACCGGCGCACCCGCACCATCGTGTTCCCCCAGCTGGCCAGTGGCGATGAACTGGTGTTCCACGTTCGCGTCCATGCGCGCGAACAGGTGTACCCGGGGCAGATGGTCATGAGCTATACACCGTTCAACATGCTGCAAGGCGAGGACCGCGAAATCCACGTGGCCGTCCCGGCCGGCCGCACCGTGCATGCCGACGTGCGCGGCGATTTCATCGCTCAGCCGGCGGTCACCGCCGACGGTTATACCCATTACCGCTGGACCGTGAAGCCGTATGCATACCGGCGCCAGGAATCCGAAGCCGTCGAATTCACCGACTACGGGCCGCGCCTGTTCGTTTCGACTTTCGACAGCTATGCCGAAATGGCACAGGCCTTCGAGGCACACTACCGCGATAAGACACAAGCCGGCGCCGCCGTGCGAGCGCAGGCCGCGAAGCTGGTCGCTGGACTCAAAAGCGAACGCGAAAAAGCAGTCGCCATCCACGAGTGGGTGCGTGCCAACATCCGCTATGTGGCCTTGTACGTTGGCGCAGGCGGCGTTGTCCCGCACACCGCAGACGAAGTGCTGGCGCGCCGCTTTGGCGACTGCAAGGACCACGCCGTGCTGATGGAAGCCATGCTGGACGCCGCCGGCATCGCCAGCACCCCTGCCCTGGTCAATTGGGGCGACGCCTTCGAACTGGCCAAAGTACCTGCGGGCTTCAACCATGTGATCACCTACGTCCCCGGCCTGGACCTGTTCCTCGATTCGACCGACAGCGCGACCGCCGCGGGCAGCCTGCCCATCGGCGACAGCGACAAGGATGTGCTGCTAACGCGGAACGGCAGGATTGCCCACACCCCGCCCGACCTGAGCCAGAAACTGGTGACGCGCATGCGCTACCGCGCCGCCACCGATGGCAGCGCGCAATTCAAGGGGGAAAACCTGGCCGGCGGCAGCGCCAGCAGCCGCATGCGGTATGCGGTCGAACACACTGCCACGGACGCGAAAGGAAATGTGGTATCGGACATGCTGCGCGAGCGCGGCCTGCATGGCAGCGGCAGCTACCGCCTCGGCAAAGCCCGCATGGCTGGCGACAGCCGCATCGCCATCGATGGAACGCTGGAAGACCTGCTGCAGCCTAGCGGTATCTATGGTGTTCGCCTGGACGGCCTTTCCAGCGGCTTTGAGCAGGCGGTGCGCCTGCGCAGCCAGGAACTGGCACGCACGCAGCCCTTCGTTTGCATCGCGCTCGATGCCCTGGACGAGGCCGTGCTGGAACTACCGGCCGGCACCAATGTGCTGTCCTTGCCCGCCAATGTCGACGCCAGCGCCGCCGGATTGCACTACAGCGCCACCTACAAGCGCGAAGGCAGCACCATCACCGTCCAGCGAACATTGCGGCATCGGCATCAGGGGGCCGTCTGCACGCCGTCCGAATATGCCGAGCAGCTCAAGGTATTGGAATTGGCGCGGCATGACCTGAAGGCCCAGGTCATCCTGCGCAGCAAAGGCAGTTGATGAAAAAGGGGCGCGGCCCCTGCGTTCAGCCCAGGGCGGCGATGCCGGCCTTGGCGATCTGCGCGTCCTCGCTCGATTTCACGCCCGACACGCCGACCGCGCCGATGGTATGGCCATCGACCACGATATTGACGCCGCCTTCCAGCGGGGCTTCCACCATCGGCGCGCCGATGAAGGAAGCGCGGCCGCCGTTGATCATGTCTTCGTAAATCTTGGTTTCGCGGCGGCCCAGGGCCGACAGGCGCGCCTTGGCTGGTGCGATATGGGACGACAGCGGCGCCGCGCCATCCAGGCGCTGCAGCCACAGCAGGTGGCCGCCGTCGTCGACGATGGCGATGGTGACCGCCCAGTTGTTCTTGATGGCTTCCGCTTCGGCGGCAGCGGCGATTTTCTTGATGTCGTCCAGGGACAGCACTGGCTTGGTGATCATTCTCTCGTTTCCTGACAATTGCTTGATTATTGGGCCGGGGTTTCGCGGCGCGCCTTCAGCTTCTGCTTCAGTTGCGCCATGACGGCCATGGTTGCCCGCTCGCCCGCCTGCATGGCGCCCGCGCGGTTGGTGAATTCGGCGGAGCCCATCTTGCCCAGCGGCGGCTGGATCACGATGTCGGCATCGCGCAGCTCGAGCTGGTTGATGCGCTGGCCCATGATGGAGAAGGTCTGCATGATGACCTCCAGCGAAGAATTGGTGGCCTGTGCCTCGGCCTGGGTCGAAATATTCACCGCGATGATGAATTCCGCGCCCATCTCGCGCGCAAAGCGCACTGGCACCGGCGCCACCAGGCCGCCATCGACATAGGTGTGGTCGCCGATCTTCACCGGCTGGAAGACCCCCGGCACGGCCGAACTGGCGCGTACCGCCATGCCGGTATTCCCGCGCTGGAACAGGATAGGCTGGCCGGTTTTCAGGTCCGATGCCACGGCGCCGAACGGCATTTTCAGCTTTTCGATGACACGGTTGCCCACCGCCTTGTTGACGAAAGCTTGCAGGGCCTCGCCTTTCAGCACGCCGGACGACTTGCCGAACAGCGGCAGCGCCCAGTCGGAAATGGCCGATTCATCGAGGTCGACAGCCATTTTCTGCAGGGCCTTGGCGTCGTTGCCGGCCGCGTACAGGGCGCCCACCACCGAACCGGCGCTGGTGCCGACCACGATGTCCGGCACGATGCCCTGCGCTTCCAGCGCCTTGATCACGCCGATGTGGGCAAAGCCGCGCGCGGCGCCGCCGCCCAGGGCCAGCCCGATCTTCACCTTGCGCTGCACGGGGGCGACCGGGGGCACGACGGGAGGCTGCACCGGAGGCTCGACAGTTACCAGCGGCACGTCGGTCGACTTGACCGGCGGCGGCAGGTCGGTGGTGACGGTAGTAGTGGGGGTCTGGCACCCGGCCAGCGCGGCGGCGGCAAGGATGGCAAAAGCGAAACGTTTTAGCTGCATGAAGTGGTTAATCTGCTCGTTTTTTTAGGCGAGCAGATTTTACCTAATAAATGGGGTACGTCCCCATTTTTCTTCCTAAGCGGCTTGTGCGGGCTCGATGGTGGTTGAAGCCAGCGATTTCGGCAGGCTGACCGTGAAGGTGCTGCCCTGCCCTGCTTCGGAACTGATATTCAGCTTGCCGCTGTGGCGCAGCAGTACGTGCTTGACGATGGCCAGGCCCAGGCCCGTGCCCTGGGTTTCGCGCGAACGGCTCTTGTCGACGCGGTAGAAACGCTCGGTCAGGCGGGAAATGTGCTCGGGGCTGATGCCGATGCCGGTGTCCTGCACCTGGAACTGCACGCCGCTCGGGGTGTCTTCCCAGCGCAGGCGGATCGCGCCGCCGGCCGGCGTGTAGCGCACCGCATTCGAGGCCAGGTTGCCGAAGGCGCTATGCAATTCGTCCATATTGCCCATCACGTCGCCGCCGTGCACCTCCAGCGTGATCTGGTGCTTGCCGCCGGACAGGGCGCGCGCTTCGTGCAGCACCTGCTCCAGCAGCGCCGGGATGTTCACGTGCTCGGGCCGCATCGGGTGGTCGACCGATTCCAGGCGCGACAGGGTCAGCATGTCTTCGATCAGGTGCTGCATGCGGTGGCTTTGCTCGGTCATCAGCTTCAGGTGGGCGGCGCGGGTTTCCGCGTCCAGCTCCATCGAGGCGGCGATTTCCAGGAAACCGGCAATCACCGTCAGCGGCGTGCGCAGCTCGTGCGAGGCGTTGGCGATGAAGTCGCGGCGCATCATTTCGGCGCGCTGGGTCTCCGTGATGTCGTGCGTGACCAGGATCTGGCGCCGGTTTTCGAAAGGGATGATGTGCGCCACCAGCTTGCGGCCGCGGAAATTCAGGGTCAGCGGCTGGTCGTAGCGGCCCAGGATCAGGTAATCCATGAAGTCCGGGCTGCGCACCAGGTTGGTCACGCGCATGCCCTTGTCGCGCGCCTGCTGCAGGCCCAGGTGCTCTTCGGCCGCCGGGTTGCACCACTCGAGGAACAGCACGTCGTCCATGATCACCACGCCGTCCGGCAGCAGGTGCATGGCCTGGCGGAAGCGCGCCAGCCATTCGGTCAATTCGGCCTGGTTCTTTTCGTCGTCGCGGCGCAGGCGGTACAGGCGGGAAAAGATATTGGTCCATTCGCCCCAGCCATCGGGCAGGCGGCCCGATTCGGGCTTGTCCAGCCACTCGCTGAGCTGGTAAAGGTATTTGAGCTGGATGAAGACCGCGGCCAGCACGCCGCCGAACGCGGTGACGATGGCGGCCGCCAGGCCGAACCACCACCACATCAGGCCGGCGCCTGCCAACAGCATGCCGAGCCGGATGGCGACCGGCACCCAGAACACGACTTTTGGATTCATGGTTTCTCGGTCAGCATATATCCCACGCTGCGCACCGTCTTGATCAGGTGCTCGGCATCTTTCAGCGCCTTGCGCAGGCGCAGCACGTGGACGTCCACCGTGCGCTCTTCAATCACCACATGGTCGCCCCATACCTTGTCCAGCAGCTGGCTGCGCGAGAACACGCGCTCCGGGTGGGCCATGAAGAACTTGAGCAGCTTGTATTCGGCGTGGCCGATGTCGATCTTGTTATCGTTCATCGACACCGTGCAGCTGACCGGATCCAGCACCACCGGGCCGGCCTTGAGCTGGGTTTCGGCCAGCTCGGGGCTCTTGCGGCGCAGCAGCGCGCGGGCGCGGGCCAGCAGCTCGCGCGGCGAAAACGGCTTGGTGATGTAGTCGTCGGCGCCGCCGTTCAAGCCGGCCAGCTTGTCCTCTTCCATGCTCTTGGCCGTCAGCATGATCACCGGCACGTTGGCGAAGTGGCGGTCGCCGCGGATGCGGGCCAGCAGGCGCAGGCCGCTCTGGTCCGGCAGCATCCAGTCCAGCAGCACCAGCTGCGGGGTGCGGGTCTGCATGACTTCCCATGCTTCCTGCGTGGATTGCGCCACCACGCAGTTCCAGCCCGCTTCGCGCAGCGAGAACCTTACCAGCTCAACGATCGCCGGTTCATCTTCAACAATCAGTACGGTCGTTTTGTCGGATGCCATTATTTGCTTGCTTCTTGGGTCGCTCCGTGGGAATGGCGGATATCCCTGCCTTCCACCACGTAGATCACGTATTCGGCGATGTTCTTGGCGTGGTCGCCGATGCGCTCGATGGCCTTGGCCACCCACATCGTGTCCAGCGCCGCCGAGATTGTACGCGGATCTTCCATCATGAAGGTAATCAGGTTGCGCATGATGGAGCGGTATTCGTGGTCGATCACGGCATCCTGCGCGATCAGTTCGAGCGCCGCCTTGTGGTCGCCGCGGGCGAAAGCGTCCAGCGCATCGTGCAGCAGGTCGCTGGTGGCGGTGGCGATGGTGCGCACCATTTCATAGTGGTTCAGGGTCACGGCGCCGCGCCCGTGCAGGGCTTTGGCGATGCGTGCGATCTTGGCCGCTTCGTCGCCGATGCGCTCCAGGTCGGTGATCACCTTCAGGGTCGCCATCACGGTGCGCAGGTCGTTGGCCGTCGGCTGGCGCTTCACGATCAGGTGGCTGCACTGGTCATCCAGCTGCACTTCCAGCTGGTTGACGTTGGCGTCTTCGGCCACCACGCGCTCGGCGCGTTCCATGTTGCCGATGCGGAAGCAGGTCATCGCGTCCAGGAACATGGTCTCGACCATGCCGCCCATCAGCAGCACTTTGGAGCGGATGCCTTCGAGTTCGGTGTCGTAAGCCTTGGAGGAATGTTCGCCCATCATAATGTCTTCTCTCTCTTTTTCTGGTTAGCCAAAGCGGCCGGTGATGTAGTCCTGGGTCTCTTTGCGCACAGGATTCATGAAAATCTGGTCGGTTTCGCCGAATTCCACCAGCTCGCCCAGGTACATATAGGCGGTGTAGTCGGAGCAGCGTGCCGCCTGCTGCATATTGTGGGTCACGATGGCGATCGTGTAGTCCTCTTTCAGCTCGGAGATCAGTTCTTCGATCTTGGAGGTGGAAATCGGGTCCAGCGCGGACGTCGGTTCGTCCAGCAGCAGGACGTCAGGCTTGACCGCCACGCCGCGCGCGATGCACAGGCGCTGCTGCTGGCCGCCGGACAGCGACAGGCCGCTCTTGGTCAGCTTGTCCTTCACCTCGCCCCACAACGCCGCTTTCTTCAGGGCCCATTCCACGCGCTCGTCCATCTCCCCTTTCGACAGGTCTTCGTACAGGCGCACGCCGAAGGCGATATTGTCGTAGATCGACATCGGGAATGGGGTCGGCTTCTGGAACACCATGCCGACCTTGGCGCGCAGCATGTTCACGTCCAGGCCCGCGTCCAGGATGTTGTGGCCGCGGTAGCGGATGGCGCCTTCAGCGCGCTGGCCCGGGTACAGGTCGTACATGCGGTTCAGGGTGCGCAGCAGGGTCGATTTGCCGCAGCCGGACGGGCCGATGAAGGCGGTCACCTTCTTCTCGTGGATGTCCAGGTTGACGTTGTGCAGGCTGCGCGTTTTACCGTAGTAGAAGTTCAGGCCGGAGATTTCGATGATTTTGCTAGCTTGGGTCATGATCTGTACTCGTTATTTTGGTGCTTTTTGCGCAAACACGGTGCGCGACAGGATGTTCAGTGCCAGGACGCTGAAGGTCACGATCAACGCGCCGCCCCAGGCCAGGGCGCGCCAGTTGTCGTATGGGCTCATGGCGAACTGGTAAATCACTACCGGCAGGTTGGCCAGCGGCTGGTTCATGTCGGCGCTGAAGAACTGGTTGTTCAAGGCGGTGAACAGCAGCGGCGCGGTTTCGCCGGAAACGCGGGCCACGGCCAGCAGCACGCCGGTCATGACGCCGGCCTTGACGGCGCGCAGGCGCACCATCATCGACACCTTCCAGCGCGGCGCGCCCAGGGCGTAGGCCGCTTCCAGCAGCGAGTTCGGCACCAGCTTGAGCATATTGTCGGTCGTGCGCACCACCACCGGGATGGCGATCAGCGACAGCGCCAGCGAACCGGCGTAGCCCGAGAAGTGATGCGCATTGGCCACGTACAGCGCGTACACGAACAGGCCGATCACGATCGATGGCGCCGACAGCATGATGTCGGTCACGAAACGGGTGACCTGGGCGATCTTGTTCTCTTCGCCATATTCGGCCAGGTAGATGCCGGCCAGGATGCCGACCGGGGTCGACACCGCAGTCGACAAGCCGACCATCATCAGCGAGCCGACGATGGCGTTGCGCAGGCCGCCGCCGTCGCTGCCCGGCGCCGGTGTATCGGCCGTGAACATCAGGAAGCTCAGGGACTCGAAGCCGTTGATCAGCAGCGTCGCCAGGATCCACATCAGCGCGATCAGGCCGAGCGACATGGCGCCCACCGACAGCGCCATGCCGACACGATGGAAGAACAGGCGCTTGCGGTAGACAGGGTTCTTGGTCTGGATCATTTCACGCCCTCCTTGCGCGACAAGCCCATCAACATCAGCTTGGCGCCGGACAGGACGATAAAGGTAATAATGAACAGGATCAGGCCCAGCGCGAACAGCGAGGACACGTGCAGCTTGCTGGAAGCCTCGGCGAATTCATTGGCCAGGGTCGACGCGATCGAACTGCCCGGCGAGAACAGCGAGTTAGGCAGCTTGGCGGCATTACCGATCACGAAGGTGACGGCCATGGTTTCGCCCAGGGCGCGGCCCAGGCCCAGCATGACGCCGCCGACCACGCCGGTCTTGGTGTACGGCAGCACGATTTTGCGCACCACTTCCCAGCGGGTGCAGCCCAGGCCGTATGCCGATTCCTTCAGCACGGCCGGCACGATCTCGAACACGTCGCGCATCACCGAAGCGATGAAGGGGATGATCATGACCGCCAGGATCAGGCCGGCGGTCAGGATGCCGATGCCCATGGTCGGGCCCTTGAACAGCGCGCCGATCCAAGGCAAGGCGCCGAGGGTGGATTTCAGCAGCGGCTGCACGTATTCGCTGAACACCGGTGCGAACACGAACAGGCCCCACATGCCGTAAATAATCGATGGCACGCCGGCCAGCAGCTCAACTGCGGTACCCAACGGGCGGCGCAGCCAGACCGGGCATACCTCGGTCAGGAACAGGGCGATGCCGAAGCTGACCGGGAAGGCGATCAGCAGCGCAATGCCGGCGCTGGCCAGGGTGCCGACGATGGCAATCGCGGCGCCGAACTGGTCATTGACCGGGTCCCATTCGACGGTAGTGATGAAGCCAGGCCCGAACTCTTTCAGGGCAGGCAGCGCGCCGTTGATCAGGGAAATGATAATGCCGACCAGTACAAACAGTACGGTCAGCGCGAATACCATCGTGATCTTGTGGAAGAACCAGTCCTGGATGCGCTGCTTGCGCACCACGGACTGCATGGCAGCTACGGAGGCACTCATGGTGGCGGGTTCCGATAACTGGAGGGGAGATGGTGAGGTGATTTCTGCACTCATAATTTATATTTTGGTTAGCTAACCGGGGAGGCCTTGTTTGAAGCTGCCCCGCTTAACCTCCTCTTTCAAACCGGTACTTCAGTGTCTGACCCGCAGGGTCAGACACTGAAGTACCGGTTCTAGAAGATCAGTTCAGCGGCTTGCCCGACGCATCTTTCAGGTTAGCCTTCCACGAAGCCTGCACCAGTTTCACCACGGTGTCCGGCAGCGGCACGTAGTCCAGTTCGGTGGCAGCAGCGTCGCCATTCTTGAACGCCCAGTCGAAGAACTTGATCACTTCCTTGCCCTTGTTCGCATCAGCCTGCTGCTTGTGCATCAGGATGTAGGACACGCCGGTGATTGGCCAGGAAGCTTTGCCAGCCTGGTCGGTCAGCACCACGCCGAAGCCTGGGGTCTTGGTCCATTCTGCGTTAGCGGCAGCGGCCTTGAAGTTGTCGTCGTCAGGCTGCATCCAGTTGCCATCCTTGTTCTTCAGCTGGGTGTGAGCGATCTTGTTCTTCTTGGCGTAGGCCCATTCCACGTAGCCGATAGCGCCCTTGATACGCTGCACGTTGGCGGCAACACCGTCGTTGCCCTTGCCACCGACACCGGTAACCCACTTCACGGCGGTGCCGGCACCGATCTTGGTCTTGAACTCCGGGTTCACTTTCGACAGGTAGTCGGTGAACAGGAAGGAGGTGCCGGAGCCGTCGGCGCGGTGCACCACGGTGATTTCAGCGGCTGGCAGCTTCACGCCTGGGTTCAGGGCGGCGATGGCTGGGTTGTTCCATTCGGTAATCTTGCCCAGGTAAATGTCAGCGACAACCGGACCGGTCAGCTTCAGCTGGCCAGGCGCGATGCCGTCCAGGTTCACCACGGTCACCACGCCACCCATGATGGCTGGGAACTGCATCAGACCGTCGGCATCCAGCTCTTCGGCTTTCAGCGGCATGTCGGAAGCGCCGAAATCGACGGTCTTGGCTTTGATCTGCTTGATACCTGCGCCGGAACCGACGGACTGATAGTTCAGGCCGTTGCCGGTGGATGCTTTGTAGGCTTCAGCCCACTTGGCGTAGATCGGGTAAGGGAAAGTTGCGCCTGCACCGGTCATGTCCGCCGCCAGGGCAGACGAGAAAGCCATTGCCGCCGAAGCGCCAACAACGAAGGAGGTCAACAACTGTTTCATGCGCATATCAAAGGTCCTTTTCAGGGGTTGGGTTGAATGCTGCGCAGTGTATGACGCCAATATGACAGCTTTATGACACGTCAAAATTAAGTGTAGGACAAGGTCACAAACTTGTCATATTTCTCAAATATACTATTAGTTATGAAAACAGCATTCCTAGATCGGGAGCTGTCACAGCTGGCGTTCAACCGCCGCGTGATGGCCCAGGCAGAAGACGCCACCATCCCAGTGCTCGAACGATTGCGCTACCTGTGCATTGTCAGCAGTAACCTGGATGAGTTCTTTGAAGTCAGGGTCGCCAGCCTGCTGGCCGCCGCCAGCGTCGATGGCGACCTGGCCACCCACCCTGCCCTGGCGGCCACGCTGGAGCGGGTCAGCCATGAATGTCATGAACTGGTCAAGCGCCAGTACGAAATATTTAATACGGCAGTGTTGCCGGAAATGAAAGCCCAGGGCATCCACATCGTGCGCCACAGCCAGCGCAACGAGGCCCAGAGGGCCTGGGTCAAGGATTATTTCGACCGCGAAGTGCGCCCCCTGCTGACCCCGATCGGCCTCGATCCGGCCCACCCTTTTCCCCAAGTAGTTAACAAGAGCCTCAATTTCATCGTTGCCCTGAGCGGCAAGGACGCGTTCGGGCGCGGCACCGCCATCGCTATTGTGAAAGCGCCGCGCGTGCTGCCGCGCGTGATCCGGCTGCCCGACCACCTGTCCAAAGAAGGCGGCGTCTCGTTCTGCCTGCTGTCCTCCGTCATCCACGCCCATATTTCGGAACTGTTCGCCGGGCGCGACGTGATGGCCTATTCCCAGTTCCGGGTCACGCGCGACTCCGACCTGTGGGTCGATGAAGATGAAGTGAAAAACCTGCGCCAGGCGCTGAAGGGCGAACTGCAGGGCCGCGCTTACGGCCGCTCGGTGCGGATCGAGGTGGCCAAGAACTGCCCGCCCGAGCTGTCGCAATTCCTGCTCGACCAATTCAGCCTGGACCAGAGCCGCCTGTACCGTGTCGACGGCCCGGTGAACATGGTGCGCCTGAACGAGATCGTGGAGCAGGCGCGCCGTCCCGAACTGCGCTTCCCGCCGTTCATCGCCGGCGTGCAGGCCAAGACCGTCAACAATGACATCTTCGCCACTATCCGCAAGCACGACATCCTGCTGCACCACCCTTACCAGAGCTTCCAGACGGTCATCGACTTCATCCGCAGCGCAGCGCTCGACCCGGCCGTGGTGGCGATCAAGCAGACCGTCTACCGCACCGGCATGAACTCCGACCTGATGGAGGCCCTGATTGCAGCGGCCCGCAGCGGCAAGGAAGTGACGGTGGTGGTGGAACTGATGGCGCGCTTCGACGAAGAAGCCAATATCAATTGGGCCGACAAGCTGGAACAGGCCGGCGCCCAGGTAGTGTACGGCGTGGTGGGACTGAAAACCCACGCCAAGATCGCCCTGGTGATCCGCCGCGATGAAGGCGGCCTGGGCTACTACGCCCATCTCGGCACCGGCAACTACCACCCGACCACGACCAAGTTCTACACCGATTTCGGCATCCTGACCTGCCAGCCGGAGCTGGGCCGCGACGTCAACGAAGTCTTCATGCACCTGACCAGCCTGACCAAGCCGCAGCGCATGCACCATATCTGGCTGGCGCCGTTCGCCTTGCAGGATCAGGTCATCAAAGCGATCCGGAATGAAGCGAAAATCGCGAAATCCGGGCGCCCGGGCCGGATTATCGCTAAAATCAACGCATTAACCGATGAACCGGTGATCCGGGCGCTGTATGCCGCTTCGAAAGACGGGGTCAAGATCGACCTGATCGTGCGTGGCGCCTGCACCCTGATGCCGGGCGTGCCGGGGCTGTCCGAAAACATCCGCGTGCGCTCCATCATCGGCCGCTTCCTTGAACATAGCCGCATCTACTACTTCCGCAACGACCTGGCCCATGACGTCATGCTGGCCAGCGCGGATTGGATGAACCGCAACCTGCTGCGCCGCATTGAGGTGGCGTTCCCGGTGCTGGACCGGGGCCTGAAACGGCGCGTGATTGCGGAAGGTTTGACGCCTTACCTGAAGGACAACTCCAACGCCTGGGAGCTGGACGAACACGGCCATTACCACCGCCGCAAGCCGCGTGGAAAGCAGAAGGCCTTCAGCGCCCAGCAGCATTTGATGGAGTTACTCGGTACGCCGGCCGATGCGCCGGCGGATTGACGCCTGCTCACGGGAGGAAGCATGGACCTGATCTTGTGGCGCCACGCCGAAGCCGAACCAGCCCAGCCCGGCCTGGAGGACCTGGAACGCGCGCTTACGCCCAAAGGGCATAAGCAGGCGCGCCGCATGGGCCAGTGGCTGGATTCCGTACTGCCGGAGAATTGCCGCATCCTGGTCAGCCCGGCCACGCGCACGGTGCAGACCGTGGCGGGACTGGGACGCAAATACAAGATCCACCCCGACCTGGCGCCGGGCGCCGACGCCAGCGATATCCTGAAAGCCGCCAATTGGCCTTCATCGAAGGAAGCCGTGCTGGTGGTTGGCCACCAGCCCACGCTGGGCCAGGCCGCCGCCCTGCTGATGACCGGCGAAGACAGCGATTGGGAGATGAAAAAAGGCGCCGCCTGGTGGTTTGTGCAGCGCGAGGCGGACGATCCATCCAGCTTCTATCTCAAGGCCGTGATGCAGCCTGACCTCGTGACGAAATAGATCTTTCTGCTGGGCTTGTAATTGCTTAAATGGATGCTAGAGTTTAACTGTATCAACTCTAGGGAGCAGCCCCCGGAAACGTCGGCTGGTTTGTTATGTGGGTATTGTTCACCATGGGCATCTTCGGCGCCATGATCGCGTTAATCGCGTTCGAAATTGTCGCTGAATATCGCGGCGGACATCATAGGTTGGTCGACCGCTACCACGAGTAGCATTGCGCTTCTGCAGAAGCGAGGCTCCGCAACAGGTCCTTCCGGATTCTGGTGTCGGGGCCTTCAGTCTTTTTGGGGGTCAGGCAAACAGGTCGAAGAGCGACGAGGTGCCGCCCAGTTGTTCATCCTGCGAATAAAGCCGCGCCAGTGCCTGGGCCTGCACGGTCAGCATTTGCGCCATCGAGGATTTGCGCGTTTGCAGGGTATCCACCTCGCGGTCGGCCTGCGCCAGCGCGCGCCCTACGACGCTGCGTTCGCCGCCCAGGCTTTCCAGGCGCGAACCGAGGGCATCGGCAAGGCCCCTGCCCTCATTGGTGAAGACCTTGGTCACCGCATCGGGATTGGCCGCGATCGCGGCATTCAATACGCCGCTGTCGAGCTTGAGCCTGCCATTCGTGTCGATCAACAGGCCGGCATTGGCAAGCGCCTCGGTACTGCCGCCCGCCGAACGTACCAGCTGATCCAGCTGGTTGCGCACCTGGCCCAGGGCAGGATTGCCGCGCAGCGCGCCTTTGCCAAGCGCATCGAGGCGGTCCTGCAGCGCATTGAAGCCTTTGACGAAAGCTTCGACGTTCTTGCCAATCTGGCCGTTGTCGCGCGCGATGGTCACCGTGGCGTCGCCTTTATCAGCCAGCTTGAGCGTAACGCCCTTGATGGCCGATTCCACCGTGTTGTCGGCGCTCTTGATGGTCTTGCCGTCGACGGTCAGGATCGCGTCCTGCGCCGCCTGGGTCTGGGTCGCGCCGCTGAACAGGCTGCGGATCGTGGTGTCGCCGGCCACCGAGATATTCAGCTTGTTCGCTTCGCCGCTGGCACTGCGCAGCTGCAGCGCGGTGCCGGTGCTGGAACGCACCAGGCTGGCGTCGTACCCCGCATCCTTGAGTGCATCGGCGATGCCCTGCAGGGTGTTGTTGCGGCTATCGACGGTAATGGACTTGCTGCTGTCGCCCGTGCCGATCTTGATCACGGTCGGCGAACCGGTGCCAAGCCGCACATCAGCGGTCTGCGCTTCAGGACTGATGAGGATTTGCTGCTGGGCCAGCTGGCTGACTTTGACGTCGTGGGTGCCCGCCGCCGCCGATGAATTGGTTGTCACGCCAAGCACGCCACTGGCTGAGCTGCTGCCACGGGTGCTGAGCCCGGTTCCTGCCAGGCCCTCTGCAATATCCTGGAAGACCGCCAGGGCCGATTGCAATTGTCCCAGGCCAGAGAAACGCGCCTGGGTGAGGCTGATGCTCGCGTTGAGCTTGGCGGCCGCGCTGCGCTGCGGGGCCAGCGTCTGCTCGACCCTGGCCAGCACGGCTTCCGATGGCGTACCCACGACGCTGGCATTCCCCAAGCCCAGCGAGGTCCCGTACATCGTACTTAGCAAGCTGCTCACGTAGTCCATAAACTAATTCTAGCGCATGAACTTGGTTATTGCTCCGGCTGCTTCGTTGTCGAGTGGCGCGAAAGTGAAACCGATCTTGAACTCGTCGCCACTGAAGATGCAATTGTTGACTTTGCCGCGCGTGTTGACGATTTGTGGCTTGCCATCGACAAGCATCTCGAACACGACCTGGCCACTGGCGCCGACCTGCACCTTATGTTCGGAAGTCAGGGAAATGCCTGCCAGGCCGAGGTCAAAGGTACGCGCGGCCATCGGGCCGCCGCCGTCCATCACGATCATTGCCCGTACGCGCAGGATTTTACGGGCGCCTTGCCTTGAGTCTACTAACACTTTCAGGTCCAATATCTGGTTGGAATCAAGCCTGATATTGTAGCCAATATTTCGTAAAAATCTATACTACTGGAGTTCCCGCAAGCGGTTGAAAGCGTCGTCGATGCGCTCGACCGCAATAATGGTCATGCCTTCGATCGGCTGCTTGGGCGCATTGGCTTTCGGGATCATGGCGATCGAGAAGCCAAGCTTGGCCGCTTCGCGCAGGCGCTCCTGGCCGCGCGGCGCCGGGCGGATTTCGCCGGCCAGGCCCACTTCGCCAAAGACCACGAAACCGTTCGGCAGCGCCTTGTTGCGCATCGATGAGTTGATCGCCATCAGGACGGCCAGGTCGGCCGCCGGTTCGGTGATCTTCACGCCACCAACCGCATTGATGAAGACGTCCTGGTCGAAGGCTGCGATGCCGGCGTGACGGTGCAGCACCGCCAGCAGCATGGCCAGGCGGTTCTGTTCCAAGCCGACCGACAGGCGGCGCGCGTTGGGCAGGTGGCTGGTATCGACCAGCGCCTGTACTTCGACCAGCAATGGGCGCGTGCCCTCCTGGGTGACCATGACGCAGGAACCGGGCACCTGGTTCTCATGCGAGGACAGGAACAGCGCCGACGGGTTCGACACCCCTTTCAGGCCCTTCTCCGTCATGGCAAACACGCCCAGCTCATTGACCGCGCCGAAGCGGTTCTTGATGGCGCGCACCAGGCGGAAGCTCGAGTGGTTGTCGCCCTCGAAATACAGCACGCAGTCCACAATGTGTTCCAGCACGCGCGGGCCGGCCAGCGAGCCTTCCTTGGTAACGTGGCCGACCAGGATGATGGTGGTGCCGCTCATCTTGGCCACACGGGTCAGTTGCGCCGCGCATTCGCGCACCTGCGCCACCGAGCCGGGCGCCGAGGCCAGTGCATCCGAATACAGGGTCTGGATCGAATCGATCACCGCCACCTGCGGCTTCAAATCGGCCAGCGTGCCGAGGATTTTTTCGAGCTGGATTTCAGCCTGCAGCTTGAGTTCCTTGGCATCCACCGCCAGGCGCTTGGCGCGCAGCGCGATCTGGGCGCCGGATTCCTCGCCGCTGACATACAGCACGCTCTTGACCTTGGACATATTGGCCAGCGCCTGCAGCAGCAGGGTCGATTTGCCGATGCCGGGGTCGCCGCCGATCAGCACCACGCCGCCCGCCACCAGGCCGCCGCCCAGCACACGGTCGAATTCTTCAATGCCGGTGCCGAAGCGCGGCACGTCGAGCGCTTCGATATCCTGCAGCGACAACACAGGCGCCGTTTGCGCCAGCGACTGGTGCTGGGCTTGCGAGAAGCGGTTGGCGCCGGCGGCTTCGATTACCGTTTCCACCATGGTATTCCACTGCTGGCAGGACGAGCACTGGCCGGTCCACTTGCTGCTGATGCCCCCGCATTCGCTGCAGGTGTAATTGGTCTTTGCCTTGGCCATGATCAAGCCTCGACCACGCGCACGCGCGGCGCCAGCGCGCACATCAATTCATAGCCGATGGTGCCGGCCGCCGTTGCCACCTCGTCGATCGGCATGCCCTCGCCCCACAGCACGACTTGGCTGCCGACGCGGGCGTTCGGCACATTGGTCAGGTCGACGGTCAGCATGTCCATCGACACGCGGCCGACCAGGCGGGTCCGCACGCCATCGACCAGGATCGGCGTATCGACCGGCGCATGGCGCGGATAGCCGTCGGCATAGCCGCAAGCGACCACGCCAATGCGCATGGCCTGTTCGGCCTTGAAGCGGCTGCCATAGCCGACATAATCGCCGGGACCGATTTCCTGCACGCCGATCAATTCGCTGGACAGGGTCATGGTCGGCTTCAGGCCGAATTCTTCGGCGCTCTTGCCGCCGGGGGTGCCGCCGTACAGCATGATGCCGGGGCGGATCCAATCGGTCGCCAGCGCTGCGCCCAGCTCCGGCATGTGCAGCACGCCGGCCGAATTGCACAAGCTGCGCGGGCCCGGCAGGCCGGCCGTGCCTTCGTTGAAACGGCGCACCTGCTCCGCCAGCGGCATGCATGGGTGGTGCAGTTCGTCGGCGTTGGCGAAGTGGGTCATCAGGGTAATGCTGCCGATGTGCGCGATCGCGCGCAGGCGGGCATGGATGGCAGCGTATTCGGCTGGCTTGAAACCGAGGCGGTTCATGCCGGTATTCATTTTCAGGTGCACATTGATGGAGCGCGCCAGCGGGGTACGCTCCAGCATTTCCAGCTGCTCGATGCAGTGCACGGCGCCCTCAATACTATGTTCCGCCATCGCAAGCAAGTCTTCGCAGTCGAACCATCCCTCTAAAAGAAGAATGGGCTTGGTCCAGCCCAGCTTGCGCAGGCGCACCGCGTTGTCCGGCTCGATCAGCGCCAGGCCATCTGCTGCAGCAAAACCGCGCATGCCGCGTTCCAGTCCGTGGCCGTAGGCATTGGCTTTGACGACTCCCCACGCTTTGGCGTCTGGTGCGCAGGCTTTGGCGCGCTCCAGGTTATGTTGCATTGCAGCGAGGTGGATGTGCGCGACGATTGGCCTTGGCATGTCTGAAACCGGCAGAATAAGAAAGCAGCATTCTACCTTTTGTGCCTGCCGGATGCTGGCCGAATTCTTTGGAAACCTTACTTTCCATGGTATAAAGCATCCCGAGATAATTATCTGGCGTCCTGAATGAATCGTGGTTTCTATACCATCATGGCCGCGCAGTTCTTTTCGTCGCTGGCAGACAATGCGCTGCTGATCGTGGCAATCGACCTGCTGGTGACCATGCAAGCTCCGGCATGGGTGACCCCATTGCTGAAGCTGACTTTTGTGCTGTTTTACGTGCTGTTGGCAGCATTTGTAGGCGCATTCGCTGACGCCCTGCCCAAGGGCCGAGTCATGTTCATTTCGAACCTGATCAAGATTTTCGGTTGCGCGCTGATTTTCTATCACGTGCACCCGCTGGCTGCCTATGCGGTGGTCGGTTTTGGCGCCGCCGTCTACTCCCCCGCCAAATACGGCATCCTGACCGAACTCCTGCCGCCGGAAAAACTGGTGGTGGCGAATGGCTGGATCGAGGGGCTGACCGTCAGCTCCATCATCTTCGGCATTGCCATGGGCGGCGCCCTGATTGGCGGGCCGGTTGCAGCGGCACTGCTGCACTTCGATATGCCGGGCATCGAGACCGGCCTGGATACCACGGCCGAAATCGCGCTGGCGGTGGTCGGCGCCACTTACCTGCTGGCGGCACTGTTCAACCTGCGCATCCCGGATACCGGCTATGTCTACGAGCACCAGGAGCGCAACCCGCTGCGCCTGATCAGCGAATTCGCAGGCTGCTGCAGCATCCTTTGGCGCGACAAGCTGGGCCAGATTTCCCTGGCCGTGACCACCCTGTTCTGGGGCGCCGGTGCGACCCTGCAATTCATCGTACTGGAATGGGCCAAGCAATCGTTGGGCATGCCGCTGAACAAGGCGACCAGCACCATCGCCATCGTTGCGGTAGGCGTGGCGGTAGGCGCCGGGATGTCGGCGCGCTTCATCACGCTGCGCAAGTCGCTGTCGGTGATCCCGCTGGGTGTCGCCATGGGCATTATCGTGATGGGCATGATCTTCGTGCATGACGTGCGCCTGGCTTACCCCCTGCTGCTGGTTGTCGGCCTGCTGTCCGGCTTCTTTGTGGTGCCTATGAATGCGCTGCTGCAGCACCGCGGCCACGTGCTGATGAGTGCTGGCCACTCCATCGCGGTACAGAACTTCAACGAAAACCTGTCGATCCTCACCATGCTCGCGGTGTATTCCCTGATGGTGAAGCTGCACCTCGGCCTGAACACCATCATCGTATTGTTTGGACTGTTCGTCGCCGGCTCCATGCTTGGCATCATGCGACTGCATGCGGCCAACCAGCGTGAGCACGACTCGCTCAGCCTGATCGGAGAGCATAAGCACTAAGCGCAATGAAACGAGGTTTTTACACCATCATGGCGGCGCAGTTCTTCTCGTCGCTAGCCGATTCTGCGTTGCTGATCGTCGCAATCTATATGTTGGGGACCATGAAAGCGCCGGCGTGGATGACGCCGATGCTGAAGGAAACCTTCGTCCTGTTCTACGTGCTGCTGGCGGCCTTTGTCGGCGCCTTTGCCGACGCCCTGCCCAAGGGCCGCGTCATGCTGATCGGGAACATGATCAAGATTTTCGGTTGCGCCCTATTCTTCTACAACGTGCATCCCTTGGCCGCCTATGCTGTCGCAGGGCTCGGCGCCGCGATCTACTCCCCGGCCAAGTACGGCATCCTCACGGAGCTGCTGCCGCCCGAGAAGCTGGTTGCCGCCAATGGCTGGATCGAAGGCTTGACCGTCAGCTCGATCATCCTTGGCACCGCACTGGGCGGCGCCTTGATCGGCGGCCCGGTCTCCACTACGCTGCTGGCCTTTGACATGCCTGGCATCGACACCGGTTTCGATACGGTCAGCGAAATTGCGCTGGCCTGGGTTGGCGTTGTCTACCTGCTCGCGACCCTGTTCAACCTGCGCATACCGGATACCGGCTACGTCTATGCGCGGCAGGAGCGCCATCCATTCCGCCTGGTTCGCGATTTCGCCGACTGCTGCAACATCCTTTGGCGCGACAAGCTGGGACAGATTTCCCTGGCCGTCACCACCCTGTTCTGGGGCGCGGGCGCCACCTTGCAGTTCATTGTGCTGGAATGGGCCAAGCAGTCGCTGGGCATGCCGCTGAATAAAGCCACGACCACGGTGGCCATCGTGGTCGTCGGCGTGGCGCTGGGCGCAGTAATGTCCGCGCGCTTCATCACCTTGCGCAAGGCACTGTCCGTGATCCCTCTCGGCATTGCAATGGGCGTGATTGTGATGTCGATGATTTTCGTGCACGACCTGCGCATCGCCTACGTGCTGCTGCTGGTGGTCGGCGCCTTATCCGGCTTCTTTGTCGTGCCGATGAATGCCCTGCTGCAGCACCGCGGGCACGTGCTGATGAGCGCCGGCCATTCGATCGCAGTGCAGAACTTCAATGAGAACCTGTCGATCCTGACCATGCTGGCCGTGTATGCGGGGATGGTGAAACTGGGCCTGGGCCTGAACACCATCATCGTGCTGTTTGGCTTATTCCTGGCGGGTTCGATGCTGGCGATCATGGCGCTGCATGCCGCCAACCAGCGCAAGCACGATTCGCTCGGCCTGATCGGCGAGCACCCGCACTAGGCGGGCAAAGCCCCGTCACTGCGGCGCGCCTGGGCACGGGCGCGCCAGTCGTCCGGCACCACAAAGCCGCGCTCCACTTCCTCCAGCCAGCCGCCCTCTTCCTGCACTGTTGCCACCAGCACGGGGCCAGGGTCGCTGACGAATTTTTCCGCCAGGACGTCCAGCAATGCCGCGCGCGTGAGCGGGGCCGGTGTGGGTGCGCTTTCATTGCGCTCAACTGGCGTACGCAGTGGCGCCAGCCACTGCAGGCGCGGCATCACGATGAATTGCTCGCCTTGGGCAGCGGCTTGTTCGCTGTGCGTTCGCCAATATCCACGGCAGTGGTCGGGTGAAATGCCTTCGATCTGCGGTGCGGGTTCGGTGGCGTGGTAGAACAGCCAGCCCTTGACCAGCGCCTGGGCTTGGGTGACCGGCGCGGGCGCGACCTTTTGCGCAATCGGGTGCTGCGAGAGCTGCAGCTGGGCATGGAAGATCTTGCGCATCTTCAGGCCCAGCGTGTCGGCCAGGTTGGGGCCGACCAGGCGGTTGTAAATGCCCGTGTCCGGATCACCGTCGAGCAGGTAGAACTTGGTGGCGAATTCGATATGGTGCAGGTTTGCGCTGCCCTCTTCGCGCAACAGGAAATCGAACTCGCCGATGGTGCCGTTCTTGCCATCGCGGACTTGCAGGCCGTGGGCCGCCAGTGCGCCGTGCTGGGCGAAGTAGAAAGCCATCAGCTTTTCGGCATACAGGCCGAGGCGCGAATAGAAGCGGTTACCGAGGGCTGCATCCAGTGGCGACGGGTCGGCATCCAGGTCGTCGAGCCAGTTGGCGACGGCGGGCGTGATGGGGCCCAGCGTGGCGATCTTGCCCTGCCAGAGCGCACTATTGGGGTCGAGCAGGTCGGGCGAATCGAGCAGCCAGGCCAGCGCGCGGACATGGGGCCGCGTGAGGTGGCCCCATTTGCGGTGGAATGTCCTAGCGTCGGCCGGCATGGGCGGCTTTGGCAAGGCACAAGTCCTGCCATGCCTTGGCCTTTTCTTCCGGCTTTTTCAGGAGGTCTGCCGGGTGGTAGGTGGCGACGACCGGTACACTGCCGTGCAGCATGATGCGGCCGCGTGCGGCGCCGCCCAGCAAGCCCTTGCCTGCGCTGTGCCCGAAAGCGACGATGACTTTGGCCTGCGTCAGTTCCAGCTCGCGCTGCAGGTAGGGGCGGCAGGCCTGCAGTTCTGCCACGCTTGGCGCGGTTGGAGCGTGGCACTTCACCAGGCTGGTGAGGTAGGCGCCCTGTTCCGTGGATTGGCCAACGGCTTTCAGCATATTGTCGAGCAGGTAGCCGGGGTCGCCAGCGAACTGGTAGCCTTCCGTGTCCTCGGCCTGCCCAGGTGCGCTGTCGAGGGCGATCCAGGTCGCCTGCTCGTCGCCGCGGCCCGGGATGGCTTGCTGGCGGGTTTCGCAGCGCCCGCAGCGGGTGCAGGACCCGATTGCTGCCTGCAGCGCGGGCCAGTCCATCTGGGCGATCTGTTCGTCGCTGGCCTGGGCCGGCGATGCGGCACGGCCGCTTGCAGGCGCCTTGGCTGGCGCGGCAGGCTGGTCGTCGTCAAACCAGGACGGCGGCTCGTCCATCGGGATGTCGTCGTAGGCTGGCACATCGTCACCCATCGCGGATGGAGCTGCGCTTGCGGCAGGCGCCTGCTGGACCGGGGTGCGGTGCGGCATGCCGCCTGCGCGCGGCGGCACAGGCGGGCGGGCGGCGGATGCCGGGGCGCCCTGGCCGAATTGCGCTGGGCGCGGCGTTGTTGCGGGCGGCGCGGCGGAAGACTCCTCGGGCGCAGCCACTTTCTTGCGCTGCGGCTTGTACTCCGGTGTTGGCGCGTCGTCAAACCAGGACATGTCTTCCCCGGTCGAGGCGATGCTTGGCGTGCCAGGCACGCGAGCGGGCGCAGCGGATGCGGGTGCGGATGGGGATGCGGGCTCTT
>Ga0209130_1000858_pt1 | contig 25186 bp, 39 predicted proteins | sample AraplaMF_Cvi_mLB_FD_184264 | JGI IMG/M metagenome (GOLD analysis project Ga0209130, IMG submission 184264) | Arabidopsis root microbial communities from the University of North Carolina, USA - plate scrape MF_Cvi_mLB (SPAdes) (version 2) | ecosystem: Host-associated > Plants > Roots > Endosphere...
CTTCGACGCGAAGTGGCCCAAGTCACCCTCACACGACTGGTGGCCGAGATCCCTGAAGGCGTCAAGGGTGCGTGCTTGGTGGAATGCAAGGCCCAGGCGCTGATTGACGCGTTGGGCGATGACTTGGCGCTCAAAACCCAACTGCGCGAGCCGGATGTGGCACTGGAGCATGCCCTGCTGTTCCTCCACCAGACCCGGGTGCTCGAGCTCGACAAGGGACGCTCCGTTTTCCGCTCCGCGATGACCATCCGGATGGGGGAAGACACATCCAGGCGCTTCAACCAGGCGTCCTTCGCGCCGCTGGAGGAGTTCTACAAGGAACGGACGCTGCAGACGCACGTCATGCACGAGTACGCCACGCTCGGCGTTGAAGATCCTGCGAAGGCGCTGGACCTCGTGAAGGCCTACTTCACCCTGCCGCACAAGCAGTTCATCAAGGAGTTCTTCCGCGGCCGTGCGGATCTGCTGGAACGCAAGACCACCGACGAGTCCTACCGTCGCATCGTTGACGACCTGCAGCACCCCGTACAGGAAGCGTTGGTCACCCAGCCAAGAACGGGAAACCATCTGGTCCTGGCTGGCCCCGGCTCCGGCAAGACACGGGTGATCGTGCACCGCATCGCCTATCTGTTGCGGGTGCTGCGCGTAAGCCCGGGCCGCATCATCGCGCTGGCGTACAACCGAGGGACGGCGATCCAGTTGCGCCGACGACTGATCGCCTTGGCCGGGGACGATGCACGGGGCGTGTTGGTGATGACCTATCACGCCATGGCACTGCGCCTGACCGGCACCAGCCTGGCAGGTGCCGAGCGCACCGCGAGCAGCATCGACTTCGGAAAGATGCTTCAAGACGCTGTCGACCTTCTCGAGGGCAGGAGCTCGGCGATGGTCGACGCGGACGATGTTCGCGATCGCCTGCTGCAGGGCTATGAATACATCTTCGTGGACGAGTACCAAGACATCGACGAGCAACAGTACGCCCTGGTTAGCGCCCTGGCCGGGCGCCGACGCACCGACGCCGACACCAAGCTGAGCATCATGGCCGTGGGCGACGACGACCAGAACATCTACTCCTTCAAGGGCGCGAGCATCGAGTTCATCCGGCGCTTCCAGGCTGATTACGAAGGGGAACTAACCTACCTCGTCGAGAACTTCCGCTCCACTCAGAACATCATCTCCGCGGCCAATCACGTGATTCAACGCGGGGCTGATCGCATGAAGGTCAACCACCCAATCCGTATCGATGCCCGGCGCAAGGACGATCCGACGGGCGGGCGGTGGTCCGAGCTGGACAAGGAGAATCGCGGCGTGGTGCAGCTGATCACCAGCCCGCCCACCCCCAACTTGCAGGCACAGCTTGTCTTCGCGGAGATCCAGCGTATTCGATCCGTCGATCCGCGTGTGAAGCTGTCGGAGATTGCGGTGCTTTGCCGCACGCATGCGCCGCTGGAAAAGATGAGGGCGATCTGCGACGTTGAGGGGCTCCCCTGCGAGATCGCGGGGCCAGAGGCGGCCAAGGGGCAGATCTCACTGATGCGTACGCGGGAAGGTTGGGCGCTTGCGCAAGACCTGCGAAAGCGCCAACTGCGCATGATCCGGCTCGGCGCGTTGCGCCGGCACTTGGGCTGGCAGCGGCGCGCTCAACCCAACAATGCTGTGTTGCAAGATCTGCAGGACATTGTCGAGGAGATCGCTTCGACGTTGCAGGCAGACGTTGTTCCGGCCGCTGAAGTGCTCGATCTCTTCTACGAAGCGGCAGGCGAGATGAGACGAGACGGTCGAGACAACGCCATCAAGCTCATGACGGCGCATGCCGGCAAGGGCTTGGAGTTCGATCACGTCATCGTGATGGACTGCGCCGATTGGCGCTGGGATGAGGAGGACGAACGGCGCCTCCTGTATGTCGCCATGACACGCGCACGGCAAACGCTGACCCTGATGCGGGCAGAAGGTGGACGCAACCCCTATCTTGTCGATCTAGGGACTGTGGATGGCGTGCGAGATCAGTTGCCGGTCGTTCGGCCCCAATATCGTGCAGACCTGGAGCGCCAATACGTCATGCTAGGCCCGTCCAGCATGGACATCGGATTCGCCGGGCGCAAGGCGCCGGCGGATCCAACGCATCGGGCCATCGCTGTATTGCAACCCGGAGACGCAGTCAAAGTGAAAGGGCGATACGTCCATGCGATTTCGGGTCAGATCGTTGGCCGACTGGCCTCGAGCACTGATGAGGCTCCCCTGCAAGTCGGCGAAGCGTACGTCGTAGCAGTGATGGTGCGAACCAGGTCTCAGACACCGGGGAGCTATTGGGAATCCCTGCAGGTGGATCAATGGGAGACTCCCTTGCTAGAGATCCGTAAGCGCGCGGTGATCCCGTCTTGAGCGCGGGCCTTGTGTCCATAACGATGGTGTCCACCAAGGATTTAGGTGGACACCATGCAAGACTCCAAGCGCGTGAGCCGTCGGCGCCACGCGGAAGACCTGAAGCAGCGGGTGCTGGCGGCCTGCGCCGAGCCTGGCGCGTCGGTGGCGCAGGTGGCGTTGGCGCACGGCCTCAATGCCAACCTCGTGCACAAGTGGCGGCGCCTGTCCACGGGAGTCGCTGGCACGGCAGGTGGTAGCCGGCAAGACGAGTTCGTGGCCATCGCGCTGGCTCCAAGCCAACCGCCCGCTGGCGACATCCGACTCGACCTGCGGCGCGGCGCCATTGCGGTGAACGTGACCTGGCCGCTGAGCGCGGCGAGCGAGTGTGCCGCCTGGCTGCGCGAGATCCTGAGGTGATCCGCGTCGATGCACTGTGGCTAGCTGTCGAGCCACTGGACATGCGCGCCGGCACCGAGGCGGCCCTGGCGCGCGTCGTGCGCGTCTTCGGCGCTGCCAGGCCAAACCACGCGTACCTCTTCGCCAACCGCCGCGCCAACCGCATGAAGGTGCTCGTGCACGACGGCTTTGGCATCTGGCTGGCGGCCAGGCGTCTTCATCAAGGCAAGTTCATCTGGCCCAAGGATGCCGCCCCTACACTCAGCCTGAATCGCCCCCAATTCGATGCCCTGGTGCTCGGCCTGCCTTGGCAACGCGTCGGCGAGGCTGGCGTCATCTGCGTTCTGTAGCGCGGCAGCGCAATTGTCGAAGTTGCTGATGCTCGCCCGCTGCACCAGTGGCTCACTGCGCAGCGACAGAAGGTGCCTGAGGGGTCAGCCACGGCCAGGGCCATAGACTACAGCCTGAAGCGTTGGCAAGCGCTGACGCGCTACATCGACGATGGTGATCTGCCGGCGGACACGGATGCAATTGACAAGGGTTTTGCGTGTCCCCTTTGCTTCAGGAGGGGGATGGCTTCGCTGGCGTTGATCCCTCCAAGCAGCGACGAAACGCTTGTACTCAGCCTCGGCCATACCGAGCCATGCGCGTTCTTTGTCACGCACTGCCTTCCGGCTGTAGTCGCGGGCCGGTCCGGGCGTCTTGCCACCGCGGCGCGACGCATGGCCGGCTTTGAGTTCAAGTTGACGCAACTTCCATTGCATCAGCGCCGGGCGGGTCCAGGCGTAGTCCTCGCCCTTCGTGAGCATGTGCCACATCAGCACTGCGAGCTTCCGGGCCGTGGCAACTGCGGCCACTTGCTTGCCTCGCTTGAGGCTGATGCGGTGGAAGAAGGCACTTAAGGGCCCTGGGCCTGGCGCCAACGACCACGCGGCTTCGACCAGCATTCCCCGGGCGTGGCCTCGGCCTTGGTGAGTGATGTGTCCGTGGTACGCAGGATGGTCGCCAGACTGATGGACGCTGGGGTTGAGACCCAAGTAGCTGACGAGCTTCTCCGGAGTCGAGAAGCGACTGATGTCGCCTACGGCTGCCAGCACGCTGACTGCGACGACGGAGTTCACACCGCCGATCGTCATCAACCGCTTGACATTCGGATCTGCGAGAGCGCGCTGCGAGAGCTCCTTGTCAAGGACGTCCAGTTCGTGCCCAAGGCGAGCAAGCTCATCATGATGGCGCAGCACCAAGCGCATCTGATCAGTTGGGAGGGGCAGCACTTCTAACCGGGCGCGTCCCTGCTTGCCGTAGATGCGGCCGGTCTCGCGCGGAAGAAGATTCGCGTGGAGGACGGACTGGATTCGATTCTTCAGCCGCGTCATCTGCGATACGAGCTGGAACCGCTCTGCAACACACCGACGCTGCAGCTCGACATCTTCTGTTGGCATCCAGACCTCGGGCAGGAACTGCGCAGCGTGTAACCGCGCGAGGACCGCGGCGTCGATCTTGTCCGTCTTAACCTTTGCCCAGCCGATTGCTCGGACCTGCAAAGGGTTGGCGATGGCCACTCGATGCACGAACGGGGTGAGCAACCTCACGATGATCGCGGTATTCCCGGTGGCTTCCAACACTACCTCGTCCTCTTTGCTCAGAGTGCTTGCAAAACGTAGGACAGCTTCACGATCCATGGTGACGCGACCATGGTCCTTGACCAGGCCGTCCTCGAGGATCGCGACCTGTGCAAAGTTCCGATGGACGTCTAAGCCGATGACTCTCATAGGCGACCTCCTGTGGTGGACCAAAACATCGCGGCGGAAGCTTGCGGACAACACGACAACTACGGATTCGCGCTCGCAGCGCAACCGGGCAAGTCGAAGGGGAAGCCAGATAACAACCCGAGCTCGCAGCTCATTGTCTGACGCCGGCCTGCCCACAAGACATGCTCCCGTCGCCCCCTATCCCGGTCAGCGGAGGGTACTCCGCCGAAGGCTCAGCTCCGCCGGGGGTGATCGAAGGCGCGCTACAAGCATGCCTGGTAACAACCGGGTGGAAAACCAGATCCGACCCATCGCTCTCGGCAGGTCGAACTGGCTGTTCGCCGGTAGCTTGCGCGCCGGCCAGCGGGCCGCAGCCGTTATGAGCTTGGTGCACTCGGCACGCCTGAACGGGCACGAGCCCCACGCGTACTTGAGAGACATCCTCGAGCGGTTGCCCACGCAGCCGGCCAGTCGAATCGAGGAGTTGTTGCCCCACCGCTGGCAACCACCTACGCCGACAGCCTGATCTGCAGCCGTCGTCAAGACGGGATCACCGCGCGCTTACTGCCAGCACACCTAGCTGCCCGGCGCAACGCCACGTGGCCGGCGCGGAGCACTCGCGGGTTCGCTGCTCGAGCCCTTGACGATCTGGCGCAGGTAGCGGTCCGCGTCCTTGCGCGTGGCGGATCCCGCCGGACGTTTCCCTTGCCAGCGGTCGAGGCTTGCCATCGAAGACTCTCGATCGCCTGCGCCGTGATGGTGGATTCATTGCCGAGGTCATGAGTTCCGCGGATGCGCGGATGCGCCGTTCTCCCGCATGGAGCATGAAAGCAATTGAACTCGTTCGGAAGGCGCGCAAAACAACTGGTCTTCTTGATTTGGTTCGAATGCACATTGCTCTGTCGTTGCTTCGGCGATGACCGAGGTCCGCAGATGGAACGAGCCACGGCCGCCAGCTCAGGCTCGTGGGGGCTTGGCGGCGTTGCCTCTTCGTCTGCTAGCGGACCGAGAACGTGGAGAGTCGCTTGACAGCTCCTGACGCAGCAAGTCCCACCCAGAGCTCCGTGCGACGGCGCACAGACAAGCTTGGTAGAAGGGGCCAATCTATGTATGACAGCATGTCGGCGCCGGTAGAGGCCGCTTCGGCAGCCGCCTTCACGGGCGGTGCCTTGATGTCGACGGCTGTCGCCCCCACACAAGGTTTCACTGAAAAGCGCACGCAACCCTGGTTGCCTGTCCATCGCGAATACGGAGCTGATTGCACGCTTTGCACGGTCACAGGAGATGACCGAGCTGACGAACGCTAGTGCCATGCAGCACCTCGAACTGGCACAAAAGGCCTTTCGCGCGCGGGAATGCTTTGAGCTTCATGGGCATCGTCGCCCAAAGTCCGATGCATCTTGTGCAGCAGGTGCAAGCTGCAGCAGGGCGGCTCATCGAAAACGCCTAGGCTGGCGCGGCGGCAGTCCAGGAGTCTTCAGAGTCGGTTGAACGCCCACGAGCCCGGAGCTCCCTTTCATGTACCAGTGGACGAGCAAACTCGGAGAGGCCCGACAGGCGCGCATGCGCGCCCATAGACTTCCCAAGGCGGCCGCAATCCCACCCTGTCGCGAGCTCGCAAAGAAAACCTTACGCCAGGCATCCAAGAAAACGGGGCCGGGTTAGCACTTGCGCTGACCTTGCAATGGTCGAATTTCATCTCAACAGGAGTCCATCATGGCCTTTACTAGCACTCAATCACCGTTCTCTGGGCGTGCGCGCCTGAACTCGCGTGGAACCCTCAATTGGATCGCGTGGGCACTCCTCGTTATCGGGGCACTCAACTGGGGCTCAATTGGTCTCTTCGACGTCAATCTTGTGGCCCTGATCTTCTCGGGCATGCCCGCAATCGGCCGTGCGGCGTATGTGCTCGTGGGCGTGGCCGGCGTCTATTTTCTCAGTGTCCCGTTCCAGGGCGCCCATGATGACGCTCAGTAGTTAGGAATCCGTCTGGGCTGAATCGCCGCGGGATTCGCCGAGGCCGGGGCGATCCAAACAAGACTCGACGTGACGTCCTTATTTGCGCTTTGCAGCAAACGATAGGGGCTCGCCGCGCTATCAGGTCGCCGCGGACTACTAGGGGTCGGCACTGCCAAGTGGTCCTCTGCCTGCACAGCTGTCGCTGCGTGATCGGCCTGGAGCCGTCCGCAGGCAGGACGATTGTGGAATCGCCATCGGACGAGGTGATCGTGCTGGAGTCGCTGCGCGGCGGCGGCGCTCCCCGCGGAGCGACAACGACGTCACCGCCCTCGGCGCGGCGACGTTGATGTCCGCGGGCGGCGCATCGGCGCGGCATTGATCCAAGGCGATGCCCGCGTCGCGGATGCAGGCGTCACATTCAGGGCGCGCAAAGGTGTCGCTATTGCAGTACGTCAGCGCTTGGTTGTCACGCTGCTGAGCGCCAGGAAGCTGAGACAACGCATGCGGACTCGCCGCCAATGCAGAGCAGCAACAACGATATGTACGATGAGTCATGGCGCCGCTCCTCGGTGGAAGACATGGTCAGGCCTGACCGGCGACTGTCCCTTCGCACGACTTTCAGTACCGCGGGATGAATTCCCTCGGCTCATGCGACTTGATGAACTCCAGACCAGCGGAACGTCGCGCCGACCGTTGAGCCGTTGAAGCTTAGATCCTGCACGTTGCTGCCAGACTTCACGTCGTAGGAGCTGCAGCGCCACATTCTTGTCTGTTTGCCCCAGGAGAACCCATAGCTGATGCCCGCGGCGAGCTGATAGGTCCGACGCGGCTGACCGATGCCGACATCGGCATAAGGGGCAACAACCGATTGCTATTGATGGCATGGTGGCCTTTGACGCCCACGCTGCCGTCCCACAATGTCTCGCTGTCCTCGACGAAGCGGGATCCCAGAGGCCGCGAGGGGGCCCAGCTCGCCGGAAATGCTCCAGGCAAGCGAGGGCTTCAGGTTGAACATGCGCACGCCAGCGACCCCCCAGCATCAATGTCGGATCGGTTGGCCAGCTCCTCGCTGGCGCGCTGGAATGCGCCGGAGCCGGCCTTAGGCCGGGCGGACGGTCTTCATCTACAACTGCGTCCTCACCGGCGTGCCCCAATCGTCTTCGACTTCCAATCCGATGGCCCAGTCCTGGGCAATGGAGAAACGGGCGTGCTCTCGGTGGACGGCAAGGAAGTGACCAGGAACTCCATGCAGAACACCACCCGGTCACCTTCCCGGAAGACGGGCGGGACACGCGCGCTGGCGCGGCCTTCCTGGAGTATCGCTACGACGTTCCGTTCAAGTTTCACCGGCACGATCGCGATGCTCGGGTATGGAGCGCTGCCGTCGCGGCCGGCAGGCACCAAACAGAAAGTGGTGCTTGGCTCACGCGGCCCATTGCCGTTCAAACCCACGGCCGCACGCCGGGATGTGTAAGTGCAGCCCTTCGCGGCAACACGCGCGCCAGATCAGAACGTCGTGCCCGGCGCACGCGCGAACGGCCGCGTGATCTCCACACTGCCCACACCCCAGGTGGCGGTCGGCGCCTCGCAGTGCTGAATCGAGCGCCAAGTCAGGAAGTGATCCGTAATCCCTCGGTTGCTGATCTTGTGGCCCCACACCGCAGCCGGTTCATCCGTTCGGCGGCCCATGATGAGCTCTAACAGGCTGAGAAACACGGCAACGGCGGAGGCTGGCAACCCATCCGGCACGCCAGCCAAATCGGCCCGAAAAGCTCGGGCATCCTCACAGAGAGCGATGTCAAGCGCGGACTGAGGTCCCCGCGCTGGTCGGCCGCAAGGGTGGCCGGCAGTGAGGTAGATCAGTGCTCAAACGCAGCGATGATCCAGCACGTGATCTTGTGAAGGATCAAGATGGCCAGGGAAAGCAAGGACGCGGCGCCGATGAATTGCCCTAACCACGCCCAGCCGTCTGCGTTGGGCTGTTCCGAGGCAACCGAGCCAGCCAACCAGAAGCCGAGTAGTGCAAGAACGCCCCACGCCAAACGACTCGCAAGAACGAGGCGGCTGTTGTGAATCGGATCCGTCACTTGTGCTCCTTCCAATGGGGCTCTTGCATCAGCAACAGGGAGCCGCGACCCTACTACTAAGGAACTGTGCCACGCATCGAGGAACGCGGTGCAATACGCAGCGGTGCGTCGAGTGTGACACGAAAACAAGCGCGCAGGCAGAGAGTCCGTGTAAGCCACATGGCAGTCACTGCGGTCAGAGCTGGCGCGCCGCGGCGCGGCCTGGTGGACCGCAGATGCGCATCGCTAAGGCCCCGCCATCTGGCAAGCCTGGCGTCATCGCTTGTTCGATCGCCGCTTTGAGGGCGTGCAATGGCTGCGGCGCCCACCGGAGTTCGTACCCGGTGCTCGCTGGACGGAACACCCAGGGATGTGGGGGAGTCTTGTGACGCCTGCTCGCCTGTGCACAACGCTGCGTCGGAAGCGTGATGAAGCACCTGCCTGCCAGCGCGAGACAGCGCTGTCTTTGGCTATCGCTCCAGTCGCGCCGCCGCGACGACAGGCGCGGGCGACGCGAGAAAGTGACATCGACTGCGCCTATCCAGGGGGTTTTGGAAACTTCGCTAGCGCGTGTCGGAAGGGGCCCCGAAAGTTTCGCCCCAGGCCTGCACATTCTCCGGGGCACCACCGGTTGGTGTGCGGCTCTCCACGCGCATCAGCATCGCGCGATCACGGGCCCTTTCGCGCTGAGCCCAATCGCTGAGCGCCTGCTCGATCGGCTGCGTGCAGGAGCGGGAATGTTGCCGCGCCGCAGAGTGACTGAGCTGGGCGAGAAGGTCAGTCTGAGAGAGTTGCGCGAGGGTTGTGCCGAGTGATGACGAGTTGTCCATAGTTGCACCTTGCAGTCAAAAGGCGACGGCCGTGCGCAGTATCGTGATTGTGTGCAGCTCGGCCTGGTCGAAGAAGGAATCATCATGTGCCCTTTGAAGGCGCTTGTGAATGACTGATTTGGCGAACTGGCGTTGCGCCTCATTCATCCGGCGCTTTGTCCTTCGCGAGACGTCTCCACGCCGACGTGGGCAGCAGTCGCCGCAGGGTGGCCGGCAACAGGATGTTGCGTACGCGCATGTCACCGCCAGAACTGGGCGTCCTCATCAACCGGCGCGGCAGCGCGCAACTGCGACGCACAGTGCCCATCAAGTGGGACCCGTCGGCTTTAACGATCGGCACTCGCGGCCTCCCATGTGGACGGGAGGGGAATGCCAATTCAGGCGGCGCTTGTCGGCCTGTGGCCTCGGGGCCCAAAGACAAGGGGCTGGGCTCCAAGGGGGCCGCATCGTAGGCGATCGGGGAGGCACAATGCTGGGCGCCCTGGAGTTGAGCCCGCTGCCGGGACCTCAAGCAGCCCGCTTCGAGTCGCAGCGGGTGGCGTCCGTCCGCACAGCGGTCTGCATTTTCCTGCACCTCAAGCGCCGGCGCGGCGTGGCGTCGTTCGACAGGCTAGAGGCGCGCGTTGCTGCCTGCGGTGCAACGCCGGACTTCCAAGCGCAGCGCATGAGCGGTGTGACGCAGCAATGTGAGTTGCTCGAGCGTTTCGCTTAGCGTGACTGCCATTTGCGAGCGAGCGAGTAGAGAGTGCCGGACCGACGCCCTGCACTCCTGAATGAGTTTGGCGGTCGAAAGGGCAACCCCATCAGCGTGGGAGAGATTCATGCAAGCACTCCTTGCGTGTGCTTGACAGGGACCGCTCCGGGGGTTTCTCAGCCAGGGCACGAAGGAGGCCGGCCACGGGGGGCTTCCATTATGCGCCGAGATGGCGATGCGCCGTGGGGCAGGTGCCTGTGGAGCCGACTTCGCACCGGGCAGCGAAAGTCCCGCAGAGCGAAAGGCGTTGGCGGTCGGCTCTAACACGAGGCAACCAGCCGAGAACCCGCGAGGTCCTGAAGCTGCCGCATGCGATCGAACGAGCGCCCGCGACGCGAATTTCGGGCCCGCCGCGCCGGTGCGAGGCAGCATTGCCCTGGACGTCGAATCTTGGTCGAGCAAAATGCGACAACCCGACGTCGTACAGCAAGACTTCGTCGATCTGGCCAGGCCGGCGGGTGCGGCAAGTGACGCGGCATGAAATCCGCCTGCCGACTGCTCGCCAGCGAAGGGGCGCCAGATCCACTTCGCAACGGCGCCACGCCCTGTCCGCCGTCCGACGGGCGGGGTTGGGTCAAGCTGCGGTTGGTCATGTCCCGGCGAGCGGTTGGGCGCGAAGCCCAGCTGCCGACCTCGGATTCGAGCGGGAGACGCCGACAGTTCGCGGACTGACTGCACGCGCCTGGTCCCGTGAGTGGATTGATGGCGTGACTCTACCGGCTATTGATTGTGGTTCTCTGGTCGGGGCATACCGCGCGCGCGCTGAGGGCAAGCGGACACCGCGCCATACTGGCCACTTTCTGAGGAGCTGCAATGCCGAGCAGAGTCGAAAACATGGTGCAAACAGAGACGGGGCCGCGTCACGTGATGCAGGGCACGTATTTAGGCGCCCGCATCGAAGTTATTGCAGGCTATGACATCCGGACGGACGGATGGCCTTTTCACATTTGCGTTCATCAAAGCGGCGGCCAGACGGACCGGTTGAGCGGCCGGCCGACCACCTTGTGGGCAGAGAGCTTGGACAGTGCCTTCGACCAGGGATTTGAACTAGCGGTGCGGCACTTGACGCCGGACACGGGAGCATCCTGATCGCGATGCCGCTTCGTTGAACCGGCTCGATGTGTGCAGGGACTGTCCAGCTCGGCGCGGCGACGACCCAGGGCGGGAACTTTCCCCGGCCGGGCATGCAACGTGCTGGGCTGCTGCTTGCGCGATGGCTCCAACCAGGCCTTGGGGAGCTGCACGAAACATGCAGTTTTTGGACGCGACAGGCCGGGGGCGAATCCTCACGCCTTTTCTTGATCTCCGCTGGCGCGCGACTTCGCCCTGGGAACGCGGGCGGGCCAGAGCTGTCGCGACGCTAGGCGAATCCAGCGTTCAGCGCGCATGATTGGGGGTCGCAAGGTCGGCGCGCTTTTGCGGCCAAGGCGACGCTGCTTGCGGCCGCGAATGAGCGTGCCGTTGACACCATTAATTGCGTGGCGCTTCGTCGGCGCCCGGCATGGGAGGTGAGCCGGCGCGACCCTTGGCCTTCGTACCTGCCGGCGCCGGGACAACTTATTGCGAAGGTCTCCATGGTCGATCAGACCGTAGGTCGTTCATGAGGGGAAGGCGGGCGGCACGATGGCGCCGCCAGCATCGGGCTTGCAGGGGCGGGCGCACAGGTGCGCCGCGGGATTTTTGCAACTGAGGAAAGTCTGAAATGATCGAGCCGCTCTTCTTGACGACCGCCAGGGTCATGACCTTCGAGGGGGATCGCCTGCTCACTGGCGCGAGCGGTTTTTTCTTCGAGCGCGGAACGCGTCTGTTTTTCATCACCAGCCGGCATGTCCTTCAGGATGCGCCAAGCGGGCACCGTCCGAATCGCATCGAGATCGAACTGCACATGGATGAGGTCGACCTCACCCGTTCCAGTCCACTGTCGATCTGGCTTTTCGAGAACGGACGGAGCCAATGGCGCCAGGGCTCGGACTCGGGGGGTGACATTGACGTGGCCGCCATTGAGATCGATCGCGCATTGCTGCCTGCAGGCGCTGCGATCCGCTGCTTCACACCTGCGCATTTGCAGCGCGAGTTGGACCAGGTCGAAGCCGGCAAGGACTTGCTGATTGTCGGTTTTCCACTGGGATTTCACGACACGATGCACCACCTACCTGTCGTTCGTCATGCCGTGATTGCTTCTGCCTTCGGCATCCGTTTTCAGGGCCAAGGGTACTTCCTGACCGATGCACGCACGCACCGAGGCATGAGCGGTGCGCCCGTGGTCATGCGCGACCTCGACGGCGACGTGGCGCTGCGGTGCAGACTGCTGGGGGTGCACTCATCTCGAATTGATATGGGGGCGCGGGACCGGACGCTGGACGAGTCGTTGGGGCTGAACGCTGCGTGGTATGCGGACATTCTGCTCACCTTGACCGATGAACGCATGCCCTTGGGCGCCGGGGATGGTCAAGTCACTCGGGCCGCAAGGCCGACCTCCGCCACCTGACGGATCGATGGGTCCAGAAGGGGGTGACCCCGTTCGAACCCAGCCCGCAATCGATCCAATCTTCCCGACCTCTTATGGGGTTCGGCCAAGAGGTCGCTGCGCGACGCCGCTGCGGTCGCGCAATAATTCTCGCAGGATTATCGGTAGCGATCGCCGCCCTGGAAGCCACTGCGGCGGCCACCGCCTGCGAAACCTTCGCTGTGGGGCTCCAAGGGGCGCGCGACGTTCACAGTCAATGCCCTGCCGTCAATCAGCGTCCCGTGCAACCCCTGAATGGCGGCTTGCGCTTCGGCGCCCGAGCTCATCTCGACAAAGCCGAAGCCCTTGGAGCGGCCCGAGTCGCGGTCCGTCATGACCTTGGCCGATGAGACATGGCCAAAGCTCGCGAACTGCTGGAACAGGGAGTCGTCGCGCACCGAGTAGGAAAGATTGCCCACGTAGAGTTTGTTTTCCATGAGTTTCCTTTGTGGGTTAAAAGGTGGTGTTGCCGTTGAGTGGCATTGCCGCGATAGATGACCTGGTTGAGCCTCCTAGCTCGAGTGGCTGGGCGGATCGCTGCAGCTGACGGCGACCGGAACCAACATTTGCCATCAGCAGAGGCACAAGTAGGCACGCCGCACTCGCGTCATGCGCGGGCGTGCGGCTCAGCCACGTGGAGCGCCGCGTCCGAGCAGGCGATCGATGAGGTCTCTGGAGCCGCCGCCATCGATTTTTTTGAGCAACGTCACCGTCGAAGCGGCCGCTCCGATGAAATGAAAGCTGCAGTTGTTCATGGTGCAGCCGGTCACGTTCACGGTCTGGCTGCCGGCGTAGACCAACTCGCAATTGACAAACTTGACGCCACGGCAATCCAGGTAGTCCAAGATGACGCGTTCCATGCAGACAACGCCTCGGCAATTGCTCCTGGCGAAAGGAAACCACCAGCAAGATCGTCGCGCGAAGATGATGATTTCGGCCAGCATGAGACGGCGTTAGCGGTTGCGCGAGACGCCGCAGTCGAAGGACCCCTGTGCCGCCAGTTGGCCCGTCTGCCGCTCGAACGCGAGCCTCATTTCACGCGATCGTTCTGAGTTGAGGCGCGCACGGTTACGTCGCTGGATCGCGCGTGCCGCGATGTAGCCGAGCTGGAGCGCTAGGCCGATGCCCAGGATCAGCGCGAGGATGACAAGAATGGCGAGGATGTACATGAGTGGTTTGTCCGTGGGACAGGGGGGAGGGAAAGAGTCGCACCAATCCCTAGGCGGGCGGCGGCTCATGCGACCAGGCCGAGAATTCGTAGTAGTCGTCGTAGCCCGCGGGATCGGCCGAGGATTCCGCGTGCAAATACAACGCGCGGCGACGGTTGTGCATCAGGAAGGCGCAAAACGCGGCCATCGCGCCGTCGGACACGAGGGAAGGGATCATGTCGCCTTCGTTGATGCCTTCGCCGCCAACCACCACTCGAGTCCTGGTGTCGTGACAAAGGAGGCTGTAGCGTTTAGGGGATGACTTCCAGAGGGACATTTCCTCCAAGCCGAAGTAGTGGGCGTTGGATGCGTGCGCGCCTTGGTTGGTGTCGCCGCCCAACAGTGTGAGTGCCCTGAGCAAGGGCGACGTGACTGGATCATTTGACATGGGGTCCTCTGACTCGAAGCGAAGACGCCGCGATGCGCCATCGTGCTCCCATTGATCGAGATCACCTAGAAGTATCTAGCTCTCGATCGGCGTTCCGGCCCGTTCTGACCGTAGTTTGGAGGCCCCCGCACGTCAAAACTTCGTGCTCGTGGCATTGGGCCGGCGCCGTTGCGTTCAGGCGTGGCACAGGTGCGGAGTGAAGGGCCGCCAGGGGTGCCGCCTGAGCGCGCTTGATCAGGGAGGATCTTTCCGAAACGCGAAGCTTGCCGTGGTCGCCTTCATCGCTTCGATCATCGCGCGAAAGCCCTCATCGGCCTTTGTCTCAGATCCCTTGCTTGCACAACTAGATGAGGCGGGGAAGCTTGCGATGTGCGATAGAAGCCGGAGATACGCGCATCCGCTTCGCATGATCTGGCATCGTCCGTTTTCCACTCTGCGATGGCGCTGCTGTAGTCGAGCACTGCGTGCATCCAAGAAAAATCGTGCACCCGCACGCTGTTTGAGATTGACTCAGCGGACGTTGCACGTGCGGTCCGAAGCAGAGGAAAATTGACTGTCTCCAGAACGCTCGTGAGGGGTAGATGATGCGCAATCCTCCGGTAGCCTGGCAGCGTTGGCGCGAAGCCGAAAAGGAGGCGTCCAATGCAGAGCGGCTCTTGTTTCGCAGGTACCTGGCGTATTTTGGAGGCGAGGGGGCTTGTCCCACAGCGCACGATCTCCAGGGCGTGAAGCGATTGCGCGAGATCGCACGCCGTCGTTTCGATGAGGCCCTTCATGGCCGAAGTCGAGACACGCAAATTTCTCTTGACTGATGGCGTGGCGCGCCGTGCATGATGCTCGGCGCCCTCGGGGCGCAGCCCCGTTTTTTGGCGGTGTTATCGCGAAATCAGGCGGGTGAACGCGCAACGCCCCAACGGCGCCAGTTCCGGCATGTTGATAGGGCCGTTGCCCCGAAGCAAGGGCGTAAGTAAAAAGCCCGCTCAAGGCGGGCTTCGTCAATTTGGTCGTGGGCACTTACGCGACCCACGTTACGGCACATTCTCATGCAGGAGTTACCTATAGTTTTTCTCGTCGTGGTAACTCTTGTCCGACGTGCCGCCGTGAGATTCGGCGTTGCCTGCAGGCAATTCGTAATTATAGCACCTTCAAAGCTTCGTGGCTGAAATGAGGCAGATCAATCACAGCGAGGCGCTGCAGACCGAGGGCAACGGTTCGCGCGGGCGACTTCAAAAATATGTAGTTGGCGCGATGGCCCGCGCGGGCCCGGACGATGCCGGGATGTCTGCTGTACCTGCGCCCCGTCAATCGCGGTGTCGCAGGTCCTGTTGGTGCGAACTCGTCAGCGACCCGTCGCCGGGGCCAAGGCGTTGCAGGGTGAGCAAGGAATCGCCGCAGGCGACTGTTGCCCACCTGAGCATGGCTTCTTGCAGCAGGGCCCCTGGGTGAGACCTCGAATTGTCGTCGCAGACTTCTCGTCGTATGCTGCTTGGCTTAGCAGGGGTGCAGGGGTGGGTTCGCGTCTTCTCACCAGGGGCGACTGGTGGACCAGATGTGGTGCGTCCGGTGGTGGATCTGCGAGTGCTTGACCTGCGCGGGCTCGAGGAGCCCTTCAGAAACCCTAAATTGACGCACCAGGTCTTGAAAGCTGCCGGGGGGTGGACGTAGCATTTGCCTCCTAGCCAAGAGGTGTTGTCATGAACATCCACAAGGAGCATCCGCCTAAGAGCGTGGACTTGCGAGCCCCAAGAGAATGGACCATGGAACTCGTGCAGGAAGGTGTCCAGCACATCGCGATTGTTAAATGCCGAGGGGTCCGCGTTAGCTGCGCCAGAAGCGGACATCGAGCAGGCGAGAAGGCTATTGGCGGACAAGACCCGATCGTGGATTCGGGATTTTCTCGACGATCGCCAGGGGAGCGCCAAAGACGTCGCGGACGCTGCGCGGTCGGAACAAGCGTCTCAGTGATAATCGCGCCCGTCACGTTTCGACGCACCGCAAAAGTACTTCGGACCGCGTGTCGCGCATCGTTGGCCCGCGGCACGCGGTCCGCTGTGCGCGCCGCAGAGTTTCGAAGGGGCCGGCGTTTGAAGATCGGGTGCTGAGCAGTGCCTACGCGCTGCAATGGCGGGCACCGGCTGGCGCCGTGCCGCGACTGCGATTTGGCTAGCGAAGCCAGTCGAGGCTTTGGCACTGCGCAGCGCGCGCCACCGCGGGCTCTCGGGCGGTCTGGCAGGCCACTGAACATTGGGCGGCTTCCACAGTATTGCGATCGGCCTCCGGCATGCAGGGTCCTGAGCAGGCTTGCGCGGCGGCGAGCATGAGCTGGTAGTCGACAACACCGCGTTCTGCAGCGTGATCCAAGGCGAACTGATCTACGGTCTTGGACCGGGCGTCGAGGTGTTGCCTTAGTCGGCGGATGCTGTTCTCGGCGGTTCGAATGGCGCCTTGGCGTCCTCGTTCGAGCGCAGGATCGTCGTACGCCAGGATTTCCAACGTGGTCTTGTTGAGCGTGAGAACCGGTAGGCAATACGCGGACTTGAGGTCTGACTCGTCAGGCGCGGCGGGAGCAGTCGCGGCTTGAACCGAGACGGCCATCGCAAGTACAACAAAGGGCCCAAACGAGCGGGCAGTTCTTGCCCATCTCGGTGCTTTGCGGATGACCTTCATGATGTCGAATTGTGATCTCGTCCTCGCATGGCAGGCGGGGCTTCCCCAGCAACGCACTGCGCGGAGCGTCCAACCTTTGCATCGATACAGGGCGGTCATTGTTTGCTTTGACTGTCGGATTAAGCCCGGCAACAATCACCGCATGACCGAGCCAGCCCAATTGTCGGATGAGAAGTTGCTCTCCCGATCCCACGAGTTGCGGCTGCTCGTTCTTCGCGGGGACCGCGATGCGCACCGAGCGGCGCATCTGCATGAGATCGAGGTTCGCAGGCGATTTGGGGCTCCGACGGTGATCGGCGCCGCGCTCGAGACGGCCAAGCCCCGCCGCCGGTTCTGGCGCTTTTGGACTGTGCGCTGAGCGGGGAAGCGATTCCCACAGCGGCGTCGGCCCAAGGCGCTCGCACGTGTGCTTCAAATTCGCGACAAGGGAACGCTGATCACGGGCACAGAAATTATTCCGCGGCGCGTGCCATAAAAACATGGAGGCCGAGCGCTTGCTCGCACTTGGGGGTGCATTCGAGTTGTTCTGGACGCGGCTGCCGCGCTGCGCAGAGCAAGCCAAACAGGACGGGAGAGAGCGTTCATCGGCTCAAGGCAAAATGGCGTCGTGCCCAACATTGAATCGGTTCTGAAGACTGAGATGGCGCGGGTCGCCCGCAAGGAAGTGCGCGCTGAGGTTGAAAGTCTTAAGAAGGCAAGCGCCCAACATCCGAGTGCCGTTGCGCAATTGCGCCGCCAGCTGGGCGACATAGAAAAGCAACTCAAGCTCGCTCAGCGTCGCGGCGTCGCGCAGTCGCCGGGGCACGCGGATGCTGGTGCAGAGGTTGCCAGGCGCTTCAGCGCATCTCGCCTCGCGGCGCACCGCGCCAAGTTGGGCCTGTCCGCTGCGTCGTACGGCCGGCTGGTCGAGATGAGCAGGGCGACGATTTATTTGTGGGAGCAAGGTAAGGCGCGGCCCAATGCAGAGCAGCTCAAGAGGCTCGCGATCGTGCGCTCCTTGGGGCGACGCGCGATCGAGCAAAGGCTCTCGTCGGCCGAAGCGCAGATCTGGACTGCGCTGTTTCGCTGTCTGGACGCGCTCGTCACGCGGACAGGCAGGACTGCTTCTGGACCACGCACGCCTAAGAGTGGGTCTTCGCACTCAGAAGCGTTGTGCGTCGGGCCGCCCCGTGCGGTGGCCGCAGGGTTCCGAGAGGATGGTGTGAGGTGACTATTGGACTGTGGGTTGGATGGTCCAATCCGCCGGCGCACGCTGGACGCCGCTCAACCGCACCGCGACAGCCCTCAGTGAGGTTCACAATCCCCTGCACGTGGATGTCAATCGCCTGGAATTGGCGATGGAAGTTGGCTGACCCTGCTGGGCAGCTGCCACCAGTGGGTCCGTGCCCAACCACGTACGGGTGAAGCACAAGCCGCGGGGTCGTGGTCAATAATGAGGGCTTCTTCCTTCGCTGCGCCGCCTTGGCAGGACGGGCCCGCACCCAAACGGACAGGACGGACATGTCGGTAGAGAAACGCAACAACGTGAAGGTCCTCGGCGAAGGGCCGGTCACCATGGTGTTCTCGCATGGTTTTGGTTGCGACCAGAATATGTGGCGTTACTTGGTGCCCCAGTACGCAGACCGCTTCAGGACGGTCGCCTTTGATCTCGTCGGCGCAGGGAGATCGGATCTGACGGCCTATGACTCTGTCAAGTACAGCCAATTGTCCGGCTATGCGAGTGATCTGTTGGAGATCATTGACGAGTTCGGGCAGGGTCCCGTCATCCTGGTTGGGCATTCGGTCAGTGCCATGATCGGTGTGCTAGCGGGAATTAGCGTCCCCTCGAGCATTGCTGGTCATGTGATGGTGGGCCCCTCGCCGTGCTACATCAACGATGGCGAGTACGTGGGGGGCTTCACGCGCGCGGATATCGACTCCTTGCTGGATACGCTCGAATCAAACTACCTGGGCTGGGCGAGCAGCATGGCGCCGGCCATCATGGGCGCGCCGGAGCAGCCCGAATTGGGCATGGAACTGACCCAGAGCTTTTGCCGGACGGACCCCGACATCGCCAAGCAATTTGCGCGTGTCACGTTCTTGTCCGACAACCGGCAAGACTTGCCCAAGCTCATGGCACCGACGCTGGTCGTTCAATCCAGTGACGACCTCATTGCGCCCCTCGCCGTGGGCGAGTACTTGCGTCGCACACTGCCCCATTGCATGCTTCGGGTGGTGGAGAACGTGGGACACTGTCCTCACTTGAGCGCACCCTGTGCGAGCGCGGATGCGCTGGACGAATTTCTTGCAACGCTTGGCCACCGAGGAAATGTCGGGTGACTCTCCCAAGCTTCCCGATGCCGAGAGACTGTTTGATGAGTTTCCGGCAGGCCTGCTTGTCCTGAGCATCTCCGGCACCATCCTGAAGGTGAATGCCACGTTCTGCGCGTGGCTGGGCATGGAGCGCGAAGAGTTGGTCGGCAAAAAGCGCTTGCAGGAGCTTTTTACCGTGGGCGGGCGCATCTTCCATCAGACCCATTGGTTGCCGACGCTTCAGATGCAAGGCTCCTTGTCGGAAGTGAAGCTCGATGTGTGCCATCGCGACGGACACACCATCCCGATGATGCTCAATGCCATACGACGAGTCACCGATGGGGGCAGCTATGACGAAGTCTCCATGGTGGTCGCCGAGGAGCGCAACAAGTACGAACGCGAACTGGTCCTTGCCCGCAAACGAGCGGACGAACTGGTCGCCAAGGAACGCGAAGCGCAGGCAGCCCTACAGGTCACGCAGGCGCGTCTTCGTCAGGCTCTGCGGCTCGGCACCTTGTACCTTTGGGGCATGGATGCGGTGACGGGCGCGCGCCGTTACGAAGACGACGTGGCCCGACTACTGGGCTATGCCGATCCGCGTCCCGTCGACGAGGTCCGGTATGCAGCAGCCGTGGAGCCGAGCGATAGAGATGCCGAGCGACTCTCTGTGGAGCTCGCGCTCAGCCGCAACGAGGACTTCTATAGCTGCACTTATCGCCTCAACGGCATCGATGGTGTCCAGAGAACCGTCGAGTCGTCGGGGCATGGATTCTTCAATGACGACGGGACGCTGGCCTATTTTGTGGGCGTGCTGCGCGACATCACCGAGGCGACCCAGGAGCGCGTGAGAGACCAGGACCGCGCGCTCTTTGCCGAGCAGATGGTGGGCATCGTCAGCCACGACCTGCGCAACCCGCTGTCTGCCATTCTCACGGGAACTAAGGTCCTCGCGCATGGGGAAGCTTCGCCAGGGAAGCTACGTGTCCTGGGGCATGTCACCAGTTCCGCGAATCGCGCGCATCGGCTGATCGAAGAGCTGCTGGATTTCACGCTGGCGCGAGTGGGCCACGGCTTGACGGTATCGCCGGTGCGCTTGGACCTTCACGCCGTGGTTCGGGGCATCATCGATGAACTCAAGCTGTCATTTCCCGACCGGGCCCTTGTCCATGTGGCCGAGGGTGAGGGGCAATGCGTTGCGGATTCTGACCGCGTCGCTCAGCTGCTTGGAAATCTTGTGGGCAATGCCATGACCTACGGAGAGCCGGACGGCGCAGTGACAGTGACATCTGCGCTGGACGTCCACTGGGCCAGTCTGTCCGTTCACAATTGGGGAGAACCCATTCCGGAGGGGATGCAGAGCGGGCTGTTTGAGCCCATGGTGCGGGGCGATACGGTGGAGGGGGGGGCGCGCAGCGTCGGCCTCGGCTTGTTCATCGTGCGGGCCATCGCGCGGGCGCACCGCGGCGATATCAGTGTCAGCTCTTCGCGCGCTGAAGGCACGGCTTTCAGCTTTCGCTTCCCACGGGGCTAGTACGCCACGCACGCGCTCGCTCGCACGCACCCGGGGGGTTAGAGGCGGCCCGGTTCACGCCCTGCTGCTGCACGTCTGCGATCCGCCAACCCACCATGCCGCGAAAGTGCGGCGATTGGGAGCTGTGAGCCCACCTACCCGCATCGGGCGGCCCGCGTCCGGGCGCTCGGCCATGAGCGCGCAATTTAGCGCCTCCCAAAGCCGCAACGACCGAAGTGGGATTGAACGCCCACATGGTCACCTCGCCGCAGCTCTGGGGTAGAGTGGACGTTCCTCTGATTCGGCCTGCAAGTGCGGCGGACCGATGAGCTCATCCCTCAGTCAGCGAGCAGGTGCACTGAAGTGACGTGGGATGTGCCATGCCGCACTATTTATGCGCCATCGCGGATTGGAAATGCGCGGATCTGCAGGCGAATGAAGCGCTCTCAGGCGTTCTTGAACATCTCACGGCGGCTCGAGAGCCGCCCGCGCACTTAGTTGCGTCGGCGAGTGAATTGAGGGACGTGGCGAACTGGCGCTTTCGCATCATGATCGAGGCGATGAGGGCCAACACAGCCACTCTGGCGAGGCAACGCGATTTTTGTTGCGTCGCCATGCCATAGAGCTTGAGCGCACGAGCGCCGTTGGTCCGAAAGAACCTCGTCGAGGATTGAAATCGGCTGGATTGCGCCGGCTTGGGTGCGCATTGCGCGGGCGCTCGGCCCATTGGACCGACCGAGACGGCGCGTTGAATTGCTGCACCGCGTTCCATCGCGAGCCCCTTGCTTTGGCATCGATCGCCCGGTGGGAGGTGACCGCGGAGGCTTCAGTCGCTCGTCACTGCGCCAAGGATGCGACGGTCCTGCATTTGGAACATCGTGCTGATCAGACCAGCTGGAAGCGCTTAGGATCTGCCATCCATTGCATAGGCAGGAGACCACGCATGAAGGAATTGCTCGCTGCAGTCCTGAGCGAGGATGAATCCCAGGGCATCTCTCTCGCATTGCGTCTGGACGATCAGGCCGACCTGGCCTCTCGGCTGGACAAGCTACTGTCCATGCTCGTGAAAGCGCGCGCCGCGATGGAGCCGCCCGTGCAAGGCGATCCGCCCAAGCCCGGGCGCCAGGTAACGCCCATCGTCAAGTCCGGCTGGCAAGCGCCCACGTCAGCCATCCGAGAGCAGGATGGTGAAGACTGAGCAAGATCGTGTCGTACGAAGCCAGCGTCCCCAGTCAGCTTCAGTGATCCCGATGGCTTGCGCCCCTGAACTGCTCAGGCATCGAGCGAGTATGGATCGGGCTGGCAGGCGGTTTATCGGAGACCGCGACGCAGATTGGCAGCACGCGATGTGGCCTGGGGGATGACTTCAAACAGAACGTGTGCTACATCGAGGCTTTTGCTTCCTCCCAAATCAATGCGTGCGACACAGATCTTGGCAGCGAACCTGACGCGACTGATGGCCCAACCAGGAAATCCGTCCTCTGGCCCGGCGGTCGACAGGGTCGCGAGCGGGCTGGGCTTGCGTATAGGACGCACCACCGTCACGCGCATCACACACGGCGACGCGAATCCGTCTCTGGAGCACATCGAAGTCCTAGCGAAGGTGTTTGAGGTGCAACCTTGGCAGCTGCTGCACCCGAGCATGGGCAATGGCTGGGAGGCGAGCACTGCTGCAGGCCCCGCGGTGCCGCGCAACGGATGAGCGCGATCGACCTCGTCTGCGCCTGGGGGTGACGGCGCACCTCACCGCAAGGATGGAGGAGCGCGGAGGGCGAGGCGCTATGCACAAATACCTCGCCCAGTGCAGCGACAGGGCTTCCCTTTCGCACCTTGTAGGAGGACACTGCGTTTGAACCCGGCAACCGCCGTGATAGCCTCCTCAGGAGACGATTGGTGCACGACGCAATTCAGACCGAAGCCGAACCACTGGCTGACGCGCTCAAAGATACCAAGCAAGCCACGGAGGCGGTCAAAGGCGCGGCAGAGGAGCTCGCGATTATTCATGCGGTGCTCACTTCAGATTTGCCCGTTGAAGTCCGCCATGGAGACGCGGGCGCTGCAGTCGAGCGCACAAAGAATGTGGAGAAGCAGCTCGATGACTCTGCCGACCTGCTCAGCCAGGCAACCGACAAGCTTCAACGCGAAATCAAGAAGCAAAAGGCAGTCGAAAAAAAGCGCCAGAAGTGATGAGGCTTCCACAGGCTGTGCCTGAACCTTACTCGCGGTGCTGGACTACACTTTATGCATGGCGCGTGGCCCACAGTGGGGCACCTCAATTCGCCAGGCCTCGGGGCTCGCGATGCCACTGATCACGATACTGGTGGAAGACAACCCAACCATCCGGGATAGCCTGATTCCGGCGATGGCGGAGTTGAGCGATTTGACAGTCGTTGCGACCGCCGATACGGCGGCCACCGCGGTCTTGGCGTTGACGCAGCATCCGGATTGGCAACTCGCGGTGGTCGACCTGTTTCTCAAACAAGGATCAGGCCTGACCGTTGTCAGGGCATGTCAGCAGCGCGATGGCCATCAGCACGTGCTTGTCCTGACGAATTTTGCAACACCCGACATGAGAAAGCGCTGCCTGGACCTGGGTGCCGACGCGGTATTCGACAAATCGACCGAGCTGGAGAGCTTTTTTGCCAGGTGCAACGAGTATCAGCAGTAGTGTGTCGGCGGCCCGCGGCGTGGTCTTTCCAAAGCCAAAGAAGCAATTGCGGCAGGTGCTTGTCGCCGCAACGCACACACGTGCTCCGGCGCGAAGGGGCCTGCGCCGGCTTGCCGTCCAGGGAGGCGAGATTGTCGTGGCCTGCCGAGGGGTTGTACAGCAGGGCTCCGCTCGCAGCATGTCCAGCTCGGCGACGGCATCTGGAATGCCGCGGGCCGGTTAAGGCCGGACCGGCGCTCCCAGAGCGTGCATGCCGCCCGTGACCGCGGGCTAGCCCAGACCAAGCATGGGGCGAGCAATCTCCCAGGGTTCAATTGACTCCAGCTACTGGCGTGAGCCGGTCCGGATGATGGGCGGAGGAACGACAGCATTGATCTCCTGCGCTTAGCGCCGCGTGCCCTGGGTTGCAGGCTGGGCGAAGTTCTGGCTCTCCCGAGCAACGCTCGAAGCGACCGAACCGGGCGGCTTGCCTGGCCGGCTGGCTCAATTTCAACATCGCGGCGCCCCGGCGCCGGACCTTTGGGAGATCGCTTCCCCAGCTTGTTTTGGCGAATCGGCGCGCAGGATTCGCTCACCCAATTGCCAGAATCGCCTCGAGCCTGGGCATGTCCAGTGGTTTGACAAAGTAGTGATCGACCAGCTGAAAGGTCGTCTGCACCCGCCGGTCGTCGGTGCGCACGCCGGTGATTGCGATCAGGACCACGTCATCGCCGAATTTGGCTCGCATCGCACTGGCCAAGGTCAGCCCGTCCATCCCTTCCATCGCGATGTCCAGCAAAACGCAATCGGGCTTGACCCGCTGCGTGACCTCCAAGACGGAGGCGCCGTCATAGTAGGCAACAGCGCGGTGCCCCATGCCCTCTAGCGTCGCGGCCAAGGCGTCCGCGGTATCGCGGTCGTCGTCGACAACGTAGATTTGAAAGCCACTCGGTTCCATGGTTCCTCCGGGGACAGCTTCCTTCGAGCCGTCGAGAGTTGAGTTTTTGATGATGCGGAGTCAGGCGCTGGCTCGACTCTGGTCCGAGGGAGGAAGTTCAGCGCATTTCGGTCGAATTGGCAAGGACAGCGGCGTGACCAGGGCAAACAGCTTCGACCAGCCCACGCGCCGGCGCGCCACCGAGTCCAGCGCCTAGTTGACGTCAGCCTGCGTGCCCAGGTTCCGCGCGTCAGTGCTGGCCGCCATGAGCTGACTCGCACTGCGAAATGGGCCTGGCGCCAGGAACACCGCAAAGCGTCGAGTGGCGGTCAGTTCTGTCGTTCGATCCGGAGGACCGCTAACGCCGCTGCAGAACGGCACCTTGGCGGACGGCGGGGCTAAGGCGCCACCCGCACTACAGGTGACTTCCACTGCCCGCTCAGCAGTTCGGCTTTCGGCAAGTAGTACCGCATAGTCAGCATGAATGGTCCCTTGGGCGCAGGCAGCCAATTGGCCTCCTTGCCCTTGCCCGGCGATTCGTTCTGGATGTAAATCGTGAGCCCGCCATCGGCGTCGGGCCTGAGGTTCGCCAGCATGGGCGAGTTGATCAGGTAGCGGTCGTGGTCGTTCCTCACCAGCATCTGGTCAGGCAGGCCGTACATCGTGAGTGGCTAGCCCTTCGCAAAGCGCAAGGTGTAATGGTGCTTGCTGCCGTCTAGGGAAGGTCTGAACAAGTCCACCGATCGTGTTGTGGCGCGTTGAGTCGAGCAAAGGAATCGAAGCGATGAGCCAGCTCAGCTTTTCTGATGCGGAGTACGCGGGCAAGCGCAAGAAGACGCGGCGAGAGGTGTTTCTCGAGGAGATGGAGCAGGTGGTGCCGTGGAAGGTGCTGCTGAAGGTCATCGAGCCGT
>Ga0209130_1000859_pt1 | contig 25035 bp, 29 predicted proteins | sample AraplaMF_Cvi_mLB_FD_184264 | JGI IMG/M metagenome (GOLD analysis project Ga0209130, IMG submission 184264) | Arabidopsis root microbial communities from the University of North Carolina, USA - plate scrape MF_Cvi_mLB (SPAdes) (version 2) | ecosystem: Host-associated > Plants > Roots > Endosphere...
GAGGGCATGGAGAAACGTTGGACGACCTTTTCTTTTTTAGCAACTAGCAACACCGTAATGCTAGCTGGCGAAATGGATTTTTTGCACTTGTTTGATCGAGAAGACGATCATTCTTCTTCTAAACTTACAATGAAATGGAATAAATGGAGCGAAAGTTGTAGGTTGGAAGAAGAGGCCCCTAACGAAGAGCAAAAGATTATTTTGACAAATCCTATTAAAGCGTGGGTTGTTCAACGTCGTAAGTGTAACGTCAAAAATCACTTAAAGAAAACTGAGCCGAGACAATTAGTTATCACTCCGGCCCTTTCTACTTCTCAATCACGCGAAAGTAACAAATAAATATCGAGACACATCAAAAAAAGCATTGTATTATACGATGCTTTTTTTATTTTTACGAAAAGTCCCTTAGCGTAGAAAAGATTTGCTATGATTATGGAGGAATCTTACATTTATATATGGTAGGAAATAGAATTGAAGTAAAATTAGAAAAGGTGTGTATGATGAAAAAATATAGTGTAATTGCAGTAGCCAGTTTATTGACAACAAATCTATTAGCGTTTCCTTCTAGTTCACTAGCGGAAATTGAAAATAATACAAGAAATAATATAGAAGCTTTACAGAGTATACATAGTAATAGACAGAGTGAATTGCAAAAACAATTTAATGCTATAAAAGAGAAACAAATGGAATTAGAAAAAAGAAAAGATATTTTGAAACAGCAGGAAGAGTTATTTGATAAAGTTGACGAATTAAAACAGAAAAAAGAAGAATTACTAAAACAAGATAGTGAAGATAAAGAAAAATTAGAAGAAGTTCAGCAAAAATTAGATGAATTAAAGAAACAACAAGAAGAACTTGAAAAGAAGAATCCGTTAGAAGTACAAGAAAAGAATAACCAAGAAGAGACAAACTTGAATGAATTAGAGGAACAAAAAAGGAAGAAAGAGCTTGAAGAGAAGAGTCGATTAGAGGAAAACGAAAAGAATAATCAAGAAGAAACAAATCCTGAATTAAAAGAGAAACAAAAGAGAGAGGAATTAAAGAAACAGCAAGAAGAATTAAGAATAACGCAGCAACAATTGGAGCAGCAACAAATAGAGCTAAAGCAAAAAGAAGAGCAAGAAAAACAAGAACTTGAATTAAAGCAAAAAGAAAAACAAGAACTTGAGTTAAAGCAAAAAGAAAAACAAGAACTTGAATTGAAGAAAAAGGAAGAACAGGAAAAAAGAGAAGTAGAATTAGAAAGGGCAGTGAGTAATTTACAAGTAGCACCACAATCATTCCCTGATGTTCCAGGGTGGGCGGAAGAGTCTGTTAATTATTTAGTAAATAAAAAAGTAATTACAGGAATGCCGGATGGAACATTTTCACCGCATAGCGTATTAAGTAGGGCTGAAGCGGCTACAATTATGGCTAAAGTTTTAGGATTAGAAGTTAAAGAAGGGGACAAGCCGACCTTTATAGATTCGAAAGATAATTGGGCATCTTCCTACATTGCAGCGGTGGAAAAAGCAGGCGTTATTAAAGGTGAAGGAAACGGGAAATTTAATCCGTACGGTCAAATGACAAGAGCGGCAATGGCAACAATGCTTGTACAAGCATATCAATTAGATTCGAAAGTTAATGGAGAATTACCGACATTATTTAATGATGTGAAAGATCATTGGGGTGAGAAATTCATTAATATTTTAGTAGAATTAGGTATATCAAGTGGTATCGATGGAAAACAGTGGCAACCTGACAAATCGATAACACGTGCTGAGGCAGCGCGACTTGTTGCGGTAACGGATCAATCTAAAGATAGCGAAGTAAAAGTGAAAAAGGTAAATATAACGAAAAGTTTCTTTACGTATAATGGGCCATCATTATCAGCAGGTATTTCAAATGAGTATGCATCACAAGAAGTAAAGGTGTATGAAGAAAGAGACGGTGGATGGATAAAAATTCATACGGATTTGGGTTTTAAGTGGGTGTGCTTAACTGAGAAGAAAGTAAATATAACGAAAAGTTTCTTTACGTATAACGAGCCATCATTATCATCAGGTATTTCAAATGAGTATGCATCACAAGAAGTAAAGGTGTATGAAGAAAGAGACGGTGGATGGATAAAAATTCATACGGATCTGGGTTTTAAGTGGGTGTGCTTAGCTGAGAAGAAAGTAAATATAACGAAAAACTTCGTTACATATAATGAATCGTCATTATCGTCGGGTATTTCAGGCGAGTATACTCCGCAAGAAGTGACGGTTGTTGAAGAAAGAGAAGGCGATTGGATTAAAATTCATACTAGTTTAGGCTATAAATGGGTATGTCTAACTGAAAAAAAAGTACAGATTGATAGAGACTTTACTACTTATGATGCTCCGTCACGCTCTGCGAAAATTTTATCGTATTATGGACCACAAACAGTAACTGTTGTAGAAGAAAGAGGAACGTGGCTTCGAATAAGTACATATGCAGGATACCAATGGTTGGACACGAAAAAGGAGACAAAGTATTTATCTAAAGTATTTTTTGCATATGACAGCCCTAGTTTTGTATCGCGTGTATCAGGGAAATATTCTCCCCAAACAGTAGAAGTTTATGGCGAAGGAGAAGGCGGTTGGATTCAGATACAAACTAATAATGGTTTGAAATGGGTTAATGAAGGCAATGTTAATCGTAGTCAAGTGATATTGAACGTACCATCAATTTATCAATTCCCAGAATTACACAATGGCTGTGAAGTAGTCTCTTTACAAATGCTTGTGGAACATCAAATTGGTCGTTCATTAAATAAAGTAGCATTTGCTTTTGAAATGCCTTTTGATCAAACGAAATTAAAGAACTATAAAACATCATCACAAATTTGGGGAGATCCAGATGTAGGATTTGTAGGTGATGTGACAGGAAATACGCCAGGATATTCTATTAATCCAGAACCATTAAAAAGATTGTTAGATAAATATGCAAGAGGAACGAACTTAACAGGAAATGATTTTTCAGTACTGGAAAATTATGTGCGAAATGGGAAACCAGTTGTTACTTGGGTAACTGTAGCACTAAATAATCCAAGACCAATTACAACATGGAAAACACCAGGTGGAAAAACAATTTATGGGCGAATGAATACTCATGCGGTTGTTTTAACAGGTGTCGATGATAATTACGTGTACTATAATGATCCATTTTATGGGACGAAAAATGTTAAAGTGAGTAAGAGCCACTTTGCAAGTATTTATAATCAAATGGGCAAGAAGGCTTTAAGTGTAGATTAAATAAAAAAGGTTATCCGAAGATTATTTCGGATAACCTTTTTTTCTACAATGAAATCTTTAAATGAAATATATTTCATCTGCATCTTATATTTATATCTCTTGTTTATTCTAGTGATACATCCGATGCGAAGTGATGTAAAACGTATAAAAGGAGAGAGAGGAAATGAAAAAGAAACTATTACCAATCTGTGCAATGGCACTGTTAACAGTAGGATATTCTTCAGTAGCAAGCGCGGATACTGGAACAGTAACAAAGGAAGAATCAGCGCAACTGCAACAAGATAAAGCGAAAAAAGAAGCAGCGATTAAGGAACAGCAAAAAAGTGTAGAAGAGAAAAAGCAAGCGGCACAAGTACAAGAAAAAAGTGATATGGCTAAAAAAGAAGAAGCGATAAAAGCAGGGCAAAAGAATGAAGTAAGGAAAAAAGAAGAAGCACAAGTACAACCAAAAAATGATGCGGCAAAAAAAGAAGTAGCGAAGCCAGTTGTACAAGGTGAAAAATTACCAAATACAGCATCAAATAATGTAGCAATGATGGCATTAAGCGCATGTCTTGTAGGGATAGGGACATTATTTGGTTTGAATCGTCGTAATAAAGTTAAGGCGTAAATAAAATATTTTTCTATAAAGAATGGGATAATTTCATATATTAAAAATGGTAGGTTATTCCTACCATTTTTTGCATGGAGGGATGAAGCATGAAGTTACTCAATTATATTGGTATCATATTGATGGCCATAGGGCTATTCATGGGATCGTATTACGCTGTGGAATGGTATAAAGGAAAAAGCGCTGCGCAAGAATTAACGAATGAGGAAATAAAGAGCCTTAAAAATATACAAGATACTCACCTTTCTCATGAAACGCCTGTAACTTCCAAAGTACCTTCTTCTCAAACAGAGCATAAAGAAGGAGAAAAGGTAGCGGTGTTAAATATACCGAAAATAAAGAAGAAGTTTTCTGTATATTGGGAGGCGAATGATACAACTTTGGAAAAAGGAGTTGGTATGTTCGTTAGTGATTTAACGACAACGCCATCTGGAGGGGGGCATACTGTACTAAGTGGGCACCGGGATACTGTATTTACAGATTTAGGAGAGTTAAAAGAAAAAGACACTCTTGTTTTAGAGTATGATAATAAAACTTACACATATGAAATTCAAAAGATATGGATTACCCATGCGGATGATCGGACTGTTATTATAAAAAAAGAAGAACCAATATTAACACTGACTACTTGCTATCCATTTGATTATATAGGAGATGCACCAGATAGATATATTATCGAGGCGAAGTTAACTGCTAGCTATTCAAAATAAAATTATAGTTTCTGAAGGCGAGAGGGGGATACATAAGTTATGTCAAAAAACATTTTAATTGTTGAAGATGAAGATATATTACGTGAAATATTAAAGGACTATTTTTTGAGTGAACAATATGTAGTGTTTGAAGCAAGGGACGGGAAAGAAGCTTTAGTTGTATTTGAAGAAGAAGAGGTTGATTTAGTTATTTTAGATATTATGTTGCCGGAACTCGATGGATGGTCTGTTTGCCGAAGAATTCGGAAGACGTCCGAGGTGCCTATTATTATGTTGACGGCGCGCGTAGATGAAGATGATACGTTACTTGGGTTTGAACTTGGGGCAGATGACTATGTGACGAAGCCGTATAGTCCACCAATTTTATTAGCAAGGGCGAAACGATTATTAGAAAGTAGAAAAGTGACAAAGCAACTTTTAGAGAATGAAGATGATACGTTATCAATCCACGGTATTTATGTCCATTTCCCGTCGCGTACTGTTACGGTAAATAAAACAGACATTAATTTAACACATACAGAGTTTGAAATATTAGCGTATTTTATGAAAAATCAAGGAATTGTTTTAACACGAGAGCAATTGATTTCAAGAATTTGGGGATATGAATTTGCTGGTGACGATCGAACGGTTAATAGTCATATTCGTAATTTAAGAAATAAATTAGGAGAGAAAGCAAAGTACATTACAACTGTAGTACGAACAGGTTATAAATTTGAGGGGAATGTATGAGAAAAGGGATTGTACTAAAACTATTTACCCTCACAACAGCATTATGTATGTTAATTTTAGCGACGATATTTATTGGACAAACGATATTTTTTAAACAATATTATGCGAATCGAAAAGTGGAAGATATTAAAGTGAATTTAAATTCCTTCGAAAAGAATTATTTGAACTATGCAGGAAGTGCAGAAGGGATTCAGAAGCTGGAGCAAGACTTTTTAAGAGAAAATAATACGTGGATTACGACATTGGATCAGAATGGGAATTTAAAACATGTGGATGATTTTTATGTAGAGGTTACTTTGGAACGTAGGGCGGAAAAGGAGTTTGGAAAAAAGGTAATCAAGATGCCTTTGTACTATCTCATGAGTATAGATGAAATTGAAGGTGGGACACTACCTAAGTTAGAAGGACGCTCAGTCTATTTTTATGGGCTAAAACGAGACGATAGTTTTATCACATGTTATGTACATATAGAAGATTTAAATTTGAGTTGGCTGAATAAATCGTTAGGTAAAAAAATAGCTGCAAAAGAAATTCAGATGAGTGATGGGAGGCCAAAAGTTGCTCAAGATTCTAGCGCTATGGAAAGAAACAAAGTTGCTGGAGTTATGAGTGCTGAGGAACAGAAGAGGGCGGCTCAAAATTCGGACTTTAATCTAGCAGGGAAAATTACGAAAGTACAATTCCCTGATGTAAAAGGCCCCATAAATCCAATTTATAAAAACACTTTATTTTTGGATAGTATAAAAGAATTTCAATCGGATGTAGTACTAAAAGAGAGTAATCAAATAGAGTATTCAACAAAGACAATGGACTATGAAAAAAATGATATTAAATATAAATTATTACTGAAGCCAATAAAAGAAAAAGACGGATCGGTCACATATATATATGCGATGGCTTCTTTACAACCTGTAGATGAAGCTGTACAAATGGTGCAAGATTATTACATCTATATCATTGCATTTGTAGTCGTTCTCATTTTTCTAGCTTCTTTCTATTACTCTAAACAAATTGCAAAACCATTATTAAAAATAAATGATACGACGAAGAAAATAGCGCATTTAGATTTTACAGAAAAAATACCGATTACTTCAAAAGATGAAATTGGAGATTTATCGAAAAATATTAATGTACTATCAAATAAACTCCATTCGCATATTGGACAGTTAGAAGAAGATATTGAAAAGGAAAGAAAGTTAGAAAAGACGCGAAAAGAATTCATTTCTGGTGTTTCGCATGAACTAAAAACTCCGCTGAGTATTATGAAAAGCTGTATTTCTATTTTAAAAGATGGAGTAGCGGAGCATAAAAAAGAGTACTATTTTCAGGCGATGGAACGGGAAGTAGATAAAATGGATACGTTAATTTTAGATATGCTTGAGTTAGCTAAATTTGAGTCAGGTACATATAAAATGAAAATGGATTTATTTTATATTGATACAGTAATTGAAGATATATGTGAACATCTTTCTGTAGAAATAGAGAAAAAAGAACTTTGTGTTCATAAAAATATAGGTCCATTTGAAGTGATGGCAAATCAAGGCCGGATCGAACAAGTCATCGTAAATTTCATTACGAATGCCATACGTTATACACCAAATAAAGAAGATATTATTATTTCCACAATAGACGGGAAGGATCGTATAAAAGTGTGTATTGAAAATAAAGGTACCCACATTGGAGAGGAACAATTAGATAAAATTTGGGATCGTTTTTATCGCGTGGATGCAGCTCGTCAGCGTTCACAAGGTGGAACAGGGCTTGGACTTGCAATTTCAAAGAATATTTTAGAACTGCACGATGCTGAATATGGGGTAAAGAATACAGAAGATGGTGTGTTATTTTACTTCTATTTACCGAAAAAAGCGTAGACAATACATGTTACGCTTTTTTAATTTAACTTCATATTATCTTTACCTAATCTTTATTTTGGAGCAGTATACTTTGGATAGAAAATGAGGTTATGTAAGGAGTAGATTAGCCGTGAATAGCAATTTACTAGGTGTGATGGTATTTATTTTCTTTTGTGCATTTATTGTATTTATTATTGATATTACGATATGAAAAAAGAGCGCTCATTAGGCGCTCTTCTTTTCTCTATTCATTTGATAAGCACCGATGCTTTTGAATAAGCGTGGTGAAGTTGTAAATAAAAGAATTAGTAATACAGTACATAGTATGAAAGAGCCGATCATTGTACTGCCGTTTACAATTAATGAATATAAGACAGCTGATTGTCCTTTAGGTGCATATTGACCAAAGAAAATAATGCCAGCAATAAAGTGACAGAAATAACGTGCAAAGCTGCCGACAAATGTGGCAAGTATAATGTAAACGAGTGCTTTTTTGCCTTTGTTCTGTTTTGGTTTATCTTTACGACTGCCAAAATTGGAATGATCTGCATTACTGTTGTCTGAGGCAAGTGCTTTTTGAATTGGACGATAGAATAAACCAGCAAAGCCGATAAAGGCAAAGGCAACGAAGTACTCAATGAATGCTTGCACCGGTGTTAGAATGTAGGCATCACCTACGACAATTTGTAATAGTCCCCAAATTAAGCCTCCTAAGAAAGCCATTTTGAAGCCCCAGCGGTATGCGATAATAAAAATAGGAATCATAGCAAATGAAATGGAACCACCTGTTGGAAGTTTAAGTGATAATGGTAAAATGTCGATAATCATGGCGAAGGCTGCAAGAATAGCAGATTCGATCATCGCTTGTAAATTGGTGTTACGCATGTTGTCTCCCCCTAAATCCAAGTTGTACAAAAAAAAGAATAGATATCATAGGAGGATACGAAATACGTAAATAAAAAAGAGGTATGTATTTCGGACGTTTGCACAATCCCTGCGCTAGTATTAACTAACAGGTTCTAAGGGTCGGAACGAAGTGTTCCCTCTCAGCGATAAGGCTCCCCCTGTGATAACGAGATTCTTTATTTGCTATTGTTTATTGTAAGCGAAATGGATGAGAATGGCAAATGAACCTAGTATGACAATGTTTGAAATAGAATTGTAGCGAAATGTTAATAAATATGAAGCGAAAGGGTATAGTCCAAATGAAATAGAGTATGATATAATTTTTTTGAAAATAATTATCATTCTCTTCTGAGGGGGAAGGTTATGAGCTTAGTAGATATTAAAATTGGTGAGAAAGTGTTAGTAAAAAGTATTCAGTCGTTAGATCAGTTATTGAAGCGTAGACTAGCTGCTTTCGGTCTTGCGGAAGGAAGCGAGCTTCGCATAAAACAGAAAGCGATGTTTAAAGGTCCTTGTACATTGGAGTGTCGCGGACAGTTAATTAGTATTCGTCATTGTGACGCGAAAATGATAAAGGTGGAATTAGCGTGAATAAGGTTGCTTTGCTAGGGAATCCGAATACAGGGAAAACATCATTATTTAATGCACTTACTGGTTCTTATGAATATGTAGGAAACTGGAGCGGTGTAACAGTAGAAAAGAAGGTTGGTAAATTAAAAGATAAGCAAGGAACATTAATCGATTTACCAGGCGTCTATGATTTAAATCCAGTTTCACGTGATGAAGGTGTCGTTACGAATTTTCTACTAACAGACGAATTCCATCATATGTTAAATATTGTGGATTCTTCGCAATTTGAGCGAAATATGCATTTAACTTTGCAATTACTTGAATTTGGTAAGCCGGTTTCAATTGGCTTAAATATGGTTGATGTGGCGAAGCAAAGAGGAATTGTTATCAATGTAAAACGATTATCAGAAATATTAGGTGTAACAGTCGTTCCTGTCATCGCAAGAACCGGAAAAGGCTGTGAAGAATTACTTACGACTCTTAAAGAAAATGACAAAAAAGAGAAAGAACCATTCATTATTTCATATGGTGTACAAGTGGATGAAGGGATTGGAGAGATAATCGCTCTTTTAGAGATAGCGAATTATGAGCATCCAAGATGGTTAGCCCTTCAATTTCTAAGCAATAACGAAGTAGTAGAAAAAGAAATGAAAGCACTATCAATTTATAAGGAACTTGTAGCCGTTCGATCTCGCTTAGAAGAAAAACTTGATTGTACGTTAGAGGAGCATATTTACAAGACTCGTGAAGCGTATATTGAAAAGTTAAAAACAAATGTTATGAAGCATGAGAAAGAAGGGGAAATTCCTTTTTCGGAAAAACTCGATAAGTTAATTACACATAAAATTTTAGGACTTCCAATCTTTTTAGCAGTTATGTTTTTTATTTTTCAGGTTACGTTTACGTGGATTGGTACACCTTTATCTGATATGCTTGATGGATTTTTTGGAGGGCAACTTACTGATTGGGTTACAGCTGGGCTCACAAGTGTTGGCGCTTCTGACTTTATTCAAGCACTCGTTACAGAAGGTATTATTGCGGGCGTTGGTGCAGTATTAGTATTCGTTCCACAAATCTTTGCACTATTCTTCTTCATTTCATTATTAGAAGACTCAGGGTATATGGCGCGAATTGCAGTTGTTATGGATAGAATTATGGAGTTTTTCGGTTTAAACGGAAAAGCGTTCATTCCGATGATTATCGGTTTTGGATGTAACGTTCCAGGTATTATGGCTGCGAGAACGATTGAACAAGAAAAAGAACGTTTACTTACAGTTTTAGTAACACCATTTATGTCTTGTTCAGCACGTTTACCTGTATATGCATTATTTGCGGGAGTGTTCTTCCCTAATAGTCAGGCAACTGTTGTGTTCTCTTTATACGTTGCAGGTATTGTTCTTGCATTACTTGTTACAAAAATTATGTCTCTTACGATTTTGAAAGCGGAAAAATCTATTTTCGTAATTGAATTACCGCCTTACCGTGTGCCACAAGCGAAAACGTTATGGCTGAGCACATGGGAGAAAGGAAAAGGATTTGTTCGTAAAGCTGGTACATTCATTTTCGGTGGATCGGTTGTCATTTGGTTATTAAACTATGCAGGCCCATCAGGATTTGGTGTCGATATGGGAGATAGTTTCTTAGCGATGATTGGTGGATTTATCGCGCCACTATTTGCACCGCTCGGTTTTGGAACTTGGCAAGCTGGGGCATCTCTTTTAACAGGATTTTTAGCGAAAGAAGTTGTCGTTTCTACAATGGCAATTATTTATGCGGTTAAAGAAGATGTGCTAGGAAATGTAATGGGGGCACATTATACTGCTTTATCAGCGTACGCATTTATGTTCTTTGTCTTATTATATGTTCCATGCTTAGCGACAGTAGCTGTTATTAGACGCGAAACAGGATCGATGAAATGGACAATTTTCTCAGTCGCTTATCCATTAGTTGTTGCTTATGTATTAACGTTCATTATATACCAAGTTGGGTCCTTACTCGGATTCTAGAAGGAGATGTATTACGATGATGGTCAATATTATAATTGGAGCTATCATTTTTGGTTATGCAACATATACGCTAGTGAATTTTGTAAAGAGAAGTAAAAAAGGAAAATGCGCAGCATGTTCTTTAAATAAATCATGTCAGTCACAAACTTGTAGTCCGGATATGGAGCAAATTGCTCATAATAAATAGAAAAAAGCTTTGCGAATTTCGCAAAGCTTTTTTACTTATTTTTTAATTGTAACAAGTTGAGCGGATTCTACACCAACTTTTCCAGGGAACTCTTTACTAGGGTCTTTATCGAATTTTAGTACACCTACAGATTTTTCCTCACCTTTTACATTTTCGTAAGTTGTATCGTCAACAATTGCGAACATATCTGCATATGCGCGGCCACTTCCGATAATTGTGTTGCCTTCATATTTTAATTTTGCTCCATCAAGTGTAGCATTTTCTACTTTATCTTTTGCAAATAATACACCTTGGTCCGCTGTTACAGCTGGTAATTTATCAATTGCTTTTGTGTCGTCATTTTTATCGACTTTTTTCAGTAATTCTTTTTTAACAAACTCTTCACCAGTTTTTTTATCCATTACAAGAACTTTTTTATCTTCAAGTGTTGTAAGTTTCATTTTATACATATCTTTTTCTTTTACTTCTTTTTTGTTTTTATCTGCAATTTGCGTGACTTGCTCTTCTGTTCCGTATAATACAAAGCCGTTCGCTTTTTCTCCTAATAAAGAACAACCTGATAATGCTCCGAATGAAATTGCTGCTGCTAATCCGATTCCTACTAATTTTTTCATGATGATTTCTCCTTTTTATATGTTTTATAGTAAATACAGTTTTTGTATTAGTTCTGAAATGATGAGAAGCTTGTTCGTTGCTTCTGGTATTAGTGTATAAGAAATATGGAGATGCAACTATCGAGTTAGCTTACAGTAACATTACAATTATGTAATTTAGTGAAAGTACGTAAAAATAAGTTAATTTTGAGAAAATAAATAATAAGAATATAGTAGGAATACAATATTCTATCTAGAATGTCATATTATATTGTATGTATTTTGGAAATAACATGTAAGGACATCTTTGTTTTGTTATAATAAACACATAGGTCGTAAAAATGAATATTCTTACTGTAAAGGGAGATTTTTGAGTTTTCCAAGTAGCGAATTTGAAATATGAGGTATATCATAGGAGGAATTTGGATGTCTGTATTTAAGCGATTAAGAGATTTAACAATGTCGAATGTGTATTCATTAATTGAGAAAGCGGAAGATCCAGTTAAGATGACGGATCAATATTTACGCGATATGCAAGCGGACGTACAAGAGGCTGAGAAAAGTGTAGCTGCTCAAATCGCGCTTGAGAAGAAGTTTAAATTATTATTTGAAGAGCAAGAAGCACTTGTGAAAAAACGTGAAGAGCAAGCTCATATGGCTGTTCAAGCAAGCAATCTTGATCTTGCGCGTCGTGCTCTTGAAGAAAAACAAAACGCAGAGCAAAAGATGAATGAATATAAAGCGAGCTATGAGCAAAATAAAGCTGCTGCTGATAATCTTCGTGCGAAGCTAGAAGAAATGCGTAAACAATTAACAGAGCTGAAAAATAAACGTGAAACACTTGTAGCACGTGTAAATGCAGCGAAAGCACAAAAGAATATTAATCAGGCGATGTCTGGATTCGATTCAAATTCAGCAAAAGCTGGTTTAAGCCGTATGGAAGAGAAAGCTCTTCAATTAGAGGCTGAGGCAGAAGCAAGTGGTGAAGTGTACAAAAAAGAAAAGTCATTAGATGATGAATTTGCAAGCTTAAATAAAAATTCTGCTGTTGACGATGAATTAGCTCGTATTATGAAGCAGTACGAGAAATAATATAGAATAGACAAAGAAACCGACATGTCTGAAGAGAATTCATGTCGGTTTTCTATTATCTTTTAGAGGAGGTTTTGCAATGACGTGGACGAATGTTTTAGCCATGCTTGTATGGACTGGAGCAAGTGCGGTACTTTTATTTGCAATTATGTGGGTTGATTCGATTTTTACAAAATACAATGATTTAAAAGAAATAAAAAACGGGAATACAGCTGTAACAACTCGTTTCGTTATGAAATTATTCGCTCAAGGATACATTTTGTCACAATCGATTACGAAAGCGAATGACTTATGGCAAGCACTTCTTGCTTCAGCAGTTTCTTTCGTTATTTTATTAGTGGTAGAAATGTTCATTGAGTTTGTGTTAAAGAAAATGTCAGGTTTAGATTTAGAAGAAGGAACGAAAGAAGGCAGCGTAGCGCATGCGTTGTTAGCTGGTTCATTACATATCGTTGGGGCACTTATTTTAGGTGCTTGTTTATAAAGAGAAAAGGAGGGGTAGATTGTGAGCTTATTTAAGCGTATTAAAAATATAATGAAAAGCCCGGAGCCGCCAAAGCCAGAAAAGAGTCTTTTAACGTTGGCTCCTGGCGATATGATTGAAGTTTCGTTAGTAATGTACGAATTAACTGGGAAAACGAGCATGCATTCTCGCAAGGAGATCGTTTTAACTTTGCAGGACGGGAAAGATATTCGTTATTTAAAAATTGAAGACCGTGAAAATACGTATTACAAATTGTATACACCGATTGACGGTCGTTTAGATTCAATTGATGAAATTCCGACGACGATTGAAATGGATGATATAGAGTATCATATGGAAGAACAATATAATGGACGTGTTGTTGTTATGGGGAAAACGCCATTCGCTGCTTCAGAAGAACAGTACGTATGGGAATTCCAGTCTGACAACCGCAAATTATTACGTGTTGAATGGCAAAATGGTCGCACAATGATGTATGAGGGAGAAGCAATTATTCCTGCTGATGTACAAATCATAAGAGCAACATAAGGGGGGCGTAATCATGTCAAACCGATTGTTTACCATGATTAAATCGTTCGTGATCCCTATACTTGCTATCGTTACATTACTTGTTATTGCCGGTTATGCTTTATCGGGCTGTCAAAGTGGTCAGGCGAAGTCAATTCAGGACCGTTATCCGCTAGAGTCTGTCGCAAAGGATGGTAAACAAGAATCTTACGTGTATAGGGCTGCCAATCGGTCAGTTCCTGAAGTTGCAAAGGAACTTATAGCCGAAAGGAAACCGAAGCAAGCATCTAAAGAAGACGAAAATCAAATGTTCCTCGTTTATTCTGATAAAATGTATAATCTTCAAAAGGATAAAGAGAAACCATCTGATACGTTAATTGAAATAAGTAATGAAGAATTTGTCCGTCAAAATTACCAACCATCCTTCTTACAAGGATATATTATGGGGAGTATATTAAACGATATATTCGGTTCTAGAAAATCATCATACGGTGATTATCGCGGATATAATGACAGACAAAATCATAAACCGGTTATCCCGGAAAGACCACCTACGAAAGAAGAAAAGAAAACCCCGCCTCCAATTACGAAGGAAGGGAAAGGATCTATCATTAAGCGAGGAGATAATGTAGATCCGAAATCATCTGTAGGTGATAAAGGAAGTATTACGGAAAAAGGAAGTAATACGACACCTCCGCCTTCTACCGGAAGCAAAGGGAAAATCACGAAAAATCCAGGTGGTTCGAGTGGATCTGATGTGAAGCCGAAATCATCTATTAAAACGCCGCCAAAGAATACATCGCCCCCGAAAACGAGGGTCGGTGGTTCAGGAAAGATTACGAAGAGACGATAGTATAGAGACCGAAAAGTGGAATTTGCTTTTCGGTCTTTTTTTATTATGGAAATTAATTCCTTGTAGCTGGTACAATTAAGTTATAAGGAGGAGATTATTATGACTATATATAAAAGGTTTAGTTTGATTATGTTCCTCGTATTATCCCTCAGTTTGTTTATTAGTACAACGATGAAATTTCACTTTGTATTAGGTATTCTATGGATATTATGTACATGTACTCTCTTTCTATATATTCCGCTTCGTTTTCAACAGGAAGTACCTGTCTTTCAAAAATACGTAGCATGGATTAAAAGTGGGGGAAGATGGGGGGAGTAAAAGTATATCAGCGATTATTAGAATATATCGACCGCAACCCAAAATATATCAGCGATTATTAGAATATATCGATCGCAACTCAAAATATATTAGCGATTATTAGAATATATCGACCACAACTCAAAATATATCAGCGATTATTGAAATATATCGACTTACCGACAAAAACTGACAACGATAGCAACTTAATAATAAAAAGAGGCAGTCCCGAAATTTGGGGACTGCCTCTTTTTTGTATAACGATTAATGAATATCACGTTTCTTGAAATTACCACCTTTTACTTCTGCTACGTCATAAACTGTAATAAAGGCATTGGGATCAATTTCATTAATAAGGTCTTTCATTTTACTTTCTTCTAAACGGTTAATTACACAAGAAATTTCTTTAAATTGCTCTCTTGAATAACCACCATAAACTTCATTGTATGTTGCGCTTCGGCCTAAACGATCGCGAATTGTTTCTACCATTAATTCAGGCTCTTTTGTGATAATTTTAAATGTTTTCGAACCACTTAAACCAACTTCAACGATATGAATCACTTTCGAAGCAATAAAGTAAGCAATTGCCGAAAGAATAGCTCCTTGAAGACCGAATACTGTTGATACGAAAATAAACACGAACATGTTTAAGAATAAAATAAGGTCACTCGTTCCAAAAGGTAACTTGCGAGAAAGTAATACAGCTAGCATATCGATTCCATCTAATGCTCCGCCGTTACGTAATGCTAGTCCCATACCGAAACCGATAATAATACCACCAACAACTGTAACAAGTAGTGTATCGCCTTCAATAATAGTTGGTATTCCGTGCATGACAACGGTACCTATTGCTAATGAAGCAATCCCGATGATGGAATAAATTGCAAAGCTTTTACCGATTTGCTTATATCCTAACCAAACGAAAGGAATGTTAATAACTGCGATTAGAGCCCCTAATGGCAATCCAAATAATCTTGAACTAACGATACTTAAACCAGTCACACCACCGTCTGATACGTTATTTGGAATTAATACCGCTTCTAATCCGTATGCTGTGATAAATGCCCCAATAATAATCATCAAAGCTTTTGAAGCAATTTTTAGCTTATTGGGCTTGTTTTTGATAATTTTCTCCATGTAATTTCCTCGTTTCAAACTAGTTTCTTATTTGTTACGTAATTCACACCAAATTTCATTTTAACATTTAATTTGAAAAAATTCTCCTTTAATGGATGTATGCAGGGAATATTATCACCATATTATCTTTAAAATATTTTTGAAATGAGTATAAGAAATCCCATCCTTTCAAAGGATGGGAGGCTATTAAGAAATTATAAAACTAAGTACGGATAGGAGTAAAAAGAATCCTAAAATGGACCCGCAAACTTTCATATGACGTTTACGTCCCATTACAACAATTGCAACATATTCGCGAATCATTGCATTAGGCCAGTAATAAAACGCAGTTTTGGATCCAATTCCTTGGCTATTCAGGCCAGCTTGTCTTGCATATATACCAGCGCGGAAAAGGTGGAAATTATTTGTTGTAAAAATACTTCTATACTTACCTTCAGGTTTTAAAGAGTCCATAATTTCTTTAGAGAACGACATATTTTGATATGTGTTTACAGAGCGATTTTCTTGCACTGTATGTTCAAGAGGAATTCCTTTTTCAACCGCATAATTTTGCATCGCTTCTGCTTCAGGAAGCCCTTCATCTGGACCTTGTCCACCAGAGAAAATAATTGTTGGTGGTGTATTCACAGCTGCTTGTTTCCAATAAAAGTCGATAGCTTTATTAATGCGGCTTGCAAGTAAAGGTGGTACTTTATCATTAATTAAGCCACTACCGAGAACGATGATGAAATCTTGATTACGTCTTGGTCTGTTGAATTGGTATAGAAAATATGCTGTTAAGAAATTAGATACGTGTATAAAGAAATATACGGTCATAAGAGAAATACCAGCGAAAATAGGCCTTAAATGTGATGAGAATAAACTTGCTGGATCTATAATAGGGAGTAACATCAAGAATAAAATCCCTAAAGCAGCAATGAGTGTTAAACAGTTAGTGAAACGTCGCCCTTCGCGTTTCATTAAAATTCTAGCATTAAGAAATAATCCAAACATTAAAGCAACAATACCGAAAGGAATCATAATGATAAGTGCTAAAATAGGTAAAAATATAATGTAACGCAAGACAGCACTATCTGAGTTCAAAGATACGATCACGCAAAAAAGAAGGAAAAAACAGATAAAGGCATTAAATAAAAAGCCGTTTATTATTTTTCGCGGATCTTTTAAATACGAGATAAGAAAAATAATAAACAGTATAAGAGGAATAATTCCGAAATACATAAATATAGTACACCTCAATTTGTATAATAATTTGACATATATTCTATATTACATGATTTTATAATTGGAAATTAAAGAAAAAGGATTTTGAATTTTCTTAATAAAATACATGGATGCATATGATAAAATGTATTTAAGGCGATATATTAAAAGTAAAATGGTTGAAAAGGCACTCGGTAGAGTGTCTTTTCTTTTTTGTATGTAATTGTGCATATTATATTTATTTTCAAATGAAGAGGATTAAAATATAAGTTGTAGACAGACTTTATAAAGCAGAATTTTGTACAAGCATTTCCCTCTACTTTTTTGTATCTAACAATCGTATAACAATAAATAATTCTGTTTTATAGTGTCTGTTTATGAAAAATATGAAAGGTATCTTCTTTGAAGGTGCCTTTTTGTTATTTAGTGTAGATAGTTATCACTGTTGATATAGTGGGAAGTATCTATACTAAACATTAGCAATCTTCCGTATAAATATTATCAATTTACTATATATTCCAGTGGTGTTAAGTTAAATATGAAAGGGTTTCTTTTTCAAAATATTACCCCTAATAAATTTTTGAAAAAGTCAACTGTCTCCAAACTTGTCATTCGTGCTTAGCAAAAAAGAATCCTGCTGGATTCTTTTTTTGTTCGACATAATATGACAAATTACATTTTTATAATTTGTTATATTGTTAAATAGTTATTATGGAAAAGAGAAGGGGACTTAAGTATGGGATTTAAAAAATTACTTTTAACAGGTGCAATTGTTGTAACTACAGCATTTACTTCAATTGGGACGGCGCAGGCAAGTATAGAGTTTAAAGATGTTCCAAACAATCATTGGGCTTATAAGGCAATTATGGACTTAGCAAATAAAAACATTGTTGCTGGATATGGAAATGGGATTTTTGGATTTGGTGATGATGTAACTCGTGAGCAAGTTGCAGCCCTTATGTTCCGTCAATTAAAGCCAGCAGTAAAAGAACAGTATAATAATCCGTATAAAGATGTTACTGATCGTTCTACTCAGTTTAAAAAAGAGATTCTTGCTTTAACAGAGATGGGTGTATTTGCCGGAGATGGCACAGGGAACTTTAGACCGAAAGATTCGTTAACTCGCGATGAAATGGCACAAATTTTAACAAAAGGGTTCCAATTGCAAATAAGAGGGGATCATAATTTCCCAGATGTAGATAGAAATGGATGGGCGAATCCTGCGATTACTGCAGTTAAATCAAATTACATTACAGCTGGAACTGGTGATGGTAAATTCGCGCCTAGAATGCATGTAAGTCGTGAGCAATACGTTCAGTTCTTATATAACGCGACATTACCGCTTGAAGAAAGACCAGGAGCAAATCAAGAACCAAAGCGCTTTGCTAATTGTAAAGAAGCAAATGATGCTGGGGTTTACGATATTACAAGAGACAGTCCGTATTACGGTAAGCATTTAGATCGTGATGGTGATGGAATTGCTTGTGAGAGAAATAAGAGCGGTAAATAAGAAAAAGCACTCAGCTGGAGTGCTTTTTCTTATTTACACATGCTATTTTTTTAGGCGATTCTCATAGAATGGGAGTAACGGAATGAAAGTAGGTGACAAAATGCCAGCTATTGTTGAAGGTGTTATTATTGAGAACTGTAACGGGACAATTAACTTAGGTGATAAATATAACGTACATCCGATTGAAAAAACGAAAGCTTATAACGGATCGGGATCTTCAAATACCGGATTAAATGTGAGAACATTCAGTGGTATTAGTACGGCGGATGTAAGGGATAACGATGTGTATGACCAAGTAATTCAATCTACGTTATAATTTTTATATGTAAAATTGCATAAAGTGATGTATTTTCCTTGTGATACAATGGAGTTGTTAGTGATACTTCTTTATCATAGTTGTTAGATTAGAAATGTAGCATCGTATCAAAAATCATACGTAAAATAAAAAATACACTTCAAACGAAGTGTATTTTTTTATTTTAGTGATACCCTTTAGCAGAGTCTTTATGAATTTTATCTTTAAATATGCTGTAGCTCCAAAGTTGATATCCAATAACGATTGGTACCATGACCATTGCAACGAAGAACATAATTTTCAAGTTTAATTCACTACCTGCTGCGTTGTATAACGTTGTGCTGTATGCGTCGTTAATACGTGATGGTAACATTCTTGGGAACATACCTGCAAAGCCAGTTGTCATAAACATTGCGATTGTTAAGCAAACGAATGTGAATGCAAGGCCGATTTTATGTTTGTACACCATAATAAGTGCGAGTACACTCATTAACATTGCAAGTACTGGAAGAATAAATAGTACAGGATATTCCGTAAAGTTTTGGAATAAGTTTGTGCGATTTGCAGTTGCTACATAGAAGATAGCTAAAATGATAGCAGCTGCCATTGAAAACGGTCTTGCGATTTTATAAGCACGATCAGATACTTCACCAGTCGTTTTAATCATAACCCAAAGAGCACCAGATACGACGAATATAGCGGTGAAGAAAAGACCACCTAAAATACCGTAATGGTTTAGTAAGCTAAGTAAGTTTCCTTCATAACCGTTTTTTCCGATTTCTAGTCCGTAATATAGATTAGCGAATGTAACACCGAATAAGAAGGCGATTAAGAAACTACCAATTGTAAATGCCCATTTACAAGTTTTTTGCCAAATTGGTGAATCGTCTTTGTGCATAAATTCAAGTCCAGCAGCACGAGCAAATAGTGCAAGTAATACTAAAAATAGTGGTGTATATAGGTAACTAAACATATTTGCATATGTGATTGGGAAGGCAGCAAATGTTGCACCACCAGCTGTAATTAACCATACTTCATTACCACCCCAGAATGGGCCGATAGCTTCTTGTAATTGATTTCGTTCTTGTCGGTCTTTCGCAACGAATGGGAAGATCATTCCGTTACCGAGTGCGTAGCCATCAAGAATGAAGTAAACTGTCCAAATTACGCCCCATAAACCGAACCAGATGATTGCAAGCATATCATGAGACATGAGCTGTACCTCCTTCAGTAGTAGGCTCTTCTAATGCAGCTGGTCCTTTTTTTGCGAACTTCAGCATTAAGTATACGTCTGCAATTAAAAGTAAAGTGTAGAACAATATTAAACTAATTAATGAGAACCAAATTTGTGGAACTGATATAGGTGATACAGATTCTGCTGTACGCATTAGTTTATAAACTGTCCACGGTTGACGACCTACTTCAGCGACAATCCAACCAGCGTTAATTGCAATGTATGGGAGTAAGACAGACCACATTGTAATTTTTAAATAACGTTTTGAGTTTTCTAGTTTTCCTTTACGGTTTAAATAGAAACCATACCAAGTTAATGCCATAAAGAACATGCCAAGTGCAACCATTAAGCGGAAGCTATAGTACACGAGGTTAACGTTTGGACGATCTTCTTTCGGAATATCTTTTAGACCAACAATTTCTCCATCAAATGAGTTTGTATAGAAGAAACTTCCGAGTTTTGGAATTGTAAGTAGTTCAAAGTTCTTTTCATTTTTCACATCAGGAATTTGAATGATTGAGAAACCTTGTCCTTTTCCAGTTTCCCAAACTGCTTCCATCGCAGCTCCTTTAGCTGGTTGATACTTAGCTGCTGATACACCGGATTGATGTCCCATAAAAGGTGTAACAGTTGCGGCGAATAAGCCTAACATTAAACCAAACTTAAATGATTTTTTGAAGAAAGCGACTTCATTTTTACGTAATAAGTGATAGGCACTAATTGCCATAACGAAGAAAGCACCGACAATATAACAACCAATTACAGTATGGAAGAACATATTCCATGCATATGGATTTGTAACAAGAGCCCAGAAATCATTTAATTCAGCGCGGCCGTTAAGTACTACGTAGCCAACAGGATTTTGCATAAAACCGTTTGCTGTAATAATCCAAAGTGCGGAAATATTTGTTCCAAGTGCAACCATCCACATACAGAAAGCACGGAACTTTGGTGAGATTTTGTCTTTCCCGAATAACCATATTCCCATGAAAGTAGATTCTAAGAAGAAGGCAACGAGTGCTTCAATTGCGAGAGGTGATCCGAAAATATCTCCCATATATTTGGAGTACTCAGACCAGTTTGTGCCAAATTGGAACTCCATCGTAATCCCGGTTATAATCCCCATTACGAAGTTAATTGTAAATAATTTACCCCAGAAATTTGCCATTTTGCGGTATGTTGGATTCAATGTGCGGGCGTATTGAGTTTCCATACATGCCACTAAAATAACAAGTCCGATTGTCAAAGGTACAAATAAAAAGTGATAAAAAATAGTAATTGCAAATTGAAAACGACTCAGTAACAGAACGTCGGACATAATAAATATTCACTCCTTTTTACATTATCTACAGTTAGTTTATAGTGAGAATAGGGGTAAAGTATGTGTGACTTGTTACAAAGCTGTGTGTATATTTTGAAAGAATTATGTCGGTTATCTGAAAATATATTGCTTTTATAATAAAACAATATCCTTTTTGAGTTTTTCATATTTTGGTACACTATATATGTAATGTAAATGAGAGAAAAGAGGGTTCTTTACTATGAAGTCATTAGAAGAGATTTTACAATACAATGAAAAATTCGTTGAAGAGAAAAAATACGAAGAGTATGAAACAGGAAAATTTCCAAATAAAAAAATGGTAATTATCTCTTGTATGGATACTCGTCTTGTTGAACTATTACCGAAAGCAATGAATATGCGTAACGGTGACGTGAAAATTATTAAAGTAGCAGGCGCTGTTATTTCACATCCATTCGGAAGTATTATGCGTAGTATTTTAGTTGCTGTATACGAACTTGGTGCCGATGAGGTTTGTGTAGTTGGTCACCATGATTGTGGTATGGCAAAAATTCAAGCAAGCAGTACAATTGAAAAAATGAAAGAGCGCGGCGTAACAGAAGAGAAATTAGATACACTTCGTTATTCTGGAATCGATTTAGAAAGATTCCTACAAGGGTTCTCTAGTGTAGAAGAAAGTGTAGAACATAGTGTGTCAATACTTCGCAACCATCCATTACTTCCGGGAGAAGTACCTGTTCATGGTCTTGTTATAGATCCTGACACAGGAAAATTGGATTTAGTTGTGAATGGTTACGACAATTAAGAATTTACTTTGTCATCCTTTTTATCTGGGACAGGATCAAATCCTCCTGGATGGAAAGGGTGGCATTTTAATATACGCTTACATGTAAGCCAAAATCCTTTGAATGCACCATGTTTTTGAAACGCTTCTAATCCATAATGAGAACAAGTCGGATGAAAGCGACATGTTGGTGGTGTCATCGGAGAAATGAATTTTTGATAAAAGCGTATAATACCGATAAAAATCTGTTTCATAATGGTCTCCTTTTCAGCATAGTCTTAAAGTATTATAGCACGACCGTACATAATTCTTTACTAATGTCGATTTCCGTTATATCATATTGGATATAACGGAATTAAATTAAAAGCGGGAGAGATGTTATATGCCATCAGTAGAAAGCTTTGAATTAGATCATACGATTGTAAAAGCGCCTTATGTAAGACATTGCGGAGTCCATAATGTAGGTAGTGACGGTATTGTAAATAAATTTGATATTCGTTTTTGCCAACCAAATAAACAAGCAATGAAACCAGATGTTATTCATACGTTAGAGCATTTATTAGCATTTAATTTACGTAAATATATTGATCGTTATCCGCATTTTGATATTATCGATATTTCACCGATGGGTTGTCAAACAGGGTATTATCTTGTAGTAAGCGGGACACCAACGGTTCGAGAAATCATTGATTTATTAGAATTAACATTAAAAGATGCGGTTCAAATTACAGAAATTCCAGCTGCAAATGAAACACAATGTGGCCAAGCGAAGCTTCACGACTTAGAAGGAGCACAGCGCTTAATGAACTTCTGGTTAAGCCAAGATAAAGACGAACTTGAGAAAGTGTTTGGATAAGAAGGAAAAACTGCCTGTGAAAGGGCAGTTTTTTTATTGTGTTAAGAGCGACCATGCTCTTCTTTTTTATGAAAGCATACTAGACACCCCAACATATAAAACAGAGGCAGAACCGAGAAAATAAACAAATGCTTTTGCTTTATCCTTTTTCTTCATTTCATCAATTCCAAAAAGGCTAAATATAGCGAGGATGAGGGCAGTCGTTGCTAGTATAATTCGAATGTTCTTTAACATATAATCCTCCTTTAGAAGAACAGTATAAATGGACTAACAAAAACAATCGTAAAAAGACTTAAACCGATGCTAATAGCTCCAATTTGCTTTTGCTGTTTTTGAATGGTCTTTATTCCTACTAAAATGCCATATAAGCTAAAGAGAAAAAAATGATAGGTGAAAAGATTTGAAAGTTCATTGTAAATAAGCTGTATAAACATAGAATTAAAGTAATAAACACGATGATTAGTTGTAAGTGTCTTATGTGCATTTTAGCGCTTCTTAAGTAGAAAGAGATAGTTACCGAGAGAAAATAATGATAATAGCAACGATTAAAGTGAATACGCCAGAAAAGCAGGAGAGTGTACTGTTTACTTTCTTTTGTTTCTGTTTTTCTTCTGCGCTCATGATGAAGGTCATAATGGATAAGGCGATGAGCATATAAGGCATTGTAACAAGAGGATTTGTAAACATTCCAGATAGAGCAAGTGCGATGACGATAAGAGCGGATATAATTCGAAATGTTTTTAACATACAAATCTCCCCTTTTTTTCAAAATTAGCATCTATTTTATTGAATACTTGTAAATGCTAAATTGATCAAAATTTCATTCTATGCGTAGCGAAAGTAGTTCGATATTAAAAAGAAGAATATAAAACTAGCAACGAAAAAAAACGGAATGCTCATTGATTTTCGTCCAGATTTCAATTCATTCAGTCCTAGAATAATAAAGGAACAACTAAGGATAAAATGTACGTATGGGAGAAGTGTGAAATTATCGGTAATAAGGGAATAAGTACAAAGCAAGATTGTGAGAAGTGTGAGAAGCCCTAAAACAATCCGTAATCCAGTTAGCATCGTATACCTCCTTTAAAGAGACTATTTATCGAAATATTTCTGAGAAGCCAAGAAATAAAGCACCAGCTCCTGCTAACAGAGCAAGTATACTACCACCTTTTTGCTGTTTTAAGATTTCCTCTATACTAATAATGAAAGCCATAATCCCTAAAAAGATGAACATATAAGGCATAATTTCTCTATTACTAGTAAAGAAACTATAGATTGCTATACATAAAGCAATAAGTGAAAAAGTAATTCGCAATCCTTTTAACATAAAGGAACCTCCTTCTATTTTATATAGCTAATGATGAGAACAATCCAACTGAAAGCTCCAGCAGCAATACAAATAAATCCTGTTCCTGAATCTTTTTTCTTTATTTGTTCAATTGCGATGAGAAACATTAAAGCGCCTAATAGAAATTGTGAAAGTGGTAGAAAGTTATTTTGACCTGTATAGAGCCCAATTGCCGACATAATTATCACAGTGAGTGCGATTGCGATGCGAAGTATTCGAAGCATACTATGAGTCCCCCTTATTATTTTTCGAGTAAGGGTTATCTTCGGGCTTATCAACAGAATGTTTATATGCATAGCCTTTATTAATCGTCATGACGGAGAGTACGAGGATGACTAGGACGATTATAATACCGATAATTAATATTTTGAACATGGAAATCCCTCCTTTTCTTTATTTTACATAATTTTGTAATTGATGAAAACAATAGAAATTAAAAGGATGAAAGAAGGGTGTTACATGGAGCAGAAAAAAACATATTATATATCAATAGCAAATGGTCAAATTTCACAAGTGAAGACGGCGGATACGTATAATTTTGAGATTTCCGCAAGTGATGAGGAAATTACGGAGTTAAGAGAGTACTTTGATCAAGCATATGTAGAGGATTTAGGTTCATTTGTACGTTCTCACGTTCCATTTGTTGAGTATCATCACGATTCAAATAATGACCGATATGATGAACAACTACAAAAAGCATATAAAATGATTTAC